>Ga0137415_10000464_pt1 | contig 38505 bp, 31 predicted proteins | sample CZODoug3_1_1_16f_FD_183082 | JGI IMG/M metagenome (GOLD analysis project Ga0137415, IMG submission 183082) | Vadose zone soil fungal communities from Angelo Coast Range Reserve, California, USA - CZODoug3_1_1_16fungal (Hybrid Assembly) | ecosystem: Environmental > Terrestrial > Soil > Vadose...
AGTTTGAGAACCTGTTGGTGGCGACAGCGCAGAATCCTGCCATGCTCTTCTATCTCGACAACTGGCTGAGCGTAGGACCGAATTCTGATTTCGCCAACGGCATCCCAAAGCGCAACAACAATTACAACTGGCGCAGGCCTCCCCGGCAGCGCCGTCCCGCCCCGATGAAGCAAGCCAAAGGCAAGCGCAGCGGCCTGAATGAGAACTATGGCCGCGAATTGCTGGAACTCCACACGCTCGGTGTGAACGGCGGCTATACCCAGAAAGATGTTACTGAGGTCGCCCGTGTCCTCACCGGATGGACGCTGAAGCAGCCCAAACAAGGCGGCGGCTTCACTTTCGAGGAACGGATGCATGAACCCGGAGACAAGAACGTGCTGGGGCATCGCATCAAATCTAGCGGAGAGAAGGAAGGCCGCGAGGCGCTGCACATTCTCGCCCGTCATCCCTCCACGGCGAAGTTTATTTCCACCAAACTGGCCATGCGCTTCGTTTCGGACAATCCGCCCCCTGCCCTGGTTGACCGCATGGCCCAGACTTTTCTGAAGAAAGACGGCGACATTCGCGAGGTGCTAAAGACAATGTTCCACTCGCCAGAGTTCTCGGCACCCGAGTCGTACCGGGCAAAAGTGAAAACTCCGCTGGAGTTTGTGGTTTCAGCGGTTCGCGCCAGCGGCGCCGAAGTCAGTGATGCCTTGCCGCTTGCCCGGCAGCTTCAAAACATGGGCATGCAACTCTATGGAATGCAGCCACCAACCGGCTATTCCATGAGAGCCGAGACTTGGGTGAACTCGTCCGCACTCCTGGGCCGAATGAACTTTGCGCTGGCATTGAGCGCGGGAAAATTGAAAGGTGTGCAGATGGATTCCGATCACATGGTCGGTACAAGTGGCTCACCTGGCGATCCACAATCGATGCTAGCGGCGCTGGAGACCAGTTTGCTGGCAGGCGACGTCTCCCGGCAAACGCACGATACAATCGCCGCGCAAATGCAGATGAATGATGCGGGGCCGGGCGAGACAAAAACTGGTCCGCCAAGCCTGAGTGCGGTCGCGGGCCTGCTGTTGGGATCGCCAGAGTTTCAGAGGAGGTAGAGAGTCGTTGGTCGTTGGTCGTTGTCCCTTGGCTCCTAGCTCTGGCCCTGAGCTAGAAGCCAAAAGCGAGGAGCTGTTCCTATGTCCATCACAAGGCGGATTTTTCTAAGAAGCGGCGGCATGGCCGTGGTCGGGACCGCGGCTCTGCCGCACTTCCTGACGCGTGCCGCGTTGGGCGCAGTCGAACCTGGAGCCACCAACAAACGCCTCGTGGTCATCTTCCAGCGGGGCGCGGCCGACGGCCTCAATATCGTGGTTCCGCACGGCGAGCAGGCTTATTACGCCATGCGGCCATCCATCAATATCCCGCGTAACGCGGTGATTGACCTGGACGGCTTTTTCGGCCTCCACCCGGCAATGTCGGCTCTGCAGCCGATATGGAACCAGCGCCATCTGGCCATCGTGCATGCCGCCGGCTCTCCTGACCCGAGCCGTTCCCACTTCGATGCGCAGGATTTCATGGAATCCGGCACGCCCGGCATCAAAGGCACGGAAGACGGATGGCTGAATCGGGCGTTACATTCTCTACCCCAACCCGCGGACAAGTCGGCCTTCCGCGCTATCAGCCTGGGGCCATCTCTGCCCAGAATTCTTTCGGGACTCGAACCCGCGGTCGCGGTAAACAACATAAATGAGTTCGGCGTGGGCGGCCGCAACCCGAACGCGGCGCCCGTGTCCAATACCTTCGAAGCCATGTATGCGAACTCGGTAGATTCCGTTATGCACGGCACCGGGCAGGAAACTTTCGAAGCAGTAAAGATGCTGAAGTCGGCCGATCCATCCAAATACAAGCCGGCGCCAGGCGCAGACTATCCCAAAGGCCGTTTCGGCGATAGCCTGAAGCAGCTTGCCCAGCTCATCAAGGCCAACCTTGGCGTGCAAGTTGCATTTGCCGACATCGGCGGCTGGGACCATCACGTCAACGAAGGCAGCACGCAAGGCCAGATCGCCAATGTGCTGCGTGAGTTCTCCCAATCCCTAGGCGCCTTCTGGACCGACCTCGGCGATCTCACCGAAGATACGGTTGTGGTCACGATGTCGGAGTTCGGCCGCACCGCCCGCGAAAACGGCAACCGCGGTACCGATCACGGACACGCCAACGTGATGTTCGTGATGGGCGGCCCGGTAAAAGGCGGCAAAGTCTATGGACGCTGGCCCGGCCTCGATCAGTCGCTACTCTATGACGGCCGCGACCTCGCGGTAACTACAGACTTCCGCCGCGTGCTAGGCGAAGCGGTTGACCGGCATGTGGGCAATCACTCTCTCAATCAGGTGTTCCCAGGATTTGACAACCAGACAGGAAAGTTCCTGAAGTTTCTTGGATGAACAAGAGCCTCGGGGTTCGGAGTATTTGGGGCTAGGAGCTAGATGCTTGGAGTTTAGAAGCTCACAGCTCAATCATCACGTCGCCGCCTTCCACCTTCAGCGGATAGACCGCGAGCTTCGCGGCCGCATTGTGTGCGGCTTGACCGGTCTTGAGATCCCATTGCCACCCATGCCAGGGACAAATCAGTTTGTCTCCCTCAATCACACCTTGCCCCAAAGGCCCGCCGCGGTGCAGGCAGACATTGTCCATCGCAGAGACCGTCCCGTTTACGTTGGCGACGCAGATCATTTTGTCACCACAAGGAAATTCCCTGGCTTCGCCTTCGGGAGGAAGTCCAGACTGAGCTGTGAGCCTTACGAAGTTCGACATGAGCCCCTTCGAAAATTAAACCATAAGGCCGCAGAGCTTCGCTCGGCCAGGACAGCTGGGCGCGACCTTCCCGACGTGGTCTGTAGTAGCGCTGACGACTGATGACCGACGACTGAGAGCTACTTCGGCGGCAACGTCTGGGCGATCACAACCTGCCGCTTGAAATGACCGTGCTAAGCGAGCGTCCGAGCCTCCTGCGGTCATCTTGAGCGAGGCGAAAGATCTGCTTCATTTCGGTTGCAACGTTTGAGCAATCATTACTTGCCGTTTAAATGCTTCCACCATGTTCGGATCAAGCCGAACCTCGGTGGGACGCTTGGCCAGCGACATCTGATCAATCTTGTCCTGTAACTTGAGCAGCGCATAAAACAAATTTTCTGGCCGTGGCGGACAGCCAATCACATACACATCCGTAGGGACAATCTTGTCCACGCCCTGCAACACCGCATAAGTATTAAATGGCCCCCCCACCGAGGAGCAGGCACCCATCGAGATCACCCACTTGGGGTCCGGCATCTGGTCATAGATGCGCTTTACTACCGGCGCCATCTTCAACGTGACGGTCCCGGCCACGATCATCAAGTCACTCTGACGCGGGCTGGGACGAAACACTTCGGAGCCGAAGCGGGCAATATCAAAACGCGCCGTCGAGGAAGCAATCATCTCGATGGCGCAGCAAGCCAGCCCAAACGTCATAGGCCAAACCGCCGACTTGCGTGCCCAGTTGAACACGTAGTCCACGGTGGTAATCATGAAATTCTTTTCGAATTTATTCTGCAGCCAGCCCATGGAGTGTCCTCAATCCCGATAGGGCGTCGCGAATACAATATTTGCGCCTTGCGCCGGGCACAAGCAAGGCACCTACAATTCAGTCTAGGTGCGACCATGATGGGTGTCAATAAACGGTCGGGATAGGAGACAGAGGCCTCCAAAGTTGCACCCCCGAGGGTTTCCCGTTTTGTGTGTGAATCCCATAGGTGCGTGCGCGGAGCCGGACGACCTAAAGCGGTTCTTTTTGATTGATTTCGCTACGCAGAGATCCTGGCTCCAACTTCTTGCACTGGCAGCCCGCCTGTCCTTCCTCCGGTGATTTGACTAAGCGTCCGAACGGGTGCATCATTCTGACCACTTCCCCCCGACAGTCAAGGCTCTTGTCTCTGTTATGGTCCCATGCCCAGACGCTTTTTGATCGCGAGTAATACAAGCTGATGAAAATAACAGAAATTTTCGGCTTTGTGACGAAGAAGTCCCGCTCACCACATCCAGCTTTCAGAACCGGACCCGAGAAGAGCTTGAAGAACTTTAGACGTGGCACACAGAAGAACAGCGTAGGCGACAAGCAGAAAATTGATGATTTTGTTGTGCTGGGCTAGAGTGACCTCTGTTACCCAGTCCTTAACAGGCCGCTCTTCTCGCAAAGCTTTCACGATTCACCAGAAGCAGACAGTCACTCGGCGTTGGAGACCCTTGTGCTAACAGACCACCCTCGACGAACTAAGACCGGGCTGCAAGCATGGCCTTTGACGCTTTGGATACTCTTTGCAAAGCTGGGGTTATGAGCACGCGGTAAACTTCCTCGCCTTCATTTACCGCCGCGATTTCATTGCCAGCTTTGGTTTCGTCAACAGCCCATTCCAAGATTGTGAAGGCGTTATTAACGAGATCCTTCATGGTCTCTGTCCCGGTCTCATTGAGGAGCTTCTTCAGATCCCCGACGCGCTGTTCAGAAAACTCGAAATTCATTCTCATAGCTACGCTAGACGCTGACGACCGAGAACTGGCGTACCTGTCGGATACGGGAGGCCACGGCAACGTCTGGGTGCGGCAGTTGAAAAGCGGGGAAACTCGGCAAATCACCTTCGAAAAAATGGCTGGCGTGGTCATGGGAACTCCCATCTGGTCGCCCGACGGGAAGTCCATCACCTTCGTTTCCAATAGCCCAGCTGAGCAGGGACGCACCGTCAGATACTTGATTATTCGTCCGGACGGGAGTGACTCTCGCATTGGGATCTCACAGGGCGCTTGGGCGACCTGGTCCGGCGATAGCAAGTGGCTTTATTACTCCGAGTGGTCGCCCGCGCGGGCAACCGGTGGCTTGCTCATGAAAGTTCCCGTGGGCGGCGGCACGCCTGTGGTGGTACGCACCGACAATGCGCGAGCACCGGCGCTGGCGTCTGACGGGTCGGCATTGTATTACATCGTCCCGTTGCAAAATTCGAATGGCTCGCAGGATTACGAACTGCGCGTAGCCCGACCCGAGAACGCGCCTTCGACGTTACTGGCGCACATCCCTGGTGACCGGGTGCCCAGCTGGCAAGGTTTGCACCCGGTGATCTCCAAAGACGGCAAGTGGCTGGTTATGCCGTTGGACGACCGCCTGGGAACCAATATTTGGATCGCGTCCACCGCAGATGGGAAACTGAGACGGATCACCGATTTTGGAGAAAAACGCACTTTCATTGCGCGCCGTATTTCCTGGTCGTCGGATGGGAAATGGGTCTTTGCCGCCGTGGGCGAAGGCGATGCCGATATCGTGCAGATGGACGGGCTTCTGGGTGTCCGGATTTTCCCGCTCCAGTAGCGATCCCCGTCAATAAACGATCGGGGATAGCTATGGGAAACGGAAAACTGCTACACCTGGGGGAATCTGGGGCGGGGCTGCGCATGCAAGCTGGTGGCGTGGGCTTGCTAAAGAGCAAGGGCGGGGTGATGCGGGAGCGAGCAGTGCTGGCTCCCGTCCACGCTTTTGAGATTTGCCGTATGAAAACAAAAAGGTCCGTCGGATTCCGAAAAAGGGAAAGCTCCGACCCGAAACACATGACGAATCAGGCCCGCTTCACAAAGAAACGAATTGCCACGACGACGATCACGACCAGTACTGCGATCTCAACCACATTCGCTAGTGTCATGTTCTCTACCTCACAAACGCGGCCCTATCATGACACGGAGTCTCGGTCCGTGGAGAACTATTCAGAAATGAGGACTGGCAAGGATTTTGCGCTTGAAAATACAGGAGTTGATATTTATGCAGAAAAATACTGGAAACCTATCGAAAATCGAACCACTCCGAGATCTGCCCCCTCCCGGGTAATGGCCTCTCCATACATCTGTTCAGCGGTGTGCTGCACAGCACTCACATTGCTGCGCGAAGTTTCCATAACATGGTTGATAGGGTACGGCACAGCCCGCCTGGCGGGTGGCCCACCCTTTCTCCGCTACGCTCGCAACTTGAGGGTGCCCATCGATAAGACAACTTATCCTCAACATACTTATATATTTGTACATATACTACAGTAATAACAAAATGTTCCGACTGGAACACTAGACCGCGTTGCCCCTGAAAGGACCACTCCCCACCAGCATTACCTAAGTCCTATTACCAAGGTTACTTTTGTATGCCGTCGCCACTGTAGAAAATAGGCCTTATTGAGGGTGTAGTGGCAACCTAAGCTGTTGATAACACACACCGTTTCAAAACGAGCCCTTACAACCAGTCGGACTAATTTGGGATTCTTAAAACACAGGCTCGACTAATTGCGAACTTGTAGAGGACCTAAGGAGACGTTTGCGGCATCGCAATTCATCTTCGTACCCAACGCCAGCGAGAGTGACAGCCTCGTTGACGAGCACTTCATTGAAGCGGGTGATTGCCAGATCTCTGTTTTCATTTGTGCTGGCGTTCATTCTGTTGTGCCTCGCCGGTTCCGGAGCGTACGGCGATGTGGGAGTTGTTCTCAATGAGTCGCTGGACACCAGTGTTGCCCGGATCACAGGGTCCGGACACAGCGCGGTCTATTTCTCCCGCATTTGTCCCGAGTCGCCTGTGAAGCTGCGCCTTTGCCGCGCCGGTGAGCAGGGTTCAGTCATGAGCAACTACACGACCTTGGGCGAGGATCAGCCGTTTGAATGGAACGTTGTGCCACTCAATGTGTACTTGTACGGTGTCGAGAACGCTCACTACCGTCCTCTGGTCGGCTCACAACAGATCAAGCACGTGCTCGAGGAAAGATATCGGGAGAATTATCTGGGCAATTATTGCGCCAGCGAATCCTGCAAGACCAGTAACAAGGCGGAGTGGCGGGAGATGGTGGGCGCCACTCTCGAGCGAAGCATGTACATGTTTGTGGTCGAGACCACGGTCGAGCAGGATCTCCGTCTCATCGAACAGTTCAACTCGCTTCCGAACCAGAACCATTTCAATGGCATGACTCGGAACTGCGCTGACTTCACCCGGCGCGTGATCAACGCCTATTTCGCGGGCGCCACCGGGCCCGACTACCTCAACGACTTTGGCATCACCAGCCCGAAAGCGATTGCGCATTCCTTTACTCGCTACGCGCACCGGCATCCGGAAGCGCACTTCCGGGTCCTTCATTTTGCGCAGGTGCCTGGCACCATTAAGCGAAGCAGCGAGTGTCGGACGGGAACTGAGCAGCTCTATCGCTCCAAAAAATTGCTGGTTCCCATGCTTATCTTCGCGGACCACGTATTGCCCTTTGTTGCCGCATCCTACATTTTCACAGGGCGATTCAATCCGCAGCGCGAACTGGAAGCGCACCCGACGGTCGAGGTTACAGAACTCGAGCGCCAGATCCGGATGGCGAAGTTCGAGAACAACGACGCGCGTGCCGAAGAGCTCGAGGCCGACAAGAATCAGCAGCGCGTCAACGTGATGGGCACCGGTGAGGAGTGGAAGAAATACCGTGAAGAGTTCGAGTCCATCGTCGCGGAAGCTGCACGAGAGGACAGTATCCCTGCGCGCAGGTCTTTGAATCACTTCTTCCAGCACCTCGATGAGGCTGGAACTCCTGTAGCCGACCACAACGGAGCCCTGTGGATGGAATTGTCGGATGAGGGCGACTCATCCCGACTGGGCCTGAGTGCGAGCAACATTTTCAGTTCGAGCTCGGACCCGGAACTAGCGCGTCAATTGGTGCTGGCCCGCATTGAACGGGTTTTGAAGAGTCCCAAACACAGCCGCGAGACCATGCTTGAATTTAAGAGCGATTGGGATTTGCTCCGGTCCGCCTCCTTGTACAGCGCAGAGTACAGGGCAATGTACAGCGCCAACACTGGGGCAAGCCCAACCTCGCCTGGCACCAGACATGGCGGAGACATGTTGTTGACTCGCAAATAGTTGAGCTAGCCAGCGGTGGCGCCTCAAGTTCTCGATCCGCGCGCAAATTGGTTCTCATCTAGCGCAAAATACTTCTGCTCAGCCCCATCCTCTTGGATACGCTCATTTGGTCCGCCGCCGACCTTTGTTTTTTGCTATCATCCTTCCCTGTTATGCGTTGTCTTCCTGCCTTGGCTCGCCTTCTCTGTGTTTCCCTGCCGGTTGCCGTCGCCTACTCCGAGGCAAACTCACCGGTCTCGATCACCACGACCCAGATATCTGCCGGGCCACCGGCCATGGTCATTGGCTTCGTCGGCGGCTTCGTCAAACACGACAATGCGATTCACAGCACGGTTCAAGTGGTGAAGCATCTCCGCAAGCAGTACGCCGCGGGCGTGTACGTTGAGGCTTTCGAGAATCGTCACAGGGAGAAGGCTTACCGGGAAATCCGGCGGCGGCTAGACCGCAACCACGATGGAACACTCTCGACCGAGGAAAAACGAAACGCCCGCATCGTCATCTTCGGACACAGCTGGGGTGCTTCGGAGACGGTTACGCTGGCGCGAAAACTTGAGCGAGACGGCATCCCGGTTCTACTCACCATCCAGGTCGATAGCGTCTCCAAGATCGGGCAGAACGATAGGGTGATCCCCGCCAACGTAGGGCAAGCGATTAATTTCTACCAGCCGGACGGGATTGTGCACGGCCGGCCTGCGATTCGCGCCGCCGACCCGGCCCGGACAGAGATTGTTGGAAATTTCCGATTCGACTATAAAGCGAATCCGATCAGCTGCGAGGGATATCCCTGGTTCGACCGGGTGCTAGTGAAGGCTCACACGGAAATTGAATGCGATCCGAAAGTTTGGAATCAGGTGGAAGAGCTGATTTATTCGAAACTACCTCCGGAAGCGCGCGACACCGCAGCGAGATAAAGGCGTGCGGCTTGTAACCTCTGGGGCTAAAGCCCTGTTCATTTCGAAGGACCTGACGCGGCCCTGAAGTGTGCCGCTCTTCCACATCGCTACGCGGTTTCTCGAAGCCGCTCTTCCCCTGCGCTTACGCGGCTTCCTCTTGAAGAACACTCTTCTACAGCTTTTCTCCGGCCCTGGACGCCGCTTCCGAAACGTTGCCACTCGGATGTTGCCGGGCTCCGAGGTATCAGTTACAAATGGAACTGCCCCGGAATCCCGCCGGGACATCGCATGACTGATGCCGTCATAACTCCCGCGACATCCTCCACTGTTTATGGCCGCTGGTGGAGTCAAGCTCGCGCTTCTTTCTTTTGGATGGTGGTTGTAGCTTTCGCTCTGCGCTTTGGCTGGATCGTTGTTGCCCACACCTATAAGTTCAAAGCTCTCGATGACAACTTCAGCTTTGGCTGGGAAATGGGACGCATTGGACGCTCGCTGGCGCAGGGTCAGGGGTTCAGCAATCCATTTGGCGACACGACCGGACCGACCGCGTGGGAGCCGCCGCTCTATCCATTTTTGATCGCTGGAGTTTTTCGGCTGTTCGGGATTTACACGCACGCCTCGGCGCTGGTCCTGCTGGGCCTCAACAGTTTCTTTTCCGCGCTGACCTGCATTCCTATCTTCCTCATCGCCAAACGATGTTTCAGCGAAAAACTCGCGATCTGGACCGCGTGGCTGTGGGCGGTGATGCCGTCCGTCATGTACTGGTGTACGCGGTGGGTGTGGGAAACGAGCCTGGCGGCGCTGCTGCTGGCGCTCATTTTTTGGTTGACCCTCGACCTGGAAGAACGAGACGGGCTGAAACCGTGGCTCGAGTTCGGACTGCTGTGGGGAGTCGCGGGCCTTACCAATACTTCCCTGCTTGCGTTCCTGCTGGCTTCCGGATTGTGGGCGTGGTACCGGCGCTGGAAACGCGGCAAGCCTTCGCTGACTGGAATCGTGCTGGCGTCGCTGGTATTCGTCGTCTGCACTACGCCATGGATGACGAGAAACTCCCGCATTTTTGGACGATTGATGTTTCTTCGTTCAAACTTCGGAGCCGAACTTCGCATCGGGAATGGTCCGTGGGCCGACGGTACCTGGAGAGAATATCTCCATCCCACGCAGAACATTTACGAGATGCGACGCTATCGCGGCATGGGCGAGATCGCTTATGTGGCGGAACGCCAGCGGGAAGCGATGGCTTTCATTCACGAGGATTACGCCCGCTTCATGGGTCTAAACGTAAAACGTTTTATTTATTATTGGGGCGGAGTTCCTCGATCGTCGGAGATCCCGGCTCTGGCTCCCATCAAGAACTCCGTATTTCTCGCCTCTTCGCTGCTTGCCTTCTGGGGGCTGGGACTCGCGTTGCGGAAGCGAAGACCTGGTGCGTGGTTGTTTTTATGGCTGATCCTCAGCTATCCAGCCTTGTACTACGTCGTTTTTCCGCATCCCCGCTATCGTCATCCGATTGAGCCGGAGTTGGGAATCTTGATTGTGTATGTGATTTCGGAAGCTGAGAAAAAGACGGCCTGAGCCTCAACTGCTCACGGAAAGAGTCACGGACGAAACTTACTCCTATTCTGCAGCCTCGATCTCGACCAGATGGATAATTTTGCTCTTTGGTTCCAGCGTGCCTGTGATCTTTACCTTCTGGCCCGCGAACTGGCGTACCTTTTCCTGATTGTCGAGGCGGTAGACCTCGCCTTTCGACGACAACACAAAATCGCCTCCCAGGTATCGCACGCAGTATGTCGCGCAAGAGCCTTCGGTACCGCCAGTGGATTTGGATTTCAGCATCTCAGCGTGCGACCGGGTCAGAGAATGGATGTTCAGAGCACATTGGGTGTCGGCGATCCGCCCGTGAAAAGTCAACGGCCTTTCACCAGCGGCATGCGCGAGCAGAACGGTCGCGACCACGCAACCGCCAATCCAAGCTCCGGTCTTGCTCATCTATGACTCCTCATGGCATTCACGGCGCCACCACCACTCTCATATTCATGCCTTCGTGATCTTCGCTGCAAATCACCGTGCATACCACCACATACTCGCCAGGCTCGGCGGGGGCGGTCAGCTGGAATTGCTGCGTCCCGGGCCGGAGCAGCAGATTCCAGTCAGGCACTTTTGTACGGTCCCCGGCGCGCAGTAGCGTGAAGCCATGGATCGATCCATCTCGGTTCCACGATTTTGCCTTGCGCGCAGTGACTCGAAGTAGGACTTTCTCGCCCGCCTTCAAGGTTATTTCCGGTTTACTTCCCGCCGGAGATTTGTAACGGCTGTCCTTGTCGGCCACGATTTCTATGACGTGCGCATGGACGTAATCCTGGGCTTGAGCAACCTGAACTCCTAAAACGGCGCAGGTCGCCAACACGATTCCATACAACTTGACTCCGCACAAATGTATCCTCGCCCTGACCGTCATGCCTGCTGACCTCTGTTACTGCGTCATGTAGAAGAGAACGAGCCGCATGTCCTCGTCCGTGATGGTGGCCCGTACTCGCATGTGGCGTACAATCGTGGCCATCATCCGGGGTGGAAATTTCTGCGGAGCGGCATGGCAGCGGCCACAGTTGGCGCGATAGCGTTGCTCTCCGTGTACCCGCATGGCATCGGCTTCGGCAGTGTTGTGCGCGCTGGGGACGACCAGACTTGCGGTCTCGCTTTTGTGGGGCGGATCAGCGGCGTAAACCAGAGACACCAGGGCCAATACGGCCGTCAGAATTGTGAGCCTTGTTTTCATTGTGGCCCCACGCTTCCCAAGGGGAAGGCGAAGCGGTAGGCGATTCCCACGGTCCAGAGATTCATGTTTCCATCGGAATTGAAGCGACGGCTGTAACTGGCGGCGGCTTTGAGACCGTCCCTGAGGTAGTAGTTCAACCCAAAGTCTCCCTGCCGCGTGTTCACATCCGGCAAACCGTACTCTTCGGCCTCTTTCTCACTGATTTCGCCAGCAAAGAGTTGTTGTGCCCGTCCCACGACTTCAGTGAGACGGAGTGCCTTTTGCCAGAATGGCACCTGGCTCAGACGGTAGGCGGCCTCGAACCAGTACCCACTCCCGTCGTGCGAGCGGGCGTACTCGGAACGAAGATTCAGTGGAAGCGCGGTCGGCTGCCAGGCGAAATGAAATCCGAAGGCGTTGGAGCGCTCGTGTTGTAGTTCCTTCTGCCAGGAGGCACCGGCTTCGATCCGAGGACCAGGGAGGAAGAATCCCAGGCGGCCACCCGCCGTGCGATCGGATTCGAATTTGTTCACCGTGCTCAACGTGGAAAAGTAAGTCGCGTAATTCAGATTAACTTTCGGGTTGAGGGAAAATCCGCCGCGCAGCATCGCGCCATCACTGGAACCCGTCCCCAGAGGGAAGATCAGCGGCGTCGGTTGCAGGCTGCGTATCCAGATGGGATAAAGACGCTCGTTGTAGATGCCGAACGGGGTGAGGAACCGCCCCGCAGTCACGGTCACGTAACGGTTGGCGATGTAGTCCACCTGCAGATAGTCGACCTCCTGCTCTACTTTCCCACCGTACGATCCACCACCATCAGGGCGCTGGAATGCGCCTTTAAATTCGGCTCTAGATTCGATCAGCCAGCGATCTCCCAGTGGCAGCAGGATCACGGGATTGATCGAGGGAACAAGCTCGTCTTTCCCACTGGTGACGTTAGTAAAGAAACCTGCGTTGCCGGTAAGTACGGGTACGGGGCGTTCGGTTTCGAGCACTGGGTCAAGCGCTTGCGCCGTCAGCAGCGTGGGAAGGACACAAAAGAGGAGGAGAAGGCAAGTAGCTTGGGCAGTCCGCCCGGGCCTACCCTCGAAATTTTTGACAATGTGGTCCACAACTGCTCCACTTCTTTGACCACATTGTCGCTTGGCCTACGAGTCTAGGTAAGATGACCAAGGTAATCCGAACAATTCCCCAGCGGGACGAGAAAGCCGTCCACCCTGTTCACACTTCCGGAGAGAGATTAGGTGCCTCAAGGACGCCTGCCCCTTCGAGGCTAGTTTCAGTCGTCCCTAGGGACGGGATGTTCTGCAATCCGCACCCAACGATAAATCGCTGGGCTACTATCCCCCCCGGGCTCGGCTCATGCGCTTCAGTCCGGCTCGACACATACCCTAAGGGAATGGATCACCCAGGCCAGCGCAACGAAAACGGGTTCCGCGGGATTTCAGAATTACACGTGCGCGGGTTGGGAGACTTCCTGCACCGCGGCAGCGAAGGCGTCGATGGCTCGATCAATTTGTGGCCGGGTGATGATGAGCGGCGGCTGGAAGCGAATGACGTTGCCATAGACACCGCCTACACCGACTAGCACGCCTTGGCGCAGTAAGCTGTCGCGAATGGCTTCGGCTTCGGAAGCAGCTGGCGCCAGCTTTTCATCTTTCACCAGTTCGACGCCGATCATCAGGCCCAGGCCTCGAACTTCGCCGATGAGTGGATTGTGTTTCTGCAAGTCGCGGAGCTTCGCCATGGCGTAGTTGCCAGTCTCGGTGGCGCGCGCCGGAAGGTCCTCTTGCTCGATGAATTCGATATTGGCCAGCGAGGCCGCGCAGGAGACCGGGTTGCCGCCAAACGTAGAAAGATGGTCGCCGGGCTTGTAGGCCGCGGCAATCTCTGGCCGCGTGGTGAATGCGCTCAGCGGAAAGCCGTCGGCGATGCCCTTCGCGGTGACGAGAATGTCGGGCTCTACACCGTAGTGCTCGATGGCAAACATCTTGCCGGTACGGGCGAAGCCGGACTGAACTTCGTCGGCGATGAAAAGAATCCCGTGGCGGTCGAGAACTTTTCTTACTTCCTTAAAATAGTTCGGTGGCGGGACGATGATTCCGCCTTCGCCCATGACCGGTTCGGCGATGAATGCAGCCACGTCGTCGGCAGTGGTAAAGCGAATCACATCTTCTATGGCTTGAGCGCACTGGCGTCCACACTCTTCGGGATCGTTCGGCCATTGCGAACGATAGGCATAGGGAGCCGGCGCGAAGGTCACGCCGGCGGCGTAGGGGCCACCGCGCTTTTTGCGTCCCATGTTGCCGGTAACGCTGAGCGCGCCCCAACTACGGCCATGAAAGCTGGCGTGAAGGGAGACGAATTCGTGTTTGCCGGTGTAGAGCCGGGCCAGCTTCATAGCGCCCTCGACGGCTTCGGCTCCGCCGTTGCCGAAAAATGTTTTGGTCAATCCGCGGGGGGCGATGTGGGCAATCTTTTCCGCCAGGTCCGCTACCGGCTGCACGTGATAGATGTAGGACGAACAGTGGACCAGCTTTTCCATCTGCGCTTTGGCCGCGGCGATGACGTGCGGATTGCAGTGGCCTGCGTTGACGACGGAGATGCCGGCAAAGCAATCGAGAAATTCGCGTCCGTTGATGTCGGTGACGGTGGCGCCGCTGGCCTTATCGATCACAATGGGCACGACTGAGTTCATGAAGCCAGTCATTACATAGTCTTGGTATTTCTGGATGGTGTCGGACATGGATTTCCTCTCGGCAGTACCATGTAGGCCCAGGCGCCTTCGTCGGGCCGGGCTAGAGCAGATCGCCAGTTCTGCCGAGCTTCGCTCGGTTGCCAACCTAGAATTTTCGCGAGTGTTCTTTCGCCCAGCGCTCGACCACGATTTTCTTTTCGGTGTAGAACTCGATGGCGTCACGTCCCTGGGCGTGCATCACGCCGAAGAAGCTGTCCTTCCAGCCGCTGAACGGGAAGTACGCCATAGGCGCAGCTACGCCGATGTTGATACCAATGTTGCCCGCGGGCGCTTCATAGCGGAACCGGCGCGCGGCCGCGCCGCTCGATGTGAACAGCGATGCCTGATTGCCATACGGACTACGCTCCAGGAATGCGAGGGCTTCGTCCATATCGTTTGCATGGACCAAGCTCAGCACCGGGCCGAAGATTTCGGTTTCCGTCAGCTCGCTGCTGGCGGGAACGCCGTCGAGAATGGTTGGCTTCACGAAGTTCCCTGCTTCGTGTTTCGGAATTCGGGAGTTGCGGCCGTCGAGCAGGAGCTTTGCCCCTTGCTTTTCACCCGCAGCAATCAGCGACTCAACCCGAGACTTGCTCTGAGGCGAAATCACCGGGCCCATCTGTACACCTTCGTCGAGACCATTGCCCACGCGCAGTGAAGCAGCCGCCTCGGCAATCGCATCGCGGAAAGTTTTTTGCGCTTCGCCAATCGTTACCGCCACGGAAACCGCCAGGCAGCGCTGGCCGGCGCAGCCAAACGCGCTGTCGCCGATGATCTGCGTGGTCATCTTCATGTCGGCGTCGGGTAAAACGATAACGTGATTCTTTGCGCCGCCCTGACACTGCGCGCGTTTGCCGTTCTCCCCCGCGCGCCCATACACGTATCTGGCTACGGGCGTGGAACCGACAAAGCTGATGGCCCGAACCTTGGGATGATCGAGCAGGGCGTTGACCACGGTCTTGCCACCGTTGATCATGTTCACGACGCCCTTGGGCAGGCCGATTTGTTCCATCAGCTCAAATGCGCGCCGCATGGTGAGCGGCACACGCTCCGACGGTTTCAAGACGAAAGTATTTCCGGTGGCGATGGCGTAGGGCAGAAACCAGAATGGAATCATCCCCGGAAAATTGAAGGGAACGATCGCGGCGACTACGCCGAGCGGTTGCCGGATCATGATCTCGTCGATGCCACGGGCCACGTCTTCAAGGTTATAGCCCTGCATCATCATGGGTATACCGCAAGCGACTTCGACGTTTTCGATGGCACGGCGCAACTCGGCTTTGGCTTCGCTAAAGGTCTTGCCATTCTCCTGTGTGAGGATGCGGCCGAGATCGTCGACGTGGTCTTCGAGAAGCTGCTTCAACTTGAAGAGCGGCTGGATGCGGTCTTCGGCTGGCGTGCGGCGCCATTCAGGGAAAGCTGCGGCAGCAGCCTCGACCGCGGCGGCAGCCTCGGCGGCGTTGCAAAGCGGGGTCTGAGCGATGACCTCGCCGGTGGCGGGGTTGGCAACGTCGACCCATTCCGTGGCGCCGGATTCGATCCACTGGCCGTTGACGAAGTTGGGAACCTTGGTAAGAATCGCAGTAGCGACAGTCATAAATTCATCTCGCAAGCATTGTAGTGGATTTCAGAGCATCGGATTTTCGTAGCGCCGGCCTCCGGCCGGCTGTCCGGAGGGCATCCTGCACTTCGCCCCGCAGGTGGGGCGACCGCGCCCCACCGTCTAAACCGGTTGGGCGATGGCGGCCTTTTTTTCATAGACCGCCTGCAGGGCGGATTCCAGCACGTCCAGGCCCTCGTCCATCTGGTCGTCGGTAATTACCAGCGGCACCAGGACGCGGACCACGTTGGAATACGAGCCTGCAGTAATCGTGATCAGGCCGTGCTCATAACAGTATTGCATGATCTGTTTAGTCTCATCGGGGGCAGGCTCTCGTTTGTCCGACGAGCGCACCAACTCGATCGCCTGCATTCCGCCCAGGCCTCGGATGTCCCCGACGATAGGCCAACGCTTTTGCCACTGCCGCGCTCGCTTCTGGAACCGGTCGCCCAATTCGTTGGCGCGGGCCAGTAGGTTTTCGCGCTCAAAGATATCCAGCACGGCCAGGGCAGCTGCACAAGAAAGCGGATTCCCGGCAAAGGTGCCGCCCAGGCCGCCGGGGCCGGGCGCGTCCATGATTTCCGCGCGGCCTGTGATCGCCGCGAGAGGAAGCCCTCCGCCGAGCGACTTGGCGGTTACCAGAATATCTGGCTCGATCCCGTAGTATTCGCTGGCAAACAGGCGTCCGGTACGGCCGAAGCCGCTCTGCACCTCATCCGCGATGAACAAAACGCCGTGCTTGTGGCAAATCTCCATCAGCACACGAAAGAAGTCTTTGGGTGGAACAACAAATCCGCCTTCGCCCAGAACCGGCTCCGCAATGACCCCGGCTACATCTTCCGACGCAACAACCCGCTTGAAAGTGTCTTCAAGATGGCGCGCGCAGAATAGATCGCACGAGGGGTACTTGAGGGAGTACGAGCAGCGATAGCAGTAGGCGTACGGGATCCGGTAAACATCGCCCGGGAACGGAGCAAAGCCAGCCTTGTAGGGATGAGTCTTGCTGGTCAGGGCCAGCGTCATCATGGTGCGGCCATGGAAAGCGTCTTCGAAGGCAACGATGCCCGACCGGCCGGTGTGGGCACGGGCGATCTTTACAGCGTTCTCTACGGCCTCGGCGCCACTGTTCACAAAAAGCGTTTTCTTTGGGAACTTGCCCGGCGTGACCTGGTTCATGCGCTCGGCAAGGCGCACGTAATCCTCGTAGGGAGTGACTTGGACACAGGTGTGCAGAAAGCGATCGAGTTGGTTCTTTACCGCAGTGACGACCGGCTCGCGGCGATGGCCCACGTTGAGGCAGCCGATGCCACCGGCGAAGTCTAGATAGCGGTTGCCATCTACATCTTCGATCCACGCGTCTTCAGCCTTGGCTACGTAGACAGGCGTTCCGATAGAGAGCCCGCGCGGTATGGCGTTGGCGCGGCGGTCGCCTAGAGATTTCGACTTGGGTCCGGGAATCGCGGTTTGCAGTTGAATGGTTGCCATCTTCATTCTCGACTTTAGGTGTGGCCGATCCACGATCTTGAAATTGATGACTCACGGCCAACGACTTTTTATCAACACCCAGTCTTGGTTTTTCAGTTCTCGGTTCTCAGTACCAGCCGATTGGGGCTTCGTTCAGGTTGATGTGGACCTGCTTCGTCTCCAGATATTCTTCGATCCCCCATGGGCCTAGTTCGCGACCGAAACCGGATTGCTTGTATCCTCCCCAGGGCGCTTCAACATACGTGGGCTGCATGTGGTTGACCCACACGACGCCGGCTCGCAAAGATTTCACCGTACGGAATGCTTTGAAGATGTCACGGGTCCAGACTGCGGCCGCAAGCCCGTAGGGAGAGTCGTTCGCGATTTTAACCGCATCTTTTTCGTCTTCGAATGGGATGACCGCGGCAACTGGTCCGAAAATTTCTTCGCGCGCGATGCGGGCGCTGTTGTCCAGGTCGTAGAAGATGGTGGGCTCCACGTAATAGCCTTTGGCAAACTTCTCGGCGCGTCCGCCCCCGCTGGCCAGCTTTGCCTCTTTCTTTCCAACTTCCTGGTAAGCGCGTACGCGATCGTACTGCTCTTTACTTACCAGGGGCCCCATCTTGGTGTCGCGATCGAGCGGGGCTCCGAGCTTGATCTTCTTGGCCTTTTCGACCATGGCGTCCACAAATTTCTTATAGATCGGTTTCTGCACCAGGATGCGGCTGCCGGCGGAGCAGACTTCGCCCTGGTTGATGAAGACACCGAAGAGCGCGCCGTCGATGGCGGCTTCGAAATCTGCGTCGGCGAAGAAAATATTCGGTGACTTGCCGCCGAGTTCGAGGGTAACGCGTTTGACCGTGTCGGCGGCCTGCTTGACGATGATTTTGCCAACGGCGGCACTGCCGGTAAAAGCGATCTTATTGACGTCGGGATGCTGCACCAGGGGCGCACCGCAGGTCTCGCCGAAGCCGGTTATGATGTTCACCACGCCGGGGGGAAGGCCGACATCGGCCAGCCAGTTCGCCAGCTCCAGAGCCGTAATGGGGGTCTGCTCCGCAGGCTTCAGGACGCAGGTACAACCCGCGGCCAGCGCCGGCGCCAGCTTCCAGGCCGCCATTAGCAAGGGATAATTCCAGGGAATGATCTGGCCCGCGACACCGATGGGTTCCTTGAGCGTGAGACTCATGGCGTTGTCGGGGACGGGGTTTACGTATCCGAGAATTTTTGTGGCGAGGCCGCCGTAGTATTCGAAACAGGTGGCAACGTCGTTGATGTCGTATTCCGCTTCGACGATTGGCTTGCCAGTGTTGCGGGATTCGAGTTCGGCCAGCGTGGTTGTGTTCTGGCGAATCTTGTCGGCGAGGCGAAAGAGCACACGGCCGCGTTCCTGAGCGGTAGTGGTTGCCCAAGGACCATCCTCAAAGGCGGCCTTCGCGGCAGCGACGGCGCGGTTCACGTCGTCCGCGTTTGCCTCGGGGGCTTGTGCGATTACTTCTTCGCTGGCGGGATCGTAGACGGGAAAAGTCTTGTTCGACTGGCTATTGACCCACTCGCCATTGATGTAGAGCTGATAAGTTCGTACATCGGTTTTTACTCCACCCGGCATGTGACCTCCTGCCTGAATCAAATTATTGCCGAACTCCGCTCGGACGCACGGGCGAGACGCCGACGCCCGCATCGTTCACTTTGTCTTGCAATTTGCGGTGGCCATACACATAGAAGAAAAATGCGGCCAGCCCGATGAAGAACAGCGTACCCCCGAACATCCACACTTCATACGACCACAGCGAAGTAATTTGCGGTGCCGGAAAGAACACCAACACAATTCCCAGAATCGTAGTCACCAAGCCGCTGACGCCAGCCAGGATCAGTGTGGTCTTGCGGTAATATCCGTTGCCCGCAGAATCGCTCGCGGCTAGCTTGAGCAACGCTCCGAACATATAAAGGAACGGTATCAATTGCAGCACCACCGCCAGCGACAACATTTTCTGAAATGTCTCCTGCACGCCAGCGCCGACAAAGTTCATCACGATCAAGACCATCGAAACCGCGGCGTGGACGATAAGCGCTGCATAGGGAGTTGCGTAGCGCGGGTGCACCTTTGCCATCCATGCCGGCATATAGGAATCGAGACCGGCGACGAAGGGAATGCGAGCTGAGCCGCCCAGCCAAGCCGAGCCGATTCCGGCAATGGAAAAACTAAGCAACAGGGCAAAGGGCGCCACGATCCATCCCACTCCTACACGCTCTGCCATGTGACCTACCGCCTGCACGATGCCCTGCAGCACGCTGATTTGATCTTTGCTCACCGCGATCAGTAAGGTGAGCGTAGCTCCAACATAGAGCAGGCCGGAAAGCACTCCGCCCCAAGCCACGGCACCAGGCAAGGTTCGCTGCGGATCCTGGATCTCATCTCCCATGACCGATGCCAGTTCGAGGCCGACGAGTCCAAAACAGATCACGCCAAACGAATTGAGCACAAAGCGAGGGTTCGCCGGAATTCGGAAGTCAGCGGCGCTTATCGTTGTGCCGAAGCGCAACCAGATGACTAGCCCTAAACCAATCAAAGTAGCGGCAGCGACGCCCGTGCCAATGCCGCCCAGATTGTTAACCCACTTGCCTACGCCCAGTCCCACGATGTTGAGCACCACCAGAACGATCAGGAGCACGAGCGACGCAACCAGAGCAAACGTCTTGTTGTCCGCCAGCGCCTGATGGTTCGGACCCAAAACGAAGACCGACACGCCGACGAAGTACAGCATCACCGTCGGCACATAGAGCATGTTGTTGGTCCAGTAGCACCAACCGGACAGGAAGCCGTGGAAATCGCCAAAAACTTCCTTGGCCCACAGGTACACGCCACCTTCTCCGGGATATCGATGCGCCAGTTCGATGACCGCAATGCCTTGCGGCCAAAAGAACAATATTAGCGATACCAGCCACAACCAGACCGTGGCCCCACCGTTGGCGGCAATCGACGGAACCACGTTCAGGTTGAAAATCGCGACCACGAACAAAAGAACCAGGTCAGCGCGGCCGAGCACGCGCTTGAGATGAGGCTGGTTCACCCCAGGATTGTTAACGGACAATACCTCTCCTTGGTCTGCGACTTCGATGGCTCAATTCGCCTCCTCCAAAGCGGCACGGCTGAACAGGGCGCACGGAAGATTGTGCTGCGGGAGGAAACGGCTAGCCGCAGCGGCTAAAACCAAGCCTGTTTGTGTCAATACGGCACGGCTGAAGTCGTGCTCTTCCCAAAAACCTAGTCGAAAATTTCTAGTGTGCCACGGCGACTACCTCTCCTGTATGCTCTTGCTGCACCTTGGCCAGCGCCGGGGCCACATCTTCAAACGCGGCCAAGTGGGTGTCGATATCGGCCTCGGTGTGCTGGACGGAAATGGTCCACTGCTCGTCCCACCAGTATGGTTGCGCCATCACGCCACGATTGACCATGGCGAACCAGTAGAGCCGCCACAGGTCAACGTCGATGGCTTCCCAGTCGCGGTAATTGCGAATCTCTTTGGGATAGAGCATGAGGGCGCCATTCACTCCGGCGCTGGCGACGTAGCCCTGCAAACCGGCCCTGACGACAATCTTGCGGTAGCCCTCGGTCAACTTCTTGCTGAGCTTGTCTACGTGGGCGTAGTTCTCGCGGGTGAGGACTTCACGAAATGTCGCCAGGCCGGCGGCCATCGAAACCGGATTGGTGTTGTAGGTGCCACCGTGAAAGACCTTGTGTTGCGAGATCAGGTCCATCACCCGCTTGTGGGTGCCGAATGCAGCCAGCGGCAAACCACCGCCAATCGACTTCGCCAGACAGATCATGTCCGGCTTTACGCCAAAATATTCCGAGGCGCCGCCCCAACCAAGTTTCGCGCCGGTCTTCACCTCGTCGAAGATCAGCAGCGCCCCGTTTTTGGTGGCAGTATCGCGCAGACCCTCGAGAAAGCCGGACTGTGGCATGCACAGGCCAACATTCATCATGATGGGTTCAAGGATGATGGCCGCGATCTCGCCAGGGTTTTGCTTGAAGCGAAGCTCGACGCTTGCCAGGTCATTGAAGGTCGCGACGACAACGTTGGCCACCGCAGACTTCGGTATACCCAGCCCGCCGGGAACCGAAGTCGGAGCGTTGATATCGCCGTAGTCGGGCGCGTGCGGCTTCACGCTGACTAACGCAGAATCGTGCAGGCCGTGGTAGCCGCCTTCAAACTTTACGATCTTGTCGCGGCCGGTCGCGGCCCGAGCCAGGCGGACGGCGTGCATGGTGGCTTCCGTGCCGCTATTGCCGAAGCGGCACATTTCGACCGGGAAGCGGTCGCAAATTTCCTCGGCCAGTTCCCACTCCATGTCGTGGGGCATGCCGAACATGGTGCCGGTGCTGAGACGTTGTTCCACCGCCTTCATCACCGCGGGATGGCAATGCCCGGCCATTAGCGCGCCGAAACAAAGGTTGTGATCGAGGTACTCGTTGCCGTCGAGGTCGCGGAACTTGCTGCCCTTTCCTTCTTTCACAAAAATCGGGTAAGGGTCATAAGCGCGATAGTTGCTCGCCACGCCCAAGGGAATGCGTTTGAGGTTCTTCTTGTGAGCCGCGGCGGACTTCGGCGTGCGGCGCTCGAAAGTTTCGAGCTCTTTTTGCAATTCGGGGTACATCTTGGTCTCCCGGGAAGCTCAGGCCGATGCGGCCATTAGAATGCCAGGGCGGCCGAAGCCGCCCGGGCTTACCGCTAGAAGTATAGCTTTAAAGCGACTTGCATAAGTCGCGGATCACCGGCGCCTTTCACGCGTCCAAAGTCCGAGCCGTCAGTCACATTCCCATCGGGATTGAAAAACTTGGTGTGATTGGCAACGTTGAATATATCCCACCGGAACTCTGCTCGCGAACTCTCGGAGATCCGGAAACTCTTCTGCACGGAAATATCCCAATTGTTCAGTCCCGGTCCGCAACAAATCGATCGCGGGGCGGTTCCATAACGTCCGAACAGAGACGGCTGGAAGCAATTGAACGCTATCGTGGTCGAGCACGGAGTCTGGGAACCGTCCGAAGCATTCGAGGTGAAGCTATTAGGATCGAATCCATAGTTGTTTGGGTTCTTGCGCGGGTCGAGCTTGCGGAACTTGGCAAGCTGGTCCGGCTCGCCCGCGGATGCGAAGTCAATACTGCTGGTCAGCTCGTTATCATCAAAGGACTGAAGGTGAATCGGGAATCCCGACTGAAACTGCGTGATGCCCGAAACCGCCCAGCCATTAAGGATCTGTCCCGCAACGCCAGAAAATTTCTTGATCGGCAACTCATAGTAGTAGCTCAATACAAATCTCTGGGCGGCGTTGAATAGCGACAAGCTTCGTGTCCGTCTAGGGTTGAAGGGGTTGAGAATGTCTTCAAAACTAGAAGCCTGATCGAGAGACTTGCTGAAAGTGTATGCCGCCTGCAGTTGCAAGCCGTTGGAAAACCGCTTTTCCAGGTTCGCCTGTACGGAGTTGTAGGCGGAGTTTGCAATCGTGTCCTGAGCAAAGATGTTGGAGAAGACTGGCACCTGGTCCACCGGACAATTCGTATTGGTGGCAGGCTGGCAGTTTGGCGAGGAATAGGGGCGAATTCCCACGAAGTTCAGCGTCTGTCCAGTGCCGGGAACAATAGATCCGTTCGGCATGTGGAATGAGGAGCCATTTGGAACCGTCACGGTGAATTGATTATCTTCAGCAAACTGATTGCAGGTCGCTCCAGAGGTTCCAAAGGACGACACCGAATTGCCCGTCGGATCGCCGGCGGCGATGGCGGCGATGTCCAGGCAGGTCTGCGGAGTCGCCCGATTCAAGTCCGTGGAGGCCAGCAGGCGATGCCCCTGGGATCCGACGTAGCCAACTTGCAGGACTAGGTTCCTGGCCAGTTGCCGCTGGATGCCAAAGTTGTACTGTGCCGAGTATTGTGACCGCATGTGCGGCTGGAATTCGCCGAACAGCAAGATGGGACGGAACACCGACCAGTCCACCGGCTGTCCGCGCGGCGGGTTCAGGATGCCGTTGAAAGGATTGGGATTGACAAATCCGGCTTGGGCGTAAAACGGAGTGTTGAAAAAAGTCTCGACCAGAAAGGTGCTGCCGCCGAACGGAGGTTCAGCGCTGAATTGCTCGAGCACCAGTTGTTCCACTGGGTTATAGAACATACCCCAGCCGGCTCGGATGCTGGTCTTCCCCGAAGTACCCGGGCTCCATGAAATACCAATGCGGGGAGCGAATGCATTGTAGTAGGTCTGGGTCAGGCCGTTAGGTATGCCCTTGTCTCCGGGAACCACCAGGCCGGTCGGAAAGACTGAATTGCAGTCTGTCGTTCCCAACGCCTGTCCGTAAGCCGAAAGCTGGCAAGGATAAATACTTGTAACCTGTCCGGGTCGGAACGTCTGAACATGGTGTCCGATGTCAGTCAGTGGAGTGTTGAGTTCCCAACGCAGGCCATAGTTAAGAGTCAAATTCGGGCGGATCTTCCAGCTATCTTGTCCGAACAAGTAGACCGCGGTCGTGCGCACGTTCTCCTTCTGAGCCGCACCTTGCTGGTAACTATCTGGCAGTCCCAGAAGATAATTGGGATAGAGGTCATTACTGAAACCGACGTCGTTGGTCCCTCCGCCGAAGTAGTTGTAAAAGCCGCTTACCTCGAAGTAGAGAGTCTGATCGAAGCGCATCCGGCGCAGGTCGGCACCGAACTTCATGGTGTGGTTGCCCGCGACCTTGGTCAAGCTGTCCGACCACTGGAACGAGTTGCCCACTTGGGGAAGCTCACCTTCGAAGTTGTTGCCGATGGTGAATCCACCCGAAATCGAAACGTCCGGCACTCCCTCGCGTGTCGGGCCCAACCCTGGAGTAATCCCGATCTTGTTGGCGAAAGGTGTGCCGGCCAAAACATTGTTCACCGGGTCGTTGATCGCACCTGCGTCGGAAATGCCGGTGAAGCAAAAGGGCTGCGCCGCGGCCGATGCGCAGGAATCAGTCACGCTGTTGGTATTTTGCGAGTGGTTGAAAACGCGTTGCGCTTCGCGCATGTAGGCGAAACGAAACTCGTTAACCACATTGTTGCTGATGGTCCAGGTATGGCTCAGGTTCCATTGCTGGAAGCGTTGCTTGCTGCTGGCGCCGAATCCGGGAACGTTGGCTCCGGCAGCCTGGAAATTGTTAAACGGATTGAACGTATCTTCGTCGGTGAAGTAGTAGTACGCGCTAAAATTTTGCTTGGCGTTGATCCGATGGTCGAAACGCACAGTCGCCTGATCCGACCGGTCGCTGCCGGTGAGGACGCCCTGAAAGAAACCGTTTGAGGTATTCGCAGAAGGCACGAAGCGCAGCAGATCGACGGCAACCGGATCTTGACAAGAGCTGGGGATCACGTTGCCACGAAAGATGTCTGCGTAATTGACGCCTGCTGCCGGAGCGATTCCGCCAGCGGCGGTGATGTCAGTCGCACACTGCCCGCCCGCCCGAGTGTTCAACACATCGGCTACGGTTTGATTTCCGATCACACCGCTGAACGGATTGCCTTCCGAAAAATTGCCTGTCCGCTCCAGCGCGTCAGGCACGGCCACGGTGGGGCCCGAAGCACCCCGGCGCCGGCGCAGTCCCTCATAGGACGCGAAGAAGAATGTCTTATCTTTCTTGACCGGCCCTCCGAGCGTGCCGCCAAACTGGTTCATGATGAATGCGGGCTTCGAAGTATCGAAGTAGCCCTGGGCGTTCAGGACTTTATTACGCAAGAATTCGTATACATTGCCGTGGAACTGGTTTGTTCCGGATTTTGTTACCACGTTGACAACCGCGCCGGAGTTGCGCCCGTACTCCGCGTCGAAAGTATTGGTGATGATACGGAATTCTTCCACGCTGTCAGGGCTCGGCTGGACCGTCGGCAGGTTCACGAACATGTCGTTCGCGTCGCCGCCGTTGACACTGAAATTATTGGCGCGACCGCGGCCGCCATTGACGGACACGCTCCCTACGTTGCTGCTCCCATAGTAAAGATCGGCGCCAGTCTGCGACGAAACTCCGGGCTGCAAGGATAGGAACTGATACGTATCGCGCTCATTCAGAGGCAACTGCACGATAGCGCGATCGTTGACGATGGTGCCTAATTGAGTGCTGGTGGTATCCACCAGGGGCGCTTCTGAAGTCACTTCCACGACTTCCTTCGCTTCCCCGATTTGCATCGTCATGTTTAGCGTCACCACTTGGTTCAGCTCAAGGAGAACGCCACGCCGGACGTTCTTCTTGAATCCGGTCAGGTCAAACTCGGACCGATAGGTGCCCACCGGAACTTCGACAAACACGAAATCGCCGCTGTCATTGGTCTGCGATTCCCGACTAACGCCGGTGGCTTCATTGACCAGAGTGACCTTTACACCGGCCAGGACTGCGCCACTGGGGTCGGCCACGCGGCCGAGGATTCTGCCGCCTGTGCTTTGGGCCAGGAGGAAGGTGGGATTCGCAAGACAAAACAGGACGACTAGCCAGCAAACCGTACAGCGTGCGGTCGACGACGCCATGGGGGATCTCCGAGCTGCGAGTGGAAGCTCTTTATTCTGAAAACACAAGCTTGCGTCCAAGACAAACCTTGCTATAATCGCGCAAGGTTAGAGGCACTCTGCACAGACTGTCAAGCAAAAAATAGCGTTCCTCCTAATCGCTAAATTTGCGGGGGCATGGTTCGGGAATGAAGCCGGAGGACCGAAAACCCTACTTAAAAATCGGGGATGTGGCGCGCCTGGTGGGCGTTTCTCCCTCGGTGATTCGCTCCTGGGAGAGCCTGGGCCTCACCCATCCGCGCCGCACTGCCAGCAAGTATCGGCTTTACGGTCCCGAAGACGTAAAGCTACTCAAGCGGGCACGCTTCTTGCGCCGGGTGCGCGGCTTGAACGCTCCCGCCATCGTGCAACTGCTCAAACGCAACGGCCAGGTGCGTTCCGTCCCCGACGGTGGCGCCCGGGCGATCGGCGTGCGCCTGCGCCAGTTGCGAATCAGGCGGGCGCTTTCTCTGGCCCAGGTGGCCCAAGGGGTAGGCATTTCTGTGGGATTTCTAAGCTCGCTGGAACGCTCGCACATGAGCGCGTCGGTTTCCACCCTACGCAAGCTGGCGCGCTTTTACAAAACCAACATTCTGGGTTTTTTCGATCCCGCGGAATCCAGTATTCGTCTGGTGTCACCGGACAAACGCAAGGTGCTAGAGGCCGGTCCTGGGGTCCGCATGGAATTGCTGGCCTGGGGCAACACAGTAATGGAGCCACACCTGTTCCGCATCGCTCCCCAGTCCGGCAGCGGAGAGTCTTACACCCACGAAGGCGAGGAGTTCCTGTACATCCTGCAGGGAGAATTGCAGATTTCGTTGGAAGAAGAGGAATACCGGCTGCAGCCAGGCGATAGCTTTTATTTCGAGAGCACCACTCCGCATCGTTGGACCAATCCCGGCCGTGGCGAAACCTGGGTGCTGTGGGTGAATACTCCGCCTACTTTTTAATATGCTGCGGCGGGCATCCGGATGGCCGGCGGCGACGGCGGCAGCGGAGGTCACAATAAATGAGGTCGCAATAATGATGATTCGGCGTCTTGCGGTTTCGGCTTCGCTGTTTGCAGCCGTCCTTCTATTAGGTTCTTGCACCAAGAAAACGCCCTCGCTGAACCTGCTGGTGTGGGAAGGCTATGCCGACCCATCATTCGTACGTGGCTTCGAGGAACGGAACCACTGCAAGGTTTCCGCGACCTACATGGGATCGAGTGACGAACTGACCACCAAGCTGCGCGGCGGCAGCGCTGGAAATTACGATGTAATCTCGCCTTCGAGCGACGTCGCGACTTCCATCGCGGCGGCCGGTTTGGCCCTCCCGCTCGATCTTTCGCAGATTCCCAGTTACAGCCTTCTTTCGCCGCAGCTTACTTCCCTGACCTTGGTGCGCATCAACGGACAGGTGTATGGCGTGCCCTTCATGTGGGGACCCAATCCGCTGATTTACGACGCCACGGCTTTCCCAAAGACTCCAGACACCTGGAATATTCTTTGGGACCCGAAGTATCGCGGCAAGATTTCCGTGTGGGACGATCTTTCCACCGTGTACATGACAGCGCAGATTCTCGGCTTCGACAAACCCGATCCCTCCCAGCTCTACAATCTCACTGACGAACAACTCGACGCGGTCAAGAAGAAGCTATTGGAGTTGAAACCGAACGTTCGCAAAATGTGGTCGACCGGAGGCGAGCTGACCAACCTCTTCCAGAATCACGAAGTGGTCGCCGCCATGGGCTGGCCGCTGATGACCAACCAACTTCGCAAGATCAATTTTCCGGTCGGAGAAACCATCCCCAAAGAGAACACCACGGGCTGGATCGATCACCTGATGATCACCGCCGGCAGCGAAAACAAGGAACTGGCACACAAATTCTTGGAGTATATGGTCGAGGCGCAGACCCAGAAGAAAGTAACTGATGTGACCGGATATACTCCGGCGAACCCGCAAGCGGCACAACACATGACGCCGGACGAGATTAAAAGCCTGCATCTCGACGATGTGGACAACTATCAGAAGCGGCTTTACTTCTGGCAGAATGTGCCGCGCCGCGCCAAGTACAACGAGATTTGGAACGAAGTGAAAGCAGCGCAGTAGTAAGTAGTTCCCAATTTGAAGGCCGCCGCCTGATTTCCCGGATGCATCGGCTCCGTTAAGATGTCAACTATCCGAGTGAGGTGCCGAATGTTCAAGCTCGCGATCCCTCTCGTCCATGTGTCGAATTCGACCGCGGCGGCGGACTTTTATTGCAATCGACTAGGCTTCCGGCGGGAATTCGCCCATCGCGTGGATGACACAAAATCAGATCCCGGTTACGCGGGCTTGACGCGCGACGGAGTCTGGCTTCACGTTTCCTCGTTTTCCGGTGACGGAGTTTCTGGGGGTGTGGTGAACCTGCTCGTTGAGGACGTGAATGCTCTGCACGCGGAACTCGTCGCAAAAGGTGTCCCCATTGACACCGGACCGGTTGACCAGACCTGGGGTACCCGAGAAATGCATGTGAAGGACGCCGATGGCAACTGTATCCGTTTCATCGAGCAATGAGTAGTCTGCTCCGTGAACCCCACTCTGGAGAAACCCAAGAGGGGGACGAGATTAGGACACCACTCAGTAGTACGGGGCCGTCGCTTGGGACCGTGGCGCTGGCATTTTGCTGGCGCTACGTAAGGCCAAAGCCCTACAAAGGACAACGTGCCAGCCGTAAGCCAACCCGCGATCCCGGATGCGACACAAGCTTCCGCGCCTGCGTTGCTGACCATCCGCAACGTCGCGAAATCGTTCGGGAAGAACCCAGTGTTGCGCGACATCTCGCTGCAAGTTGCCCAAGCCGAGTTCCTCACCATCCTGGGTGAAAGCGGTTCGGGCAAAACCACGTTGCTCCGTATCATCGCCGGATTTGAGAGCGTCAGTTCCGGCGAGATTCTGATGGGTGGCGAGCGCCTTGACAACTTGCCCCCGTACCGGCGCCGGGTCAACACCGTCTTCCAGCACTATGCTCTGTTCCCGCACCTGACAGTCGCAGAAAACGTGGGCTACGGGTTGAAGATCGCCCGACTCCCCGGGCAGGAAGTCGCGACGCGAGTCGAACAGGCGTTGGAAATGGTCAAGATGACTCCTTACGCTGCTTCCAAACCATCAAAAATCAGCGGCGGACAGCAACAACGCATTGCCCTTGCCCGCGCCTTGGTAAACCGTCCACGCCTGCTGTTACTCGACGAGCCACTTTCCGCCCTGGACGCCAATCTCCGACGCCAGATGCAGGTCGAACTAAAGTCGATGCAGCGGGAAGTCGGAATCTCTTTCGTGTTTGTGACTCATGATCAGGAAGAGGCCATGGTGATGTCGGACCGCATTGCGCTGTTGCACATGGGAGAACTGGAGCAGGTAGCGTCTCCGCGAGAGATCTACAGCCGTCCCGCGACCGCGTACACCGCCGAGTTTATCGGCCACACCAATCTGCTGAGTGGTGAAGTAAAAGACGGAGTGGCTAAGTGCCATTCGCTGTTCTGGCGAACCGGCTTGCGGGACGGACCGGGACTCTTTTCGCTGCGCCCCGAAAACATCCGGTTGGCGGGAACTGGTGGCAGCGGTGCAGCTATACGCTTTCGCGGCAAGATTTTGCGCCAGGCATTTCACGGAGCCACGGAGTTGATCCAGGTCGAGTGCGCCGACGGACTCGTACTTTCCATTCGCACCGCCAGCCGTGAGAACTGGAACGGGGATGTTGACCTTGAGTTCTCACCGGCGGATGCGGTGCCCGTCCGGCCATCCCAGGCTCAACAGGCCCAGGTTCGACAAACCCCGGAAAGAACCTGATGTTCTCCCGCGCCTATCGAACCGCGATCACGGTACCACCCCTGCTGTGGGTGGCCGTGTTCCTGCTCGTTCCGTACGCGCTGCTTTTCTGCTACAGCTTCTGGTCGGTTTCACCTTCGCAGGTGATTGTCCATTCCTGGACCCTGGACAATTACCGCCAACTCTTCAAGGTAAATGTCTACCTGCAAACGCTGTTTCGCTCGATGTGGATTGCGGCACGAGTGACGATCTTCTCTCTGCTGCTCGGCTATCCGTTGGCTTATTACCTTTCGTTTTGTACGGGCAAGAGAAAAGAGCTCTTGTACCAACTGGTGATCATTCCGCTGTGGGTCAGCTATCTGGTTCGCGCTTACGCCTGGAAAACGATCCTAGGCAGCGATGGTGTGCTCAACACGCTGCTGCAGTATGTACACCTGACACAGCATCCGCTGGAATTTCTATTGTACAGTCCGTTCGCGGTGGTGCTGACGCTCACCCATATTTACACCCCATTCGCGTTCCTGCCGATTTACTCGACGCTGGAACACATCCCGCGGAATTTGGTCGAGGCGTCACACGATCTGGGCGCATCGCCTTGGCAAACTTTCTGGAGACTGATCTTTCCGCTTTCGATCCCCGGAGTTCTGGCGGGAGCGACATTCGCGTTTGTGCTTAGCCTGGGCGACTTTCTCTCGCCGCTCCTGCTGGGCGGACCCAGCGGCATCATGATTTCCAATATCGTGGTCAGCTTGTTCGGAGCGGCCTACAACTGGCCCCTGGGCGCGGCGATTTCGTTCTGCATGCTGGCCCTGGTGCTCGCTCTCCTATTTCTGTCGGAGAGTCTCGAGAAGAAGTGGAGCTTACGATGAGTGGACGCACCACACTCAATTCCAGCTGGCTGCGCTGGCACGCCATTCTCGTCTTCGGCTTTCTTTACCTGCCCATCATTACTCTGATCGTCTACTCATTCAATGGTTCTGGCGTGGGTGGATTTCCCCCGCGCGATTTGACCCTACACTGGTACCGCATCCTTCTTGCAGATGATGCCATCTGGAGTTCCGTCCTGAACAGCCTGCTGGTCGCGCTTGCAGCCATGACCGTCTCTTTGGCGTTCGGAATTCCGGCGGCGCTGGCTCTCGATCGCGCCAATTTTCCGGGCAAGGCTCTGTTCCGCCGTCTGGTTCTGCTGCCGCTGATCCTGCCTGGCATCATCACCGGGCTTTCGCTTTTGATGTTATTTCGCCAAGCCGATGTGAAGCTGAGCCTGCTCACAATTATCCTGGGTCACGGCACGGCCTTGATTTCGGTTGCGACCACCGAAGTGTTTGCGGGATTGCAGAAACTCGATCGTGCGCAGGAAGAGGCATCGCTCGACCTGGGTGCGAATTACTTGCAAACCTTCTGGCGCATCACTGTTCCCAACCTCCGTTTGTCGATCATCGGCGCCGCTCTGCTGATCTTCACTCTATCGCTGGACGAAATTGCGGTCAGCTTTTTCCTAATCGGACGCGACAATACGCTGCCGCTCGAGATCTGGGGACGTTTGCGTCGCGGCATCACGCCGGAAATCAACGCCATCTCCAGCATCATCTTTGTTTTTTCGCTGGCCGCAATCGCGACCTGGTACCGCCTGCGGCAAGGGGCGGAAGGTAAGCCAGACCTAATGTTGTAGCGCCGGGGCTACTGGGAAACTAGCCTCACTGCAGAGCCCGCATACATAGTAAAGTGGTAATAGAGTAGGGCTTTGCCATGCTTCAGGAAGGCAACTGACTTTTGAATTCAAACATTCGCAATATCGCCATTATCGCTCACGTGGACCACGGCAAGACGACGTTGGTGGACGCCATGCTTCGGCAGAGCGGCACTTTTCGCGCCAACGAGCACCTTATCGAGCGGGTCATGGATTCCAATGACCTGGAGCGTGAACGCGGCATCACCATTTTGGCCAAGAACACCGCCATCTTCTATCACGACATCAAAATCAACATTGTAGACACGCCCGGCCACAGCGACTTCGGGGGCGAAGTAGAACGCGCCCTCAAGATGGTAGACGGAGTCATGCTGCTGGTGGATGCCAGCGAAGGCCCCTTACCACAGACGCGCTACGTACTGAGCAAGGCACTCGAGGCACATCTCCCCCCAATTCTGGTCATCAACAAAATTGACCGCTCCGATGCGCGTCCCCAGGAAGTCTTGAACGAGGTCTACGACCTGTTCATTGACCTCGATGCCAAGGAAGAGCAGATCGACTTTCCGGTGTTGTACACCAACGCTAAAACGGGCACGGCTTCCACGGACATCAAGGGCGGCGGGGAAAACCTGCAGCCATTGTTCGAAGCAATCGTCAAGACCATCCCGGAGCCCAGAGGTGATCCCGCCGGACCGCTGCAGATTTTGGTGGCTAACCTTGATTACAGCGATTACCTCGGACGACTCGCAATTGCACGTGTGTTCAACGGGACCATGCACACGGGCGAGGATGTAGGCATCGCCAAGCTGGATGGCACCCTCCATAAAACGAAAATTACCAAGCTGTTTTCATTCTCTGGGCTGAAGCGTGTCGACATCACCGAGACCGCGCTGGGGGATATCATCGCGGTCGCCGGCGTAGAGGGCATCACCATCGGTGAAACCATTACGGACGCTGAGAATCCTTCCCCGCTTCCTCATATCGCGATCGATGAGCCCACGATCGCCATGCTGTTCACGGTGAATACGTCACCTTTCGCCGGCCGCGAGGGCACGTACGTCACCTCCAGAAACCTTCGGGAGCGTTTACAGAAGGAGCTTCTGACCAACGTTTCACTGCGCGTGGAAGAAACCGAGAGCACGGATTCCTTTACGGTCATGGGGCGCGGCGAGCTACAGCTTTCCATCCTGATCGAGATGATGCGTCGCGAGGGCTTCGAGCTCATGGTCGGCAAGCCCGAGATCGTCACCAAGCGGGTGGATGGCAAGCTCATGGAGCCGATCGAGAAGCTGACCGTCGATGTACCGGAAGAGTTCGTCGGCGTGGTGATGGAACAACTGGGCGCGCGCAAGAGTGAAGTCCTCAACATGCACAATCACGGATACGGGCGGGTGCGCATCGAGTTCCGCGTTCCCAGCCGCGGATTGATCGGCCTGCGCAGCCAGTTGCTCACCGACACGCGCGGCACGATCGTAATGAACTCCCTGTTCGATGGCTACATCGAGTGGCAGGGAGAAATCCCGCACCGGCTGACCGGTGCGTTGGTATCGGATCGCAACGGGATCACTACGCCCTATGCTCTTTACAATCTACAGGAGCGCGGCGAACTCTTCGTCGGACCCACCATCGATGTGTACGAAGGCATGATCGTTGGCGAAAATGCCAAAGATAACGACCTCGACGTGAACGTCGTGCGCGAGAAAAAACTGACCAACATGCGCTCCTCGACTTCCGACATGGCGATTCGCCTGGTGCCGTTCCGGAATCTGAATCTGGAGCAGGCAATCGAGTTCGTCACCGACGATGAATACGTCGAAGTCACTCCCAAGTCGCTGCGCCTGCGCAAAAAGATCCTTCAGGCCAACAAACGTAGTAAGAAGGGTTCGATGGTGGCGGTAGAAGAGGGTTCCTAGGGACAGATTCATCCCTGTGAGATGTCGAAGCCTGACGACAAGCGGCTCAAGATGTTTGTTGTCCCCTGCAGTTGCGGGACTACCTTTGCCGTCTCCGAAAACTACGATCGTCGAGGCACAGCCTGGAGCCGGTATTTGAAGTGTCCCCGCTGTGAGAAGCGGCACGACCCGAAAAACCGTCTGCTGCAGATCGGGTACCAGCGCGAAGGCTATTGGAAAGTGGATTGTTAGCCGGCCGCCTCCCTGACAGCCGACATGCGTGGAAACTCAAGATGGAAGAACGTCCTGGCCCCGTGCGTGTCGCCGTGGTCGGCGTGGGAAATGTCGGCGCAACCTTTGCCTACGCGTTGCTGCTCAGCGGACTGGCTTCCGAAATTGTGCTGATTGACTCCAACCGCGCCAAGGCGGAAGGCGAGTCCATGGACCTCAATCACGCCGTGCCCTTCACTCACCCCACGCGCATCTGGGCGGGCAACTATCCGGAGTGCGCGGGCGCGGCTGTGACCGTGCTGGCCGCGGGCGCCAGCCAGAAGCCCGGAGAGACGCGGATCGATCTCATCAAGAAAAATGCCGCCATCTGGCGGGCGATCATACCTGAAGTGGCAAAGCACAATCCCGCCGGCATCCTGCTGATCGCGACCAATCCTGTGGACGTGCTCACTTACGCGGCGTGGAAATTATCCGGATTCGCCGCTGGGCGCGTAATCGGTTCGGGCACGGTCCTGGATACATCGCGCTTTCGCTACCTGCTGAGCCGGCATTTCGGTGTGGACGCCCGCAGTATTCATGCCTACATCATCGGCGAACACGGGGACAGCGAAGTGCCAGTATGGTCGCTGGCCAACATCGCCGGCATGCGGCTCCCGGAGTTCTGCCAGGCTCAGAACCTGCCTTACGATCCGCACGCCATGGACGAAATTTTTGTCCAGACCCGGGACGCGGCCTATCGCATCATCGAGCGCAAAGGAGCAACGTACTATGCCGTGGCCGCTGGCCTGATGCGCATCACCCAGGCCATTCTTCGCAACCAGAGCACCGTGCTTTCGACCTCCAGCCTGATTAACGACTATTACGGTATCGGCGACGTGTGTTTCAGCCTGCCCACGGTGATCGATCGCGGCGGGGTGGAAAACGTGCTTCGTCTCCAACTGAGCTCGGAAGAGATCGAAAAGTTGCGGCACTCCGCCGAGGTGTTGAAGACCACAATCAGGAGCCTGGAGCTTGGGTAACAGTGCCATCCCCCGAGTGAAACCGCGGGGCAGTGCGCTTCCCACGGAATAACTTCCCATCCTTTAAAGACCTGCTATACTTCCCCACGCATTTGACTGTTCATCTGCTCCGGCTATAAGACGGCCAACCAGCCTTCGCTTTTCCGCCGAAGTCAGTCACTCTCAGATAGCTCACCTAGAGGCAATTCGCTTGAAGAATATTTTCGTTGGGAACCTTGACTTCAATACTTCGGAAGAAGAATTGCGACAGATGTTCGAGGCGCACGGACAGGTGGACCGCGTCAGCATCATGACCGACCGCGACACCGGCCGCTCGCGCGGCTTCGGTTTTGTGGAGATGACCAACGCCGAAGAGGGTGACAAGGCCATTGCCGCCTTGAATGGCACTCAACTCGGGGGACGCACGCTGAACGTCAACGAAGCCCGTCCCAAGGTAGAGCGCGGCGGAGGCGGCGGCCGAGACCGTGGTGATCGCGGTGGCCGCGGCGGCGGTGGCGGCGGCAGAAACCGCTACTAGCTTAGCGGCGCACCGTTAGTTCTGGCTTGTCCAGTCGGTTCGGCGAGTCAACCATGCCTACTGGTTCGGCAGCAGGCATCCGCGGCTGGGACTCGACAACTGTGGCTCGAGATAGCGCCTCGTCAGGTTGGCGACTGTCCTCCTTACTCTTTGCCGATTCTCTCCGCCCAATCTCTCCCAATCTCTTTCACCAATTGAAGGTCACAGCTTCCGGGATGTAAACTTAACTCGGCGCGCCCGTAGCTCAGATGGATAGAGCGATTGCCTCCGGAGCAATAGGTCGGGAGTTCGAATCTCTCCGGGCGCACCAGATTTCAGCATCTTACGCAGCGTTGCTGTGAAGAACGGGAACACGCCCGTTCGAAAGTGAAAGTAACGTCTCGGGAGAAGCAGAGCGGGCACAAATCGCCAAACACCGGTATGGCGGTTTTCAAGATGTCCCCCTTCTCTCCCCACACAGTCGTCTCAATCATTTACATGCGGAGAAGGCACCTGGTTTTCGGGTCACCGGCACATATCCGTCTAGGCCTTCGTCCTTCCGGCCATCCCACCTCGACGCTGAAGAGAGTCGATTCTTCTATCGATTTCCTCCCGGGAATCAGCGCCCTTTCTTGTGTATTCCGCGCCGGCTGATAGGCTGGAACATGTCTGACCACCAGCACCGTGGGAAAGAGAACCTATGGTGAGTAGTTTCTTGGAAAGGATCGAACATTCACAGGGAGTGGCATGGTTAATGCACCTTCTTATGGTCAACGGAGATATGCCGGACGAGGGCGATGCCTCCCGGGATTTCGTCGAGGCGGCCATAGTGAATTGTGTTGGAAGGTGTCCCGTTGGCTCGCAGCTGTGGAAATGTCGAGGCTCGGAATCAGAACAGCCGGTCTGGAAGCGGTCCGCCAGGCAAACATTAGAAAGGAAGATGCCGTTAGATCAATTGCCGGCTCTACTGTACTGAAAGACTGCTCGTCGTCTTTGTAGACAGCTCTTTTGGCATTGAACTTGGCAAAAACATTGCCGCCTGCTGGAGGACATTTCCGCATGCCGTCGAGAAATCCCGTGGCAGCAAAAGAATTCGGGCCCTCGACGAGGGCGCCGCTCAGAATAGGTGGCTCGCCGTTGCGGGACCCGATGATGTTCGCCACTTGGTGTTGCATGCAGTTCGGAAATGTTTCGCCGTCTCCCACGATGAACGAACTCCCCCAGGCGTTTGCACCGAGAATGTTGCCCGCCCATTGCCGAGAATAGTTACTGAAGGTCTCCGATTCGGTCAGAAAAGAATATTCACTGGCCATAACTGAGAGCCCTGCGCCGTGGGTTGCCGTGTCATACACGTTCCAGGGAAATCCGAAGCCGAAGGGGTCGGATTCGCTCTGGGTGACAGCGTTGCCCAGCTGCTTTCGCAAATCATGTATCAAGTCAGACTGAGATGCTTCGAGCTTTCCAGGGTGGTCGGCATTTGCAATGGCCCGGAACAGTTCAAAGTGCGCTAGACCGCTCACGTCGTACAGGTTGAGCGTGTCAGCAGCGTCATTCGGCCCCGTGATGTACGCGTGAGCCCAATGCCCGGCCGCACGCAAATAGAACATCGGATCAGAGTGAACAATCCCTGAAGGAAGAAGGCCATCTGCATCCGTAAGAGCAAAATACAGCTCCGTTGCACCCAGCTCCATATCATCGCGCCATTCGGTTTCGCCATAGAAGTCAAACGGCGCTGTCGTGAGCAAGTCGCCACTGCGCCAGACATCGGCTAGGTCAAAAATGTGCTCTGCCGATACGAGACACTTGTTCGCCACATGAGGCTGGGTCTCTCGGAAGACCTGGTAGCACTCGGCGAAATCCGCTGCCAAACGACCCGCCAAGTTCGGACTGATCTTTGACCCCGCGGGTCCAGCGACGAACACCGGGCGATGGCGCACGTATCGGAGTGTGGGGTCTACTTTCACCGAGGGTGTCATCCAGCTCAGGGAGTCGCCAGAGATCATGGTCACTCAAGATATTGGGATCATTCTTGAAATCGGTCCCAATTCCAACCTGGTAGTAAAGTGTCTCACGATCATCGTTCCACATTTTCTGCAGCCAATTGAGGCCAAACAGGGCTTCATTTGTGAAATTAGAGGAACCTGCACCGGCCCCCATCTGTTTCGGAAAATCACGTATGCCAACCAACATCAAAGCCACGGTGTAGCTATGTGTTTGTACGAACTTCAAGTAGTCGCCCGCATCCCACCAGCCGCCGGATGCGTCAATCACCTCTCCGGTGGCTTGCAAATCCGTCAAGATCAAGTCATTGCTGTCAAAGTCCGGCGATTCGTAAACCTTGCCATTCTTGTCGTTCAAATGCCCAGGAACGGTTCGGAGCGGCGTCCGTATGAAATTCGCGCCATCCCGTTCGTTCTGATAAAAGTTCAGCGCGTTGGCAATGCCAGCCGAATACAGTTTTTTTGCCAGATTGATTCGGAAGCTGGGAGAAGTGGCAGGAAAAGCGCCGTTGACTTCAATGGAGTACACACCCGCAACGCGATCTTAAAGTCGAGCCCATAAACCGTGAAGCGGCCCCAACTTCCAAGCAGGTTATCGACCGGCTGAGAGAATATTGTCGTGCCGTTCGCGTCGAGCACCCTAAACGTAGCTCCTTGTTCTGAGCCTGAACTCATTAAGTATGCTCGACTGGAGGTGCTGACCTCATATCCCATTTGATTGACTCGAACGAAAGCGCTCGCTGCGGCTGGGGAGGGGAGGAAAAGGAGCACCAACAAGGTTCCCAGTACGGTGGTTGCGAACAACTTAGAACGCTCGCGGCCGTACGTGCATCCGGCATTTCGTCGCATAAATTGCTCCTACATTTGGATCATCTCTGGCTCGGGTGTCCGCTAGTCAATGGCGAGAAGGCTTTCGCCTGTTCTTGTAGTGAAAGCGTTCATTAAATCGTATGAATAATACACCCTGGCGGCATGGTAGGCACAATAGGCGACGACTGCGCTCGGCTTCTCGCGGGTTGCCCCAATCCGACTGACCCGAATTCCAGTCCCACAGGAGCTCTCCAACTGCTTACCGAATTGAGCGCTGGTTTTTCGTCAAGCAACCAATTCCAATTGACGGTAGATAAGCGATTCAGCCATGGGTTCAACATTCGTGGCGCCTTTACCTTGGCAAAAACCATCGATAACCAGTCAGGGTTCCGCTACAACAGTTCACTTTTTACCGATCCGTTTAGTCCTTCCTTTGATCGTGGACTGGCCAACTTCGACGTTTCTCGTCGCCTCGTAATCAGCGGTATTTGGAAGTTGCCGCTGGATCTTCCTTTCAGAAACGGGAACGGCTTCGCTCGCCGGCTGGCGGAAGGGTGGGAAGTAAGTGGAATCGCCAGCTTCCAAACCGGAACACCATTTACGATATTCTCGAGTTCCGGTTCAAGTGGAGAGAACATTTTCCTGGA
>Ga0137415_10000465_pt1 | contig 38498 bp, 29 predicted proteins | sample CZODoug3_1_1_16f_FD_183082 | JGI IMG/M metagenome (GOLD analysis project Ga0137415, IMG submission 183082) | Vadose zone soil fungal communities from Angelo Coast Range Reserve, California, USA - CZODoug3_1_1_16fungal (Hybrid Assembly) | ecosystem: Environmental > Terrestrial > Soil > Vadose...
CGCTTCGGGGGATTGTGGATAGCGGCTGATCAGATTGCGCAGGTCGCGAACGCCGGCGTCGCGCTGGTTCAGGGCCAGCTCCGACTCGCCCTTGCGTAGTTGCGCTACTGGCGACTTCTGATGTCCTGGGAATTGCTCCAGCACGGAGTCGTATTGCTTGATGGCTGCTGGATAGTTTGCCTGACGGTAGGCAATCTCGCCCAGGTAGAAATGGGCGTTTCCGGCCAAAGGGTCCTGCGGATAGTACTTGAGCACGTCATTGAATTCGCCGCCAGCTACGTCATATCGCGCGCTGGTGTAGTCGCGATAGCCGCTCTGATAAAGCTGATCGACTGGAGGAGCCTGTGGCTGTTGCTGCGCATCGGCCTGCGGACCAGGGCCTTGCTGTCCAGTGTTTTGCTGTCCAGGTTGTCCCTGTTGTCCGGCTGGCGTTGCATTCACATTCTGTAACTGCGCTTGAAGAGCCTGCACGGTCGAGTCGAGCTTGGCGATGCGTCCTTTTAATTCGTCAACTGAGTCGTTGACGCCCTGAATTTGCCCGGAGAGTTGGTCGACCTTGCCGCCGCCGCTCTCATTTTGCGCCTGAATCTGCTGCTGCAGCGTATTCATGGTCTGCGACATGCGGTTGACGTTATCCGCGGTCTGCTCGACCAGATGCTGCAAGACGCCCATGCGCTCGTCGTTCGATTGCTGCAAGTGCTGGAGCATGTCCTGCAACTGCTGCACCTGGGTCTGCAACTGAATCATTTCCTTGGAGACCGCGTGTGCCTGAGGCGCGGGAAGCACCATCGCAAGCGAGGCTGCGGCGAGAAGCGATGTCAAAATCTTTCGCATAGAGAAATCCTGGTAAAGCTGTCTACTATTAAAGCACTTCTCCTGATGCTGTATCGTGGCGAGATTGACTCGGTGTAGCCGTTCTTTGACGGAACGGTTACGCAGATATTTTCTTTACCCCAATACCCTCAGGAGAAATGCTTTAGATCAAAATTCGAGTAGTCCGGTATCTGGCAGTTCAGTTGCTCAAAGTAGAAAATCCCCAGGTTAGCCGCCAACTACAGGCGGCGAACCTGGGGCACCCGTATTTTCGTTTTTCTTAGCGATCCACCGAGAACTGCGCGCGGCGATTCTGCTGCCAGCAGGTTTCAGAGTGGTCGGTGCAGAACTGCTTCTCCTTGCCGTAGCTCACGGTCCGCAGGCGGTCAGGACTTACGCCAGCACTCACCAGCGCCTGCTTCGCGGCGTTGGCACGGTTTTCGCCGAGAGCCAGGTTGTATTCGGTGGAACCGCGCTCATCGCAATAGCCGCCAACCACAACCTTGATACCAGTGTGCTGGTTCAGGAAGGCTGCGTCCTTCTGAATGACTGACTGCGCATCGGGGCGAACCTCATAGCTGTCGTAGTCGTAGAAGACGTCCTGCACATTCTGGTGGAAGAGGGCGTCATCCATATCCGACTCGTTCAGGTTGCTTGGCGGAGGCGCTGCCGAGCCAACGGTAACGCGAGCAGTTGCGTCGGTAGAACCGCCATCACCACGAGCGATCAGGTGGTAGTTGGTCGACTCAGTGGGCTTCACCGTCTGCGTGCCAGAGGTCGCAACCTGTCCAAGACCTTCGATCGACACGTCGGTCGCGTTGGTCGTATGCCAGGTGAGCACGACGCTATCGCCAGGACTGATGGCGTTGGGCGTTGCGGTAATGTCTGCCGTAGGAGCGGGTGCAGTGGCCGTCGGCGGCGGTGGTGGCGGCGGTGGCGCGGTTTTCTTGTGGCACCCAGCAACGGTGACAATGGCCGCTAAGCTGGCTATCAGAGCAAGGGGTCTATGGAATGCGTTGCGGTATGCGTATTGCACGGTCTCCTCCTTTGGGAGCGTTTGTTTTCAAGTTATCCAAGGCAGAGCAAGCGGCAGTTTCCCGCTTGCAGTTGTTTGCCTGACGTTCAGGCATCTTCAAAATGCTTCAGCTATTTCCAACTCCAGTTCGGCATGGAATTCGATCCGCCATGCGTCAATTGCTGTTGCTCGGTACCGTCTGCCAGCATGGACCAGATTTCAGAGCGGCCACCATCTTCGCGTTGGTAGACAATATGCCGCCCATCTGGTGACCACGAGGGGAAATCGTTCCGTCCCTCTTCATGCGTTAGCTGTACCCATCGCTTGCTGGCGATGTCAATGATGTAGATATCCTGTCCGCCCGGTGCGCCTGGCCCGTATTTGCGATTCCACGCAAAGGCCAGAAATTGACCGTTTGGCGACCAGGAGGGTGACGTTGCATATCCAGTATCGGTGATACGCGACACATTTGCACCATCGGAATCCATCATGTAAATCTGCGGCAGGTTGGTGCGCCCACTCACCCAGGCGATCTGCGAATTGCTCTTTGGGTTCCATACAGGTGAGACGTCTGGGCCGTGGAAAGCGGTCAAACGGCGCTGGTTGCCACCGCTGGCATCCGATACATAAATTTCCGGATCGCCCGATTTATTGGACGAAAAAGCGATTTTGGAGCCGTCGCTCGACCATGCCGGTGAGAGCGTAGTGCCTCCAGGAGAGGCAAAGTTCACCAACCGTCCAAGCTCGATGGAATACATCTTGATGGACCAGCCGTTCTTACCTAGCGATGAAAAGGCCACGCGCGAATTGTCTGGCGCGACACGCGGGGAAAGAGAAATAGTTCCGAGATGTGTGAGGGCATGGGCATTCTGACCGTCATAGTCCATCGCCCAGATTTCTTTGTTACCGGAACGATTGGACACGAAATAAATCTTCGTCTCGGCGATGCCGGCAATGCCGCCAAGCCGCGTGATAATCTCGTCAGCGAAACGATGTGCGATCTGCCTCGCGTTTTCCTGGCTGGCGTTATCGATGTATTGCTTGCCGATAATCTGCGGAGTCTGCGGATTCTTCGTATCGAAGAGGAAACCTTGTACGGTGATGCGTCCGCTACCAACGCCTAATGTGCCGAAGGCAACCATGTCGGCATTCGCCGGAGCTGTCGACCATGCGCTCAGGTTCAACTCCTGCGGCGAGCCAGGCATGAGGGGCGGAGCCATGCTCTTTGAAACCATGTCGAAGATGCCGGCGTTCTTTAGATCGTTGTAGAGCGTGGAATCGAAGGAATCTTTGAGCGGTGCGGTTTGAGCGTCAGTCGATCCCGGCTTAAAGTTTGCCGCAGCCAGGCGAATCTTCTGCACGCCGAGATTCGTGCCGGTTTTCACCCAATCCTGCGCATGCGCACAGGAGACGCCGAAGAGGGAGATTGCAAGTAAAAAAAGAAAATAACGACTGGTCGAGCATGCTAGTTTCTTACCGATATTCATTCATCCGTCCAGCAGACGTAGTTGCGAAATTCAATGTCCCGGTTCCTCACAATAGTACGACACCGAAAGATCACTGCCGTTGTATCCAGAGGGCAATGGTCCGTATGTGTCGACTCTCTGCACTGCTCTTAGACATGAGCTATCCAGCGTTGGTGATCCACTCGATTGTGCTATGCGTACCTGGCCTGGTACGCCACTTCGCGAGAGGACGAAGGAGATATACACCTTCGCTCCCGAGGGCGTTCCCGGAGCAACTTCCTGCAATAGCCAGTTCTGTGCCGTCTTTCGTTTGATCACGTCTACGTACCAAGGGAAGCGCGAACCGAAATCTCCCCCTTGGACTGCGACGGGATTATTGCCGTTTGGGTTGCTTGGGTTGGATTTTGGAATATTCGCCGCCGCTGCCTCGCCGTAGTTTGCGCGGTTTTGCTGGTTCGGGACTGGCTGCGCATGCTTGGTCGATGAGGTCATTACGTTCTTCGGCGGTTGCTTGGCCGGCGGGGTCTCGACGTTCTTCTTGGGAGGCTCCTTCGGCTTGGGCTGCTGCTTCTGTTTGGTCGCAATGGGAATTGCATCCGGCGGTGGAGCTGTTTCTGCCTTGGGCTCCGGTGGCGCTGGGGCGGGACTCGGCGTTTGTGTTGCCAGGACGTTTTCTGTAGGTTTTTCCTGTTGTGGCAGCGGGAGGGAAGCAGAGCTGACAAGCGTTGCCTGGATCGCGCCTGGAGCCGCTTCGTTGTTACCCCAGATGCCGCCGTGAAAACGGCCAACCAGAATCACATAGAGGGCAATTGCACCAACCACAAACAGATGCAGGAACACGGAGCCGGCAACGGAGCCGCCAAAGGGTTCGCGCTCGAGTTGAATAATATCCCGCGGCATACGGCTGCCTACTTCGCCGCGCCGTTCTGGACCGGCTGCGTCACAATGCTGATGTTGGTAATACCTGCCTGCTTTACCGCATCCATGACCGAAGCAAATGCTCCAAACGGAACACGCTCGTCGGCCCGGAGGTAAATGATCTGGTGCGCGGGATCGGTGTTTGGCTGGCGCAACAGATGCGGCAGGTCGGCCAGATTTACGGGCTTATCGCCGAGAAAGACCTGTTGATCGCGATCAACAGTCAGGACCAGACGCTGTTCAGTGATTTCCTTCACTGTCTTCGTCTTGGGCACGGCGACTTCAATGCCAGATTGCAGGACTGGCGCCGTGAGCATGAAGATCACCAGCAACACAAGCACAACGTCCACCAACGGAGTGATGTTGATCTCCGCGAGCGATGTTTGCGTGTGTCCGCTTCTACTGGTGAAGGCCACGTGCAGGCTCCCTTTCCATTGGATCTTGGTTTGCCTTGAGTGATGCCTCTTCCATGCTGTTTAACAGCTCGCGCGCAAAATCGTCCATGCGAGAGGCGAAGTCGCGGCAACTTGCCGTGAACTGGTTGTAAGCGATGACGGCAGGGATGGCGACGACGAGTCCGGCGGCAGTGGTAATTAATGCCTCGGATACACCGGGTGCAACCGCTCGCAGTGTTGCTGCGCCTGCCGTGCCGAGGCCGTGAAAGGCATCGACGATACCCATGATGGTGCCGAACAATCCAACGAATGGAGTGATCGCGCCGATGGTGGCAAGCCAGGTCAGGCGGTTCTCAAGATTGGTTAGAGATTCGCTCGATGCTGTCTGCGCTGCACGTTCCAGAGAGGTAATGTTCTTTGGCGGCCCAAATCCACCAGTCTGGCGGCGATAGGTTTCGTATACCTCGTCGAAGACATTCACCAATGGGCTGGGCTTGAACTGCTCGCTCACGGCTGCGATCTCCTGCAGGCGCGTGGCCTTGCGGAAAGCACGCAGGAAGCGCTTGCTCTGCGTCCGTGCGCGGCGGAAGCTGGCGGACTTGCCGATGATGATCGCCCAGGAATAGAGGCTGGCGATCAACAGCAGTCCCAGCACAGTCATCGCAACAGGACCGCTGTTCTGGAGCATCTCGACGATCGCGCTGCCGTTATTCACCGGAGGCGGAGCGGCTGCATCCGCGTCCGTCTGGAAAAAGAAAAGTGCTAGGGCATAGAAAATATGTGTCATTGCCTGATATCAACGTTACCAGACGCTGAATTGTGAAACCAAGTTGCCCGGACCAAGCTAGTCATTTCCCATACTATTCATTCCATAAAGAGATTTTGGGTCGAAGGCCCGTATGCCTGGACGGCAAGTCCTGCTATTCTTCGCGAAGATTCCTTTGGTAAGGGCAACCGATGCTGCTCGAACTGCGAGCCGAAAATTACGCTGTCATCGACCATGCCATCGCGGTCTTCGGACCAGGGTTGAACCTGCTCACGGGTGAAACCGGCGCGGGCAAGTCGATTCTTGTCGATGCGCTTGCACTGTTGATGGGCAACAAAGCGTCTGCGGATGTGATTCGTCATGGAGCGGATAAAGCCGTTGCCGCTTGCGTCTTTGAAAGCACTGCAGGCGCAGAAGCTGTGCTTGAGGCAAATGGCATCGATGCCGAAGGTCATGAAATTATTTTGCGGCGCGAGATTTTTGAGAATGGCAAGGGTCGCGTATACGTAAATAACCAGCCAGCGACGGTAGCTGTGCTTCGTCAGCTTGCCCCTGAGCTGGCGCTGGTTCATGCGCAAAGCGAGACGCTCGGCTCGTTCGATCAGGTGCAGCAGCGCGGGCTTCTTGATCGCTATGCAAGTCTTTCGGCGGAAGCCGTTGCGTCTGCTTATTCGGAATGGCGCGAGATACAGGCAAAGCTTGACGATTTGGAGCGCGATGAGCAGGACCGCCTGCACATGGCCGATCTGTGGAGTTTCCAGTCGCGCGAGATTGAAGGCGCAAGCCTCGCCGAAGGAGAGGATGAATCTCTTGAGACCGAAAAGCGTGTGCTTGCTAATGCCGAAAAGCTTTATGCAGCAGCTATGAGCGCGCATGAGCTTCTCTACGAAGATAGTGCATCGGCTGAAACGAGTCTCCGTGCTGCTCTCAAACAATTGGAAGAGCTCGCGCGTTATGACAACAAGTTTCAAGAGAGCGTTCAGCAACTCACGAGTGCCCGCGCTGCTGTGCAGGACGTGAGCGCGACTGTCCGTGATTATGCTGAGGGCATCAACGCCTCGCCCGAACGCCTTGCCGAGATCGAGGATCGGCTTGCTGCGCTCGATCGCCTTAAGCGCAAATATGGTTCCACGCTGGCTGAGGTGATTGCTTACGGAGCAGACGTAGCTCAGAAGCTTGCAGAGATTGAGAATCGAGATGAGATTCTGAAGTCGCTGCGGACCGATCTTGCGCGTGCTGCGGAGAAGTACAAGGCTGCTGCTCAGAACCTTTCTACAGAACGAGCTGCTGCTGCAAAGAAACTTGAAAAGCTAGCTGAGGCGCAAATCAATGATTTGGCTATGAAGGTTCGGTTCTCAATATCTGTTACTCCGAATGAAGAATCATTGCACTGGACATCGCACGGATGGGATACGGTCGAGTGCCGCATTGCGACCAATGCAGGAGAACCGTTGAAGCCTCTCGATGAGATTGCTTCCGGGGGCGAAATGTCCCGCGTGCTGCTTGCGCTCAAGGTCAGCGTGGAAGAAGGCGCCAGCCAGAAGGGGAAGCGCAAGACACAGGTTCCGCGCACTCTCGTGTTCGATGAAATTGATATTGGCATTGGAGGCCGCGCTGCCGAGGCCGTTGGCCAGAAGCTCAAGGCGCTGTCGAAAGCGCAGCAGGTTCTTTGTGTTACACATCTTCCGCAGATCGCTGCCTTCGCTGACCAGCATTTTCTTATCGAGAAGCAGGAAAAACAGGGAAGGACGAAGACTTCGGTTCGACTGCTTGACGATGCAGATCGTACCGAAGAGATTGCGCGCATGCTTAGCGGCGCAAAACTTACCGATACCTCCCTCAAACATGCCGAGCAGATGCTGAAGACAAGTCGTTAGATAAGTCGATTTAGCGGAGTAGCTTCTACCTGCCTGCGAACATTTTTGAAACTTTGTACCAGATAGCGGTACAAACAAGTGCATAGCAAGTATCGAATGCGTTAATGTGGCTTTTGCTTTTGCAGTGAGGCATAAAAGCCAATGAAACTAAGCGCAGTCACTCGTATCTTATTAGCCGTTTCCCTAGTATTTTCTGCCAGCGGATTACATGCTCAGCTAACAACCGCAACCATCGTGGGTACTGTGAGCGACCCTACAGGCGCAGCCATTCCCGGCGCCAGCGTGCAAGCTACAAATGTCGACACAAAATTCAGCCGAACGGTGACCAGCGGAGGTCAAGGCGAATATCGTCTCGACTATCTGCCTGTTGGAACCTATGAAGTCAAAATGCAGGCACAGGGCTTTACTACCATCGAGCAGAAACCGATCACGCTCACGTTGAATGCAGAGGTGCATTTCAACGCCACGTTGAAGCCAGGCGGTTCAAGCGAAACTGTGACGGTCACAGAAGGCGCTCCGCTGATACAGACTACGATTTCCAGCATTGGCCGCACGATTGAAAACAAAGAGGTCGATAACCTCCCGATCGTGAATCGCAATGCCTATGACCTGCTTACGCTCACGCCCGGAGTGCAGATGAGTTCCAATATCAACCCACTCGGTTATCCGCAACAGGTGGTTTACATCAATGGCGGCACGGATAACTTTGTCGGTTCCGTGAGCTATTACCTCGACGGCGGATTGAATATGACATTCATTCGCAATACGGGAAACATTCTGCCGAATCCCGATGCACTGCGCGAATTTGCCGTTCAGACGAATAACTACAATGCGCTGTATGGCCGCATGTCCTCTGGCCTGATCAACGTAGTTACTAAGTCTGGCACCAACCAGATGCATGGTTCTGCGTTTGAGTTCTTCCGTAGCGATAAATTGAATGCTACTCCGGCCTTCTCAATCTCCGGCAAGAGCCCGCTGCATCGCAATCAATTTGGAGCGACGCTCGGCGGTCCGATCTTTCGTGACAGGACTTTCTTCTTCGGGTCTTATGGTGGCCTGCGCCAGACAACATCAGCTTTCCTGAATACGGCCATTGTTCCTACAGCAGCGCAACGTACAGGCGATTTCAGTGCTTTTCTGCCTACATCCAGCGGCGCGATCACCAGTTGCAGCCAGAAACTCTCTGCGGCAGACAAAGCAGCTGGCAATTACATCGTGTGCAATCCAACAACGCGCAAGCCCTATCAGAACAATATAATTCCGGGTACCTCGCTCGATCCTACGGCGCAAGCGATTCTCAATCAGAACATTCCTTTAGCGAACAATGGCAATCTATGGCAGGGATACTCGCCCAGCCCGTTGAACACCGATGAATTCCTCATCAAGGTGGATCACAATCTCACGTCTGCGCAGCGGCTGGAAGCGATGTACTTTAACACCTCTGGAAATCAGAGCCAGATTCCCGGTAGTACTACCAACAGCGCGAATCAGATCCAAGTTCCTACAGGCGCTCTGCCATGGTCCACGCAGAACTTTACCTGGAGGCAACAGAACGCCAACCTGTCGGATACGTGGACCATCAGTTCCAACAAGATCAACCAGATCTGGCTCAATTACACGCGGATGCTTTCTGCCCGAATCAATACCCCAGGTACTTCACTGCATGACTACGGATCGTCTTTTATGCAGCAGGGAGTCGCGATGCTGCCGCAGATTAGCGTGAGCGGATATTTCACGTTAAGCCAGGCAATCAGCGGTCCAAAGACGGGTACAAACTTCTACTCCGCTCGCGATGTGTTTAGCCTAAACAAGGGAAAGCACGCGTTTTCCGTTGGCGCGGAAGCTTCTCTGAATAAAGACGTGCAGTATACCTATCTGAATAACTACGGTGTATTTTCCTTCAGTTCCAGTACTTCATTGCGTTCGGGAAATGCGCTAGCGGACTTCGTGCTCGGTCTGCCCAGCACAATGAACCAGGATTCGCCGATCGATGCTATCGATAATTCTTTTTTCTATGGGCTGTTTGCCCAAGATGACTATCGAATCACTCCGAATCTGACATTGAATCTTGGTGTGCGTTGGGACATACAGACACCGCCAGTCGATCCTAAAAACCGAGAAGCTACTTTTGTAGCTGGTCAACAATCGACTGTATACCCGACTGCTCCTACCGGTTTACTCATCGTTGGGGATAAGGGTGTAGAACGTGGAATCATACCTGTTCGTTGGCATCATGTGTCGCCACGGGTAGGATTTGCATGGGACCCGCGCGGCAATGGCCGTACTGCTGTGCGAGGAGCCTTTGGATTGTTTTTTGGCTCTGTCTCGGGTAATGAGTGGAATGGTATTTCAAATTTCCAACCCTTTGCCGTGCGTAATAGATACTCGTATATCAAGTCGCTGACAGACGTCTATGGAGATCCGCGTAGTTTTCCGAATGGGAATCCATATCCATACATTTATACCCCGTCTTCACCGCAGCCTTTCATTACGCCTGCGACATTAGAGGGCATGGATAAGAATTATCAATGGCCATATACCTATCAGGCGAATTTTTCCGTGCAACAACAATTTTCAAATGACTTTGCTGCGACTTTCAGCTACATCGGCAGCTTCAGTCACGATGTCCCCTTCGCGCCAGATATCAACTATCCGATCTGGAGCCCTTCAGCGACGACAAACAATTACGATAGCCGGCGTCCAATTTTGCCAGGCACACTGTCGACAGTTAGTCTTATTCAGTCCCACCAAGGAGCCCATTATCATGCACTTCAAGTTGATTTTGAGAAGAGAATGAGCCACACGCTCAGCCTGATGGGTTTCTACACATTCTCAAAGACCCTCACGTCTGCTTCCGTGCAGAATTCCGGCGCTGTGTTAGGAAGCGCGCAGGACTTCAATCGGATGGATCTCGAATATGGCAGTGGCGACACCGATGTTCGTCACCGCTCTACGACGTCCATCATTTGGAAGCCCGATTATTTCAGCAACTCGAATGTGTATACCCGCGCGATTCTCAATGGATGGACTTTGTCTGGGATTCTCAGTTTCCAGAGCGGCATACCTTTCACACTTACTACTGGCAGTGACAATAACAACGATGGAAACAGTAATACTGACCGCGTGAATCCTACCGGTGAGCAGTACTCCAGCGGGGCGGGAAATCATCGCAGTCTTGAAGCTGCTGCTTATTTCAATAAAGCTGCTTTCTGCTCCTATACCTACGGCTCTACGGCATGCCCTGCCGGTGTTGGGGCAGGAGGCGTGGACGGTACCACTCGTCGCAACGGCTATTGGGGGCCGGGCTCCAAGAACGTAAATGCCGCACTGTTCCGTGACTTCAAGGTATGGGAGGGAATTACCCTGCAAGGCCGTGCCGAGGTGACGAACGTATTTAACTTCGTCAACCTCAACAACCCGTCGAGTATATACAGCTCCGCTAACTTCGGAAAGATTACCAGTGCTGGCGCGATGCGTCAGATCCAGGTGGGCGCACGCATCCTGTTCTGATGGCCTGCAGCGGCATTCAGATTTGGGAAGTCGGTGGCTTCCGAGATTCCGGGTACCGCGAAATGCCGCGTCTTCCACACCAATCGGGCGTATGCTCTAAAAATATGATGCGGATGACGGTGCTGGCCAGTGGTTCCAAGGGCAACAGTACGGTTGTCTCCAGTAGCAGGACCCGCATTCTTGTGGACGCCGGTCTTTCCTGCCGTGAGCTGATGAAGCGGATGGTGGCTGCAGATGAAGATCCGCGTATGCTGGACGCGATTCTCATTACACACGAACATCAGGACCATGTGCAGGGACTTGCAGTCACGGCGCGTAAGCTGGGTATTCCCGTGTACTTTACCGAGCCGACACATCGCGCATGGATGCGCTGGATGATGCCGCGCAAACGCATGACTTACGCCGAGTGGCTGGAACAGCGTAAGCAGCAGGCTGCGGTGGCTGAGAATCCGGAAGAGCCTGCGTCTGCGGTGCCGGTTTCATTCGATGCCGAAGCTGCTGCTGCGACCGAAGAGGAACTGACTGCCGTTGCTGCCGAGCCGGAGCGTGATCCGTGCGCTTTGCCGGGAGTCGAGTACTTTTGTGCCGGAGAGCATTTCTCCATTGGTGATATTGCCATTACGCCGTTTACTATTCCGCATGACGCTGCTGATCCGGTGGGCTTTGTCTTTGAGTCGGAAGGGATTCGCATAGGTTTAGCGACCGATCTGGGGTTTATGCCGTCTAATGTACAGATGCACCTCCGAAAGTGCGATGTGCTGATGCTCGAGTCGAACCATGATCTCGACATGTTGCGGGATGGTCCTTATCCGTGGTCGGTAAAGCAGCGAGTGATGTCGCGGGTAGGGCATCTCTCGAACGATGCTGCAGCCGAGTTTCTGGAGAAGAGCTATGACGGACAAGCCGCGTATGTTGTACTGGCGCATTTGTCCGAGAGTAATAATTTGCCGGAGCTGGCGAGAGTTTCCGCCGAAAGGGCATTGCAGGACCGTATGAGTTTGCTGGGAAACAAGTTAATGCTGGCGGCGCAAGACGCGCCGATGGAATCCATTGTCATATAAGTGACTTTCCGCTGAAGCTTTTTAACCGCTGATTTATACTGAATAGGAAGACCCCAAAGCTCTCAAGTTTCGTCTCAAAGCCGGCGAAGACTGGCCAGGGATTAGAGCATTTGGTGAAGCGTAAGATTGGGGGACGCTGTAACGATGACAACATGTACTGATCAGGTCGTAGGAGACATCCTCTCCAGTTGGCGGTATGACATCTCCGGGATATCTCCCGAAATGCGGACAGACTACGAAGATCATCTGGCCACTTGTGTTCATTGCCGCTCCCGGCAACGCCTTCACCGTACTGTCGATGTGGTACTGATTGGTTTCAGCACCCTGTGCATTCTCGTCTTTCTCCTTGCACTGGCTGTGATCCATCACATTGAGCCTATGCGGAATTGGGCGATTGTCGATTTGCACCTGTCCCACCGTACTGTAGCTCTTTCTTTACAAGCCGCTGCCGGACTGGGCTTGCTGGTCTCGCTACTTGCGTGGGTCCTTGTCGCTATTGCTACCCCCGCTCCGGTTTACCTCACCGGCATGGCGCTGGCACAGGCTCGTGTTCTGCATGACCGTATTCCTGAGGAACTGCGTACTCGTCTGCCCAGAAATGTAGCCTGAGACGCAGCCGTTGTTTCCCAGATGGGCATACCGGTCAAATCTCCGGCTGGGTACCCCTCTCATCTTTGATGTTGTAATTGATTGATCCTAAATAGTTTACGTAGGTTTATCGATTGATAACTACGCGCAACTTGCTCATCTGGCAGTACTTATGCGATGGCATGAGCTCTCTTTTTTAGGTGATTTTTGACCCTTATCCAGGCCCTATTGCATTACTTGATTGAAAATAAATCACTTGTATCCAGGCCTTATGTATTTTTCAGGCCATATCAGCCTCGCGAGTCCTATATCTAGTTTACCAATTTGAGCCAATTGGTATGCCAACTATTTTCCGGAATAAGTAATTTATTATCAATCGTTTGAAAGAAACCTATACCGATAAGCACTTGACAGCAGAGCGTAGTGCTTTCTGCTTTCCATCCATACGCCAGGCTTAATTGCCCGTTTCGAGCTTGCCGGTCAGGTCTGTAATTTTTTCTACATGGTGCCTTGAGCACCAGTGTTCGAGGCCCTGTGCGATATGTTCTACAGCGCGGGGATCGGCGTAGCTGGCTGTGCCTACCTGGATTGCGGTGGCTCCGGCCAGCAGGAACTCTACGGCGTCTTCGGGGGTGGTGATGCCTCCCAGTCCGATGACCGGAATCTTGACAGCTTTAGCGGCTTCCCAGACCATGCGGACAGCGATCGGCTTGATGGCTGGGCCGGAGAGTCCCGCAGTGACATTTTTGATTCGTGGTTTGCGCATTTCGATATCGATGGCCAGCGACACGAAGGTATTTACAAGTGACACTGCGTCTGCGCCTGACTCTTCGGAGCAGCGCGCCATGACAGCAATCGATGTGACGTTTGGCGAGAGTTTTACGATCAGCGGACGTTTGGCGACTTTCTTCGCGCGCCAGACGAGATCACCGAGCAAGCCGGGGTCGGAGCCGAAGACCATGCCTCCGTGCTGCGTGTTGGGGCAGGAGGCGTTCAGCTCATATGCGGCGATGCCTTCGGCATCGTTCAACCGTTCGATGACAGCGATATAGTCCGGCGCGGTGTAGCCGAAGATGTTGACGATGGTGGCGGTCTGTTTGTAGCGGAGCAGGTCGGGGAGTTTCTTCTCTATGAACGCTTCGACGCCGATGTTCTGCAGGCCAATGGCGTTCATCATGCCGGCGGCGGTTTCAATCAGCCGCGGAGCCTCATTGCCCGCCATCGGCTCGCGGGAGAGCCCTTTGGTGACGAAGCCGCCTATACGGTCGAGCGAAACAATGTCCTCGAACTCGATACCGTAGCCGAAGGTGCCACTAGCGGCGATGACTGGATTGACCAGTTCGATGCCGGCTAGTTGCACACGCATATCTGGCTTCACTGAGGTTTCTCGCTGGGAGCGGGTTTGCGGGTTGCGGTTCTGCGAGGCCGTGTTTTCACAGGTGCCTCTTTAGGATATGCAACTTCTGCTGCTGGCTTGAAGGCCTGAGTCAGAATGTGTCCGATAGAGGCCGACGGCTGGTTGACACCTAGCAGCGATGCAAAGGTCGCCGCGATATCAACCGGAGCCACGCGCCCGTGATAGATGCCTGGCGCGAAAGGTGCTCCATAGAAGCCAAGCGGCACGTGCCGGTCATAGGAGTAGGGGCTGAAGTGCGTGGTCTGGATGCCGTTCAGGAGCTCCATTTGATAGGCCTGCGCGATGGCCATCACATACCAGCCGCCATTTTTCGAGTAGCTGTGTCCGAGTATCTCGCCGAATTGTGTGGGCGGTACCATGCCTTGCGCGAGCTGTTGCCGCGTGTAGCTGGCGAAGAGCACAGGGTGCGCGGGCAGGCGAGTTTCTGAAGGTGTTGTCGTATCGGTTGGCTTGGTGAGCGAGTCGATGGCACTCTGCAGGGCATTCTGTACGGCTTGCTCTGCTTCCTGCTCATTGATGCCGGCGCGTTCGAATACTGGCGGGTTCAGCGCGAGATAAGGGAGTTCTTGCCGTGGCAGGAGATATTCGTTTTTCTCACCTGGCGAGAATTTCTGATTGATCGCGTCGTTGAGGTTTGCGGTTAACTTTTCCAGATCGATCGATGCTGCATTCAAGCCAAGTTGCGCTGCGGTGGCGGGAACCGGCGCGACTCCGTGGTCTGCGGTGAGTGCTACCCAAACGTTTCCAAGACCGCCGTCGATGTTCTTATCGAGCCAGGTGAAGAAGCTGTCGAGATCGGTATCGAGCGCGTCGATCATCTGATGTTGGTAGTCGGAGTCCGGCCCGAGCTGGTGGCCGAGAATGTCGTTGGCGGAGAGGCTTATGGTCACAAGGTCCGTTGTGGGATGGTGTCCGAGCTGCTCGCCCTGGATCAGCGCTTTGGCGAAGTCCAATTCATAAGAGTTGGCGGCGGGTGTGCGTCCGACCAGATCATAGAACTGCGTGGTTCCGGGAACGTTTGCCTCCTGGGCTGCCTGGTCGACGCGTCCGCCAGTATTGAACTGGGTTGCCCAATCCGGGAGCTGCGGCATATAGAAGGTTGAGGTGATGAAGCGGCCAGAAGCCTGATCGATCCAGAAGGCGGCATTTGCGGTTGCCCCTGCGGGCAGTATGGAGGCGCGGTCTTTGAGGGAGATGCCGTAGACCTTGGACTGTCCTTTGGTGGCGAGACGCAGCTCATCGCCGACTGTTGACGCTAGCAGGTTGCGGGGCGAGCTTCCGATGAGGAACTTTGGCGCATCGGGCGGAGCTCCGGGGGCATTGGCGGGAATGCTTGCATCGGGCGCGCCTACGATCCGGTAGTTCTCGTCTTCCACGGAACTGATGGGGCGTTCTTTGTTGCGGCTGAGGTCCCACCACTCGTTGCTGGCGATGCCGTGGCCGTCGGTGTAAGCGCCAGTCCCAATGGTGGCGTGGCCGGGAGCAGTCTTGGTGTTCGCATAGTTGTAGTAGCAGTCGGGAAAGTACGCGCCTTTATCGAGAAACAGCTTGAAGCCGCGGCCTTTGAAGTCCGCGCGGTAACGATCGAGATAATCGCCACGGAATTGATCGATGACCAGGATGACGACCAGCTTGGGATGGGCGTCGTATGCAGCAGCCCAGGAGGATGGCGTGAAGGAAAACGTCAGGGCGCAGATGAGCAGGAGGGCAAGGAAACGCTTCAGGGTCGGCATAGATACGTCCAGTATCGCAAGGATCTTTGGAGCCAGTGTAAAGGAGTCAGCATGAATGCCTATTCAGTCCGTCCAGTTTTCCAGCATGAGAGGGAGGTGAATGCGGTTGTAATGCCTCATATTATTTGTGACCAGCACGGTTCCGGCCGCGAGTGAATGCGCTGCGATCATCATATCGAGATCGCCAATTGGTTTGCCGCCAGAGGTAAGATGGTGCCGGATTTCCGAATAGATGTCGGCGGCTTCGGCGTTCCAGGGGAGCGTGCGCACAATTTTCATGAACTGACGCACACTGCCATGCAGATCATGATGAGATGGCAGGAGTTTGAGCCCGTACATCAGTTCTGCCCGTGTAATTACGGAGATTGCAATCGAAGAAGGCGGGATTTGGCGAATACGCTGGATGACATTTGGTGTACGCCCCTTGATGACATAACTGGCTATGTCAGTGTCCAGCATATAAAGCGTACTCACTTCCGCGGCTCTCCAAATATATTGCGAACTTTTGGAGGTTTATTCAAAGGGCGTCTGCGCATAAATTCAGATGGAACTTCGATTTTGCGCATTCTGTTGAAGAAGTCATCCCAAATCTCGGTTCCTGGAGATTCAGACAGAATGACATCGCCTGTCGATTCGTCTCGACGGATATAGACCTCTTCACTGGAAAAGCGGAATTCTGCGGGAAGCCGAACTGCCTGGCTTGCACCATTCTTGAATAGTTTGGCGGTATGTGTCTGAGGCATGGTGTATCCTCGCTTGGAAGTCTATACGGTAGTATAGACTTTATTGGATTTGCGGCAAAGCCATTCATTTTTGCGCCGGGTGCGCATTGCGGACTGATTTCCACTTGCGCAACTTGGCTGCCTGAATTCTCCTAGTCTTCATGCAGGTGGAAGAAGTTCTTCGCGGGGTCGAGTCGATTCGCCGGATGGGCGCGAGCGCCCGTATTACGGGTGTCGAGTATGACTCCCGCTGTGTCGTCCCCGGATCGCTGTTTGTTGCCATGCAGGGCGGTACGACGGATGGGAATCGTTTTATCGGCAAGGCTATTGAGCAGGGTGCGGCGGCGATTGTGACTGATTCCGCGATGGTGTTTGAAGATACGGCGCGGCGGTTTCCCCAGATATCTGTTGCAGAGGTTCCGCATGGCCGCCGAGCTTTGGCCGTGATTGCGGCGAATTTCTTTTCGCATCCTGAGCAGCAGTTGGGTTTGAGCGGTGTGACCGGGACGAATGGCAAGACGACGACGGCATTCCTGCTCGACGCAATGTTGAATCATGCAGGCCGTAAGACGGTGCTGGTGGGGACGATTGAGTATCACGTGGCGGGAGCTGTGGTGCCGTCGCCGCATACGACTCCTGAATCGCGCGATCTGCTGGCGCTGTTTCGAGAGGGCGCGGATGCTGGAGCAACGGAAGCGGTGATGGAGGTGTCATCGCATGCGCTGGCTCAGGGGCGCGTTTACAGTCTTCCGTACGATGTGGCGATCTTTACCAATCTGACGCGTGACCATCTCGACTTTCACGGAACAATGGAAGAGTATTTCGCGGCGAAGCGCATTCTTTTTGATGGCGGTCTCGGCCAGCCTCCACGCGTGGCAGTTGTGAATATCGACGATCCGCATGGAACTGAGCTGGCGATTGTTGCGCGTGGGGCGGGGAGCGAGATTTATTCCTACGGACTGGATGTGGGCGAGTTTCGCGCGGAAGGTGTACGAATGAAGCCTTCGGGCATGGAGTTTCGCCTGATTGCTCCGCATGGTTCGACGGAGATGCGCACGCGGCTTACGGGAAAGGTGAATGTTTACAATCTGCTGGCGGCTTCGGCGGCTGCGTTTGCACGCGGACTCTCGCTTGAGCAGATAATCGAGGCGATAGCGGCGTTTGCCTATGTTCCGGGACGTTTCCAGACAGTGGATGCAGGGCAGCCGTTTACTGTGGTGGTCGATTATGCTCACACGGATGATGCTCTGCGAAATTTGACTTTGCTGGCGCGGGAGTTTGTAGCAGAGACGGGTGGTAAGGTGATCACGCTCTTTGGTTGTGGCGGTGACAGGGACCGCGCGAAGCGTCCTTTAATGGGACGCGCGGCAGGGGAGGGAAGTGATTTTGTCGTGCTGACTTCGGATAATCCGCGGAGTGAAGATCCTGAGGCGATTATTGAGGATGCTCTGCCAGGTTTGAAAATGACAGGTACACCATTTGTGACGGAGCCGGATCGCGGGCGGGCGATTCATCTGGCGCTTGAAGCGGCGCGTTCTGGAGATATTGTTCTGCTTGCTGGAAAAGGGCATGAGAAGACGCAGACGTTGCGCGACGGCGTGATTCCTTTCGATGATGCGGTGATTGCAGCGGAAGTACTGCATACGCTAGGAGCCAAAGCGTGAGGCTCTCACTCGAACAGATCGCGCATTGGTGTTCGGGAAAGCTGCATCCCGAAAATGCCGGGATTGGGCATGCTACTGGATACTCAATCGACTCGCGGACACTGCAAGCAGGAGACGTGTTTTTTGCCGTGCGCGGTGAGCACTTTGATGGGCATGATTTTGTGCTTGCGTCGCTTGAAAAAGGAGCTGTGGCGGCTGTCGTTGCTGAATCGAAGCTGCTCTCGTTGCCGGAGGCTGCGCGAAAGTTTCCATTGATCGTCGTGAATGATCCGCTTGCTGCTTTGCAGCAGCTTGCATCTGCGGTGCGGCGGCATTGGGGCAAGCGTGTGATTGGCATCACGGGCAGTGCTGGCAAGACGACGACGAAAGAGGCTGTCGCCACAGTGCTGGCTTCGCGGTTCAACGTTCTTAAGTCTCAAGGGAATTTGAACAATGGTTTCGGCCTCCCACTGCAATTGTTGAAGCTGGAGCCCACACATGAAGTTGCTGTGATTGAGATGGGCATGTCCGCTGCGGGAGAGATTGCTGCGCTCTGCAAGATTGCTTCGCCTAACTGGGGAGTTGTGACCAACGTCGGCAATGCGCACGCGGAGAATTTTGCCGATGGAGTTTCTGGTATTGCGCGTGCGAAATATGAACTGGTTGCCTCGTTGCCGGGTGATGGTGTGGCGTTCCTCAATTGTGATGATGCGTATGTCTCGCAGTTTGGGCGGGACTTTCGCGGGAAGGCTGTTTATTTCGGGCGTGGGCCTTGTGCTGATCCCAAAGCTGAAGCGGTTGAGGCAATGGGAGCGGAGGGGCTTCGGCTGCGTATTCGCGCGGGAGAGGTTTATGGTGATCTGCATTTGCGTCTGCTGGGCGAGCACAATGTCTTGAATGCTCTGGCTGCGATTGCGGTTGGTGTAGAGGCTGGGATTTCTCTGGAGGATTGCTGCAAGGCATTGGAACAGCTACGCCCCGAAGACAAGCGCGGACAGGTATTGAGTGTGCGCGGTGCGAACATCATCAATGACTGCTATAACTCGAATCCCGAGGCGTTGAAGGCGATGATCGTTACGCTAGCCGGAATGCCAGCTAAAAGGCGCATTCTGGTTGCCGGGGAGATGCTAGAGTTAGGCCGCGAAGTGGTTGCGCTTCACGAGGCTTGCGGTCAGGCGGCTGCGGATGCGGGCATCGATATTGTCCTGGGTGTTCGCGGAAATGCGGTGCATATTGTCGAAGCTGCCCGGAGCGCAGGTGTGAAGGCTCTTTTCGTCGAAACACCAGAAACAGCCGGTGCGTGGCTGCGGGAACATCTTCAACAGGGTGATGCAGTCCTGTTGAAGGCTTCGCGCGGTGTGCGGCTGGAGCGCGCGCTGGATGGTCTGGATGGGCATTGATCGATACAAAGGATACCCTGTGAAACAGCTTTTGCTTGCCGCTCCATTTGTTGTCGTGACGCTTCTGGCGCAAACGCATACACTCACGATTCATGACGGTACCGTGATTCAGCCGGTGACGAAGCGCGTGGGTCACAATCTTGGCAATGTGAGTTATTTCGATTCAGGCCAGATTCTCAAAAATGTGATCGGCACGGAGAATCCGGGCTTTGAGCCTTTGCAGATCCGGCACATCTACACGCTGACAAAGGATGGGACGACGACCAGTTTTACGAGTCCTGACATTTATGACTCTTCGGCGCCCGAGTATCTGAATTACTGGGCTGGCGGCACGGTCACGATTGTGTCGTCGGAGAAGAAGGGCGCGGAGGTTGGCTGTACGGCAAAGATCGCATCGTCGACGGTAGATCATTATCCCGAAAGGGGACCTATTATCACGCTGGCGACGCCGTGTCCGGCTCCGTTTACCGAGGGCGATGTGGTGGTGATGACACAGAAGACTACGCCGACGCCGGAGGCATGGTGGAAGGCTTCCGGGAATGGCATCTGGGCGAACCTAACGGGTGACGGGCGCGTGTATTCGACGACGAAGGATTTGTGTCCGGGCTGTGGCTCGCAGTCTCTGGTTTTGGAGACACCTTCGTCCGATGCGCGGGCGGGATTTACTGAGTATTTCGACGATCTTTCAGTGAAGGATATCGTGCCGAATAACTATCTGAAGATTACAGGAGATTGGCAGATTGACTTCGATGCACAGGCGATCCTGGGAGGACCGGAGGTGACGGTCTCTGGCGGCAGGCTTGCGCCGAATGGATTTTCCTTTCCGGCCTTCACGGCGCATGTGCCGCCGGAATGGATGCATATCAGCAAAGTAGTGCATGTCTCCGAGGTGTCGATTACGGACGGGAATCCGGGATGCGTTGCTGGCGGAGTGACGACGGCCTGCACGGGCACAGGTCCGGCGTCGCTGGCGTGGACGGTGACGGGTGGCTCGGTGAAGATCGATAACATTTCTTTTAAACGCATCGATCACCAGAATCCGAAGAATACTTCGATCTTTCGCGATGAGTATGTGCAGCGGTTTGTGGATTCAGGGTCGGGAGAGATCCGTTTCTGGCAGGGCGCGATGAACTCGGAGACGTTCGAGAACTGGACGAAGCCGGATCACGAGCGTGCCGCCGTTACGGCAGGGCATTCTTCTTATACGACCGGATCAGGGCTGACGCTTTCGATCTCAGACTTTCTCGATTTATGCCAGGTGGTGCAGAACATTGGCGGACGTCCGATTGAGCCGTACATCACGATTCCAATCTCGTTTACGAACGATGAGGCGTCAAAGCTCATCAGCTTTCTGAAGCCGTGGAGCGCGATCTTTCCCAAGATGCACCTAGGTTATGGCAACGAGGCATGGAATGGGGGATCGTTCGCGGACCAGAGCCTGGCATTCAGGAGCAGAGCTCCGGAATTTTACTTCGACTACTCCACCCGTGCGGCTTCACTCTTTGCGGCGATGCGTGCCAATCCTGACTTCTCATCGAAGTTCGAGCTGGTGCTGGGATTCCAGACGGGGACGCAGAATGGCGGCGACGAGGCGATCATTCGCGCAAAGCCCGATGCGGTGGAGTTGAATGGCTACACCTCGTTGAGCATGTCTCCTTCATCGGCAGCGGCCATGTGGGCTGCAGCCAAGGTGGAGCCGTGGGACGACGTGAACAATCCAAAGTCGACGATGAGCTTCTACCAGAGCGTGAATGACTATTCGAAGCTGAACAGGTGCGGCGCTTCGGGAACGGCGAAGTGCGGAGTGAATGTCTACGAGTTCGGTAATGCGACGGTAGAGACATGCGGGATGCCAGGGCAGCCCACATGTACGGCAACGAACCCGGCCATAACACAGGCGCTGGAAGATGCCATCACGTCGGGTGCGGGCCGCGCGATTGTGGACTCGCTGCAACCGCTACTGAATATGTGGAAGTGGGGCATCGTGGACCAGAATCTTTTCGCTATGACAGAGTCGTTCAATAGCGGACCGACCAATACAACGGCTTCGCTTTGGGGAGATAACGTCGATATCGGCGGCGCTACTAACAATGTCCGTCCAACATTTCTTGGATTGAAGCTGATCAACGAAGCCATCCAGGGCAAGATGACGGATTGTTCGTTTGACTCGACGCCTTACATCGATTTCCCAGGAGACCGCTTTGGCAACGTCATGGCGGCGCAGAGAGAACCTGCGCTGTTTGCCTTTTGCTTTGCGGAAGGGAAGGCGCGCAGCATTATCCTCTACAACATCGATCCAGCGCGCGCTTTCACGGTGCAGTTCGGAGGGGATGCTCCTGCAGGTGAGATTGTGGAGAACGGTTTTGTCGCGACCGATCTGAATGCCCGCAATGAGGCTCCCTTCGGCACGCGGACGCATCTCACGCCTGCGGCGGTTAAGTTGCTGCCAACGAAACGGCTTGCGGGGTTGCAGAGCATTACGTTGCAGCCGAATTCGATTATTACTTTGACCTACAAAAGTAAGTAAGGTTGCTGCTATAGTGGATCTGAAATTTTCGTCATCAGCGGGTGCCTTCCATGTGAAGGCCGGTCGATGTCGATCGGTAAATCGGGCGCATCGGGTCAGCGGCCGGAGCACAGCGGGTAGTAGATCAGTTCGACTCCATTACTTTCGAATCGCGCTCGGCTGTGACTGGGTTATCATAGGCAATCCGCATCGCCGCCGGTTGTGGGGACTGTTCCAAATTAGTTAAAACGGGGAGTTCGTCGACGGTGACTAATGCGAAGCAACCGTTTCATAGGGTATTTCCAGAAATTAAATCCCGCTTTGAACAGCGGGCGTCAGCCCGCGAAGCGCTCATCTGCAAGCAGGGATTCTACAAGAACTGTTTCGTGTTGAAACTCCAAAAACCCTCTTGGACGAACGATCGCATGGACCAGATACGAAACGAAACAGGAATCTTTTTTTCGATATGGATTGATGAAAGGGCCGCGAGCAGAAATCAGGCGAATTACAACATTCACGCTCTCAAACTGAGACAACTTAGAGGTTATTCGATCACCAGTCGAAATTTCGCGGATGATTTCAGAAAGAGTTTTGCCTCCATTCGAGATGCCTGGCCAAACGTGAGCGTAGAGTATGGACCACTGACCTTAATGCAAGGGTGGATCGAGCTTGATCCTAATACCTGTGAAGGGGACATACTTGCTTTGATGGAACGTTTCGAACACGTAAGTCCGATAGTTGACCGCCTGTTGGAGGCGCGACGCAGATAAGCGCCAGAAGCGGGTGTTCAGTTCCGGCATTTCGCTGATCGGTCACGAAGTCAAGGAACTGTTTCGCATTACCCATACGTCTTCTACAGGCGGCACTGAGGTTTATCGATTCAAAAAAACCACCACGACGCAGAGGCCCGCTTTGACGGCGGCTTGTAGCCGGTCATATCAACCGTTGTCTGGCAAGGAAAAACAAAAGATTATCCTCCGTTCGCGATTCGGAATCTGTTTCCCTGACCGAGCTTGAGCTGACGCCACCCTGTTCCTTGTGTGGGGTCGAGGAAAAGGTATAGAGAATGGTCCATTTATGCTGCTTGGGTAGCTTCTTGAGGCATCCACCGGCTGCCAGCCTGTAAGATAAGCTTCGACACCCTACTCCTGCCGGAGGAAGTTTGCTTTAGAAGTATTTTCGCTTTTACTGTGGTGTGGTTAGGGTGTCTCGGTGTGCCCGTTCTTCGACGGAACGGTCACGCGATTATCCACTCTGAACTTTACATCGAAAGTGAAAATGCTCTACTGGCTCCTATACCAAAAACTGTTTCCCTACTTCAGACCATTCCGTATCTTCCGGTATCTGACGTTTCGTACCGCTTTTGCCACGCTCACGGCTATGCTCATTGCCCTCATCGTAGGGCCGTATGTGATTGAGAAGCTGCGGGAGTTCCAGATTGGCCAGTACATTCGCGAAGAGGGGCCAAAGGAGCATCAAAAGAAGGCCGGTACGCCGACGATGGGTGGCGTGCTTATCTGCATCGCCATTCTTGTGCCGACGCTTTTGTGGTCGGATCTGTCGAATCCCCTTGTCTGGCTGGTGACCTTTTCTACGATGGCCTTTGCGGGCATTGGCTTTGCCGATGACTACATTAAAGTGGTGCATCGCCGGAACCTCGGACTGACGGCCAAGGCGAAGCTGGGACTCCAGATTCTTGTTTCTACTGGCATTGCTATTGCGCTTGTGGTGATGCAGTGGAAGGGAAGCTATTCCACCAAGATGACGGTGCCGTTCATCAAGACATTCCGGCCACGGTTTGTGATTGAGGCTCTGGCGCATATTCCGCATGCTGGCTTGCTGGCGTTTCTGCCCTTTGTCGTATTCGTGGTGCTGGTGATTGTTTTCTCAAGCAATGCGGTGAATCTCACGGATGGGCTGGATGGGCTGGCGATCGGGTGCACCATCATCGCTGCGGGCGCGCTGACCGTTCTCACTTATGTCAGCGGCAATATCGTTCTGTCGGATTATTTTGAGGTGGAGTGGATACGCCTGGCCGGGGAAGTGACAATTTTTTGCGGGGCCATGGTGGGAGCCAGCATAGGCTTCCTCTGGTATAACGCGCATCCAGCCGAGGTGTTTATGGGCGATGTGGGCTCGCTGGCGCTGGGTGGGGCTATCGGTACTGTTTCCGTGGTCATCAAGCAGGAATTCCTGCTGCCCTTTATCGGCGGAGTCTTCGTGCTGGAGGCCGTCTCGGTGATTCTGCAGGTGGGCAGTTACAAGCTGCGGAAGAAGCGTATCTTCAAGATGGCGCCGCTGCATCATCACTTTGAGCTGATGGGTTGGTCGGAGTCGAAGGTGATTGTGCGCTTCTGGATCGCGGCTCTGGTGTTTGCACTCTTTGCACTCACCACGCTGAAGCTGCGATAAACACAGGCACGAACGTGTGAGAATGGCCTGTTAGGCCAAAAGTCGAGAAAGCATGGAATTAAAAGGTAAAAAAGTCTTAGTTGTCGGCCTCGGCAAGTCTGGCCTTGCTGCTGCTCTTTTTTTGCGCCGCCGTGGCGCGCAGGTGACTGTTTCCGATGTACGGAGCGCTGAAGCGCTTGGCAAAGATATCCCTGCTCTGCTCGATGAAGGCATCATGGTGGAAGCGGGCGGGCATGGGTTGCTCACGTTTCGCCGGCAGGATCTGATCGTGGTGAGCCCCGGCGTGCCCTTCGATACGCCTGAACTGGTGCAGGTGAAGAGCTTTGGTCTGCCTATTATAGGCGAAGTGGAACTCGCTGCTCGTTATCTGAAGGGCAAAACGCTTGCCATTACCGGATCGAATGGCAAGACGACCACGACAAGTCTTTGCGGGAAAATTTTGGAAGCGGGGAATCTGCCCGTACAGGTGGGCGGCAATATTGGATTGCCGGTCATCGCCCTCGTCGACGATTCGCGCGACGATGGCTGGTCGGTGCTTGAAGTGTCGAGCTTCCAACTGGAAACGACCTATGAGTTTCGTCCGCAGATTGCCGTCATTTTGAATATCACGCCAGATCATCTTGACCGTCATGGGAATTTCGAAAACTACGCTGCGGCTAAAGAGAAGATTTTCGCTAACCAGACTGCGGAAGATGCTCTTGTCCTGAATGCCGATGACGACGTTGCTTCGCGCAGTGCAGCTCGGGCTAAATCGCGGGTCTACTGGTTCAGCCGAACGCGTGTGGTGCGTCAGGGAGCGTTCGTGCATGACGGTGCGATTGTCTTTCGTGCTTCGGAGCAGTCTACGCCGGAGTTCATACTCAAGGTCGAAGATATTCCTCTCAAGGGCCATCACAATGTGGAGAATGTTCTGGCTGCCGTATGCGCTGCGCGTCTTGCTGGAGTTTCGGCAGATGCGATTCGCAGTGCTGTCGAGAGTTTCCGCGCTGTCGAGCACCGGCTGGAGTTTGTCGCCAATATAAGTGGCGTTGACTATTACAACGACTCCAAAGCAACGAATGTGGATGCGGCGATGAAGGCCGTTGCTTCTTTCCCGTCTGGAATTCACCTGATCCTGGGCGGCAAGGACAAGAATTCCGACTACAGGTTGCTTCGGCCATTGATTCAGGAGCGGGTGAAAGCCGTTTACACGATTGGTTCTGCCGCCGAAAAGATATTTACCCATCTCGAAGGATCTGCTCCGATAGTCAGTGCAGGAACACTTGGCCAGGCGGTTACAAAAGCGTCTGAAGCTGCTCAGCCGGGAGATGTGGTGTTGCTGGCTCCTGCCTGCTCGAGCTTCGATCAGTTTGAGAACTATGAACATCGGGGGCAGATATTCAAGGAGCTTGTTCATGCGAGCCAGGGATTAAGCGTATAGAGATATGGCAAAGCGCGTAGGCGTCGATAAGTGGCTCTTTTGTGCCACGCTGATCCTTGTAGTCATCGGACTGCTGATGGTCTTCAGCGCGTCGGCGGTGATGGCGAAAGAGCGCTTCGGCTCGCCCTACAATTTTGTCGTGCGTCAGGCGATCTTCGCTGCCATCGGATTGGCGATCATGACGCTGCTGATGCAGATCGACTATCGCAAATACAATCGCCCCAATGTGGTTTTCCCGGTGGTAGGTATCACGATCATCCTGCTGCTTGCCGCGTTTCTCATGCGGGACTCTCATGGTGCGCATCGCTGGTTGAAGTTTGGCGCTCTGTCGTTTCAGCCTTCGGAAATTGCCAAGCCTGCGCTGGTTCTCTTTCTGGCGTGGTGGCTGCAGGGCCGCATGCATACGATTGAAGACATCCGGGGAACGATTCTGCCCGCTGCGCTGCCCAGTCTCATTTTTATTGCGCTCATTTTGGAAGAGCCCGATCTGGGGACAGCCATGGTTTGCGCCGGTGTTACCGCGCTCATGCTTTATCTCGCGGGCATGAACTTTAAGTATCTGGGCTACGCCGCCCTTGCTGCAACGCCGGTGCTCTACTTCAAGCTCTTCCATGTGAAATGGCGCCGCGAGCGCGTGCTGGCGTTTCTGAATCCGGAATCGGACCCGTTGGGCAAAGGGTTTCACATTATCCAGTCGCTGATTGCGGTAGGCACGGGTGGCCTGCACGGTCTCGGTTATATGGAGGGAAGGCAGAAACTCTTCTATTTGCCGGAGCCGCACACCGACTATATCTTTGCGAATATCTCGGAAGAGCTTGGTCTGCTGGGCGCAATTATCGTCGTTGGGCTGTTTATCTTCGTAGGATATCGCGGGATGCGGGCAGCGGTTCTCTCGAAAGACCCATTTGCGCGTTTTCTTGCTTTTGGATTGACGGCGACAGTTTTGATCCAGGCTTTCTTCAATATCAGCGTGGTGCTGGCTCTGGTTCCGACTAAAGGCATTACGCTGCCGTTTATTTCCTATGGCGGTACTTCACTTTTCATTATGCTGGCCTGTGTTGGCGTGTTGTTGAATATTACGCGGGAAGTGGATTGAGCTGCCTCTCCTCAAAAGATGGGAACAGATCTTAAAGTAGTCATTGCCGGCGGTGGCACGGGTGGGCATATCATTCCTGCGCTTGCCATTGCCGATGAGCTGAAGTCCGCGTACGGGGCAGGGATGCTTTTCGTCGGAACGCCGCGTGGGCTGGAATCGAAACTTGTTCCGCAGGCCGGTTATCCGCTTTCACTGATTGAGGCCGGACAGCTCAAGAATGTTTCTCTGATGACGCGGGCGAAGACTTTGCTGGATCTTCCGCTGGGAATTTTGCGTTGTGTGAAGCTGCTGCAGGCGTTTCGTCCGGATGCCGTTGTCGGAGTTGGAGGTTATGCTTCTGGTCCGGCCATGGGTGCGGCGATTTTACTAGGGATTCCTACGCTGGCGTTTGAGCCGAACGCTGTGCCGGGGCTGGCAAACCGGTTGGTGGGCAGATGGGTGAAAGCTGCCGCGGTAAACTTTGCTCTGGCTACGCAGTACTTTCGCAATGCTCAGGTGACCGGAATTCCTGTTCGCAGCGAGTTCTTTCACCTTACGCCTCGATCTGCCGGAGCACCTCCGCATCTGCTGGTATTTGGAGGAAGCCAAGGAGCGCGCATCTTGAATAGCCTGATGCCGCAGATTGCGCCGTTGCTGCTGGCTGCAATTCCTGGATTGACCATTCTTCATCAGGCAGGCGCGCGTCACGCAGAAACTACCTTAGCTGCTTATGAGACGAGCGGAGCGCCTGCCGATCGTTGGCAGGTTCACGCATTTCTTGACGATATGCCGCGCCGGTTTGAGGCTGCTGATCTGATTCTTGCTCGCAGTGGCGCGTCGACTGTGGCCGAACTGGCAGCTTCTGGAAAGCCATCCGTGCTCATCCCATTTCCGCAGGCTGCCGATGATCACCAGCGTAAGAATGCTGAAGTGATGGTCGCTGCTGGCGCTGCAAAAATGTTGATCGAAGCAGGATTGACGAAGACCGCGCTGGGGACGGTATTGCACGGATTGCTGAGCGATGCGCCAGCACTGTCACAGATGTCAGAGCGTGCACGCACGCTTGCGCATCCGGACGCCGCGCAGCGGATCGCCGAGATGGTCGTTGGGATCGCCGCGAAAAAGTAAGGAGTATACTTATAAAGTAAGGAGCGCGCCGATGCAGAAAGCCGCAAAGATTACCAGTAAAGGGCAAATTACTGTTCCGCATGAGATACGGCGTGCTCTGGGCGTTGGTCCTGGCGACAAGCTTCTTTTCGAACAGAAGAAGAGTGGGGAGATTCGCGTCGTGCCTATCCGGCATGAGAGTCCGTTTGCCAAGTGGCGGGGAATTATGAGCTTGAATATAGGACCCGGCAAAGATGATGTGATTCGAGTTGTGCGGGAACTCAGGGGCGAATGACGACCGCGCTCGATACGAATGTTGTCATAACACTCTGGAATGACGAGGCTGTAAATGAAGAGGCAGAAATTGCGCTGGATCGCGCATTATCTGCGGGACCGCTCGTCATGTCAGCGCCAGTATATTCCGAACTGCTAGGGTATCCGGCACGGAATGAGGAGATGTTGGATACATTCTGCCGTGAGTCGGGAATTATTGTCGATTGGCAGATCGATCAGCGTATCTGGCGTGCTGCAGGAAGCGCCTTTCAGAGTTATGTGCAGCGAAGGCGGCGTAGTCATTCCGAACTTCCTCGTCGCATCCTTGCGGATTTCCTGATCGGCGCACATGCCAGTGTGAATGGTTTTACATTGCTGACTTTGGATCAGCTCATATTCAAATCGGCATTCCGGGATTTGAAGATCGAAACTATCTGACGGTCTGAACCAAAAATGAAAAGGCCCGCTCCGAAGAGCGGGCCTTGAGCATTCTTGCTTAGCGATTACCGGTGTCCACCACCGCCACCATGGAAGCCGCCTCCACCACCTCCGTGAAAGCCTCCTCCGCCTCCACCGTGGAACCCGCCACCGCCGCCATGGAAACCTCCACCGCCCATACTGCCGCCGTGGAATCCACCTCCGCCTACTGAGCCACCACCATGGAATCCGCCGCCACCGCTAAAGCTGCGCGGTGCGCCTACTGAGCCACCATGGAATCCGCCTACCGGGCCGCGATAACCTCCACCAGGGGTGAAGCCTGTGGCGCCGTGGAAACCATTCGTGTATCCGCCACCACGATATCCGCCGCCGTTATAGCCGACGCGGCCTGTGTACGATCTGGAATTCATGCCGCCGTAGGCGCCACGGTATCCGTATCCGCCGCGATATCCGTAACCTCCACGGTTCCAATACCCGTTACGCCAGCCGTAACCTCCCCAGCCGCCGCGCCAACCGTAGTAGCCTGCGTGTCCCCATCCCCAACCCCAGGGATGGCCATACCAGCCGTGATACCAGGGGCCAGCGCCGATGAAGAGGCCGCTGAGGAACCAGTCTGCGCCATAGTAGCCGTAAGGAGCACAATCATATGGGTAATAGGAGTAGTAGCCCCATTCACAAACGGGTGGGCCTGCTACTACCACTGGAGCCGGATAGTCGACTACTGGGCCTATACCAATTCCAACAGAAATCTGAGCATTTGCAGGCTTTACGAGAGCCAGAGGCGCTGCCAAAAGAGCCGTTAACATGAAATAGCGCAGGATGCGCATGATTCGAACCTCCCTCGCCAGACCGCCGATCTTCTTTTTCTCTCGGTCTGACCAGCCCTTTGATTTCCTCCTGGAAATCTTGAGGCCCACATATATGGACAACAAATGCTGGAAATAGTTGCGGGAGATTCGTGGGGCTATTTCTTTGCCCTGAAAAGGGAAACGCACCCGGAAGCAGGGCGCTTTCACGGGTGCGTGTGGGAGCTGCATCTGGGGAACGCGCTCCATCATTTCAGCGATTACCGGCGGCGATGATCCCAGCCGCGGTCACGGTCGTAGTGGCGGTAGTAGTCTCTATCGCGATCCCTGTCCCAACCGCGATGCCAGCCATTGTCGTGGCGATAATAGCCATCGTAGTGACGAATCCAGCGGCCAGGCACCCAGACTTGTCCGTAAGGTCCGTAGGTGTAATAGCCGGCGGTCCAGGCGTATCCTTCGCCGGGGCAGGGTGGGACATAGCTGGAATAGGCATAAGCCTGCGGTGCTCTAACTCCCAAATAAACGCTCACCTGTGCCTGAGCTGCGGCAGCGGCGATCCCCATGATACCTGTAAGTACGAGTGCGCGAAGTACACGTTTCATTTGAGACCTCCTTCGAGTTCCTCTTGCTGAACTCTTGTCTCTTGGACTGTGTAAACAACAGACCACGCGGATTGTTGCGGAGATTTATTTGCATCCAGGGCACGCGAATCGTGCATCTTTCGCGATCATCACTGCATCGCTCTTCGCGCTGATACAGTAGAAACGGCCTCATCTTTACCTTGTGTGCTTCGCCGGAGAGCATGAGACCCACTTCGATGGCGGGTCTCACTCGTGGCGTCACCGACTGGGTAGGGTTTATGAGACCGTTTCCAACGAGAGCACCCTTCAGCACCTATGTTTGCAAAAGCACAACGCGTACACTTCATCGGGATTGGCGGCATTGGCATGAGTGGCATTGCCGAGATTCTGCTCAATCTTGGCTATGCTGTTTCCGGCTCCGACCTGCGCCGCTCCAGCATCACCGAACGCCTTGCTTCATTAGGCGCAACTATCTTTGAAGGCCATGCGGCTGCGAATGTCGTTGGCTCGGGCGTCATCGTGACAAGCTCTGCGGTGAACGAGCGTAATCCTGAAGTGGTCGAAGCGCGTGCGCGCAAGATTCCTGTGATCCAACGCGCAGAGATGCTCGCTGAACTGATGCGGCTGAAATACGGCATCGCTGTCGCCGGTATGCACGGCAAGACAACGACTACGTCGATGATTGCCACCGTGTTGGCTGCTGCCGGGCTTGATCCCACGGTTGTTGTAGGCGGGCGAGTGGATGCACTTGGCTCCAATGCGCGGCTGGGCAAGTCGCAGTATCTGGTTGCGGAGGCCGATGAGAGTGACCGCTCGTTTCTGAAGCTCTCACCGATTCTTGCCGTGGTCACGAATCTCGACCGCGAACACATGGATTGCTATCACGACATGGCAGATGTCGAGCATGCGTTTGTCGAGTTCATGGATAAAGTACCCTTCTATGGTGCCTGCGTTGCATGCATTGACAACGAACAGCTTGCAGGCATTCTGCCGCGCGTTCGCCGCCGCGTCTTTACCTATGGGACTTCTTCGAGCGCCGATTTTGTCCTGCGTATGCTTCCTGCAGTGCCCGATGTGCGGTCGCGATTTGAGGTCGCTGCGAATGGGCAGGTCTTTGGACCGATCGAATTGCTTGTGCCTGGCCTTCACAATGCCTTGAATGCGACCGCTGCTGTTGCCATTGCTACGCAGCTCGATATTGCTCCCCAGGCGATTATCGAAGGGCTGAAATCATTTCGCGGCGTGGACCGGCGTTTTCAGATCAAAGGGTGTGTTCACGGAGTCACCGTCATCGACGACTATGGTCATCATCCGACTGAGATCCGCGCCACGCTGCAGGCTGCGAAAGATTGCAATTACCGCCGGATACACGTCATCTTTCAGCCGCACCGTTATACGCGGACACGCGATCTGATGGAAGAGTTTGCACAGTCGTTCAAGGATGCTTCAACAGCTCAGATTCTCGATATCTATGCGGCAAGCGAAGAGCCGATCGCAGGCGTGACAGCGCAAGCACTGGTCAATGCCATTGGCAGAAGTGATGTGCAGTATGCAGCTTCTGCCGATGAAGCGATTGCTCGTGCCATAGCCGTTGCCGGGGATGGCGATGCCATCGTTACGCTCGGTGCGGGAAATGTCTCGCAGCTTGCTCCGCAGGTACTGGAGAGACTTGGCAGCAGAACCTCGTAGCAAGCAAGAGTACTTAGCCCACCAAGGAAAAATCGATTCGCCATGTAGCAGAAATGCTTGATGTTACATGGCGAACCGAAGGGAGGCGTACGTTTAGAACTCGTAACGCAAGCTGAACTGAAGCTGGCGCTCGGGGCCATAAGTCGAACCTTTTCCAGTTACCTTTCCGAAGGTGCCACTCGTCGGATTGATTGTGGTATTTTGGCCAGCACCTGCTGTTTGTCCTGGGTTGTCGAGATTCGGGTGGTTGATGAAATTAAAGGCTTCTGCTTTGAAGTTGATGTGGTGGCTTTCGAATATCGGGAACGACTTTTGTAGAGCGATATTCCAGCTCTGGAAACCAGGTCCATAGATCTGATTGCGTGTCTGACGCGGAGCAAATGTTCCCGCAGCCGGTTTCTGGAAGACGCCTGGGCTGAACCAATAGTTGTTATTGGTGTTGTTTGGAGAGGCCTTCCGGTACATCTGTAGATGTCCAACGATGTCCCATAGCTGATTGCCCGATCCCGGTCCGACACCTGCAAAGTCGTCGCCAGTGCTCACCGACAAAGGAACACCGCTCTGGAGCTGAGTTGTGCCGGAGAGCTGCCAGCGTCCCAAGACATTCCTGACCGCCCAGTTTCCGGCCCGATCTGCGAAGGGAACATCCCACACGTAGTTGATGACCAGCATGTGCTTGGCGTCGTAATCGCTGGGGCCCCAATACTCCTTCGGGTCGTAGTGATTGGGGATATTGTTTCCAGAGTCAGAGGCCGAGTCCATGCTCTTAGACCAGGTATATGCCACGCCAAACATTAGTCCTTTTGTGACACGGCGCTTCAGATTGGCCTGGAGTGCGTGGTAGACGGAGGTCCCCATATTCGTTTGTTGCTGGATGACAGAGTAGCCCTGATAGGGGCGGAGGATGTCAGGCTTCTTCACGTTTGGATTGGCCTGCGTTGTGCCGGGCAATAACTGGTTGATGTTTTCCAGGTGCTGCAAATGCAGACCGTGCCGTCCTACATAACCCAGCGTGAAGACGCCAATACTGGGAATCTCCCGTTCCGCAGTTACCGTCCACGACCACGCTTCTGGCGCAGGATAGTGGTACGCATATGTGGTCATATTGATGGGATAGTTGTTGGAGGTTGTTCCGCCAGGAGTGTCCACCGCGCCGTAGCTGACGGTTCCTGATGGCTGGAAGGGCGGGTTGCCGCCGACGTGTACGTTGTCGCTCACGCCCAGGCGGGTGAAAAAGCGGCCTGCGCCAGCACGGATGACGGTCTGTGAGTCAATTGCATAGGTAATGCCGAAGCGAGGCTGGATGTTTGTCCAGACTGTGGGGTTGTAACTGCGGTCGTAGCTGTGGAAGAGGTTATTGTATTGTCCGTTCAGAATACTATCTGGAACGTGGCCTTTGGCTGCGCTGGGAAATTTGTTTCCCGGAATCACGATGCCATCGTAGAGATTACTACCCGTAACGAACCCTGTGACAGGATCAACGGTTGGAGCGGTGGCGGGATCATAGACCTGCGGATTGAAGAAGGATTGGTTTCCCCACCGTGCGTAGTAGGGCTGCATAATGGCGTGGCGAATGCCGTACTCGATCACCAGCTTGGGGGTAGCGCGCCACTGGTCCTGCAGGAAGTACTCGTACATGTTGCTGAGGAAGATAGTGTAGGAGCGGACGCCGATTTCGCCATAGGTATCGAAGAGACCGAGCGCGGTATTGGCCACAGCGACGTTTGTCGTTGGGTGTAGATTGTTACCATTTGCGTCTTTTCCACCGCGGGAATCGGTAAAGGTAAAGAGGCCGTTCTGATTGTTGGTTGCGCCTGGTGTGGTGGAGCTTACATTGATCTGGTCGAAATCATTCTGACTTTCGCGCTCATAGAGAAAACCAACCTTGAAGGTGTGGTTTCCGATGATTTTTGTCAGGTTATCGGAGAGATCCCAAACAACACCACCGGAGTGCGAGGGGTAGGGTCCGCCGTCCAGCGTATCGAAGTTGGCGATCTGGATCGTAGGTATTTTATTGGGGATGACTTTATCTGAGCCAGGATAAAGATATGGATAGTTGATCCCATATTTTGTCCGGTCATAAAGCCCGCTGGATTGATCGATTCCTATTCTCACATGATCGGCGCTGCCAGAGACATAGGCCTCATTCACCATGGTTGGGCTGATGGTCCATGTGTGATGGAAGACAGCAATCTGGTTTGGGCGGTGCCACACGCGCGGCGTGCGGTTGAAGTTTCCAAAGTGAGGCTCTATGGCGTCGTAATTAAAGTTGAGCAGCGTAAAGCGTAGCCGATGGTTTTCCGCAGGAACATAATCCACCACGAGCGTATCTTTGCGCACATCTTCGGGGTAGCCGGTATCGTCTTCCCAGTTATAGGCGGGGTTGGCGACATTCGATACAGGATATGCATTGAGCAATGCCAGACCGTTTGCGCTGAGTTGCGATGGCGGGATGATGTTGCCTTGATACGGCGCTCCTGTGGTTGGGTCAACAACGTTGATAGGGGATTTGTTATAGAAGATGTTGTTGGAGAGCAATTCACTGAAATTGCCCTGGCGCATAAGAGTGGTGGGCACTTTTCTTGTGCTTGTGTCTACGTGCCGGTAACGCAGCCATTCCTGACCAGCGAGGAAAAAGAGCTTATTCCGGTTGGAATTGAAACCAAGACCAGGTATGTATACAGGGCCATTCAGGTTGTAGCCGAACTGGTTGTAACGAAAAGCTCCGGGGTGCTCTGAGATGAGAGGGTTGCTGTTGTTCTTGCGTGTCCAGGTATTGGCGTTGAAGAACGAGTTACGCATGTACTCGAAGGCAGAGCCGTGAAACTGGCTGGTGCCGCTCTTGGGGACGAATTTGATGATGCCGCCTGAGGCGCGTCCATACTCGGCAGGATAGGAGGCGGTGAGCACCTGCATCTCCTGCGTGGAATCAACGTCGGAGACGCCAACGCTGGTTCCGTTTCCACGGCTGCGGATCATGGGAGCGCCATCGAGAGTCATGCCCAACTCGCGGTTACTGGCTCCGTTGATGTAGAGGCCGGAATCTAGACTGAATCCCAGGGTAGCAATCGAGTTTTTACGGAGCACACCCGGCTCAAGCTGCGCGAGATACATGGGATTGCGGCCATTGAGCTGGATATTCTTTATTTGCTCCTGGGTAACGAGCTGGCCGACCGCTGCGGTTTCTGTCTGCACGGTATTGGAGTTGGCGGTAACGTTCACCGTTGTCGCGGAGCTGCCTACCTGCAGAGCAGCGTTGACGCGGATACCAATGGCTGCGTCGACGTGGTTGCCTGCCTGTGTGAAGCTCTGGAAGCCCGGCGCTTCCACGTGAACGGTATAGATTCCCGGCGGAAGATTGGTGATTGTGTAGAAGCCGGAGTCGTTGGATGTGGCTTTCCGTTCTGCGGCGGTGCCTTCATTCCGCACAGTGACAGTTGCCTGAGAGACGGCGGCGCCTGTTGGATCGGTGATGGTGCCGGAAACGGATGCGGAATCGGATTGTCCTTGTGCTGCCGGCATCAGGCACAAGGCTGCAATCACAGGAAGGAACAAAAATACAAACAGAACTCTCCATCGGATAAGCAAAGTAAAACCTCCTCGAAAAAAACTGCAATCAAATATCCCTGAAGATTGTTATGGAAACGTTACACTTTGCGTTGGACGCGATTTGGAATCGTTACCATAATCGGGACACACTTTCGTGTATTGGTAGGACTCTTGTCAAGGGGATTACTGGTGAGTTACCGCAGAAACCCACGCATGTTTGCCAGCTAGCTAACAGATTGAGCAAAGGGATTTGTCATGTACATTTGTCTGGAGTTTCCTGTCTCGCATATGCCGCATCCTGTTCTCTAATCAGATACCCCATTCGGTTCTCCGCAAATTGCCGGAGATGCACAGCATCGCTCACGTTATATTGAGTTTGGCGACTCTCACGACCTGACTCGGGCGTGGCAAAAATCGATGCATACACAAGCCGGCCCTCGCGGTCAGGCACGGTGCTCGTAGATGACGAGCCGTTGGATGATTTTTATCGTCCCGCGACTCCTCCTCGCACGCGCCCCGAACGCACTGCTCAAAAAGACGCAGATGCTATCGGGGACGACGAGCCATTTCTCCGTGCACGCCGTCGAGTGCCAGTGCGCAAGGGGATTCTTCCCGCGTGGGCCCAGAAGTGGATGAAGACGCGGTTAGGCATCGCTGGACTTTGCGTGTTGGGTCTTGCATTGCTAACTATTCTTGCTGTCTCGGTTATCGCTGCACGTAATTTTTTGAATCACGACCCACGGTTTCGCATTGACTCTGCTTCGTCTATTCAAACATTTGGGAACAGCCAATTGACTCGCGCCGACCTGCTCTCTGTCTTCGGCTCGGATATTGGCCGCAATCTGTTTTTCGTGCCTCTTGCGGAGCGCCGTGTCTCGCTCGAGCAGATTCCCTGGGTGGAGCATGCCATCGTCATGCGGTTGCTGCCGAACCAGCTCCGCGTAGCCGTTACCGAGCGCACGCCGATCGCCTTCGTGCGCGTCGGCAATAAGATTGACCTGGTAGACAAGGATGGCGTGATCCTGGAGATGCCGCCTGCTGCGATGGCTGCCAAGCATTATTCGTTTCCGGTAGTGACGGGAATCGAGCCGGGCGATCCCTTATCGACCCGCCGTCCGCGTATGCGCCTCTACCAGAAATTCATCACCGATCTCGATGCCAGCGGCGAGAAGATCTCCGAGCAGTTGAGCGAAGTCGATCTATCAGATCCGGAAGATGTGCGCGCTACGGTTCCGGCAAAGGGTTCGGATCTGCTGCTGCATTTCGGGTACGAAGACTTTCTGAATCGATATCACAATTACCAGTCGCACCTGGCAGAGTGGCAGCAGCAGTATCCACGTCTCGCGTCTATCGATTTGCGCTATGAGCGGCAGGTCGTGTTGAAGATGGCAGATGCTCCGGCCGATCCGGCTCCAGCAGCGGTTGCTCCTGAAGCTGCGCCTCCGGTGAAACATGTGGCTCCAGCAAAACATCCTGCGGCGAAGGCTCACGCGAAAAAGCCTGTGGGAAAGGCGGTCCATCGGTGAGCCAGAAGCAGGACAACCTGATCACTGTGCTCGATGCGGGCAGCTCGAAAACGCGCGTGCTGGTGGCCGAATTGCATGATGGGGCGCTCCGTTATCGCAGCCATGCCATTGTGAACGCAGCCGGGATGCGTAAAGGAGTCATCGCAGACCTTACACCGGCAACACGGTCGATCAATCAAGCGGCAACGTTAGCGGAAGAGATCGCCGAAGCCACTATCGAAAAGTGTGTCGTAGGCGTTGGCGGACCGCACATTCGCGGCGTTAACAGCCGTGGAGGTATCAGTCTGGGAACACGCCTGCGAGAGATTACACGGGAAGATGTTCGCGCTGCCGTCGACCGCGCCCGATCTGTCTCGTTGCCTGCGGACCGCGAGATTCTTCATCTGCTGCCGCAGCAATTCATTCTGGACGAACAGCCTGGTATCCATGATCCAGTCGGCATGGTAGGGAATCGCCTTGAGGTGAACCTGCATATCACTACCTGTTCGGGCAGCGCGCAACAGAGCATCGTAACCTGTGCGAACAAGGCGGGACTCGAAGTGACAGAGACGGTTTTCGAGGCGATTGCCGCGGCAGAGGCGACACTCTCTGCCGACGAGCGCGAGCTGGGCGTCTGCCTCATCGATATCGGTGCTGGGTCGACGGAACTGGTTGTCTTCTTTGAAGGTTCGGTTGCTCACACAGCGGTGATTCCGATAGGCGGTGATCATTTCTCCAACGACCTTGCGGTGGGATTGCACATTACGCCGCCGGAAGCAGAATGGGTGAAGTGCCAGTATGGCCACGCGGTCGTTACTGCCATTCCTTCTGACAGCGAGATTGAACTGACCGGTATGCCTGGATATGAGTCGCGCATCATCCGGCAGCGCCTGGTATGCGAAATCCTTGAGCCGCGCGCGCGCGAGCTCTTCCATATGCTGCGCGATAATCTGCGCCAGGGCGGAGTGCTTGAAGCTTTAGGCGCGGGATGCGTGCTGGTTGGTGGAGGGGCGCGGTTACCAGGCTTATTAGATACAGCCGAGAGTCTGTTGCGTGTGCCGGCGCGGATCGCTTCGCCGGTGCCTCTCTCGCGCATGCCTGCGGAACTCGCAGTACCCGAGTGCGCTGCATTGATTGGAACGCTTTTGTATACCCACCGCACCAGCGTGATACGTGCGGCGGAAGACCAGGGCCTGCGCGCCAAGTTGCGTGCTATTTTTGCTGGAAGTTTATAGCTACAAAATGGAGTCGAAGCCGATGTCACATCCCGAAGAAATCCGCATTCAGTATCAGGACGAAATTCCTCACGGTGCAAAGATCAAAGTCATTGGTGTGGGCGGCGGCGGCGGTAATGCCGTCAACCGCATGATCTCGGCGCGCGTGGAGGGTGTCGAGTTCATTGCCGCGAATACCGATCGCCAGGCATTGCAACTGTCGCAGGCCCCGGTGAAGCTGCAACTGGGCACCAAGCTCACCAGTGGCCTCGGTGCGGGGGCGAACCCAGATGTGGGCCGCCGCGCGGCGCTTGAAGACTCCGAAAAGATCATCGAAGCGCTCGAAGGCGCGGATATGGTCTTCGTGACCGCAGGCCTCGGTGGTGGCACGGGCACGGGTGCGGCTCCGGTGATTGCTTCGCTGGCCAGTGAGATGGGCGCGTTGACGGTCGCCGTCATCACGCGGCCATTCAGCTTTGAAGGCAAGCGGCGCATGGCCCAGGCCGAGCGCGGCATGCAGGAACTGTTCGACAGCGTGGACACGATGATCGTGATTCCGAACGAGAAGCTGCTTGCCGTCGCCAAGGATGCCGGGTTCT
>Ga0137415_10000468_pt1 | contig 38400 bp, 26 predicted proteins | sample CZODoug3_1_1_16f_FD_183082 | JGI IMG/M metagenome (GOLD analysis project Ga0137415, IMG submission 183082) | Vadose zone soil fungal communities from Angelo Coast Range Reserve, California, USA - CZODoug3_1_1_16fungal (Hybrid Assembly) | ecosystem: Environmental > Terrestrial > Soil > Vadose...
CGCGACCAGGGAATATCCATGGACGCGGGATTCATGATGGTGACGGTGCCGATAGTGCCGGCGGCGCGCAGGGATTTCCAACGCTCAGCGGGCGTTTGATAATGGGAGGCGAGCGCCGTAGGAATATCAGATGGCGAGCCAGCGAGGTAGACAACGATTTTCCCCTTAAGGTCGAGGCCGGCAAGTTCATCCAGATGTTTTTCCGGAATTTTCAGCCCGTAGCCAACAAAAACCAAGGGCGCGGAAAGCGTGGCGGAGGCATGCGTGGCGCGGGTGCCGATGAAGGCATCGTCGGCAAAGGAAAGAGTCTTCGCTTGGCCGTTGGTGACAAGGGCGAGCGACGATTTGGCTTCGTCGACTTCATATTGGTTGAAGCGCACGGGCTGGTAGAAACCGTTGGAGCCGGCGGGCTCGAGACCAGCCTTCTGAAGCTGCTCGACGGCGTAAGCCTGCGCTTTGCGAAGACCTTCACTGCCGGTGTCGCGCCCTTCGAGCGAATCGTCCGCGAGAAATTTCACGTGAGCCCACCAGGAATTGCCGTCGAAGTGCGAAGTCGAACCATTTTGCTGCGCCGGAGAAATGGCGGCGCAAGCAAGGAATAGAATCGCCAAGAAAATGTCAAGCATGATATTCACTCCTAGATCGAATTGAGAGGCTGTAAGCATACCAAGGACGACGGGAAGGAGTCACGCAAAGGCGCCGCCAAGTGAGAATCCGCAGCGGTTTCGGGCACACACTTGGACTTGATCGGGGAATTAGAGTACTGCTTTACCGAAGACTTTTGATGAATTCGCCGAATGGGAGTAGAGACCACACTAGACAGCAAGAGCCTCCCATCTGAACATATACCTTCCAAAGTCTCCGCGTGGTCTCATCCTTCAACTTGCTCTTATCCGAGGAAAACAGCATTTCGACCGACCGTTCCGGCCGGAGTAGCATCAGGTACCCGCACGCCAATCCGAAAAGGCCAAGGCCCAGCATGTCCCATCGGGTCGTTCCAGGGACCAAAGGAGAGTTTCCGGACGAGATGGTCTCTCCTTGAGGGTGCAAGACCATCAAAAGACCAGGAATGGTAAAAGCTAGAAGAATAGCAAGAGACACGCAAAGGCCCGCGAAACGCTTCCAAAACTCAAAGGGCGGCTTACGAACGAGCCTTATCGTTGGGCCACCGCAGGTTCCCATCGGTAGGTATCTATCAGGGGCGAAGAGCAAAACACACCCGTGAAAGATGAACAGCAAAGAACCTAGAAATAGGGCTGACCCAAAAATTCTATTTTCGAGCATACCAATGAACTTGATTGTATCAGTCTCAGCATAGAGCGTGCGAGGGATCCAACGGGAAATTGGTGCGGCACGATGGAACTTAACGGTGTTTACGGCGCATCCGTGGGGGAGTAAAATGAATTGAATTGATTGCGTTGTGTGTCGCAAGCAGCCGTAGACTGAAACCCAGTTCCAGAGACTTCCCGCTAGGAGCGACCAAGATGGCCACCGCTACTCTCACCAAACCCGCCGCCAAAGGAGGCAGCTTCCTCCTGGAGTCGCCGCAGCCGAGCGACGTGTTTACGCCTGCCGACTTGACGGACGATCAGAGATTGATCGGGCAGACGGCGGAGGAATTTGTCCTCAAGGAAGTTTTCCCTCTCATTAAGGACCTCGAGAACAAGAAGCCTGGGCTGATGGCCGAGCTGGTGAAAAAGGGCGGTGAAGTCGGTTTGATGGGCGGCGGCGTACCGGAGGAATTCGGCGGCGCGGGCCTGGACAAGATTTCTACCACGGTCCTGACGGAAAAACTTTCCATTTACGGCGGCTTCGCGGTGACGCACGGAGCGCATGCCGGTATCGGCACGCTGCCGATCGTTTATTTCGGAACGGAACAGCAAAAAAAGAAATATTTGCCGAAGCTCGCGACAGGTGAATGGATCGGCGCGTACTGTCTTTCCGAGCCGCAAGCCGGTTCTGACGCTCAGAATTCGCTGACGCGCGCTGAACTCAACAAAGAAGGCACGCACTACATCCTCAACGGCCAGAAGATGTGGATCACCAACGGCGGTTTCGCCGATGTCTACATTGTTTTTGCCAAAGTGGACGGCGAAAAATTCACGGCTTTCATCGTCGAGCGCACCTTCCCCGGATTCAAGCCCGGCAACGAAGAGCACAAAATGGGCATCCACGGCAGCTCGACGACGCCGATTTTCCTGGAAAATTGCAAAGTGCCGAAGGAAAACCTGCTGCACGAAATCGGCCGCGGGCACATCGTGGCCTTCAACATCTTGAATGCGGGGCGCTTCACGCTCGGCGCTTCCTGCGTGGGCGGCTCGAAACACGTGCTGATGACCTCCTCGAAATACTCGAAGGAGCGCAAAGCGTTTGGAAAACAGATCGGCGACTTCGGCTTGATGAAAGAAAAGCTAGCGGAGATGGCCATCCAGATTTTCGCCGTGGAATCGATGGTGTACCGCTCGGCGGGAAACATCGAAGCGGCGATGGCGGCGGCCTCCGGCTCCGGCGACAAAATTCAGAACACAATGAAAGTCCTTGAAGAGTATGCGATCGAGAGCTCCATCGCCAAGGTTTACGGCAGCGAGATGCTGGATTTCGTCGTGGACGAAGCGGTGCAAATCTTCGGCGGCTACGGCTTTCACGAGGAATATCCGGTGTGCCGCGCGTACCGCGATTCGCGCATCAACCGCATCTTCGAAGGCACCAACGAAATCAACCGCATGCTCATCATCCAGATGCTGATGAAGCGCGCCATGGGCGGGCAACTGCCGCTCATCCCCGCAGCGATGAAGTTGGCAGACGAAATCCTTGCCGGCCCGTCCTTCGAAGAAGCGCCGGAAGGTGTACTCGCCGCCGAGTCCCGCGTCGTCGCCAACTCCAAGAAAATGTTTCTGCAAGCGGCCGGGGGCGCCGTCCAGAGGTTCCGCGAGAAACTCGCCGACGAACAGGAATTGATCGGCGCGCTGTCCAATATCGTGATGGAAATTTACGCGATGGAATCCAGTCTGTTGCGCGCGCAAAAAGCCGCCGCAGCCAAAGGCGAATCTGCCTCGCAGACTATGATTGATGCCGCCCGCGTATTCATCAATGACGCCGCCGAGCGCGTCGAGCACGAAGCCAAGCGCGCCATCGCAGCCATCCACGAAGGCGACATGCTCACCACGCAGATGGCCGTGCTGAAGCGCTTCGCGAAGCGAGCTCCTGTGGACACCATTGCGTTGCGCCGTCGCGTCGCCGCTGCCGTTCAGTCGCAGGACCGCTACCCACTGGAAGGCCGCTAGCCAACCGCGCTTTTGGCAATGCGGCTTCTGCAAACAGTGATTCGCCGCACCGCCAGATGACTTCAGCCTCTATGGAGGCATTTCCCATTTTGGAACGTCCGTACCTAAGTCTCTGTTGCCCTCACCTACAGCTGCAATACACTGAAGAATAGAACCAATCAGTGGACTCTCGGAGGAGCCCCTAAGGATGCCTCGCAAGATCCTGGCACTGGCGTGCGCGGTTGTCGGCCTTCACATTATTGAAGCGCTGACGCTTGGCACGTCCACGCTCGGCTCCTTTCTCGCAAACTGGCTGCAAATCCTGGCATGCGGTTTTGCCGCCTTCATGGCTTTCGGAGCTTCCCGGCGCGGGCATGGCTTGAGCCGCCCCTTTTGGCTGATTTTTGGCGGGAGCGTTACGGTGTGGGGCCTGGCAAATCTGGGCTGGATGTACTACGAAGTCGTGCTGCACATCGAGCCGCCGGCAACCTCGGTAGTGCGATATCTGTTCGGCCTGGAAAGTGTGCTGATCGCGGTAGCCTTGTTCCTGGACCAGGATAAGGATTCTTCGCGGATCGATACGGAATCCACCCTTGATTTCATCCAGATCGGAATCGTCTTTTTCTTGATTTACGTCGAATTTTACTACCTGCCGACCCGCCGCCTTAATGGCTTCTTGGCATTCTTGCGGGAGATGCGCGTCGAGAACGCGGAAGACGCCGTTCTCACTGGGCTGGCTGCTTTTCAGGCGTTGCGCGCACGCAAGCCGCAAACTCGGAAACTTTATGGCGGCCTCGCTCTCTATTTGATGTTTTTGACGGTTTGCGCGGGGATGGCCCAGTACCTGCAGATTGTCAAGCCGGCCCCAACCGGAACCTTTCGAGACCTTCTGTGGACGCTGCCGTTTCTCGTTGGCGCCGTATGGGCAGCGCAGTGGCAGCCAGGTCCCGTGGCAGAAACTGGTTCAGGATTACGGCAAAAGACATTCGGCGATTTGATGCTGACCAACGCCACGTTTGCGCTGGCTCCTTTGATCATACTTTGGCAGGTCTCGCAGTTGGGCGGGGAATGGCGGGTTCTGCGTTTTTCGCTTCTGGGCGTTTCGATCGTGTGCTATGTCGCACGGCTGGGAATCAGCCAGTTTCGTGAAGCAAAAAGCGCGAACGCTGTGCAGACCCACAAGCTGGCCATGGATTCGGCAATCAATGGCATGGCTATCCTCGATGCGGCCGGAAAATTCATTTATGTGAATCCGGCCTACTCGCGAATGATTGCCAACGCCGACCCGGAAGCAATGCTGGGAAAATCCTGGCGGCACATTTCGACGGTGCGGGACGCCGATTTTGTACAGCAGGACATTCGGCGTGGCCTGAAAGAACATGGCAAGTGGTTTGGACCCCTCACCGTACACCACAGCAACGGAACTGTCGTGCCCATGGAAATGGCCATTACTTCTTTGCCCGATGGCGGCACCATCTGCGTCAGCCGCGACATCACCGATAGAGTAAGCGCGCAGCGCGCTCGTGACCAAGCCGAGATCAAGTACCGCATGCTCGTCGAGCAGGTCGCGGCCGTAAGTTACATCGCCGAACTCGGCGTGCGAGGCCAATGGCTCTACGTCAGCCCGCAAATCGAATCGATGTTCGGCTACGCCGCGGACGAATGGCTGTCGACTTCGAAAGAGTGGATTCGTCACATACCTGCCGAAGATCATCCCATCGTGCATGCCGCCGAGGAAGCCAGCTCGCGCGGAGAACCCTTCCAAGCTGAATATCGCATTACGCGTAAGGACGGCCAGACCATGTGGGTCAGCGACACGGCGGTCGTGGTCCGCGGCAGTGACAGTCATCCCGTCATGGAAGGCCTGATCGTCGATATCACCGAGCGGAAAATGCTCGAGAATCAATTGCTGCAGGCGCGCAAGATGGAAGCCGTCGGGAGGCTGGCGGGTGGCGTCGCGCACGATTTCAATAATCTTCTAACCATCATCAAGGGCTACATCGAAATCGCCCTGCAGCGCTGCTTGAACCAGCCGGCGTTGCATGGCGACATCCGGCGCATCGAAGAGGCCGCCGATCGCGCCGTCGCCCTCGTCCGGCAGCTCCTGGCCTTTAGCCGCAAGCAGGTTCTTCGTCCGAAAATCCTAGATCTCAATTCCATTGTTGTGAATCTCGACCAGCTCTTGCGCCGGCTGATGAGCGCGAACATCGAGATGAAAACATTTGTGTCGAAGGATCTGGGTGCGATCAAAGCCGATCCTGGTCAGGTCGAACAGGTGATCATGAATCTGGTCGTGAATGCTCGTGACGCCTTGCCCGACGGCGGCCGGATCATCATTGAAACGAGCAACGTTGAGCTCGACTCGGCGTATACACTCGATCATGCAGTCGTCCGTCCCGGCCCTTACGTCCTGCTGGCGGTCACGGATACGGGCGTGGGCATGACGGCGGACACGGTCGTCCACATTTTCGAGCCTTTCTACACCACGAAGGAAAGTGGCCGGGGCACCGGACTTGGCCTGTCGACGGTGTACGGCATCGTGAAGCAGAGCGGCGGCTACGTCTGGGTGTATAGCGAGCTGGGAAAAGGCACCACCTTCAAAGTTTATTTACCGCGCGTCAAAGAGGAAGTCCAGACGCTGGCGGTGGAAACGCCCGCGTCCACAACACGCAAGGCCCACGAAACCATCTTGCTTGTCGAGGACGAGCCCGTCGTGCGTGAGCTGGCGCACATGGTTCTCTCCGAGCGGGGTTACAAGGTGATCGAAGCGCATACACCCGAAGAGGCGGAGCGCTTGGCCGGAAACAACGGCGCGCAAGTCCATCTGCTTCTAACGGACGTGGTGATGCCGGGCTCGAGCGGACGCGAGCTGGCCAAACGGCTCACCGGCCGTTATCCCAATCTGCGAGTACTGTATATGTCGGGTTACACGCACAACGTGATCGCGCAAGACGGGACGCTTGAGGAAGGAATCTCCTTCCTTCAAAAGCCGTTTACGCCGCAAGTGCTTGCGGAGAAGGTCCGCGAGGTGCTGGATCGCTCTGTTTCCACAAAATAACTTCGCACATCGGCGTGGCTCTACCGTGTTCCCGCCAGGGAAACGGTCTTGCCCGTAGCCGCTGACTGTCTGGCGGCGTCGAGGATTTCCGTAACAATGACATTCGTTTCAAGAGAAGACTGCCCTTCCGGTTTCATCCCTTCTAAAAGCACGGCCCGCAGATACGAAACGGAATCTTCCTTTGCTTTTTCCAAGGGCTTGGCGCTGGCCGAGGTCTCCTCTTTTTCGGGAAGCCGCACGCGCACGGAGTCGCGCCCCACGGTGATCGCGTAACCCTTTTGCCCATACACTTCCATGTCTTTCCGCGAGAACGGCCAATTCCAGGAAGCCTGCACAATCACCTGCGCGCGCGGATACGTCAGGACGATGGTCGCTTCATCATCCACTAGGCGATAGACGTCCGGTTTGATTTGCTGGGTGATGGCGGTCACGGAGTCCGGCTTGTGTCCATCCATCAGCCAGGTTGCGAGGTCCGCGCCGTAGCAGCCAAAGTCAAAGAGTGCGCCTCCGCCGTTTAGCTTGGGATCGGTGAGCCAGGCGAGAAACTCCGGGCCGACGTTAATTTCTTTCGGGCCGCGATGACCATCATGCACGACAATCTTTCTAATTTCCCCGATGGCGTTTTCGTGCACTAGATCATAGGCCGCTTGATTGCTGCGATACCAGGTCGTCTCATAGTTCACGAGAACCTGAATCTTTCCCGCGCGTGCCGCTTTCTCGATGGCTCGCGCATCTTCGAGGCTGACCGCCAGCGGTTTCTCCATCATCACGGGAACCCCATACCGTGCGCAGACCTCCACCACGCGCCGATGATCGTAGGTGTTGGTATAGGCGAGCACCGCCTGAGGATGCGTTTTCTTCAACATTTCTTCGAGATCGGAATAGAAAAGGTTCGACGCCAGGCTGTATTTCTTTGCGAACTGTGCAACCAGTTGGCCATCGGCCTCCGCGATTCCCACGATCTGCAGGTCCGTCCTCTTCTGGAACTGGTCGAAGAATCCGAAGGCGTGGCCATGCACGAGCCCGGCAAGCGCGACGCGTAGCGGCTGGTCTTCTGCCTTGGTCGCGGTCTTCGTTTGACCGCGGGATTCAGCGCTCGCGCCAGCCAACAGGACGAACGTTGTCAGGAAAACTGTAAGAAAAGAATTTCGCAACGTGAGCCTCCTCCAAAATTTCGGTTCGTTATTTCAAGAATCCGTAGCCTCGCTTCGCTTTCGGCGGCTGGCACGCAATCGAATCAAAAGATAGATCGAACCGGCGAAGAGCAGCGGCGATGAATAGAAGCCGGGTGCAGGGCGTGTGAAGTGAATGGTTGAGACGGTTTGCCCGAAGATCGTTGCCAGCGTGTGGCCCATTCCATTCAGCAAATGGACAAAAGCGAAGAAATACGCAAAAGGCCGCAGCCACCAGGCATTTCGAAACGCAAATGGTGTCAGTAGCAACAGAGCGACATTTGCAATGATCAGCCCCGTCAGCCATTCGCGGAATCCGAACGCCGGCATCGGAAACCACTTATATTGGCTGCGCATCGCCAGCACTGTGGGGTTGTAAACGGGAAGGAAACCAGTCAGCGCCTCATCCGCTACGTGCGCGCAAAACGCAAGACACAACAAAAGCCAGGCCGTCCCAAAATTGCTGGGCCCGCCGGAATCGTGCGCCGCGTTCATCCGCTGGATTGTACCTCAGACAATCTGGCGCCAGTCACTGTTCACTTGGGCCGCCCTTACTCGGGCTTCGTCGGAGGATCGGCGGGCGGATCGGTCGTTCCTTTTGGTTTTGTGATTGTAGAGAGCGTCTCGACGTTGAATTTCTTGTAGTCCCAATAGCGCGTCACGATGCTGGCCTTGATCCCCTTCACCAACAGGAAACGCACTCCGACGTGCGCTTCCATGTACGTCGGCAGCCACACTTCGTTATTTACAAACGATTGCTCGAAAACGAAGCTGGTGCCCTTCTGCAAATTCGCCAGCAAGCCGCCGCCGATTTTCATGTCGCCCGTAAAGTACGCTTCCAGCCGCGCCACGTCGTGCGCTTTCTCGTCCACCCAAACGACTCCGGCGAGTTTCTGCACCACTTTTTCAACCAGCTTGTGCGGCTTGAATTCGGGATTCGGCTCGAAATCGAAGACCAGCACGTCCTGCCCGCGAAAACGTTCCCGCCGCGGATTCACAAACTGGCAGGCGCGCAGGAATATTTCAATCCCCGGCTCGTCTTTCTCGTCGCTCTTCCCTTCTTCCTTGGCTTTCTCTTCCTTCGCTTCTTTCTTGGCTGCGTGCTTCTGGTGTTCCTCGATGCGTTTCTGCGTCTTCTCGTTTTCCTTTTTCTGCTCCGCCTCGCTCAGCGGCTTGCCGTCTTTCTTCACCAGTGTGGTGACCTCGTCGCCGTTGAGATAGAAAAACGTGTACTCGCTGACGTCGTGTTTTTTCACGCGCCCGTCGCCCTCGAACTCCGTTTCGTCTTCCGACTGCGATCCGGCGTAGTTCTCCTTGAGTTTGTCGATGGCCTTCTGGTTGTCATCAATCTCTTTGAACAACGCTTTCAAGTCGGGAAGCTTGACTTGCGATTTGATCGGGAAATCAAACACACGCTCGCCCACCGTTCCGTTGATTACGGCGCGGGAGACCTCGATGTTGTATTTGTCGTTTGCCCGGTGAAGCTCGATCTTGTGAGGCAACTTTACGCCATCCACCGCTCGGTAGTCGTCGTAGAGAATTTCCTCCTCGACGCCGCCGACGGTCGCCGCTTCTTTTACGATTAGGTGCGTCGCCGGATCGAAGAATACTTGCCGCTTCACTCTAGTCGCCGTCGCGACCTCAAGCTGCAACGAATCCCTTCCACGCACTTGCGCGTGCCCCGCGAATGTCAGCGTGATCTTGTTTTTCTTGAGATTCAGCAGCCGGGAGTTGTAATACTGCGCAGCCGCCTCCAGTTGCATCCCTTCGGGACCCACCAGCGTGCCAAGCTCGCCGGCGGCATTCCGGTGCCACGCGGACTTCCCGTTGTACGCTTCAATGAGATTCTTCTCGCCGGCCAGCAATTCCGAGTAGTAGCGATTCGGCAGTTTGGTATCCAGCGTGTACGTCCCGGTTTTCCCGTCCTCGCTCGTGAAGGTCCCTTCCAGCGTCAGAGTCTGTATCCGCGACAATGCCTTGGCGCCCCCCGCGGCCTTCACATATTGATCGACGACCTTCCGCGCGTCGTCCTGCGCGCCAGCCGGATGGGCCCCGGCACTGAGGATTAGCACTATGAGTGCGATAGGCAGGCGCGTGCGCATGAGGTTCAACTATAGGAACGCAATCCAGCTCAAAAAGTTTCTCGGAAAGTTGAGGTGACCAGCTCCGGGCATGGCAACTCGAGGCAGGATCCTGAGTTGTAGTGGCGGACCCCGCCTCGCGGGACCCACTTCAACTGCAATTCGCCTCGAATTACTGCGGTTTCGGCCTCTTCGAATATTTTTCGTAAAGACGCAGATGCCGGTTGTCCATCGACGTGAGTTGTCCCCGGATAAAGAGGTACTTGACGTCGGTGGTGAGTTCGAGCGGGTCGCCGTTGGTGACGATGAGGTTGGCAAGCTTGCCCTGTTCGATGGTCCCGATCTGATCATCCAGGCCGAAAATCCTCGCGGGATAAATCGTCACGGCCTTGAGCGCTTCCTCATATGGCAGGCCGTGCGCGACGGCGTTGGCTGCGTTTTGTCCCAACCGCCGCGCGAAGGAATTATCGAAGCTTGCGATGGCAAACGTCACGCCGGCGGCGGCAAGCTCCGCGGGCTGCGAAAGCAAACGGTCGTAGGGGTCGTCCTCATCGGGCGGGAGCGTCAGCATCGGCCGGAGGATGACGGGAATGCCTTTCGAACGGAGGAGGTCTTTGACCTTGTAAGCTTCCTCGCCGCCGGCAAGGATCATCCGCAACTTTTGCTTGTCGCAAAACTCGACGGCGTTGCGAATCTCGCGCGAGCGATCGGCAAAAACCAGCACCGGCAGTTCCCCGCGAACGACCGGCACGAGAGCTTCGAGCTTCAGGTCGCGATCGTATTTCGCCGGCGAGCCCTTCTCCATAACCTGGGCATAGTGCCGCGCGCGTTCCAGCCAGTCGGTGAGTTCATTCACCTGTTTGTCGTATTCCTGCTTGGCCTCGCTGTACGGTTTCTCTTTTCGCGAGAAGGTGGCGAAGTCGAAAGTTTGCGTCTCGATCTCCGGCCAGTGGAGCGCCATCGCCGCGCTCTTCTTGATGAGCATTTCGTCGATGGCCCAGCCGGCCAGGTGGATCGCGGAGGCCTGGCCGCCGATCATGTTGCTTGAGCCGCCGGAATCAAATCCGCCGCTGCCAGGCACAGCGAGAACTTCCGTGATGCCCGCGGCGCGGGTTACCGGAATGTGCTCGCTCGAGGCAGATACTGCCGTGGCCGCAACGACATCCGGATTGTAATTTCCCGTCTCCGTTGAATCGACGGTAGCGCTAACCGCGCCGATTTCCCGCAACCCCATCTGAGTAATCGAATCGAAGATTCCCGGGTAGACTTGCAGCCCCTTTGCGTCGATCACCTGCGCGCCCGCAGGAACCTCCACCGTGGCGCCGACCGCGGCAATCTTTCCATCGTGAAGAACGACCGTGCCGTCTTCAATGGTGTTGCCCACGAGCGTAAAAATTTTTGCATGAGTCAGCGCGTATGTCGTTGAGGGCTGCGCTTGGCCGAATGCAATGGCCGACAGTGCGCAGAGCGCGCTGACAACGAGAGCGATGCGGAAAATGAGGCCTGTGCTTTTCACAGCGCACCCCCGGGCATGACACCTATAGTTGCGGAGTCGGTGCCATCGGATTGAGGCGGTTTTGGTTTCTCCTCTGGCTTCTTTACTTCCGGTTTTTTCTCTTCGGGTTTCTTTTCCGTGGGCTTTTGACCGCTCGGCCCGGCGGTGTCGGGCTTCTTCTCTTCCGCCTTTTTCTCCGCGGCTTTCTTGAATTTGTCGATGAGCGCTTTCTTCTCTTTTTCACGATCGGCGCGCTCGGCGATATCACGCTGACGGTCAAAATACACGCGGCCATCGATCAGCGTCTTCTGCACCACAGCGTACCCGCTCAACGGGTCGCGATTGTAAATCGCCAGGTCGGCATCTTTGCCAACGTCAATTGTGCCCGCGCGCTTGTCGATGCCGAGCTGCATCGCCGGATTCAGCGTGACCATCTTCAGCGCCTCGTCGTGCGAAAGTCCGCCGTACTTCATGCTCTTCGCCGCTTCCTGATTCAGGTGTGTGGCCTCTTCCGCGTCATCCGAATTGATGGAGACGATCACGCCGCGGCGGGTCATCAGCGCGGCGTTGTAAGGAATGGCGTCATAGGCTTCCACTTTGTACGCCCACCAGTCGGAAAAAGTGGAAGCGCCGACTCCGGCCGCAGCCAGTTCATCGGCTACTTTGTAGCCTTCGAGAACATGCTGAAACGTGCGAACTTTGAAACCGAACTCTTTCGCGACGCGAAGGAGCATCAGGATTTCATCTTCCCGATAGCAATGCGAGTGAACGTAACGCTTGCCTTCCAGCACTTCGACGAGCGGTTCGAGCCGCAGATCGCGGCGCGGCGGGATGAGATTTTTTTCACCGGCGGCGGAGCGCTTGTTGTGGTCGTCCCAGGCTTTCTTGTAGTCGCGGGCCTCGCTAAACGCGCCGCGAATAGTTTCTTCGACGCCCATGCGCGTCGCTGGGTAACGCTTGGGCTGGCCGGGGATACTGAAGTTGGAACGCTTGGGATTTTCGCCCAGAGCGAACTTGATGCCGGGGAGCGCGCCCTCGAACGGCAGCTTCGCCGCTGGCTGGCCCCACCGAAGCTTGATCACCAGCGTCTGTCCTCCGATGGCATTGGCGGAGCCGTGAAGAATGTTCGCGGCTGTGACTCCGCCCGCGAGATCGCGATAAATGTCAATGTCCTCAGGATTCAGGATTTCCGCCATGTTCACCATCGAGGATACGGAAACGCTGCCCTCGTTGATGCTTTCGGCGGCGATGTGCGAATGGCAATCGATAATGCCGGGAATGACGAATTGCCCCGCGGCGTCAATCACCTGTGCGTCTTTCGGTGCTTTAACCGACTGGCCGACTTCGGCGATTTTGCCATCCTTAATAAGGATGGAGCCGTGCTCAATCGTTCCGTGCGAAACGGTAAGAATCGTGGCGTTTTGAATCACGATGACCGCGGGCGCGTCGGGCGGCGTGGCCGCACGTGCCAAAATCGGAAAGAAAACGACATAAAGGACACAAAGGAGGTTAAGGATTCGGAAATTCCTCGCGTGGATAGAGAATCGAGATGAGCTCTTCACTGGGCCCCTCCATGCAAGGCTGCTGCAGCAGTGGTCGCACTCGTGGGTTTGACGCCCGTAAACTCCAGCGAAAAACCGTGTACGGCGATGTTGCCTTTCACGGAAGTTCCGTCGAACGTCCCAGAGAAAATGACGTCCGCGGGAGATCCCTCGATCGGAATGTTGATGGTGAAGCTGAACTTATCCCCGCTCAAATAGCCGCTGATAATTGAAGCAGTGCCACGCTTGCTGGTAATGGTGCCGGAGATCGATCCGTCCTTATCCATCGTCAGGTCCGCGGTGGATTCGTCGGGACCACTATCGGGCGTGGTATAGGAAAGTTTCCATTTACCGCTGATGTCGCCTTTCGGCGGATCCTTCGGCTTCTCCGGCTCGCGAACTTCAAATTTGCGGCCATCGACAAAAACCATTTTGATCTTTGTTTTTTCCTCGAAGAGTTCGCCGTCGGCGACGATAAGATTCGCGATTTTCCCGTTTTCGATGGAACCCAGGCGGTCCGCGACGCCAAAGATCTCCGCCGCCGACAGCGTTAGCGCGCGAAGAGCGGCGTCCGGCGCAAGCCCCGCGTCAATCGACTTCTTCGCGGCCTTGAGAATGTCTTTAGGCGGAGTGATTCCGCCGGAATAAAACGCAAACTTGACGCCGGCTTTGGCCAGCGCCGCCGGTGAAGACGGCGCGCGATCGCGGAACCGCAGAGTTCGCAGCGGCGGCTTGTCTTCGGGATCAGCATCCTTCTCGGCTTCCGGCCACTTCAGATTCACAAGCACGGCAAGTTTTTTCGCGGCAATTTCCGGAGCGACTTCGTATGCCATCTGTCCGCCATAAATGACGCCGTTGACATGCCAACGATCGACCAGTTCAAGCGCGCGCCGAAGTTGGACGGCATTGTTCGCCGGAATCAAGACCAGCGCGTGATCCTCCAGCGCCTCGGCGAGCGCGGCTTCGGTGCGGTCATATCGAGGCCGTGCCGCGCTGCGCGGATTCTTCTCGTAAATAACCTGCGCCTTGCTGCTCCATTCCGTGTCCAGCCAGACCTGGTGAATGTAGGCCAGCGTGCCCATGATCGAGCTGGGAAACCCGCCGCCGAATCCTCCCGAAGTCTGAAATGTCACGGGAATCGCTACCGGCGATTTCACCACTAGATCCCCCGCGCCTTCGCCCGCCAAATCCAACACGGCCGCCTGCCCTGGGAAGATTCCTCCCTTCGGCGAGGAAACAACCGTGGCAAATCCCGCGCTGCGCCAGGTTTCGATGCGTTTATCGCTCAGGCTGACTTCGTCCGCCCCGCTTCGCCATGGCGTCGAGTAGGGCCGGTCCTCGGGACCGCGCGCCCTCTCTTGTGAGCCGCGGGGACCGCCTTCGCCGCCAGCGGGAGCAGCCGTGGGAATTCCTACATCGGTAAATGAATCGATGAGCCCGGGATAAACAATCAGGCCTTTTCCGTCGATGACCCATGCCTCAGGCGGAATGGCAATGTCTTTCCCAACGCCCGCAATCAGGCCGCGAGAGATGACAATGGCAGCGTTCTCCAGGGGCGGCCCGGACACGGGAACAACTTTGGCCCCGCGAATGGCGAAGTATTGCGGCTCGCCGCCTTGTGCCAGAAGAGGCGGCGCCATACAAAGGACTGCAAAAAGAGCTGCGAAGCAGACTGCTGACACACACCTGAGAACCACGTTGGAATGCATGCAAGACTCCTCGCGAGAACGTTGAAAGGACAACCGCCCCCGGCAACCGTAAAGGTAGACGCATGAGGCTAGTGGGAAGTTTCGGCAGAGTCAAGAAGACCAAGCCTCAAAAAAAAGTGGAAAATCCGGAAACAAATTGCCAGGGGCCTTCGTTTCTTCTATTGCATTCCCATAGGGACGGTGGCATATACGATATGGGCATCCCATAGGAGCTCTTGGGGGAAGACGATGGGCGACAAAACCGACGTCTGGCAAGGAACACTGGCTTTAATGGTCCTGAAAACGCTGCAAGCGCTCGGGCCATTGCACGGCTACGGAATTGCGCGCCGCATCGAGCAGACCAGCGGCGATCTCCTGGCCGTGAACTACGGAACGCTTTATCCCGCCCTGCTGAAGCTGGAGCAGGAGGGCTACATTTCCTCGGAGTGGGGCACCTCGGACAACAACCGCAAAGCCAAGTATTACAAACTGACGCGCGCTGGCCGCAAGCAACTGGATAAAGAAGCCCGCGAGTGGGAGCAGACCACGGAAATTCTGGCGCGCTTCCTGGCCACTGGAAAGGAATCCGCATGAGGCGGCTGCGCGCACTGCTCCTCCGGCTGGCTGGTCTCTCCCGCAAAGACCGGCGCGAGCGCGAACTCGCCGCGGAGATGGAGAGCCATCTCCAAATGCACATCGAAGACAATCTGCGCACCGGCATGAGCGCCCCAGAAGCACGCCGCCAAGCACTGATCAAGCTCGGTGGCGTTGAACAGGCCAAAGAGCTTTATCGCGAACGCCGCGGATTGCCTCTCCTGGAAACTTTGTGGCAGGACGTGCACTACGGCGCGCGCATGCTCCGCAAAAACCCCGGCTTCACAATGACCGCGCTGCTTACTCTGGCGCTGGGAATCGGCGTGAACACCGCCGTTTTCAGTCTCGCCGAAGCCTTTTTGGTGCGACCGCTTGCTTTGCCCAATCTTCATCGTCTGGTGGCCGTCACGACAGGGCAAAAGAGCCCGGTGGCTGCGGCCGACTACTTCGATGGGAAAACCCAAGGCCAGTCCTTCGAACAGATTGCCGCGTATCGTACAAGCGATATGAATGTGACCGGCTCCGATGAGCCAGAGCGTGTTTACGGCGCAGCAGTTACCGCTGATTTCTTCGCAGTTTTGGGAGTCGCTCCCGTACATGGCCGCGAGTTCCTCCGCGGCGAGGACGAACCGGGCCACGACCAAATACTCATCTTAAGTCACAGACTCTGGCAACGCCGGTTCGGAGCGAACACCGCCGCATTGGGAAAGACTGTCAACATCGACGGCAAACCCTACACGATGATCGGTGTCATGGACCGCAACGCGGAATTTCCCGTGCCCACCGATCTGTGGATCCCCCTGGCATTGTCTCCGAAAGAAAAAGCGGATCGCAGTGTCAATTCCCTGCATGTGGTCGCGCGGCTAAAGGACGGTGCCAGCCTTACCGCGGCACAGGCGGAGATGACTCTGCTCGGACGTCAACTTGCTGAGGCCTACCCAAACACGAACAAGGAGCGCCAGTTTCAAGTGATGCCTCTCGTGGAATACGTCGAGGGCAGCATTACTCGCGCCTACACGATTCTGATGCTCGCCGCCGTCGGCATCGTCTTGCTTGTGGCTTGCGCCAATGTTGCCAACCTTCAGTTCACCCGCGCATCCTCACGTCGCTCGGAGCTTGCGATTCGCGAAGCACTGGGCGCCGGCCACGCCAGAATCGTGCGCCAGATGCTGACGGAAAGCGTCCTGCTCGCCTTTCTCGGCGCGGTGGCGGGGCTCCTGTTCGCGAAATTATGCCTGTGGCTGTGTGTGTCAAGAATGCCGCCGTATGTCGTGCGCTTGTGGGCCGGCTTCGACAAGATTCGACTGGATTCCGGAGCGCTGCTCTTCACCATGGCAGTCGCGCTGATTTCCGGAATCCTGGCCGGAGTTTTGCCCGCGGTTGCAAGCTCAAAGCAAAACGCTACCGAGGGTTTGAGGGAAGGCGGCCGCGGCGCAACGACTGGCCGGGAAACGCGCCGCTTGCGCAGCGCTTTCGTCACCGCACAAGTCGCTATTGCGCTCGTGCTCGTGGTGGGCGCGGCACTGCTGATCAAGGGTTCCCGCCAGATGACTGGCTCGGCGGAAGCGTACTCGCCCGAACACGTCTTGACGCTTGGCGTGAATCTGCCGGTATCAAAGTATCCGCAGCCTGCGGAGCGCCTCGCCTTTTATCGCAAAGCGCTCGCGGCTCTCAGCTCTCTGCCTGCTGCACAATCCGCAGCAGCATTTAGTTGCTATCCCCTGAGCAACAACGGCACGAATTGGGGCTATTTTCAGGTCCTCGGCCGTGCTGCCCCCGACCTACGGCATTCACCGTGGGCTGAGATGCAGACAATCAGCCCAGAATATCCGCGCTTGATGCACGTTGCGCTGCTGGCAGGCCGTGAATTCACGTCTGACGACCGGGAAGGTACGCAACCAGTAGCCCTAGTCAGCCAGAAACTTGCGCAACGCTACTGGCCCGGGGAAAGCGCTCTGGGCAAGCAGATTCGCATTGGCGGGCCGGCCGATTCTGGTCCTTGGTTGACCGTGGTTGGTATTACCGTCGATGTTCTCTATGACTGGACGAGCCAAGTTCCGCAGCCAACGATTTATCGTCCCCTCACGCAGGCGCCTCCAGCAGCGTCCCTCCTTGGCATCCGCACCGCCGGCGATCCCGCTTCGCTGGAAAAAGCCGCCCGCTCGCAAATCGCGCTCATCGACTCGGAGTTACCTGCCTTCGACATAAAGCCGCTGGACGTCGCCATCCATGAATCCACGGTGGGTCTGGGCTATACCGGAGCGATGATGGGCATCCTCGGGCTCATCACCCTCGCGGTTGCCGTCGTTGGCATTTACGGAGTGATGGCCTACACCGTGGGCGAACGAACAAACGAGTTCGGCGTGCGCATCGCCATGGGCGCGCAGCGAAAAGACATCTTGTGGCTCGCTTCAAGGCACGGCTTGCTCATTTCCGCCGTGGCCTTTGCCATTGGCTTGCCTGCCGCGATCGCCAGCGCCCGCCTCCTCGCCGGTTTAATCTACGGCACGAGCCCGGGTGACCTCGCAGTTTTTGCAGGAGTCCCAATCATTTTGTTCGCCGCCGTGCTTATTGCCGGCTACTTTCCGGCACGGCGCGCGACACGGGTCGATCCAATAGCGGTGTTGCGTTACGAATAGCTTTCAGAACTGGAGCGATTGTTCAGAGATTCAAACCGCCGGTGGCAGGGGGCGTTATGAAATGGCTCCGTGGATGGCTGGTGCGCTTCGCCGGATTGTTCCGCAAGGAACGCCGAGAGCGCGAATTCGCCGACGAGATGGAAAGCCATCTCCAGATGCACATCGAGGACAACCTGCGCGCCGGCATGCGCGCGGAGGAAGCGCGGCGGGAGGCACTCATGAAGCTCGGCGGCGTTGAGCAAACGAAAGAGATGGTTCGCGAGCGCAGGGGGCTCCCCCTGCTTGAAACATTGTTTCAGGACTTACGCTACGCCTGCCGCGTGTTATGTAAGAGTCCGGGCTTCACTGCTGTCTCCGTACTCACTCTTGCTCTCGGCATCGGCGCAAACACGGCTATTTTCTCCGTTGTGAACGGCGTTTTGCTGAAGCCCCTCCCCTATTGGCAGCCCGATCGCCTGGTGTCGCTCTTTCTTCACGGCCGTGGATTGGATCGTGGCGTGATGGGCGCAGCCGATTTCCTAGCTCTCAACGACCGCCAAAACGTATTCGAGCACGTCGCCGCCTTTTCTCCATCTACCATTGGATTCACGCTTACGGGCCTTGGCAGTCCTCAGATGATTCCAGGGACGTCCGTCACATCAGACTTCTTTTCCGTTCTTGGTATCCAGCTCGCTCTGGGCCGCACGTTTCTTCCCGCGGAGGGTAAGCCCGGTGGAAACCTTTCCGTTATCGTGAGTCATCGTTTCTGGGAACAGTTCCTTCACGCCGATCCGGCGGCCATCGGCGGCAATATCAAGCTCGACGGAAAAAGCTACACAGTAATCGGCGTTCTACCATTGAGTTTTCACTTTGGTCCGCATAATGAATTGTGGCCCATCCTACAGTTACAACCGGCCAGTCAGCGCCCGCCGTACTGGTTGCTGACCATTGGCCGCCTCAAGCCAGGCATTTCTGAAACACAGGCCGCCGCAGACGCCTCTCTCATCGCAAAGCAGGTTCACGAACAGTTCCCTCTTTCGGACGACACGAGCACCATCGTCGTGCCTACGAAGGAGCTCATGGTCGGTGATTCAAGCGAGGCCTTGCTGATTCTTTTGGGTGCCGTGGGATTTGTTCTGTTAATCGCTGTCGTTAATGTCGCCAATTTGCATTTATCACGTTCCGGTTCGCGCGTCCGCGAATTCGCCATCCGTTCGGCGCTCGGCGCTGGCCGTCGCAGATTGATATGCCAGCTTCTGACGGAGAGCCTTATTCTGGCCGCTTTAGGGGGCGTGCTCGGTCTTGCCGTTGCCTATGGAGGCGTCCGCACCATGCTTGCCCTCAGCCCGGACGTGCTCCCCCGAGTGCAGGAGATCACTGTTGATGGCCGCGTCCTCGCATTCACCGCGTTGATCGCGATCGTAACGGGAATTGTATTCGGATTGGTCCCCGCGTTGCGTTCCGCGGGTTCGCCCGTCGGCGAGTCGCTCAAGGAAGGAGGTCGCCTAGCAACTTCAGGACGAAGCGCCCGCCGCTTGCACGGTGCACTGGTCGTGGCCGAATTCGCCCTGGCACTTGTCGTCTTGACCGGAGCTGGCCTGCTGATTCGAACTTTGTCGCAGTTGGAAGCCGTGAATCCGGGCTTCAACTCCACTCACCTCGTGACCGCGCTGCTCACTCTGCCGCGAGAGCGCTACGCGAATGCGCCGCGGGTTACTGCGTTTTACGAGCAACTCCTTGAGCGCGTCAAGAATACTCCCGGAGTTGAAGGGGCAAGCATGGCCATGAGCCTGCCTCCCAACCTCCTCGAGCTCACGAACCCTTTTCACATCGAAGGCAAGCCTGACACGCCCGGCCAGCCTGCTCCGGCCGTAGGCGAAATTCCTGTCGGCACGGAGTATTTCGCAACTCTTGGCATTCCTCTCTTTCGTGGCCGCCTCTTTTCGGACCAGGATCGTTCCCCTGCAACCCACGTTCTTGTCATCAATGAAAATATGGCTCGGCGATATTTCCAGGATCAAGACCCGGTAGGCACAAGAGTCCAAACCGGTGAGTACAACCCCAAAGGGGACTGGTACACGATTGTCGGCGTTGTCGGCAATGTGAAATATGAAGGTCTTGGCGAAAAAGATCAACCGACGATGTATGTTCCCTATTTCGATTCCGGCTGGTGCCCGTGGTTTACCCAAGAAATGTACGTCGTCGTCCGCAGTGCGTCCGATTCCGAAAAGGTTGTTTCCGCTCTTCGATCCGCGGCCTTGTCGCTGGACAACCAACTTGCCTTAGCCCACGTGCGTACGATGAATCAATTGCTCTACGAGTCGGTGGCAGGCTCGCGCTTCCGCGCCGTTCTGTTTGGTGTCTTTGCGACCATCGCGCTGGTCTTGGCGATGATCGGCATTTACGGGGTCATGGCATATTCGGTCAGCCAGCGCACCCATGAAATCGGAATCCGCGTGGCTCTGGGAGCGCACAGAATGAACATCTTGCGGACGATTCTGCGCGAAGGCGCGGGTCTTGCTCTTCTCGGCGTGGCCACGGGCTTCGTCGTGGCACTGGCATTGTCGCGCGCGCTGGCTGGATTGCTGTTCGGTGTGCACGCCGCAGATCCAGTGACATTTGTGGCCGTCTCCGCACTTCTTCTCGTTGTCGCGTTGGCAGCCTGCTACGTCCCGGCGCGTCGAGCCATGCGCGTCGATCCCATGGTGGCGCTGCGTTACGAATAATTATTGTACTGGCCGGTCCTCAGAGCGGTCTGTATCGCGGGGGATAATTATGAGGCAATTGCGTGCTTGGTTTGTGCGACTTATGGGATTTTTCCGGAGAAAGCGCAGCGAGCGCGATCTCGCCGTCGAGATGGAAAGCCATCTCCAAATGCATATCGAGGACAACCTGCGCGCTGGCATGTCAGCCGCAGAAGCAAAACGGGAGGCACTCATGAAACTCGGCGGCATCGAGCAAACCAAGGAAATTTATCGCGACCGGCGTGGTCTTCCCCTTCTTGAAACGTTCTTTCAGGATTTGCGCTTCTCCTTTCGCATGCTGCGAAAAAATCCCGGCTTTACCGTCGTCGTCCTCCTTACCCTCGCCCTTGGTATCGGCGCGACCACGGCAATCTTCAGCGTTGTATATGGCGTGTTGCTGCGCCCGCTGCCGTACACCGATTCGAGCCGGATCATGGCGGTCTTCGAAGTCAACTCGAAGGGCGGGTGGTCCCATCTTGCGGACCCGAACTTCGACGACTTTCGCGATCAAAACCGCAGCTTCCAGGCGATTGCGAAGTATAACTACTATGTGCTCTCAGTTTCGGGGGCTTCGCAGCCCTCGCGCACGACAGTGGCATCCGTCTCGCCCGACTTTCTCAAGGTCTTCGGCATTCAGCCAATCCTCGGGCGGGATTTCAGTGCCGGCGACGCGAAGAAAGGGGCGGCCCGCACCACTCTTGTCAGCTATGGATACTGGAAGCAGTATCTCGGATCTTCGCAGGACCTCTCGCAGTCGCACTTGAAGATTGATGGCGCGGTCTTCTCCGTTATCGGCGTGCTCCCGGCCGGATTTCGTTTCCCCACAGATGTCGATCTGTGGCTGCCAGCCGATTTGGACGGGGAAAACCCCAGCAGGACGTCGCACAATTACTATGCAGTCGGGCGTCTCCGCGACGGCGTGACCGTAGAGCTAGCAAATCAAGATATTAGCGCGATAGCCCGGCGTATTCACGATACCTCAAGCGAGCAAGGCGATTATCTCCTTAGAGATGGAATTGTCCTCCCGCTGCAGGACTCGATCACGGGCAAGGCTCGCTCGGCGCTGCTGGTCCTTTTCGGCGCGGTGGCATTTCTGCTGCTAGTGGCATGCGCGAACGTGGCGAATTTATCGCTGGCACAAGCGTCGATGAGGGAGCACGAGCTTGCCATTCGCAGCGCCCTCGGCGCGGCACGCGGCCGGTTGATTCGTCAGTTCCTTACCGAAGCCCTTCTGCTTTCGCTGGTTGGCGGCGGTCTTGGCGTACTGGGAGCGTTCTGGGGCGTAGCGGGATTGGTTGGGCTGGCGCCGCAAAATCTCCCGCGGCTAGACAGCGTTTCGATCAGTGTTCCAGTACTTGTGTTCGCGTTCCTGCTTTCAACTGCGGTTGCCGCCGGCCTCGGAGCGTTCACCGCCGTACACGCGACTTCCGGAGACGTGCGCAAGGGCTTGGTGGAAGGCGGGCGTGGACAAGCAGGTTCGCAAGGCAGCCAGCGCGTGGGCCGGGCCATCGTGGCGGCGCAGATCGCGATCACACTGGTCCTTGTGGTCGGAGCGGGATTGCTCGGGCGCAGCTTGATGAAAGTGCTCGAAGTGAATCCCGGGTTCCGCGTGGACAAAATTGTCACGATGGATGTCTCGCTTCCGTGGGTGGTAGATCCTAAAGCAAAAGCAGGTCAGGCGATTTTCTTTTCAAACCTGATTGACCGCCTCAAACAAATCCCGGGCGTACACAAAGTTGGCGCGACGAGCGGCCTGCCTATGAATGAGGATGGCGGACTTCCCGACGGAATGTTTGTACTAATGACGCAGAACGAGATGCCCAAGAGTGTGGATGGCTTTGGCTCTCTGCTCCGTCAAAAAGAGCGCCTTGGCGTTGCGGATTTCGGCGTGGCCACGGACGATTACTTCCAGGTTCTCGGAATTCCGCTGATTCGGGGGCGAATCTTTGATGAGCGCGACGGCGCGAATTCTCCGCACGTTGCCGTAATCAGCGAATCGCTTGCCCGCGACCGGTGGCCAAATCAGGATCCGATCGGCCACACCATCCAGTTTGGAAACATGGACGGCGACTTGCGCCTACTGACCATCGTCGGGATCGTGGGCGACGTTCACGAATATGGCCTCGATGTGCCGCCGCGTCCCACCGTCTATGTGAATTTATTCCAGCGGCCACGCGCGGCGATCACTGTGACCATGCTGAGCGATGCCGACACACGCTTGGTCACTTCGGCAGCGCGAGGAATTCTGCAGGACCTCAACCCCGAGATTCCGGCAAGGTTCCGGACACTCTCGCAAGTTTATTCTGCTTCGTTGGGCTCGCGGAGACTTAACGTCATTCTCGTCGGATTCTTCGGAATCGTCGCTCTGCTGCTCGCTACCGCAGGCGTGTTTGGTGTGATGGCCTATTCCGTCAGCCGCCGCACCCGTGAGATTGGCGTGCGTGTCGCCCTCGGCGCGCGTTCCGGCGACGTTCTGAGGATGATCCTGAGCCAGGGATTGCGCACTATTTTTATAGGTGTGGCGATTGGGATTGCCGGTTCACTGGCACTTACACGCACCGTTGAGTCGCTGCTCTTTGGCGTCACAGCTACCGATCCGCTGACTTTCGGCGGGGTGACACTGCTCCTTGTGGGGGCGGCACTGCTCGCTTGCTACATTCCGGCGCGACGTGCAGCACATGTCGATCCCATCGTCGCCCTGCGTTACGAATGAACCAGCACAGCCCCCTCATTTCAACCGGTGGGACGGCGGTCTTTTCCGTCCCGAAGTGGAAACCTCCGCCCCACCGCGCGTTTTTCTGCGCGGTGAAATCTCTCTTCGACTTTAGTTTCTAGTTTCTAGCTTCTAGTTTCTAGTCTCTAGTTTTCTGCCCTACGGTTTTTTCTTCTTGAACAGTCCACCGAGCGCGTTTATGGCATCGGCCGGATTTTGCCCTGGCGCTTTGCTGGCACTGGCGGAAGATTTCCCGCCGAGGCAACCCAACTCAGACTTGAATAAATCTTTGGCGAGACCTCCGACGTCGGGAATGAATTTGGGATCAGAGGTAGTGCCCTGAATCTGAAATGGAATTTTCAGACCGCCACCGCTACTGCACCCGCCGCCACCCACGCTGCCGCCGGTGACCGTGCCCAGAATTCCGCCTAGAGCCCCAGCGGCGCTATTCGCCCCGCCGGCGGCTGAGCCTGCCGCGCTGCTGGCCTCTTTCGTGAGCGTTGCCAGCATTTTGAAATTGAGGACGTTCTTCGAGTCCACCGTGCCCGCCCCGGTGAGATTCCCAATGCTTGGAAGGACGGCAAGAAAGTTGTCGGCCTGAATGCCGGTGGGCGCCATGCGGACATTCGAGGTGAGTTTCTCGATATTCAGGTCCTTGCCCGATTTGATTCCTGCCAGCGAGGCAATGGAAGCCATCTTTGAACCGAGATCGAAGTTCGCGAGGACGCCGTTGAAAAGGCCGACCGTGCCAGTGGTGACGATTTTGTTGGTGGGCCCTGTCAGAGTGAGATCGCTGTTGAGCATGCCGCTCTGAAGCGAGGCGCCCTTCGGGAGATGCACGCCGAGCGCGGGAAGGAAAGCTTCGAGATCTTTCGCGGGCATGTTTTTGGCGTCAAGCTTGATGTTGATGACAGTGGCATCACCGGCGGATTCATACGTGCCGTTAAGACGCGCTGCGGCGCTGCCGATATTAAGCGTCGACGGATTCAGCACGCCCGCGTTCTTGCGGAGATTGTATTTCGTATCGTAATTCACGGTCACGGGAACTCCGGAGGGCGAACCTCCGGCGACCAAAAGCGCATTGAAAAACTTGACTGTGCCCTTGGTTTGCGCCTCGCCGCCTTGCGAGGAGAGATTGCCGTCGACGTCGACAAGGCCACCAAGACCCGCGGAAGAGTCGAGGAAACCCGTGGAGGCAAGATTCAAGCCCGTGACGTTGAGCTTGGCATCGAGAGGAGTGAGCGAAGTATCCGCTTGATCTACGGGCCCAAAAGTGCCGTCCAGCTTGAACTTGCCGCCAGAGGGCAAATCCGCCGTGACGGTGACCGGAAATCTCGAAGTTAGCGAAACGTCCGAAGCGGTGACGTTAACGTGATCGTAGGTGCTGCGCTTCTGCGAATTCGACGAGCCGACAATGATGCTGCCGTCGCTCAGCGTAAGCTTCTTGACGGAAAGTTCGGCCGCGCCTGCCTCGGAAGGTTTTTCGGGCGCCTCTTTGGCCTTGGCTTTTGCCGCGGAAGCGCCGAGCGAAGAATAGTTCCACACGCCGGCGGCATTGTGTAGCAGCGTCACTTGCGGGCTGGCAATCGTTATGCCGGTGACGTTGAGGGTTTTCGAGAAAATCAGCGGCATCATTTCCGCGCCCACCTTCACCGACTTAGCCGTAAGGAAAGGTGCAGAGCTGAATTTCGGATCGTCGCCGATGGAGATATTGTCGGCCGAAAGCGAACCGCTGATGAGCGATAGGCTCAGATTGCCAAGTTCCACTTTGCGCCCCAGCGCCGCCGAAGCTTTCCCCTCGATGGTCGGCCGGAACTGATTCACGGGAATCAAAAACGGCACCACGAGCACCAGCACAATCAGCACACCCACCACGATGAGCACAATCTTCAATGTTTTGTTCATGACCACCTCCAAGACGGGGGGAATGGCCGATCCCCCAAGTGCAGTGAGGGGAGGATAGGGCAGCAATTATATACATGAGGGAGGGTATAGGCATCTGTCCAGTTTGGGACAGTGAGAATCCGTGACCCGTGACTCGTGATCCGCGACTCGCCCATCTTGTACCGGCTGGTTTACCTCACTACTCTCCGGTCATACTGAAAACAAATAGGATGAGCACGGGAAGCGGGGTTACAGGCAGAAGGCCACTGAAGTTCTTGAGCGAAGCCCCGCATTGCGCGGTCCAAGTCGGGGGATGTCGCCGTGGAAACGCCTTATCCCTCCCTGTATTTTTTAAGCTCCCTTTTCCACTTTAGCCAGCCTCTCAGGATGATCCCCAGGGTCACTACTCCGAGGGATAGAAGAGCGGCACCACTAAGAGTCTCCGCCTGCAGAGTGTCCCTTCCTGAAATGCCATTGTTGAGAAGCCAGGCCCCGATAAAGAGAAAGACAGCTCCGAAGATGATGCCGATGATGTCTCGCATGGTTTCCCTTTCCAGTTCCGGGCGGGCTATTGGGTCAATTTCGACTGGCCACGAAGAGCCTGACAAGTTCATCATCAGGGGCAAGCAATCGAAAAACGGGCGGGTTATAAGGTTTCTTCATTTCCGCGCCGCAACTACATCTGGGGTTTGCGCTGGCTTCGAGCGATGCTTTGGTTACGAGGATTTCAGAATCACAATCACGATTCTGGCACTGGTAGACTTGGCCTTCGGTCATGGGGACATAACCTCTTGGGTGGGCGAAGCTGAGTGTAGCAGTAGCGCCAGTTGACTGACAAGGGGTTAGAAAGTCTTCAAACTAACTACCTCAATACGTAGTTTCCGCTACGTATTTCCACGCCGCCCCCATGTCCCGTCATTCCTGCGGGTGTGAGGAATCTCTTCTCCATGCTTCGGCCGGGCATGTGGGAGGTCGGATCGATATGCCCGAGCCCAACCGCGACTAACCCAACCATTCCATGCGGCCCATCCAGCTCTTTGTCATCCCTGCGTAGGGGCGAGGCTTGCCCCGCCCGCTCCGCCACCACAGACAAAACCGCAAGTCTGAGGACCCGCCACTACGGAGGAGAGGTACAATGCCAATCGAGAAAGCAGGCCCGCGAGAGAATCGAGGTGCATTATGCAGACGGCGCAACCTACAGCCAGTCCCCTGGGAATTCTCCTGTTAGTCGCCGCGATTTATCTGGTGGTGAAGAGTCCCAGGAAACTGCAAACACTTGGCCGGATGGGGATTGCTTTCGTGGTGACCGCACTGCTGTTCATGGTGCCGGGAGCAATCCTGCGCCGAGGCGATCCGCAAGCCCTGGGAGCAATCGCAGGATTGGTTGCGCTGCTCGTCGCGGTGATTACGGGGTGGTGGCACACGCGTTCTCTAAAACGCAACAGCGCGGAGACTCCAGGACAGCCGCCTACCAAAGTTTAGCCAGCGGGAGCAGGAGTATCGACGTGAGCAGGCCTAGACTCCGGGAGTTGTTGGGGAGTCCGCAGGGCATACCAGGAAAATCACAATCATGCGTTTGGGGAGGCCGTCATGGCGGAGAAAGAGGGGCCGAGCCGGACCCAGAAAATCAAGGAGAGCGTGCAGTTTTTTCTGCTGCTCTTTGGCGCAGGCTTTGGCATCTACCAGTTCATCTACAAAGACATCATCGTCCCGGCCAGGCGCCCCCCGGCCGTGACCCTGGCAGCCACACTCGAAGAACTGGACCGTGCCGATGGGATGATCCTCGTGCGCGCTCACATCGCCGTGGCGAACCATGGGGACGCCAAAGTATGGGTGCCGGCTCTGTGGTGGCACGTTTACGGCGTGAGCTTCAGCGGCGAGGACCGCACGGCGGACCAATTTGCCAAGGACGTGCATCCGTTTATAGAGCGCGGCGACGAGAGCTTTGGGAGGTTTTCGAGCGTCAGGCAAGTAGAGGTCGCTGCCGCTGGACGAGTTCCGGAGTACGAATACTGGTATCAGCCCAAGGATGAAACGGCGCACGAGCAACTCTTTCTTGTGCCCGAAGGAAAATTCGATGCGCTGCAGATTTATGTGGATGCCTATATCACCAAGAGCATCGACGAATTCGCACCGACTCGCTGGGAGATGAGTAAGGAAGGCATGCTCACTCCAACGCTGGTGCTCAAACAGAGGGGATGGGATAAGGATCATCCGGAACGTGTGGTGCCGTTCGAACCCGAAACCAATGCAAAGCAACGGAAACAAGGCGATCGGGAAGATGCTGGCCACAATTCCACTACGGCGAGCTTGCGGCTCAAACCGAAGGCCCCAAGTGCCACGAACCCGAGCGCGAGACACTGAACAATGGCGTTTTTCGAACCGTACGACCTCGAGAGCGGAAAACATTCACGCGGGGAAGACATGGCATCGTCATCAAGGATGAGCGGACCGCGGACGGGAGCGATCGAGCCGATGATGGAACGCATCCCGGAGGGCTGGTTCGCGATGGGATGCGAAACCGGGCGCGATGATGAGAGGCCGGTGCACCGCGTCTGGGTGGATGCGTTTGAGATGGCGCCTTATCAGGTGACAAATGCGGAGTACGCGCGATTTCTTGCCGCGACAAGTGGCTCTCCGCCGCCGAATTGGAATGATGCGAATTTCAATGACCCGCAGATGCCCGTGGTGGCTACGTCCTGGCACGAGGCCGCAAGCTACTGCAAGTGGCTGAGCGGCGCGACCGGAAAACGCTATCGTTTGCCGAGCGAAGCCGAATGGGAACGCGCCGCGCGTGGTGGCGCGGAGGCTTTGCTGTATCCGTGGGGAGATGCGCCTCCGGAGACGGTTCCCGATTACGACAAACGCTGGAAGCTGGGACCGGAGCCGGTGGGACTTTATAAGCCAAATGCTTATGGGCTTTACAACATGGGCGACAACGTCCATGAATGGTGCTCCGACTGGTACGACGACGGCTACTACGCGCGCTCACTCGAACGAAATCCGCAGGGGCCGAAGAGCGGCACGCGCAAAGCTTCGCGGGGCGGCTCTTGGCGCCATCATATTAAGGTGACGCGCACCGCGGCGCGCTCCAGCATTCCGCCGGAGTTCCAATACGCGGACTATGGATTCCGAATGGTGCGCTCCTTGGATGACTGAAATGCGGCCACGTCATGCAGGTTCCAAACAGAAAGCCCTAGGCGCAAATTTTTGCGCGACCAGAGGGGTTGCAAAGATGAAATTTGCGTTCATGTTAGGATGGATAGATGCGGCCTTGCTCATCGGCTTTGCGATTGGTTGCACTGCTGGTGGGCGTCGCCGCAACGGCGGCGGCACAGCAGGAGCCGAAGCCGCGGGAACTTCCCGACGCGCCGGTGCCAAAACCGGCCAGCACGCAGCAAAAGCGTCAAAATCCCGTCAATACAACCATCGAAGTTCTCGAACGGCGATCCATTTTCTTTCCCGAAATTGCCACGAGCCCCGGTCCGCTGAGCACCAAGCAGAAATTCGAACTTTTCGCTGGCGAGAGCGTCGCGCCTTCGCGGTTTCTCCGTTCGGCCGCCGGCGCGGGCATCAGCCAGGCGCGAGATTCCCTCGACGGGTACGGCCAGGGAATGGGTGGGTACGGAAAACGGTTCGGTTCGTCGATGGCTACGGCAGCGTCGAGCAATTTTTTCGGAACGTTTTTGATTTCTTCGATGTTGCATCGTGACCCGCGGTATTTCTTGACGCTGCACGGGGGCCCGGGACACCGCATCGGGTACGCGCTGAGCCGCATCGTGGTGGCGCGCACGGATGACGGAAAAAACGCGGCCAATTGGGCGGGAATGATTGCCCCGCTGCTGGCGGAGAGCCTGGCGAACAGTTATTTGCCGGTGAAGGAACAAACCGCGGGCCGGACGTTTCAACGTTACGGAATTCGAATCGGACTGAACACCGCCGGCAACGCGCTGCGAGAATACTGGCCGACGATCTTTCGCAATCTGCGCATCACGAAGGTCGCGCCGGGGTCCAAATCGAATCCAGGGCCGTAAACGAATCCGGCGGCTACGATGCCGGGAGCGCCGGGGCCGTCGCTTCGAAAAACACAGGCGGAACGGAAAAGACCGGGAAGTATTACAATGGAGGAGCGGGGCTGTAGCTCAGATGGATAGAGCAGCAGTTTCCTAAACTGCTTGTCGGCGGTTCGAATCCGCCCAGCCCCACCAGATTCAGAAAATTGAAACTGGAAACCGGAAGGCCTCGGGTAACTTTTTCCGCGGCCAGAGGAACGTTGTGCCAATAAAACTTCTGTATCGGGCCGGCGGCGCGCATCAGTAAGATTTTTGCATGGGGCGAATGCTGATGTCGGTGACTTCAGCGGTGCGCGGCAAACGAAGCGAGTGGGTCACCATTTCCGCGACGTCCTCCGCTTGCATCAGCGAGTCCGGTTGATAGGCGCGGCCTTCCTTCTGGAAAAGTTTGGCGATGCGCGGCGTGGCGGTGCGGCCCGGGAAAACACTCAGGACGCGAATGCCGTCGGCATTGACTTCGTCGCGCAAACTGTCGGCGATGGAGCGAAACGCATGCTGAGTTGCAGAAAACTGTCCGGCGGCGGCAGAGGAACGGAGTCCGGCGGAAGAATTGATGAAGACGATTTGTCCTTTGCTTTTGCGCAACAGAGGCAGCATCGTTTGGATCATGAAATAGTGACCGCGAACGTTCGAACGGTACATCAAATCGAAATCGGCGAGCGAAGCCTTCTCCAGTGGGCCGTGGAAAATGGCGCCGCCGCAAAGCACCAAAATATTCACCTGGCCAAAATCCTTCTGAAATCGCGCGCCGAGACCGCTGATGTCGTCATCCTTGGTAAAGTCCGCAGGACAGGCGTGGCCGCGCGAGCCTAGCGCGTGGATTTGCTTCGCGACGTCTTCCAGGAGTTCGCGGCGGCGCGCTACAAGACAAACTTCGGCGCCCTGCCCGGCAACGGAAAGAGCAATGGCTTTGCCGATGCCGCTGCTAGCTCCAGTCACCACGGCAATTTGACCCTTGAGACTCTCCATGATTTGTGTCGTGGCCTCCGCCGGCTTGCCGCCGAAATTGTGCTCTGCAGGATACCATTGGCGCAACACAGCGTCGCGTTGCGAATTGACGTTGGTCAGTTGGCGGGTTTCACGTCCTCCATTAGAGCGAAGAAGCCTTCGGCGAGCGTGGGGTGAATGTAGATGGCGCCCTTCAGCAGCGTGTAGGGCTGTTTTGCGAGCATGAGCGTGCTGAGGATTTGCACGAGCTCGCCGCCTTCGGAGGCAAGGATGGAAGCGCCGAGGACGCGGTCGTTCGAAGCATCGACGACAATTTTCATGAGGCCGGCGGTTTCGCCGCGTTCGATGGCGCGCGCGACGTTGGTCATGGGGCATCGGCCGATTTTTAATTCGAAGCCTTTGGCGCGGGCTTCCTTCTCCGTCATGCCGACGCCGCCGAGCTGCGGATCGGTGAAAACGCAGGACGGGACGAGCCGATTTTCAATCGAGAGATTCTTTCCTTCCACCAAATTGCCGTAAACAATCTGAAAATCGTTGTAGGAAATATGCGTGAATGCCGGGCCGCCTTTGCAATCACCGAGGGCCCAGATGCCGAGAACGTTTGTCTCCAGCCGGCCGTTTACTTTGATGTAGCCGGTCTTGTCGGTTTCGATGCCGGCCTTGTCGAGACCGAGATCGTCGGTGTTTGGACGGCGGCCGGTGGCGACCAGGAGATGCGAGCCGCTGACGGTCGATGAGCCTGCAGGCGATTCGAATGACAGAGTGACAGCGCTGTCTTTGCTCTCGGCGCGAAGGGTACGGGTGTTGAGCAGGAATTGAATTCCTTCGGCTTCGAGGGCTCTCTGCAGCTCAGCGGCAGTCTCCGGATCTTCACGCGAAATGATTTGTTTGCCGGTGTGAAGAACGGTGACGCGGCTGCCGTAGCGGCGAAACATTTGCCCAAATTCCATGCCGATGTAGCCACCGCCGAGAATGAGGAGATGCTCGGGGAGAGCCGTGAGCTGCATGGCGGATTCATTGGTGAGATAGGAGACGGTATCGAGGCCAGGGATCCCAGGGGCGGTCGGGCGGCAGCCAGTGTCGATAAAAATTTTCTCGCTCTCGAGCGGCTCCTCACCAACCTGGAGTTGATGCGGACCAACAAAACAGGCGTGGCCGCGATGGAGACGAAGGTTGGAGCGCTTGTCTACTTGTTTCTGCTGGCCACTGCGAAAGCTGAGAACGACTTCGTCTTTTTGAGCAACAATTTTCGGGAGATCGACGCTGACGTTCGATGCGTTGACGCCCCAGCGCGCGGCGTTTCGCGCGTAGCGGGCAACCTGCGCGCGGTGAACCATCGTTTTGGTGGGGGTGCAGCCGGTGTTGATGCACGTGCCGCCGAGATACTTTTTCTCGATGAGCGCGACGGACCAGCCGAGATCGGCCAAATGATAGGCGAGCGGGTTTCCGCCTTGGCCGGAACCGATGATGATGGCGTCGTATTTCATGTGGACGGCCCTCCTGGATGGAATGGCCCAAAACATACCATCGGATGCGGCATGAGCGCCTGAGAAATGAAGAAAATTTCCGGGAACGAAGGGCGCGTGCCTCAGAGATAAGAAGCGTAATGCGGGGCCCACTGAGCCGAGATTATGGCGCTGCGCAAGGCTTCCAGTGTCGTTTTGAGAGAGAGCCCTTCGCGCTGGGCCTGTTCGGCGGCAGCAAAAGCAATTTCGCCAGCCGCCTGACGCAGGCTGGTCAACGCGGGGAGTAACGGCGCGGACGGATCGGCGACGGCGGGAGATTGCGCGGCCAGGGCGTGTGCGGCGGCAAGAAACATGCTGTCCGTGACGCGCCGGGTCTCAGTAGCGAGAAGCGCGAGGCCCATTGCCGGAAATATATAGACGTTATTGCACTGCGCGACGCGAATGGTTCGGCCCTGATAATTGACATCCGGGAAGGGCGAACCTGTGGCTATCAGAGCGCGGCCGTCTGTCCAGCGAAGGAGGTCCTCGGGGACGGCTTCGGACTTGGACGTGGGATTGGACAGCGGCAGGATGATGGGCCGCGGACACTTGCGCGCCATTTCACGAACGATATTCTCGGAGAACGCGCCAGGGACGGTCGAGAGGCCAATGAGAATGGTCGCATCGATCTGATGGATGACTTCAGTCAGGCCGGCGTGATTGTTCGGGGCGCCTCGGGGAAAATTTGCCAGGCGCTCCACGGGCTGCGCGTAGACGCGCTGCTCTACGGAAAGGTCCGTGCGCTGGGAATGGAGAACGCCGCCTCGATCGATCAGCCAGAAGCGTGAGCGCGCTTCCTGCTCCGACAAACCGTCGGCAACCATGGCGCCGCGGAGAAAATCGGCGACCCCGATGCCCGCGGAGCCAGCGCCCAGCATCACAATTTGTTGATCGCGAAGACGACGACCGGAAACACGGACAGCGGAAAAAACCGCTCCACAGGCGACCGCAGCAGTGCCCTGAATGTCGTCGTTAAAGGTCAGGAGTTGATCGCGGTAGCGGTCCAGGATGGGCCGGGCATGGGCCTTGGAGAAATCCTCCCACTGCAGCAGTGTGTGCGGCAACTCGGCTTTCAACGCCTGGACGAAACGATCGACGAAATCGTCGTAGGAATCGCCGGTGATGCGTTCGTGGCGCCAGCCGAGGTATTCCGGATCGGCGAGGCGCTCTTCATTATTCGTACCAACGTCGAGAATCACCGGCAGAGTTTGGACCGGGGGAACGCCGCCAATCAGAGTGTAGAGGGAGAGTTTTCCAATCGGAATGCCAAGACCGCCGACACCTTGATCACCAATTCCAAGAATGCGCTCACCATCGGTGACGACGATGACGCTCACCTCCGCGTTGGGGCGATTTTGCAGGAGGCGACGGATGTCATCGCGAAGCGGATAAGAAATAAACAGGCCGCGGGGACGCCGGTAGATGTGGCTGAATTCCTGGCACGCCACCGCAACCACAGGGGTATAAACGATGGGCAACATTTCTTCAATGTGGTCGAGAAGCAGGCGATAGAAAAGAACCTCGTTGGTGTCCTGGAGCTGGCGGAGATAAATGTGGCGCTCGAGATCGTCGTGCTTGCGTAGATAAGCTTTGTAAGCGCGAGCGGACTGTTCTTCGATGGTTTCCACCACTGGCGGGAGCAGGCCATCGAGGCCAAGAGCCTGGCGCTCTTCATAGGTGAAACCGGTCCCTTTGTTCAATGACGGCGTTTCGAGGAGCACTTGTCCGCGGTAATGCGAAGAGAGCCGGGATAAAGGTGAAGAGGACGTGCCGGCCATGAAACCTCCCAGAAGAATGTTCATCGTTTACGCCGGGCGGAAACTTTACTGGCCCATTTAGCTCGCGAGACAGCCTGTTGTTGATAGTTACGCGCTGCATAGCTATCCGCATGCGTCTTGGTTTCCAAAGTTGCTGTGTTCCAAGGTCCAACCAATGGAACCGGAGCGTGTTTTTAACTTCACCCACCATGTGATTTTCTGCTTCGCGGCTTCGTCAAAATTCTCAACGTCAACGACATTTCCATGGTGCCACACCTTATAATAGCCCTCCCCTTCATAATGGAGAATGTAGATCGTATCTCCGGCCTTCACCCCGACATCAGGGTAGTCGTGCTGGGCGATAACTCGTAGAGGAACGCTGTGAACTTCCCCCGTTAACGCCAGCACTCTCTCGCCTTTCTTGGCCCGGCCAACAACTCTCTTCCCATTGGGGCTGTCGAGGAGTGTCACGTCCGTACGAGCTACCCATTCGCGGTACGTGCAGCACTCGAATGGGCACGCCCCCTTGTCGATGTAAACGTTCGGAGGCTTCTGCGCTCCAGTAGTCTGGGCGGCGATAACAGAAGCGACCAGCACGCCGAGTAGCAAGAACCCTGATATGAAAACTGTCCTTACGCTCATTAGTGACCCATCGGCGCAGTTATCATCAGTAATATCCACAGTAATCCCCATTCATCGTTGTCTGGATTTCCCCGACGCCCCAATCTTACTTCATTACCCATTCGACTAACGCCCGATTCGTCGGATTACGGGAGACTGATCCACTACCAAAACCCGAAATGACACGCAAGAACCCGCGGAAATGCGAGAATGGTTCCGCAATTCTTGCCGGACTCGCCCTTTCGAGATCGCCGAGGTCGTTCAGGCTGATTGTTGAGGCTTTTCGCGACGAGGTGCCGCATGGGACAAGCACTGGATGTACACCGGCTGCAGTTCGCGTTTACCATCACTTTTCACTACATTTTCCCGCAGCTGACGATGGGGCTGGCGCTGCTGCTCGTATATCTGAAGACCAAAGCGCTGCGCACCGGCGATGAACATTACAACCGCGCGGCGCGATTCTGGGCGCGGATTTTCGGAATCAATTTTGCGCTTGGAGTCGTCACGGGAATTCCGATGGAATTTCAGTTTGGAACGAACTGGGCGGCGTTTTCGAAGGCTGCGGGAGGAGTGATCGGGCAGACGCTGGCGATGGAGGGCGTGTTTTCATTTTTTCTCGAATCGAGCTTCCTGGGCTTGTTCCTGTTCGGCGAAAAGAGGCTGGGGCGAATCGGACATTGGGTGGCGGGGTTTCTGGTTTTTCTTGGCTCGTGGCTCTCGGGCTATTTCATCGTTGCGACGGACGCGTGGATGCAGCACCCCACCGGCTACCGGATCGCAACTAACGGCGCGATCGAACTCTCCAGCTTTTGGGATCTGTTGCTGAACAAGTGGGCGCTGTGGCAGTACGCGCACACGATGCTCGGAGCGGTGCAGACAGGCTGCTTCGTCATGGCGGGAGTCGGCGCTTTTTATTTGCTGACGAAGCGCGATGAATTCTACGGGCGCACTTTTGTGCGCGCGGGTGTGTTGGTCGGAACGGTCGCGGCCATCTTGCAACTCTTCCCTACTGGCGACATGCAGGGAAAGATGGTTGCGTACAATCAGCAGCCGACGCTGGCGGCAATGGAAGGACTCTTTGAATCGCAAGAAGGAGCGCCGCTGGCCATCCTCGGACAGCCGGACGTGGAAAAAAGAAAACTCGATAATCCGCTGGAAGTTCCGAACATGCTGAGCTTTCTGACCTACAGACAATGGCGCGCGAATATCAAGGGCCTGTCTGATTTTCCGCGGACGGAATGGCCGGACCAGATACCGTTGCTTTATTATAGTTATCACGTGATGGTCGGACTGGGGACGATCTTCATCGCGGTCATGGTTTTGGCTTCGCTGCTGCTGTGGCGTGGGAAATTGTATGAGTCTCGCTGGATGCTGTGGATGTTGATGGTCTGCGTTCCGCTTCCTTACATCGCCAACACGGCTGGATGGATGACCGCTGAACTCGGGCGCCAGCCCTGGCTGATTTACGGATTGATGCGCACCGCTAGCGGCGTCTCTCCGCGCGTGGCCGCGGGCAACGCCTGGTTTACTCTGATCGGCTTTATGGGGATGTACACGGTGCTGGCGATCCTGTGGCTGTTCCTGATTTATCGCGAGATCGAACTCGGACCGGAACCGGGCAATCGTCCGCACGCTGAAGATGACGCGGTGCTCGCGGCGGAGTGAGGAGGCCATGATGGGAACGATCTGGTTCTGGCTGGTGGCCATTATGATCGCGATCTACGTGCTCCTGGATGGCTTTGACCTGGGCGCGGGGGCGATTCATCTCTTCGTGGCAAAAACAGATGAAGAGCGGCGGCAGGTGCTGGCAAGCATCGGCCCGGTATGGGACGGAAACGAAGTGTGGCTGATTGCAGCGGGCGGAACTTTGTACTTCGCCTTCCCGGCGCTGTACGCCAGCGCGTTCAGCGGATTTTATCTACCGCTGATGATCGTGCTGTGGCTTTTGATTCTGCGCGGCGCGTCCATCGAATTCCGGAATCATATAAAGAGCGTGGTCTGGGATCCGCTGTGGGATTTTCTGTTCTGTGCGTCGAGCTTGTTGCTTGCGGTGTTCTTTGGCGCGGCGCTCGGCAACGTGGTGCGCGGCGTGCCGCTGGATGCGAGTGGCTATTTCTTCGAGCCGCTGTGGACTAATTTCCGCCTCGGCGATGAAACCGGCATCCTGGACTGGTACACCATCCTGGTGGGACTGCTGGCGCTGCTCGCGCTCATGATGCACGGCGGTATTTGGGTGCAGATGAAGACCAGCAGCGAAGTCAGCGCGCGCGCGGGAAAACTGGCGGAGCGGGCGTGGTGGGGCGTTGTGGGGCTCACGGCAATCGTGACCGCCTTTACATTTCGCATTCAGCCGCAGGTGAAAGACAATTTCACGACCTGGCCGGTTGGATTCGCTTTCCCGCTGCTGGCAGTGGCCGGGATCGCGGGCGTCATTTTCGAATTGCGAAAAGGTGATGAACGCAAGGCGTTCCTTGCGTCTTGCGCTTACCTGGCGGGTATGTTGACGAGTGTCGTCTTCGGCGTGTACCCCATGGTCTTGCCAGCGCGGAATCCGGTCTATTCATTGACGGTAGCGACGGCAAAAGCCGGAGACTACGGTTTGAAGATTGGGCTGGCCTGGTGGATCATCGGAATTATTCTGGCAACGGGATATTCCACTTACGTGTATCGCTCATTTACGGGCAAGGTAGTGGTTGACAAAGATTCGCACGGCTATGGCGATTGAAGCTCTTGCTCTTCGGAACGCCGGCCGACGGTGCGGTTGACGCGACGATGCCGAGGGCGTAGCGTAATAAAAGAATGCCAAGAACGAGGCAAATTCGGAACGCGAGTTGGCCGCTACGAGTTTTGAGCGGGGTGGCGCTCCTGGCTCTGGTCGTTGCGCCTAGCTGTGCGCCACTTTGCGCCGGCCGGAATTGCCCGCGAGCCGCTATATCGGCCAAAGCAAGCGGTGGTTGCCATGGAGCAGGCACCATGCACCACGAAGCTCTGCTCGTGCGCGGCATTCAAAATTGCGATTCGCCCGAATCGCCCGCGGTAGTTTCGACTTCCACTGCGTTTAGCGGGACCTCCGTCGCGTCCCACTTGAGTGTGACCGATCGAAGTTACGTCGCGGTGGAACGGCAGAATTCAGCACCAACTGCACCGTTTTCGGATAATCATTTTGGCCGATCGCCTGATTCCTTAAGCAGTTCTGTGTCTGTACCGCCGCGTGTCCTTCGGATCTGAGCGGTTCCTCCTGAAAAACTACTGCAGGCGAACCTGACGGCGGGCGGAACGCTCTGCCTGTCTTCCCACCAGACGCATTTCGCCTGCGTGAAATGCCGGCATTTTTCGATTATTTTTTTTATTTTTTCTTAGGCCACGAATACGGCTTGTAACATCGAAGATTTCAGGAGGCCAAGATGAGCGGTACACGGCGAAGATTTTTTCAGGACGCAGCGATTTTCGGCGCGGGGCTGTTAGGAATGAGCGAGAGTCTGCAGGCTCAGAATGAAAAGCGCATGCCGATGCGTCCGCGGGAGGCGCGTCATGAACATACGCCGCCGGGCACGTTCCTGCCCATGACAACGCCGGACGTTGCGGACCTGCCGCACGAAATGGATGGCAAGGTAAAAGTCTTCCAGATCGTCGCCGAGCCGGTGAAGAGAAAAATCGCGCCGTTCAAAACCATCGACGCGTGGGGCTACAACGGAAGCTGCCCCGGGCCGACGATTCAAGTGCACCAGGGCGATCACGTCCGCGTGATCTTCGAGAACCGCCTGCCGGAGTCCACTTCCCTGCACTGGCACGGCCTGGAAATTCCCATCGAGCAGGACGGCGTGCCGTACATCAGCCAGAAGCCGGTCGCGCCTGGTGAAAAGTACGTTTACGAATTTACCGTGCACCAGGAAGGCACATTTTTCTACCACGCGCACAGCGCCATGCAGGAAATGATGGGGCAAATCGGATTTTTCGTTTCGCATCCGGAAAAAGACTACAGGCCGCGCGTGGATCACGACTACGGGCTGATTTTGCAGGAATGGGCTGTGCTGCCCAGCAACACGGTCCCGAATACGGCGTCGATGGAATTTAACTGGCTGACATTCAATGGCGTTTCCGCGCCGATGACGACGCCACTGCTGGCACGCCTCGGAAGCCGGGTGCGCCTGCGCATTCTCAATCTCGGGATGGATCATCACCCGGTGCATCTGCACGGGCATCAGTTTGTCGTCACCGGAACGGAAGGCGGACGCGCACCGGAATCGACGTGGTATCCGATGAACACGGTGCTGGTCGGCGTGGCGCAGGCGCGGGTCGTCGAGTTCGAGGCAAAGTATCCGGGAGCGTGGATGATCCACTGCCACCTGCCGCACCACATGATGAACAGCATGATGGATTTGCTGAGCGACCGGCCAATCGAGACCGCCGATCAAACAGACAGGAAAGCGATGAGCCAGATGGAGTCGCTGGCGAAGAGCGTACCGTTCGAGCACGTTCATCACGCGCCGATCGCGCAAAACGCTGAGAGCGTGCCGGGATTTCCGCAGGATGCGTTCATGGAAATGGGGATGGACGAAGTCGTGGAGAAACCGGAGACCTATGGTCTGCCGAAAAATTGGAGCGCGGGAATGATGGGGATGATGACGATGATCCGCGTGCTGCC
>Ga0137415_10000470_pt1 | contig 38350 bp, 44 predicted proteins | sample CZODoug3_1_1_16f_FD_183082 | JGI IMG/M metagenome (GOLD analysis project Ga0137415, IMG submission 183082) | Vadose zone soil fungal communities from Angelo Coast Range Reserve, California, USA - CZODoug3_1_1_16fungal (Hybrid Assembly) | ecosystem: Environmental > Terrestrial > Soil > Vadose...
CCGCCCGGGTGGGCGGCGAAGTGCTCGCGGTGGTGTGGTAGGAGACGAGCGATGTCACGTATCGGCAGGAAGCCCGTCGCGCTCCCCAAGGGCGTCACGGCGCAAATCGACGGCCGGCGTATCACGGTGAAGGGACCGAAGGGCGAAATCAGCCGCTCGCTGCATCCGGATATGGTGCTGACGCTCGAGGACGGGACCGTCGTCGTGAAGCGTCCGTCCGACGAGACCCAGCACAAGGCGCTGCACGGCCTCACGCGGACGCTCGTCGCCAACATGGTCGAGGGCGTCACGACGGGCTTCGCGAAGTCGCTCGAGATCCAGGGCGTCGGCTACAAGGCCGAGCCGAAGCCGTTCGGCGTGCAGCTGGTGGTCGGGTACTCGCATCCCGTGCCCTATCACGCGCCGCAGGGCATCAAGATTACGGTGACGAATAACGTCAACGTGAAGATCGAGGGTATCGACAAGGAACTGGTGGGCCAGGTGGCCGCGGAGCTGCGCAATGTCCGCCCACCCGAGCCATACAAGGGCAAAGGCATCCGCTACGCGGGCGAGCAGGTCCGGCGCAAAGCGGGCAAGACGGCCCAGGCGGCGAAATAAGCCATGCGATCCATTCGGAAGATCAAGACGTCGGCGCACCAGCGGTATCGCCGGCACCTCCGCGTCCGCAAGAAGATCGCGGGCACGCCGGAGCGGCCCCGGCTGGTCGTGTTCCGCTCGTCCAAGCACATCTACGCCCAGCTCGTCGATGACGAGCGCGGTCTCACGCTCGCCGGCGCGGCGGACACGTCCGAAGGTGTGCAGGTCGAGGGCAAGGGCAAGGTGGCGCGGAGCTTTGCCGTCGGGAAGCTCATCGCCGCCAAGGCCAAGGAGAAGGGCATCGCCAAGGTCGTGTTCGACCGCGGCGGTTATCAGTATCACGGGCGCGTGAAGGCTGTGGCCGACGGCGCCCGCAAAGGGGGATTGGAGTTCTAATGGCAATGGATCAAGAGAACCAGGAAGCCCCGAAGAGCGAGAGCGCCCCAGCTCCTGAGGCTCCGTCCGCCCCGCCAGCCCCAGCGGTCGCTGAGGCGGCACCGGCGCCGGCCCAGGAACACCGGCCCCCGCGCGGTCCGCGCGGTCAGGGAGGCGGGGGGGGCGGTCGCGGCGGCAGCGGCAGAGGCAGAGGCCGCGGCGGTGAACGGCGCGACGGCGAGCGCGGGGGGCGTGAGAGCGACGGCATGGTCGAGAACGTCGTCGCGATCAATCGCGTGGCGAAAGTCGTGAAGGGCGGCCGGCGCTTCAGCTTCAACGCTCTGGTCGCAGTCGGCGACGGGAAAGGACAGGTCGGGATCGCGACCGGCAAGGCGAACGAGGTCAGCGAAGCGGTGCGAAAGGCCGTCGAGGCGGCGCGCCGCAACATGTCCGAAGTTCCGTTGACCGGCGGCACGATTCCGCACGAGATCATCGGCAAGCACGGCGCGGGCCGGGTCCTGCTCAAGCCGGCAGCCTCGGGAACCGGCGTGATCGCGGGTGGGCCGGTGCGCGCGGTGCTGGAATGCGCCGGCATCCGGGACATCCTGACCAAGAGCCTGGGCTCGACCAATCCGCACAACATGGTACGCGCGACGATCGATGGCCTGAAACGACTGACGACCGCGCGCCGCGTCGCGCGGGAGCGCGGCGTGGAGCTTGACGCCATCCATTACCGTGCCCGCCAGGAAAGCGTGGTCGCGCATGGGTAGGCTGCCCCCGACGCGGAAATACCGCAAACGCAAAACGGGGCGGGACCCTGTGCTGCCGCCGGCGGGGAAGGGTAAGCTGCGGATCAAGCAGGTGCGATCGGGCAGCGGTCATTCCTACCGCATGAAGCGGACGCTCGAGGCGCTGGGCCTCAAGCATCATCAGGACGTCGTCGTGCACGCCGATCATCCGGCGCTGCGCGGCATGCTCCAACAGGTGCGACACCTCGTCGAGGTAACGCCAGAAAACGAAGGAAAGAAGTAAATGCCTGCCACGAAGACGAAGCGTAAGCCGAAGGCGAAGGCGTCGGAGGCACCGCCGCCGCGTCTCGCGCTGCACGATCTGAAGCCGCCCAAGGGCTCGCATCGCGCGCGTATCCGTAAGGGCCGCGGCCCCGGCTCGGGCATCGGCAAGACGGCCGGCCGCGGCGGCAAGGGCCAGACCGCGCGGCAGGGCGGCAAGGTCCGTCCCGGATTTGAGGGCGGTCAGATGCCGCTCATCCGCCGCATCCCCAAGCGCGGCTTCACCAATCCGTTCAAGCAGCCGGCGCAGGTGGTGAACGTGCGCCATCTCGTGCTGCTCGCCGAGGGTGTCGAGGTGACGCCCGAGACGCTGTTCGGCGCCGGCCTGGTGCGCCGCCCCGACCATCCCATCAAGCTGCTCGGCACGGGCGAGGTCGCGGGACGGAAGTTCGTCGTGAAGGGCGTGGCGGTCTCGGCCAGCGCCAAGCAGAAGATCGAGCAGGCCGGCGGAACGATCGCGTGACGTCGCCGATCCCCAATCTGTTCAAGGTACCGGAGCTCAAAGAAAAGCTCCTGTTCACCTTGCTGTGCCTCGTGATCTACCGGATCGGGGCGCACATCGCGACGCCGGGCGTGAACGTCGACGCCCTCGCGGATTTCATGAGCACGCGCGGGACGGGGACGCTGTTCGGGCTGTACGACCTCTTCTCGGGCGGCGGGTTGCGGCGCGCGACGGTCTTCGCCCTCGGCATCATGCCCTACATCTCGGCGAGCATCGTCTTCCAGCTTGCGGGGCCGGTGTTCCCGACCATCGAGAAGATGCAGCGCGATGAAGAGGGCAAGAAGACGTTGACCCAGTGGACGCGCTATGTCACCGTCGTGCTCTGCCTGTTCCAGGCCTATGGGTTCGCCATCTTCACCGAGCAGCTCACCGGCGCGGTCGCCCACCCCGGGTGGGCATTCCGGATGACGACGGTGCTGACGCTGACGACCGGCGGCATCTTCGTCATGTGGCTGGGCGAGCAGATCACCGAGCGGGGCATCGGGAACGGGATGAGCCTGCTCATCTTCTTCTCGATCATCGAGCGGATCCTGCCGGAGACGGTCAACACCTTCGAAGCGCTGAAATCGGGCACGTTGAGCTTCCCGGTGCTGCTCATCGTGCTCGTCATGATGATCCTCGTCGTCGGCGGCACGGTGGCGATCACGGTGGCGGCGCGGCGCATCCCGGTGCAGATCCCGCGCAAGGTGATGGGCCGGGGGCGCATTCGCGAAGGCCAGAAGACGTTCATCCCGCTGCGCATCAACAGCGCGGGCGTGATGCCGATCATCTTCGCCCAGTCGCTGATCATCGTGCCGGGCACCCTCGCGACGTTCAGCGGCATCAGCTGGCTCAAGAGCTTCGCCGAGTACTTCAATACGACGTCGGTGTGGTACATCGTCGCGAACGCGGTGCTGATCGTCTTCTTCGCCTATTTCTACACGTCGATCATCTTCAACCCGGTCGACCTGGCGGAAAACCTGAAGAAGCAGGGCGCCTTCATTCCCGGCGTGAAGCCCGGGGCGTCGACCGCCGACTACATCGACGAAGTCCTCACGCGCATCACGCTGCCGGGCGCGCTGTTCCTGACGTTCGTGGCGCTGCTGCCGATCGTGATCTCCAATACGCTCAACATGCCGTTCGGCTTCGGCGGCACGGCGCTGCTCATCGTCGTGGGCGTGGCGCTCGATACGGTGCAGCAGGTGCAGCAGCACCTCTTGCTGCGCCAGTATGACGGCTTCATGAAGGGTGGCGGCCCAGGCAGCGGGGGGGGCACCTCGCGGGTTCGTTTCCGCCGCTAGTGCCTGCACTGTAAGTGTTCATTCTCATCCTGGGGGCGCCGGGCTCGGGAAAGGGGACGCAAGGTAAGATCCTCGCCGAGCGGCTCGGGCTGCCCAAGATCACGACGGGCGACCTGATCCGGCAAGCGATGCAGGACGGCACGCCGCTCGGCCTCGAAGCGAAGAAGTACTACGACGAAGGCAAGCTGGTGCCCGACAGCATCGTTCTGAACATGATCAAGGAAGAGCTGGTGCGCCCGGAGGCGAAGGACGGCGCGATCCTCGACGGTTTCCCCCGCACCGCAGCGCAGGCCGAGCTGGTGGACCGGACGCTCGGCGAGCGCGGGCAGCGCCTGAATCACATTCTCCTGCTGGACGTCACCGAGGAAGAGCTGGTGCGCCGCCTGCGCGCGCGCGCGCGGGTGGAGGGGCGCACCGACGACTCTCCGGAGGCCGTCGCGACGCGCCTCCAGGTATACCAGCGCGACACCGCGCCGCTCATCGCGCACTATGCCCAGCGCGGCATCGTGCACCGCGTCCCCGGCACCGGGACGGTCGACGAAATCGCCGGGGAGATAAAGCGGATCATCGGGCGATGATCACCATCAAGTCGCCGCGCGAGATCGAGATGATGGCCGCCGCCGGGCGGATCGTCGCCGAGACGCTGGCGCTGATCGGGCGCCACGCGCAACCCGACGTCACCACCGAAGAGCTGGACCGCCTCGCCGAGACGTTCATTCGCAGCCACCCCGGCGCGCAGCCGTCGTTCAAGGGGCTGTACGACTTTCCCGCCACGCTGTGTACGTCCATCAATCACGAGATCGTGCACGGCATCCCCTCGCACAAGCGCGTGCTGCACGACGGCGACATCGTCAGCGTCGATGTGGGGGTGTGGCTCGAGGGGCTGCACGCCGATTCGGCGGCGACGTTTCCGGTCGGCGACGTCAAGCCGGAGGTCGCCCGGCTGCTGCAGGTGACGCAGGACGCACTGGCCGCCGGCGTGGCGCAGGCGCGCGCCGGCAATCATGTCGGCGACATCGGCCATGCCGTGCAGAAGGTGGCGGAAGGGGCGGGCTACTCGGTCGTGCGGGAGCTGGTGGGACACGGCATCGGCGCGGCCTTTCACGAGGAGCCGCAGGTGCCGAATTACGGCAAGCCCAAGCGCGGCCCCCGCCTCGTCCCCGGGATGACGATCGCAATCGAGCCGATGATCAACATCGGCGGACCCTCGATCCGGACACTGGACGACAAGTGGACCGTCGTGACCCAGGACGGTTCGCTGTCGGCGCATTTCGAGCACACGGTGGCCATTGGGGAAAACGGCAACCCGCCGCGGATACTGACGAAGGCTGATTGATGGCTAGTGACTGCGCTTCTCGCCGGCCGCAATTCGGACAGCGAGGCGATTCTCCGGCGGAGCCAAGACACAGGTCGCGTAGGCGGTGTATGCGCAGGGCGGGTTGATCGCACGGGTAAAATCGATGACCGTCCACCCCGTCGAGTCCGGCGCGGGCACCCAGAGGTAACGACCCCCGCCGTAGGTCTCGCGAAGATTGGTCGAATCTCCAAACATCAACCAGAGCAACGTGGAATCCCCCGGGTCGGCAAACGCCTGCAAGCGCTGCTGCCGGCCGGCGACTCGGAATACGAGCTCGCCAAGAACGCTGAACGCTTCGTCCACGCCGACAATGTCCGCGATCCGAATTGTTCTCGGGCGCTTGTAGGGATCGAGCCGTGCGGCGACGCGCCACCGTGTGTCGGGTTCGTATTCCGGCGCCAGCCTGAACGCACTGAGATGAGCATTCGCCGTATCGCGGGCCCGGACGTAATAGCGGTCCTCGACGGCGTGGATCCAGAGACGGTACGACCCAAAGCGAAGTAGAGTCGGAACCGAATCGTTGTCCGGATGGAGCGCGACGGGCGCAACGACCGCCCGCTTGTCGTTCCCGAGGCGGAGATCGGGCGCCGCTGACGTGAGATACACGGCCTGACCGTGTCGCACGAGCGTCCCAACCACGCGTGGCGCCCCGGAGCCTGCGAGCACGATGGGTAATGTGGAGTCCGTACCGAACGCCGTCTGCCCGTCGCTCAGGGGCCAGAGCCCCGCGAGCCCGACCCAGTTGTCGCGCACCGCCTGCTCGCGCTCGAGTCGCCAAGCGGCGTGCTCGCTGACGAAGACACTCCGGTCGACCGGCGGCGGTTCCGGCCATGGTTGGCGTGTGCAAGCACCAACGAGTGCCGCACAGAGCAAAGCCCGAGTCATAGCCCCAAGCCTTGCGCCCTTGCAGGATCCGACAGCGCCGCGACGTTGACCTTGATGTTCTCCGCAGCACCCTTGATCGCCGTTTGGGCCAGCAGCTGCCCAACCGTCGCGTCACTCGACGCGTTCTTGTTGCCGATCGTCCCGATCTCGCGCGCCAGCAGCAGGACTCGTGCCGCGCGCTGGGCCACATCGGCGGGCGTCCGGCACGCAGCGACCAGGGCATCGTCAATCGCGCGTGCCCGTGCGGGATCGTCCTTGGGAATCTTGTAGGCGCGACTGACGCCGCCATATGCCGCGGCGTCCTCGTCCACGAGCCTTCGCAGCTCGGCGCGTAGGGTCTCGGCCTCCGCGAGGATCTCGCGGGCCCGGGTGTCGACCGCCGCATAGGCCTTCTTGCCGATCGTCAGTCGAGCCACCATGGCGACAAGCGCCGCGGCGAGCGTCCCTGCGAGCGCCGCCGCGCTGCCCCCGCCTGGCGTCGGCGACCCACCCGCCAGCTCGTCGAGCCAGCCATCCAGCGTCGGCCCCTGCGCCGAGCGAATCTTCGCCTCGAGGATGTGATCGGACGCATCCGGCAGGCGCAGAGCCGTCGCCGCCGCACCGATGATCGCGCGTTCGGGAACCAGCCCCACGATCTCGCTCTTCTTCACTTCCACGTCGCGCTTCGCCGCGAGCGCCTTGATCGCCGCGAACACCGTGGCGGGGGTCGTGATGTCGATGTCCAGCAGGTTGATGGAGACTTGGGCGAGCCCGTCGACCGTGAAGCCGCTCGCCTGGACGGCGGGCAGTCCTCCGCTCGATGTGCGGATCTGTTTGGCGATGTCCTTCGCGATGGAGACGTCGCTCGTGTCGAGATAGACGTTGTACGCGACGAGGAACGGACGCGCACCAATGGCGGTCGCCCCCGCGGTGGGGTGCACGCGGTTGGGGCCGAAATCGGGCTCGAGCGTGCGGTCGCGCATGCCCTCGAACTCGCCTTTACGCACCTCGGGAAGCAGCACCCGCTCGGGACGCGTTGCGGCACGGGCGTAGAGAAAAACAGGGATCTCGAGCTCCTTGCCCACACGCTCGCCCAGCTGCCGAGCCAGCGCGACACATTCCTCCATCGTGATTCCCGAGACGGGCACGAACGGCACGACGTCAGTCGCGCCCATCCGCGGATGCTCGCCGCTGTGTTTGGTAAGCTCGATGCGCTGAGTGGCGATGCGCATGGCAGCGAATGCGGCTGTGACCGCGGCGCTCGGGGGCGCGACGAACGTGAACACGGAGCGGTTGTGCGCCGTGTCGCTCTGGACGTCCAGCAGCTCGACTCCCGAGACGTCTTCCATGGCGGCGCGGAGCGCGTCGATCGTGGCCCGATCGCGGCCCTCGGAGAAATTCGGCACGCATTCGACGAGTGGCGCGCCCATCAGCTCTTCCTCAGGAGATCGAGCAGCCAGCGGTGCATCGCCGCGTTGCCGGCGACGATCGACCCGCTGTCATCGGCGGCCAGGACGTCGGTGGCGCCGTCGGGTCGCGTGACGACGCCGCCCGCCTCGCGGATGAGCAGCGTGCCCGCCGCGATGTCCCAGGGGGACAGCTGCAACTCCCAAAAGGCGTCGAGCCGTCCGGCCGCGAGATCGGCAAGATCGAGCGCCGCCGAGCCGGCGCGACGAATGCCGCTCGCAGCCCCGGTCACGGCGGCAAACTGCGCGAGGTATACATGGAGCCGCTCGAGTGCCCTGAATGGAAATCCGGTTCCGATCAGCGCGAATCGAGGATCCGTCACGGGCGATACGCTCAGGCGTGTATCCTCTTCGAACGCCCCGCCGCCGCGCGTCGCCCGGTACGTGCGCTTGCGGCACACGTCGTGGATCACGCCTGCAACGATCTTGCCATCGACGACGCATCCGATGCTCACGGCATACTGCGGGTAGCCATGCAGGAAGTTCGTCGTCCCATCCAGCGGGTCGACGATCCAGACGAGGTCGCCGCGCAGCGCGCGCTGGGGAGAAAGCTCCTCCCCGACGATCACCGATTCCGGCGCCTCGCGCGTCAGGGTCTCCGCGATCAGTCCTTCCGCCGCGCGATCGACTTCGGTCACGAAGTCATGCTGCGCTTTTTCGGTCCAGGTATGCACCGCGGGCCGCGCCGCGCTGCGCAGATAGTCTGCGGCGCGCAGCGCCGCGCGCTCGGCCAGCTTGACTAAGTCGTTGTATTCACGCACCTTGTGGCCCCGTGGCCTCCATGACACGCATTTTCAGCGGCATCCAGCCCTCCGGCGAACTCCACATCGGCAACTACCTCGGCGCGGTGCAGAACTGGGTGCGCCTGCAGACCCAGTACGACTCGCTGTTCTGCGTCGTCGACCTGCACGCCATCACGCAGGACTACGACGCGAAGAATCTGTCTTCCCTCACGATCGACATGGCGGTGAGTCTTTACGCCGCCGGTCTGGATCCCGACAAGTGCATCGTCTTCGTGCAGTCGCACGTCGCCGAGCACACCGAGCTCAACTGGCTGCTCACATCGGTGACACCGCTCGGCGAGCTCGAGCGTCAGACGCAATTCAAAGACAAAGCACAACGTCAGGAGAGCATCCTCGCGGGGCTGCTGGCCTACCCGATCCTGCAGGCGGCCGACGTGCTGCTCTATAAAGCTAGCCTCGTTCCGGTGGGCGAGGATCAGGTCCAGCACCTCGAGCTGATGCGGGAGATCGCGCGCCGCTGGAATGGACGGTATGGCGCAGGCTTTTTCCCCGAGCCGCAGCCGCTCCTGACCAAGACGAAGCGCGTCCTCGGCCTCGACGGCAAGGCCAAGATGTCCAAGAGCCTGGGCAACACGATTGGGTTGTTCGAGTCGCCCGAAGCGATTTGGGAGAAGCTCCGCCCGGCCGCCACGGACCCTGCCCGTGTGACCCGGAAGGATCCCGGCACGCCGGAGATCTGCAACGTCTACACGTTGCATCAGGGCTTCTCGCCGCCCGATACCGTCGTCGAGGTCGCGCAGCAGTGCCGTACCGCCGGGTGGGGCTGTCTCGACTGCAAGCGCGTGCTGGCGGACAACATGATCGCGACCCTCGCACCGATGCGCGAACGCGCCGCAGCACTCAGGCGCGACCCCGAAGGTCTGCTCGATCGGTTGCGCGCGGGCGCGGGCAAGGCGCGGGCACTGGCGCGCCGCACGATCGCGGAGGTGCGCGATCGCATGGGGTTCCTCAAGCCTAGAGAGGATTGAGGTAAGATGCTGACCCAAATCATCGACATTTTCAGACTCGAGCTGATGCTGCAAGTCGGTCTCGCCACGATACTCGGTGGAGCGATCGGGATGGAGCGCGAGCTCGGCGGCAAACCAGCCGGCCTGCGCACCAACATTCTCATCTGTATCGGTTCCGTTCTGTACACCCATCTCTCCATTGCCATGGTCGGAGCCGCCGCGGATCCGACCCGCGTGGCCGGCCAGATCGTCACCGGCGTGGGGTTCATCGGGGCGGGGACGATCCTGCACGCGCGCGGCGCCGTCGTCGGACTGACGAGCGCGGCAACCATCTGGGTCGTGGCGGCGATCGGCGTGGCGCTGGGGAGCGGCTATTACCTCGAAGGCATCGCCACGACGATCGTCGTCCTCGCGGTGCTCGCCGGGCTCGGCCGGGTCGAGAAGCTCGTCCAGCGCCAGTCGATGCGCTCGACCATCTCTGTTCACGCGCGACAGGGACCGACGGTGCTCGAGGACCTGGAGGGACTGGTCCGGCGTGCGGGCCTCGAAGTCAGCTCGGTGTCGAGTCGTCAGGAGAACGTCGACCTCGTCATCGACTTCGACCTTCGCGGATCGAAGCGGCTGCACGATCAGGTCATGATCACCCTGCTGCATCACGATCACGTGCGCACAGTCTCGACGGGGGAGTGAGCACTCGACGCCTGGTGATCGATCTCGCATCGCCACGCAGCGCATGGCGGATTCCGCGAGCGCGCGTGGTCGAGATCACGAACGCGCTGGGCGCGGGTTGGGACGTCAATGAAGTCAAGGCGCTCGCCGTTTCCGACGGGGACGGCGGCTCGGGATCTCCGGAAGCGATCGCCGCGGCCCGCGGCGCCGAGATCTACCTGGGTTACGGGGTGCCGTCCGGGATCGCGTCGGCATCGAAAGGGACCCTGCGCTGGGCACACAGTGCCACCGCCGGCGTCGGCTCGAGCCTCGCGCACCTCGCCGGCAGCGGCGCGGTGCTCACCAACTCGGCCGGGGTGCACGCCGAGCCGATGGCCGACTGGGTCATCGCCGCCATCGCCTATTTCACGCGCGGCCTCGACCGCATGGTCTCGGCGCAGCGCCAGGGCCGGTGGGCCAAAGAGGATTTCACCGACGGCGCGATCCCGATGCGCGAATTCCGGGAGCTGCGGCTCGGCATTTTCGGGCTCGGCGGGATCGGGACGGCCGTGGCGAAGCGTGGGTTGGCGCTCGGCATGTCCGTGGCTGGCGTGCGGCGCCGGCCGGAACGCGGCGGCCCGCCCGGCGCAAAATGGATCGGCCGCCTGGAGGACCTGCCGCGGCTCGCCGCCGGAAGTGACGTGCTGGTGATTGCGGCACCGCATACGACGGAGACGGCCGGAGCGGTCGATCGCAGCGTGCTCGAGCGGCTGCCGCTCCACGGGCTCGTCATCAACGTGTCGCGGGGATCATTGCTCGATGAGCAGGCGCTGCTCGAGTTGATCGATCTACGGCGGCTGCGCGGAGCGGCGCTCGACGTATTCGCGGTCGAGCCGTTGCCCGCCGAGCACCCGTTCTGGCGGCATGCCCGCGTGCTGGTGAGCCCGCACGTGAGCGCCGTGACCACAGGGTTCTGGGATCGGGAAACGGCCCTCATTGTGGACAACATCCAGCGCTATCTTGCAGGTGCGCCCCTCACGAATGTCGTCGACCTGGAAGCCGGGTACTGAATGGAAAAGATCATCAAGGCCGCGGTAGACCGTGGGGCGTCCGACTTGCACATCAAGGCGGGCGACGTGTTCCGTGCGCGCATCGACGGAAAGCTCGTGCCCCTCACCAAGCAGCGGCTGACGCCCGATCAGACCAAGGCGATCGCGCTGAAGCTGATTTCCAACGACGAAGACCGCGCGCGCATCGACAAGGTGCGCGATTACGACTGTTCCTGGGGCATGCCGGGCATCGGCCGGTTCCGCGTGAACATCCTCCGCCAGCGCTCGTCGTTCATGATCGTGATGCGCGTCATCCCGTTCGACGTCCCGACGTTCGAGTCGCTGAAGCTGCCGGCCGTGCTCGCCGAGGTGGCGAACGCCGAGCGCGGCATGATCCTCGTGACCGGCGTGACGGGCTCGGGCAAGAGCTCGACGATGGCGGCGATCATCAATCACATCAATCAGAATCAGCACCGCCACATTCTCACGCTCGAAAACCCCATCGAGTTCCTGCATCGCGACATCAACTGTTCCGTGACGCAGCGCGAGATCGGCGTGGATACCGACGACTTCCGCACCGGGCTGCGCGCGGCGCTGCGCCAGGACCCCGACGTGGTGCTGATCGGCGAAATGCGCGATTCCGAGACGATCGATACGGCGATGAAGGCGGCCGAGACCGGGCATCTGCTCGTGTCCACGCTGCACACGCCCGATGCGGTCACGACCGTGAGCCGGATCGTCTCGATGTTTCCGCCGGAAGAGCAGGAGATCGCAAGGCTGCGTCTCTCGGAGGCACTGCACGCCGTCGTGTCGCAGCGGCTCCTGCCGCGGGCCGACGGGCGGGGCCGTGCCGCGGCGCTCGAGGTGCTGCTGGCGACCGGCACGGCGCGCGACATGATCCGCGAGCCCGACCGCACGGCGTCGCTGCACGACTACATCAAGGAGTCGCGCGAGCAGTACGGGATGCAGACGTTCGATCAGCACCTCATGGACCTCGTGGCCGACGACGTCGTGACCTACGAGACCGCGCTCGCCGCCGCGTCCAATCCGTCGGACTTCCAGCTCCAGATGAAGACGCTGCGCCGGCGCTCGCGCGTCGCCCCAGCGACGCAGCCGTCCCCGGCGGTTCCCGCCGCGGACAAGCCGGCGGGGTTCACGGACGATCTCTCGAGCATGCTGCCGCAGTGACCGAACGCAGGCCGGCGGGGATCTTCCCGCCCATTCCCACTCCCTTTGATCCTGCGACCGGCGACGTCGCGCCGCGCCCGTTTCGCGAAAACATCGCCCGTCTGCTGGCCGAGGGTGTCGCCGGGATTGTCGTCTCCGGATCGACCGGTGAGGCGCCGCTGCTCGATGCCGATGAGCAGCGCCACCTGGTCGGACTGGCGCGCGAGGCGCTGAGCGATGATCTGTGGCTCATCGCGGGCACGGGCGCCGAATCGACGCGGCAGACGATCGCGCTCTCCAAGGCCGCGGCCTCCGCCGGCGCCGCTGCCGTGCTGGTCCGCCCGCCCTCCTACTTCTCGGCGGCCGCCACGCCGGAGTCGCTGGCGATCCACTTCCGCGCGGTCGCCGACGCGAGCCCCGTGCCGGTGTTGATCTACAACATCCCCAAGTACACGCATCTCTCGCTCGCGCCGGCGTTCTTGCAGCAGCTCACGAGCCACGAGCGGATCATCGGCGTCAAGGATTCGTCGGGTGATCTGAAAAACCTGAAGGCGTACCGCGAAGCGGTGCCGCAATGGGCGGTGCTCGCCGGCTCGGCCTCCCTGCTCTTCGCCGCGTTGGAGCTGGGCTGTCAGGGAGGCGTCGTCGGCGTGGCGTGCTTCGCGCCGCGGCTGTGCGTGCAGTTGCTGCGCGAGTTCGAACAGGGCCATCGCGCCGCCGCGGGGCAGATTCAGGAGCAGCTCACGCCGCTCGACAAGGAGATCGTCGGCAAGCTCGGCCCCGCCGGCGTAAAGGCCGCCATGGACGCGGTCGGGTTGTACGGCGGCCCGGCGCGGCCGCCGCTCGCACCGCTGACGGCCGCCGATCGCGAGCGCGTCAGCGCGCTCGTACGCGGTGACTGACTACGCCCTGCTGTTCCGCGAGCTGGCGGTGCCGCGGCTCGTGGGGACCCCCAATCATCGGACGGTGCGCGAAGTCTTGAAGCGCGAGCTCGCGGCGCGCGGATTCAGCGTCGAGGAGCACGCGTTTTCGGGTCGTCCTGCCCGGGCGTTGCTCGGCACGCCGAAGCTGATCTCCGGAATCAACCTGATCGCGCAACGAGGCCGTTCGGCTGTTTGGTTAGTTGCGCACTACGACTCGAAGGGGCAGCCAGTCTCGATGTGGGCGCGGCTAGTCGGATTTGTGGCACTGGTAATCGGGTTGGTGTGGTTGCCATTCGCCGGTGGCGAGACGTGGTTCGTCATTCCACTCGCCATGGGGTTGTCCGTCCTCCTGCTAAATCGCGTCACAGACAAATCGGCGGGCGCGGTCGACAACGCGACGGCGCTGGTCACGGTGGTCATGACGCTCGATCAACTGCCGCGCGATGCACCCGTTGGTGTGATTTTCCCCGACGCCGAGGAGTACGGCCTGGTCGGCGCGCGCGCGCTGCGCGCGGAGCGCGGGGAGCTGTTCACTGAGGCGGCCGTGATCAATCTCGACGGCATCGATGATGTTGGTGGCCCAGTTGCATTCTTGCATCGGCCCGGACGTATCGGGGCGGCGGTTGCAGATGCACTCCATGCGTGGCGGTCCCGCTGGTTGCCGGTGATTGTGGATGGGATGGCGCTTGCACCGGTGTCGCGGGAGTGTGTGACGATCATGAAGGGAAACGCGGAGACGATGACGATCGTGCATACGCCCCGGGATACCGTCGCGCGCGTGCGGCTCGATGGCGCCGCAAGCGTCGCAGCGGGACTGGCGCGGGTGCTGCGCGAGCCATAGCTTCCCTCAGAGGATAGTCCAGAGCCCCCACCGGGGGCTTTTTTGTTGCCAGGAGGATGCGTTCGTGTTCGGACCGAAGACGCAGTGTGTCGTGGTGGTTGGCGCCCAATGGGGTGATGAAGGCAAGGGCAAAATCGTCGACGTCCTGGCGGAGCGCGCCGATCTCGTGGTGCGCTACCAGGGCGGCGCCAACGCCGGGCATACGGTGGATACAGGGGAAGGGAAGTCGTTCGTATTACACCAGATCCCCTCCGGTATCCTTCAGGGTGCCGTGTGCGTGATCGGCAACGGCGTCGTCCTCGATCCCGAGCAGCTGTTCGCCGAGCTCGACGCGCTGGAGGCGCGCGGCGTCCGCACGGAGCAGAAGCTGCACGTTTCCGACCGCGCCCACCTGACGCTGCCGTATCACAAGCTCCTCGACCGCGCCCGCGAGAAACAGGAAAAGATCGGCACGACGGGGCGCGGCATCGGTCCCACCTATGAGGACAAATACGGGCGCCGCGGCATCCGGGTCGGAGACCTCCGCAATCTCAGTCACGCCCAGGAGCTGGTGCGGGCGCGCGCGGAGGCCGCGAACCAGATGCTGGCATTGCTGGGGGAGCGGGGATCGGGGAGCGGGGAGCGGGCGAGCCCCGAACAGCACGTCGATCTGCTCGCGCGTCTAGCTCCTCGGCTCTTACCCCTGGCCGTGGACTCGGGCCGAGTAGTCTGGGAAGCCCTGGCGCGCGGTGAGTCGGTGCTCCTCGAGGGCGCGCAAGGCGCGCTGCTCGACGTCGATCACGGCACCTATCCCTATGTCACGTCGTCCAACACGACGGCGGGTGGAGCGGCCGTCGGCGTCGGGATCGGGCCCACGGCGATCGATGCGGTACTCGGCGTGGTGAAAGCGTACACGACGCGGGTGGGGAATGGGCCGCTGCCGACTGAGGCGGAGCCGCCGGTCGCCGAGCGCATTCGTGAGCTGGGAGGCGAGTTCGGGGCGACCACGGGAAGGCCCCGGCGGTGTGGGTGGTTTGATGCTGTCGTCGTTCGGTACGCCGTACGTGTGAACGGACTGACGGGACTCGCCGTCACGAAGCTCGATGTACTCGATACGTTCGCGGAGATACCGGTGGGGGTTGGGTATCGGCTTGATGGCGAGGAGATCGATAGCATGCCGGCGGATGTAGAGACCATCGGTCGCGTCCAACCCATCTACGAAAAAGTACCCGGCTGGCAAAAACCGCTGGCCGAGGTGCGACGCCTGGCAGATCTGCCGCCCGCGGCGCGAGCGTATGTCGATCGATTGCAGGATTTGGCGGGGGCACCCGTCCGCTATGTGAGTGTGGGCACGCGCAGGGACCAGATTATCGAAGTTTGAGCGGTTTTCTCTACCGCATTCTGCAGTTTTCAATGCAGAAAACAGTACAGTAGTTGTCCCAGGTCGCCTGGCTCGCGATTGCTGTGACAGGGGTTACAACAGGGCATCTTTTTTGCTTATGAAGTCGGCAGTTCTCTGCAAAGGGCAAACCGTCGGTGACGGCGGGGCGCAAAGCTAAGGGGTCTCGGTTGTCTTGAGATTGCCCGGCTGCCAGAGGCGTCAAGCGCCAGCCCGATTTGCGAGAAGGAGTTCGCTTCGCTCACATCGGGTTCTAGGGCGCACGGTGTGCGGCAGGCGATCACCCCCTGAGGAAACTCAGGGGGTTTCTCGTTTCTGTTATGTTGGCCCGCATGCCGATCGTAGTACTCGTTGCTCCCGCGGCATTCAAAGGCACCCTCGGCCCTCGCCAAGTCGCCGAAGCGATCGCCATAGGTGTCCGCCGCGCCGTCCCCGGCGCTGCGGTGCTCGAGTGTCCGGTCGCGGACGGCGGTAATGGGTTGCTCGACGTAGTCCTCCCTGCCGGAGCGCTGCGTGAACGGCTCCAGGTCACGGGTCCGATCGGCGACTCCGTATCAGCGGAATTGGGGTGGATCGACGGCGAGACGGCCATCATCGAGAGCGCCTCGGCGTGCGGACTCGCACTCGTCGAGCCGGAGGACCGCGATCCGATGCGCACCACGACTCGAGGTGTCGGGGAGCTGATCTGGACGGCCGCCGACCGCGGCGCAAAGACGATCGTGGTGGGGCTGGGCGGCACGGCGACGGTGGACGGCGGGACCGGTGCCGCGCGCGGGCTCGGCTGGACGTTCGAAAACGCCGCGGGCGAGCCGCTACCGGAGGGTGGTGGCTCCCTCGCCGATCTCGCCTCCTTCCGATCCGGCTGGGGTCTCCCGGCGCGCCTGGTTGCGCTTGCCGACGTCGCGACGCCATTGCTCGGCGCGGAAGGCGCCGCGCCGATCTTTGGGCCGCAAAAGGGGGCGCGTCCGGACGAAATCCCGCGGCTCGCCGCCGGCCTCGGCCGCCTGGCGGAGCTGTGGGCGCACGCCGGCCGTCCCGAGCTCGGGATGATGCCCATGGGCGGCGCGGCTGGCGGCCTCGGCGCCGGCCTCGTCTTTTTCGCGCGCGCCGAGCTCGCTGGTGGAGCCGAATGGGTACTGGAGCGCGCCGGTTTCGACGCCGCCCTGGCAAAAGCCGATCTCGTGATCACGGCGGAAGGGATCTTCGACAAGACATCGCTGGTAGGGAAAGCGCCGGGCGAAGTCGTGCGGCGAGCGCAGGCGGCCAGGAAGAAGGTGGCCGTCGTCGCGGGACGGGTGGAGGGCATGATCGGCGTGCATACCGTTGGCGGCGACGGCGATGGCCGCTTGCTCGACGGCCCGGCGCTTGCACAGATGGCCGAACAAGTCGCGCGCGAGGCCCTGCACCTTTAACTTCCGGCTCCCTATGCCGCCCGTAACCGCTGACAAAACCATGGAGAAGCTCGTGTCGCTGGCCAAGCGGCGCGGCTTCGTCTTTCAGTCTTCCGAGATCTACGGTGGCCTCGGCTCCGTGTGGGATTACGGGCCGCTGGGCGTCGAGCTCAAGAAGAATATCAAGGAGCGCTGGTGGCGCTCGATGGTCCATGAACGCGAGGACATCGAGGGGCTCGATGCCGCGATCCTGATGCACCCCAAGGTGTGGGAGGCCTCGGGCCACGTGTCCGGATTCACCGATCCGCTCGTCGACTGCAAGCAGTGCAAGAACCGGTTCCGCGCCGACGATCCGAGAATCAAAGGCACGCCGGGCCAGCCCGACGCCCAGTGCCCCGTGTGCGGCAGCAGGGGCACGCTCACCGCGCCCCGCCAGTTCAACCTGATGTTCAAGACGTTCATGGGGCCGGTCGAGGAGCAGGCCGCCGTCATTTACCTGCGCCCGGAGACGGCCCAGGGGATCTACGTCAACTATCTCAACGTGCTGCAGTCATCACGGCAGAAGATTCCGTTCGGCATCGCGCAGGTCGGCAAGGCGTTTCGCAACGAGATCACGCCCGGCAATTTCATCTTCCGTACCCGCGAATTCGAGCAGATGGAGATGCAGTTCTTCGTGAAGCCGGGGAGCGAGACCGAGTGGTTCGAGTTCTGGCGTGCCGAGCGGATGAAGTGGGTGGAGGCGCTCGGCATCCGTTCCGAGAAGCTGCGCTGGCATCAACACGACAAGGACGAGCTGGCGCACTACGCCAGGGACGCGTACGACATCCAGTACGAATTTCCGTTCGGATGGCAGGAGTTCGAGGGCATCCATAACCGCACCGACTTCGATCTGTCGAATCACCAGAAGCATGCCGGGAAGAAGCTCGACTATCTCGATCCCAAGACGAACGAGCGCTTCATCCCCTACGTCGTCGAGACGTCGGCGGGCGCCGACCGGACGACCCTCGTCGTGCTGTGCGATGCCTATAGAGAGGAAGAGGTCGCCGGCGCGGAGGCGGCGGAGGGCGGCGAGCAGCGCGTGGTGCTCAAGCTCAAGCCGTCGCTGGCCCCGCTCAAGGCGGCGGTGTTCCCGCTGGTGAACAAGGAAGGCATGCCGGAGCTGGCGCACAAGATTTACGACGATCTGCGCCGCCACTTCAACGTGTTCTACGACGACGGCGGATCGATCGGGCGCCGCTACCGGCGCCAGGACGAAGCGGGGACGCCGTTCGGCGTCACGATCGACGGCCAGTCGATCCAGGACCAGACCGTGACGGTGCGCGATCGCGATACGCTCAAACAGGATCGCGTCGCCGCCGGCAAGCTCGTCGAGTACCTGACGCAGAAGCTGGCTGGTTGACCTTCGAGGATTTTCGCGCGCTCGTCGGCCGCCTGCAACACGACATCCCTGCGCAGTTCGAGAGCGGCGTCGCCGACGTCGAGATCAGCCCCAAAACGGTTCCCGATCCCGTCCACCGCGACGTGTACACCCTGGGCGAGTGCATGCCGCTCACCTGGACCGGCGATGGAACGGACCTGCACTCTCGCATTGTGCTGTTCTACGGCTCGTTCCGGGCGCTCGCGCGCCAACGACCCGATTTCGACTGGCGCGCCGAAGCGTGGGACACACTGACGCACGAGCTGCGCCACCATCTCGAGTTCCGAGCCCATGTGGACGCGCTGGAGGCGTATGACTGGGCTGGCGAGCAGAACTTTGCGCGACACGAGGGAAAACAGTTCGATCCGGACTTCTATCGGTCGGGGGAGCGGATCGCTGAAGCAGTCTTCAAGGTTGACGACGATGTCTTTCTCGAAGCGGCCGGCGGGGCCGGCGATTTCTCCTGGCACGGCAAGCGGTATCGCGCACCCCTCGACGCCGTCGCGCGCCCGGCGTTTCTCACAGTGCACGGACTCGCCGACGCGCCGCACGGTGACGCCGTGCTGGTTCTCCGGAAACAGGCGTCGCTGGCCGATCTCTGGCGGCGGACAGCGGTCACGCAGACGACCGTAGAGGTGCAGCCGATCGATGCCTAAGCGCGTTCTCGTCGAATGTCGCGACCTCTTCTTTCGCGGGAAGCTTCAGGAAGTCGTTCGCAGCGCCGGAGCAGAACCGACGCGAGACGAACCCTTCGATGTGGCCGTCGTGGAATTGGGGAAGGCGAACGTCGAAACACGAATTCGCGGCCTGGTCGAGCGCGGCATCACCGTACTGGCATTCGGCTCGCACGTCGATGCGGCGGCGCTGCGCGCCGCCCGGGACCTGGGTGCGCGCGCAGTGCCGAACTCCGAAGTCGAGAATTCGCTGCGAGCGCTGTTGTAAATCCTAGGACTTCTTTCTCCCCGCCCGAGGAGGTTTCGAGCGGAGTTTGACGCCGGCGCGGCGGGCCTTCGACAGGCCGATGGCGATCGCCTGCTTACGCGATTTCACTGCATGCTTCCCTTCGCGCGCGTGATGCATTTCCTCCCGCACGAACTCACCGGCCTGCGTGCTGGCGGGTTTTCCTGCCCGCTTGTCCTGTGCGACACGCTGCAATGTCTCTTTGTCGGGCATGGCTATTTCACCTCAAGGCCTTTCGAAAGTGCAGTTGTGGGTGTGGACCTGCTGTTTGGAGTATCGATTCACGCGCAGGCGCGCCGCAATGCGTCTTTGGGTGGGATTGGGGATTAAGCCAGCGCGCGCGCTACCACGCGCAGGTCGTCGGTGAACCGTGCCATCTCGCGGTGTCGATTGTCGCTGGTCTGTTGCCGCAGAATGGAGGACGGATGGACCGTCGCCAGCGCATGCGGCGCCAGGGGACTCGACATGAGGACGCCGCGGTCCTTCGTCACGCGAATCTGCGGGCCGAGCAGCGCCTGGGCGGCGGTGGCGCCGAGGCAGACGAGAATCAGCGGTTTGACGACCGCGATCTCCTGGTCCAGCCACGGCCGGCAGGCGGCAATCTCGCGTGCGTTCGGCTTCTTGTGCATGCGCCGCCGGTTCACCGCGATCCACTTGAAGTGCTTGACGACGTTGGTGACGTACGTGTCGTCGCGGTCGATGCCGGCCTCCGCGAGCGCCTCATTCAGGACACGGCCGGCGGGCCCGACAAAAGGAACGCCCTGCAGATCTTCCGCATTCCCCGGCTGCTCGCCCACGAGCATGATGCGCGCGTTCCGGCGTCCCTGGCCGAAGACCGTTTGGGTCGCGCGACGGTAGAGCGGGCACGCCTGGCAGTGGCCGGCCGCTTCCCGCAACGATGTCAGCGAGAGACGGCGTGTCTGGACGGTGGTGGCCATGCGCCGATATACCCGCCACACTTATGCTCGGAACACGCTTAACTCCCAACGGTATGCGGCGGGGGGGACGGGGGCACGGGGGGACCGGGGGACATGCCACGAGATAAGAAGCGCGTTGACGTGTTGGTACTCGGCGCCGGCGCCGCCGGCCTGGCGGCGGCCCGCGATCTGTCGCACGCCGGCCTGCGCGTCACCGTCATCGAAGCGCGTCCGCGCGTCGGCGGCCGGATTCTCACGCTGCATGATCCCCGCTCCCCCGTGCCGCTGGAGCTCGGCGCCGAATTCATCCACGGCGAGGCGGCCGAAACGCTTCCTCTCGCGCGCGCCGCCGGCCTCGCCGTGTTGGAGCTGCCCGGCTCTCACGAGTTCGCCGCCGCCGGCCGGTTCAAGCCGCTGGGGAATTTTTGGGAGCTCGTCGACCGGATGAACCACGACCTCGCGCGCCGGCTCGCCGGCGGCCGGAAGGATTTCCCGGTGAGCGAGTATCTCGACTCGGCGCGCGTACCGGCGGCACGGCGTGCGTTGCTGCGCGATTTCGTGCAAGGGTTTTACGCCGCATACCCGGAGCGGCTGAGCGCGAAGTCGCTCGCGGTCGAGACCGTCGCGCGGGGCGCTGACGAGCAGGACGAGATTGAGGGCAAACAGTTCCGCATCGCGAACGGCGGCGATGCCCTGATGAAATGGCTGCGGGACGGTTTGGATCCCGACCGCGCCGAGGTGCGTCTCAGCTCGGTCGCGGAGTCGGTGCAGTGGAAACGCGGTGCCGTCAGCGTCGCCTGTCGCAGCGGCGACCGCGCGCCGTTGCCCACGGTGAGCGCCCGCGCCGCATTGATCACGCTGCCGATCGCCGTCCTCAAGGCTGGCACGGTGCGGTTCGATCCGGCGCTCCCCGCCAAGCAGCGCGCGCTGGCGGGCCTCGAGACGGGGCAGGTGTTCAAGATCGTGCTGCGCTTCCGCGAGGCGTTCTGGGAGCGAGCCGAGTTTATGAAGGAGCGGCGCGAGCACTCGGGCTCGAACGGCAGCGGGCTGAACATTGTGCACGCGCATGGCGCGGAGCTGCCGACGTGGTGGACCTCGCTTCCGGTGCGCTCGCCGGTGCTCGTCGGGTATGTCGGCGCAGGCGCCGCCGAGCAGCTGCTCGCTGAGGATCCGCCGTCGCGGCTGGAGCGCAGTCTGGTGGCGCTGTCCGAGGTGCTTGCCGTGCCGCGGCGTGAGCTGGAGGAACAGCTCGACGCCTCAGCCAGTCACGACTGGCGCGCCGATCCGTTCGCGCGCGGGGCCTACAGCTACATCGGTGTCGGCGGCAACGGCGCCCCGCGCGCCCTGGCGCGCCCCGTGGAGGGGACGCTGTTCTTTGCAGGAGAAGCGACGAACGGGGCGGAAATCGGAACCGTGGCGGGAGCCCTGTCGAGCGGGCGTCGTGCCGCGCGTGAGATTTTGCGGGTGCTACAATAGAGGAAGCGGTGGACCGCGCATCTGCATCCTTTGGTGTAGCCCAGTATTTCTCTTGGCACGTGGCGTAATCCCCGGGTACAACACAAGCGACCTGCAGTGATCTGCAACCCACCCGGGAGGAATTATGCGACCCGCCGGCATCATCGGAATCCTATTGATTGTGTTCGGCGCCATCGTGCTCGTGCTGCGTGGCGTCTCGTACGTGAAGGACAAGGACAAGACGGATTTGGGCATCGCCACGGTTACCATGGAACGGCGCGGATTCATCCCGCCGTGGGTCGGCGGCGTGGCGCTCGTTGCCGGCATTGTCTTGTTGTTCGCCGGCCGTCGGGCTGGCGTCCCGCCGGTATAAAGACAAAAAGGGGCCTCGCGTGCGAGGCCCCTTTTGCTATGACCGACGCCGCCGCCCCATCCTCATGAAGCTCCGCGCGCCGCTCATGTTTCGCCTCTTCTGGGACGCCCTCACGGGATGGTCCAAGGACGACGTCCCGCGGCTGGGTGCCTCGCTGGCGTATTACACGCTCTTCGCGGTGAGCCCGATCCTGATCATCGTGATCGCCATCGCGGGCTCGGTCTTTGGCGCGGAAGCGGTACGCGGCCAGATCGTGGGCGAGATCGACGGGCTGATCGGACGACAGGGCGCGGAGGCGGTGCAGTCGATCGTGCAGGGCGCGCACCGCAACCCCACCGGCACGGTCGCCTTTATCATCGGGACCGCGACGCTGCTCATTGCGGCGAGCGGCGCCTTCCTCGAGCTCCAGCATGCGCTGAACACGATCTTCCGCGTGAAGACCGATCCCAGGAAATCGGGGATCGAGCGCCTGATTCTCAGCCGGTTGCGCTCGTTCGGCCTCGTCGTCTCGATCGGGTTCCTGCTGCTCGTGTCGCTGCTCGTCAGTGCCGCATTGTCGGCGCTCTCGACCCGCATGCAGCACAGCGAGTTCGGCGGCCCGGTGCTGGTGCAGGGAGTCAACCTGGTCGTCTCCCTTGCGGTAATGACGCTGCTGTTCGGATTGATCTACCGTGTGCTGCCGGACGTCCGCCTGGCGTGGCGCGACGTCTGGACCGGCGCCCTCGTCACAGCGATGCTCTTCTCGATTGGGAAATTCCTCATCGGCCTCTATCTCGGGCAGTCGAGCGTGGCGTCGAGCTATGGCGCGGCGGGATCGGTGGTGGTCCTGCTCGTCTGGGTTTATTACTCGGCGCAGGTCCTCCTGCTGGGGGCCGAGTTCACGCGCGTCTACGCCGAGTATCGACGCGGCCGAGCCCCGGCTCCCAACAACCTCGCCCGCCGCGACCCCGGCGCCCATCCATCCGTGGCACGGGATTAGCCTTGACAGTGACCGGCCAGCGGCATCTCCTTGCAGGTGCCCTGACCTCCTCCGAAAAGTGCTGCCTTTGCGGGCAGACGATTCCCTCCACAGCGAGCGATCCCGTCGCCTTAAGCGGCGGCGATTCCGCTACCCTCTATGCCCATGCCTCCTGTCTGAGTGATCGCGGCATGATCCCCTCGACCGCCGGCGGCCCGCTGGCCGAGCAAAGCAACGCGCTGTTCGCTGCGATCGTCGAATCGTCGGATGATGCGATCATCAGCAAGACGCTCGATGGCATCATTACGTCATGGAACGGAGGCGCGCAGCGGCTGTTCGGCTACACGCCGGCCGAAGCCATCGGCCGGCCGATCACGATGCTGATCCCCGAGGATCGCCACGACGAAGAGGTCATGATTCTGTCGCGCCTCCGCAAAGGCGAGCGGGTCGAGCATTACGAGACGATCCGCATCGGCAAGGACGGCCGGCCGATCGACATCTCCGTCACGATCTCACCGGTGCGCAACGAGGCGGGAACAGTCATCGGCGCCTCGAAGGTGGCGCGCGACATCTCGCAGCAGAAGCACATGCGGCGCCAGCTACAGGAAGCGGACACCCGCAAGAACGAGTTTCTGGCGCTGCTGGCGCACGAGCTGCGGAACCCGCTCGGCCCGATCCGCCACGCGGTGAAGATCCTGCGCGCCCGGACGCCCAGCCAGGAGGAGCTGCAGTGGGCGACCGGCATCATCGACCGCCAGACCGAGCACATGACCCGGCTGGTCGACGATCTGCTCGACGTCTCGCGCATCTCGCGCGGGACGATCGAGCTGCGGCGGGAGCGCGTGGACATTGCCGCGATTCTCAAGGCGGCGGTCGAAGCGAGCACCGCGCTGATCGAGCGATCTCGCCACCAGATCACCGTCTCCTTTCCGACCGAGCCGGTCTACGTCGAGGGCGATCTCACCCGCCTGACACAAGTCGTCGCGAACTTGGTCGACAACGCCGCCAAGTACACCGATCCCGGCGGCCGGATCTGGCTGTCCGGCGAGCGTGACGGCGATAGCGCCGTCATCACGGTGAAGGACAGCGGCATCGGCATCTCGTCCGACGTGCTGCCGCGCATCTTCGACATGTTCACCCAGGCCGGCATGTCGGTCGATCGCGCCCAGGGTGGGCTCGGTGTCGGCCTGTCTCTCGTGGAGCGGCTCGTGAAGCTGCACGACGGCAGCGTCACGGCGTACAGCGGCGGCCTCGGAAAGGGGAGCCAGTTCACGGTTCGCCTTCCGGCGTTGCAGCGCCAGCCTGCGCAGGAACGGCGCGCCGCGATTCAGGCCGAGACGGTAAACCACTGCCGCATCCTCGTCGTCGATGACAACCAGGATTCGGTGGACAGCCTGGCGATGCTGCTGCGCGTGCTGGGCCACGAGGTCAAGACGGCGGGTGACGGTGAGACGGCGCTGACGGCAGCGGAGCAATTCCGCCCCGACGTCGCGATTCTCGATATCGGTCTGCCCCGGGTGACCGGTTATGACCTGGCGAAACAGATTCGTGAGAAGCCGTGGGCGAAAGACGTCGTCCTCGTGGCGTTGACCGGCTGGGGACAGGAACAGCACCGCAAGCGCTCCGCGGAGGCGGGCTTCAATCATCACCTCACCAAGCCCGTCGAGTTCGACGTGTTGCAGCAGATTCTGGCGGCCGCCGACAAGTGCCTGCCACACCGGGACGCCGCCACGCGCTGACTCCCGGCAGGCGCTATCTTTCCCGACGCCATGACCCATACGACGACCGTCTCGATCGCGCCCGCCGCTGTGCTGGCCCGCGCCCAGCAGTTCTTCGCCGAGCGTGTGCCCCATGCGGCGGCATTCGTCGAGCAGCTGGGGCCGAATTTCGTGACGTTGCGGGGGCAGGGAGGCGAGGAAATCGCGATCAGCGCGTGGGACGACAAGGAGAAGGGCGTGACACGCATCCGCGCTTCCACGCTGTTCTTCGACCAGGCGCTGGACCGCTTCTTCTCGACGTTGCCCCTGGCTTCACCGGTCGAGGTCGCATGAGCACGGACGTCGGGGCGCGGTATGCCGTGCGCGTCATGGTGACGCCCGCGTGGGAGACCGTGAGCCTGCAGGTGGATGACACCACCACGGTCGCGCAGCTCAAGCGCGAAGCGTTGCGGGCCGCGCTGAAGCGGGCGCCGCTCGGCGAGCAGGAGTACATCGTGAAGTTTCGCGGCGCCGCGGTACTCGACGAATCGGTCATGCTGCGGGCCCTCGGCGCCGTCCCGAACGCCCCGTTTATCGTGCTGCCGGCCCGGCGCCAACCCGTGCGGTGAGCACCTCCGCGTTCACCCGCGCCGTCACGATCTTCGCCGTCGGGTTTTTGGCGCTCGACGCGGTGCTATTCGCGATCGTCAACCGTTTTGTCTGGGCCGCCGTCTGCGCTGGTGCGGCGCTCCTCGTGGTCGTGGCGTGGCGGCGCTACCGCCGGGCCATGGCGGACCTGGCCGCCGCCCGTAAAGAGATGAAGCGCGAAGTGGAATCGATTCGCGAGCTGCTGCACACCAACCGCCAGAACTAAGTGTCGACTGTAGTCGTCTGGAACCCGGCCTGCCGGCATCACTACGCGGGCGCGGGCCACCCGGAGCGCCCGCAGCGGTTCGAGACCGTGCTCGAAGCGTTGCGGCGACCCGAGCTGGCGACGCACGTGGAGTGGGTCGAAGCCCCGCCGGCGGCTCGCCCCGCGATCGAGCGCGTCCACGCTCCCAGCTATATCGACTTGCTCGAGGCGATGAACGCGCGCGGTGGCGGCGGACTCGACGCCGATACGTTGCTCGGCCCACGCAGCTGGGAGAGCGTGCTGGCATCCGCCGGCGTCGCCCTCGCGGCGGTCGATCAGGGAATACTGAAGGGCAGGGCCTTCGCCGTTACCCGGCCGCCCGGTCATCACGCCCTGGCCGACCGGGCCATGGGGTTCTGCTTTCTGAACAACGTGGTGCTGGCCGCGCGGCAGGCGCAGGTACGCGGCTGCCCCCGCGTATTGATCGTCGATTGGGACGTGCACCACGGCAACGGCACGCAGGCGCTGGTGGAGCGCGATCCCTCCATCCGTTTTGTCTCGATGCATCAGTATCCGTGGTATCCGGGCACCGGTGCGGCCGATGAGCGCGGCGTCGGCAACGTCTTCAACATCCCGCGTCCGGGTGGACTGCCGCGCGCGACGTACGTGCACGATTTCCTCGCCGGCGTGGACGCCGCGCTCGACGATTGGCGGCCCGATATCCTGCTGATTTCCGCCGGATTCGATTCGCTCGCGGGCGACCCGCTCGGTGAGTTCACGCTCGAGCCCGACGACATCACCCGCTGGACGGAGGCGCTGCGCGAGCGGATGGGAACGCGTCCCGTCGTCGGCGTGCTGGAGGGCGGCTACCGGCTCGATCTGCTCGCCGCCGGTGTCGTGGCTCTCGTGCGAGCGCTATCTTGAGGTCGTGACCGCTACTTCCGTCCCGGCACAGCAGCCGCAAGCCTCGAAGCACTGGCCGTCGAGCATCTACCGACGGCCCGACGGCACGCTGGAGCAGGACTTTTCACCGGCGCGCATCCGCGAGATTCTGCAAAGCGGCGAGGGCGAGCTGTGGGTCGACATCGACAGCACGAACATGCACGAGCACGCGCTGCTCGAAAAAGTGTTCGAGTTCCACCCGCTCTCCATCGAAGACACGCTCTCGCCGGGCACCCGGGTCAAGTTCGAGGAGTACGACCGCTACGTCTTCGTGGTGATGGCGGTGATTCGGTTCGACGAAGGCACACCGGAGCCGTACGACCTCGCCACGTCGAACCTGTATTTCTTCCTGGGCAAGAACTTCCTGGTGACAGCGCACGCCCTGCCGTCCAAGAGCTGCGCCATCGTGCGCGATCGGCTGCTACGCAATCCCGACCTGCTCGCCCGCGGGGTCGAGATGGCGATGCACAACATCATCGACCAGTCGGTGGACGCCTATTTCCCGATGGTCGAAGAGCTCAACACGATGGTGGACGGGCTGGAAGAGCGGCTGTTCGAGCGGTTCGATCCGGGCCTGATTCACGAGATCTTCAAGGCGAAGCGTGCGGCGTTTTCGCTGCGCCGCCACGTCGGCCCGCTGCGTGAAGTCCTCAATATCCTGACCAACCGGCCGTGCGGTTTCATTCGCCCCGACACCCAGCTCTACTATCGCGACGTCTACGACCACACGATCCGCATCGTGGAGTCGATGGACACCGTGCGCGACCTGCTGGCGGGAGTGCTGGAGACGTATCTGTCGCAGACGTCGAATCGCCTCAACACGGTGATGAAGCAGCTCTCGGTCGTCGCGACGATCGCGCTGCCGCTGATCGTCATCGCGGGAATCTTCGGCATGAACTTCAGCCAGATGCCCTTCACGCATAATCCGTACGGCTTCTACGGCGCCCTCGTCGTGATGGCGGTGACCTCCGGCGTCATCATGTGGTGGCTCAAGAAGAATCGTTGGCTGTGAAGCTGCACGTCGAGCAGTGCTCCATCACCACTCGCCATCCGTTTGCCATCGCCCGCGGCTCGACGAAGGGGTACCAGCGCGCCTGGGTGCGGCTGGTGGACGGCGACGGCGTGGAGGGATGGGGAGAGGCGGATCCCTCGTCGTACTACGGCGAGACCCTCGACACGGTGCTCGCGGCATTCGAAAAGCTCGCGTCCCACCTGCCACGGGATCCGTTCGATCTCGAAGCCGCGGAGGACCGCTGGGAGCACGCGGTGCCGAAGAACTGGGCGGCGCGCGCCGCGCTCTCCGCCGCGCTGCACGACCTCGTCGGGAAAAAGCTGGGCCAGCCGCTGTGGCGGTTGTGGGGGCTCGATCCCAAGCGGGCGCCGCTCTCGTCCTTTACGATCGGGCTCGATGCGCCGGACAAGATGCGCGCCAAAGTCCGCGAGGCCGACGACTATCCCATTCTGAAGGTGAAGCTCGGCACCGACCGCGATGAGGAGATCCTGCGCACCGTGCGTGAGGCGACGCGCAAGCCGCTGCGCGTGGACGCCAACGCCGGGTGGACGGTCGCACGGGCGAAGCAGATGATTCCCGTCTTGAAAGAGTACGGCGTCGAATTCCTTGAGCAGCCGCTTCCCCCCGACGACCTGGAGGGCTTGAGCGACGTTCGGCGAGTGGCGGCGAAGCACAACCTGCCCGTGGTTGTGGACGAGAGCTGCCTCGTCGCGACGGATATTCCCAAACTGGTCGGACGCGCGGACGGCATCAACATCAAGCTCGCCAAGTGCGGGTCACTGCGCGAAGCGTTGCGCATGATCGCGACGGCGCGGGCGCACGGCATGCTCGTCATGGTCGGTTGCATGATCGAAACGTCGCTCGGCATCACCGCCGCCGCGCACTTCACGCCGCTCGTGGACGCCGCCGACCTCGACGGCGCGGCGCTGACGGTGGACGATCCGTTCACCGGCGCGACGATCGACAACGGTCAGATCCGCCTACCCACGGAGCCCGGGCTCGGCGTCCGGCGCAAATGATCGTGCCGCGCTATGCCGCGGTGGTGCTCCCCGTTCCGATCAACCGCTCCTACATCTACGAAGTCCCTGACAGCCTGGCGGATCGCGTCGTCCCCGGGGCTCGCGTGGTCGTCCCGTTGCGGGGCCGCAAGGTTGTGGGCGTGGTGACCGAAGCCGTCAGCCATCTGCCCTCAGCCGTCAGCAACATCAAGCCGATTTCTGCCGCGCCCGACGCTGAGCCGGCGCTTTCCCCCGCGCTGCTCGACTTGGGCCGCTGGATGTCCGACTACTACGGGGCGCCACTCGGGCTTTCCCTGCGGGCAATCCTGCCGGGTCCACTGTGGAGCGTGGCCCGGCCCGCCGGACCTGCGCCCGCCGCGGAGCGGTTGCTCGTCCTCACCGGCAACGGGCTCGAGTCGTTGCTCGAGCGGGAACGTCGCTTCAAGCGGGCGCCAAAGCGCCGCGTCGCCTACGAGACCGTCGAGGCGCTTGGGGGACGCGCGCCCGTCTCGCACCTGGTCGGTCAGCTGCGTCTGTCCAGGACTGCCCTCGACGGATTGGTACGGCAGGGCCTTGCGCGTATCGAACAGGTGCCGGAGATGCGCGATCCCTTTGCCGATCTCTCGTCCCCTCCACCCCCTTCATTGACCGAGGCTCAACGGGCGGTCGTGGCGGGCATCGCTGGGACTGCGGTGGACAAACCGATCTTGATTCATGGAGTGACGGGATCGGGGAAGACGCTCGTGTATCTCGACGTGCTTCGTAGCGTTGTCGCGTCGGGCAACGGCGCCATTCTCCTCGTCCCCGAAATCGCCCTGACACCGCAGACCGTCGCCCGCGTCCGTGGCGTCTTCGGCGACAAGGTCGCGGTGCTGCACTCCGGGTTGTCGGACGGTGAGCGGGCGGATGCCTGGCGCGCGTTACGCCGCGGCGAGCGGCTGGTGGCCGTCGGGCCCCGCTCCGCCGTGTTCGCGCCGGTGCAGCGGCTCGGCGCGATCGTCGTGGACGAGGAGCACGAGCCGAGTTACAAGCAGGGCTCGCTGCCGCGCTACCACGCGCGCGACGCGGCGGCGATGCGGGCGCAGCTCGAGGGGGCGCGCCTCATCCTGGGCAGCGCGACGCCGTCGCTCGAGACGCTGGACCAGGTGAACCAGGGCCGCCTCGCATTGTTCGAGCTGCCCGATCGCGTGGGGCAGCGGCCACTGCCACCCGTCGAGGTGGTGGATTTGCGCAGCGCCCCGCGCATCGCGCCGTCGGAAACGGGTGTGATCCCCTGGAGTGAGGCGCTCGATACCGCGATAACCGGGGCGCTGGAGCGGCGCGAGCAGGTCATTCTGCTGCTCAACCGGCGCGGCTTCGCGACGTTCGTACAGTGTCCCGCGTGCGGCAACGTGCCGGGATGCCCGCAATGTGCCATCGCGCTCACCGTGCACCACACGCCGCTGACGATGCGGTGCCACTACTGCGGGCACGAGGAATCGATTCCCGAGATCTGCGCGATCTGCGGCAATCCGACGCAGCGCCTGCGCGGCCTGGGCACGCAGCAGCTCGAGCACTTCCTGGGTCTGCGCTATCCCCGGGCCCGCATCGCACGCATGGATCTCGACACCACCACGAGCAAATGGGCGCACCATCACATCCTGGATCGGGTGGGACGCGGCGAGGTGGACATTCTGCTGGGCACGCAGATGATTGCCAAAGGGCTCGATTTCCCCAACGTCACCGTGGTCGGCGTGGTGGACGCCGATACCGGGCTGCATTTCCCCGATTTTCGCGCCGGCGAGCGCACGTTCCAGCTTGTGGCTCAGGTCGCCGGTCGAGCCGGGCGGGGGCCGCGCGGCGGCCAGGTGTTCGTGCAGACGCGCTCGCCCGATCACCACGCGATCCGCGCGGCCGCGGCGCACTCCGTCTCGCAGTTTGCGGCAGCCGAGCTCCCGCTGCGCGTGCCGCCACATCCTCCATATCCGCCACGCACGGGATTGGTTCGGTTCGTCATTGCCACCGAGGATCACGCCCGGACGGCGGAGCTGGCGGAAAAGGTCGCCGGCTGGCTGCGGCGCGCCTCGGCCGAGCGGCTCGGCGGGCTTTTGACGGTCCTCGGCCCCGCGCCGTGTCCCCTGACGCGCATCAAAGGGCGCTGGCGTTGGCACGTGCTCGTAAAGGCGGCCGAGCCGCGCGTGCTCGGCCGCGTGGTGCGCGCGTGGCGCGCGCAGGCGTATCGGGGGGGCGCGGTGATGGTCGATCGCGATCCCGTTTCACTCTTGTGAATCGACTTTCATTTCTGGTATTTTGACTGCCCTGTGAGTCGCCCGCGCTTTCAGTATCGACCACCCAACTTTGCCGCGCCCCCACTCTCGGGCGCGCCCGACGCGCGATTCACTCCCGCACCTGCCGACGGGGTCCTGCCCGACGGTTTTTTTTCGACTACGAACCTGCCGACGTACGTGAAGCTGCCGGGTGACTGGCGGCGGCCGCGGCTGCCGCGCATGGATTGCGTGATCGCGCGTAACGGCGATGACCTCGTCACTACCGAGCCGCGCCGCGTGCGCCGCGGCGACAAGGTGGCGATGGGCTCGAGCGAAGACGGCACCGAAGGCATCTACGTCCACGCCGAAGGCTTCCTCGGCAAGACGCACAGCCCCAACGAATTCGGTTTCATGCAGACCGAGGTGTCGCGCGAGCGGCCCGTCGACTACGGCGTGCTGGCGCAGCTGTTGGGCGAGGAGAAGCAGCGCGGCGGCAAGATTCTCTGGGTCATCGGCCCGGCGCTCGTGCACGCGCGCGCGCGCGAGGACATGATCTGGTTCATCGAGAACGGCTACTGCCAGGCGCTGCTCGGCGGCAATGCCGTCGCCGTGCACGATCTGGAGGCGGCGATCTTCGGGACCACCCTGGGGATGTCGAGCTCGGGGGAGGGCGTCGAGGGCGGGCACGCCTTGCACATGCGCGCCATCAACACTGTGCGGCGCGCCGGATCGATCGCAGCGGCGGTGCGGCAGGGGATCGCCACGAGCGGCATCATGCATGCGCTCGTCACGCGCGGCGTGCCCTACGTGCTGGCGGGCTCGATCCGCGACGATGGACCGCTGCCCGACGTCATTCCGGATACCCTGGCGGCGCAGGACGCGATGCGCGCCTTCACCGCCGTCGCGACGTTCGCGGTGTTCGTCGCGACGGCATTGCACGCCATCGCCGTCGGCAACATGTTGCCCGCGTTCGTCGATGCCGCAGATCCGGCGGATGTGCGGCCGTTGACGACCGTCTGTGTCGATCAGACCGAGTTCGTCGTGAACAAGCTGCGAGATCGCGGCACGCACCAGGCGTACGGCGTCGTCACCAATGCGCAGGACTTCATGCACGTCCTGCGCTTTTACGTGGAGCGATGGCAGCAAGCGACCCCGGTTCGGACTCCGGCGCCCTCTTCCCGCTAGCTCCCCCCGCGCCCGGACAGGGTCCGGGGTGGGCGAAGCTCGCCGCGGCAGTCGAGGCGCAGGTGCCGCCCGCGGAGATCGAGACGATCTACGCGTTCCGCCCCATCAAGCGGCAGGGACGGGAGTGGGGGACAGCGGTCGTGACGCGCAAGAGCGCGTCCCCCGAGGGCCGGTTGCGCGTCTACACGGCGAAATACATGCTCGTGGTCCGCGGCAAGGATCGCGGGCAGGCAAAAGTGGAAGTCGTGGAGGTTGCGCTCAGCCCCGCGGAGGTGCTGGCGCGGGTGATGCAGGCGACGGTGGACCGGGGTGGCGATACGGAGCTGCCGGTCGAGCTGGGTCCCGCGGTCTGGTACGAAGGGAGGTAGTCCAGAGTTGATTGACGCACGAATGTTCATCCCGACCAAGGCCTTTCTCACGAAAGGCGTCGGTCGGCACAAGGAAAAGCTCACCAGCTTCGAGATGGCGTTGCGCGATGCGCATCTCGCGAACTTCAACCTCGTCCGGGTGAGCTCGATTTTTCCCCCTCACTGCGAGCTCGTCGATCGCGAGGAGGGGCTGAGCATGCTGCATCCGGGGCAGGTGCTGTTCACGGTCGTCGCCGAGTCCTCGACGAACGAGCCGAGCCGCCTCGTCGCGGCATCCATCGGCCTCGCGCTCCCCGCCGATCCTTCGCATCACGGATACATCTCCGAACACCATAGCTACGGACAGAACGAGGTCACCGCAGGGGAGTATGCCGAGGACCTCGCCGCCTCGATGTTGGGGACGGTGCTGGGCGTGCCGTTCGATCCCGAGAAGGCGTGGGACGAGCGGCGCGAGCAGTGGCTGCTCTCCGGCGAGATCGTGCGCACGATGAACGTGACGTCGACCGCCGAGTGTGGCACCGACGCGCGGTGGACCACCGTGGTCTCCGCCGTCGCGTTCTGCGGCTAGCGTGGCTGTCGCGTTCGCGGCAGGACTGCTGAGCTTCCTGTCCCCGTGCGTATTGCCGCTGATTCCGAGCTACGTGGGATTCCTCACCGGCATGACAGTGGAGGAAGTGGAGCGGCGGCGCTGGACGGCCTTGCTGCACGGCCTCTGGTTCGTGGCGGGATTCTCGCTCGTGTTCATTCTGCTCGGGGCGGCCGCGTCTGCCGTGGGCAACCTGCTGCGGGACTATCAAGTGTGGCTGGGGCGCATCGGCGGCGTGCTGCTGATCCTGTTCGGCGTGTATCTGCTCGGCATCCTGCGGCCCGCGTTCCTGATGCGCGAATGGCGCGTCCAGCTGGCGCGCAAACCGATCGGCTATTTCGGCTCGGGGGTGGTGGGGTTCACGTTCGGCGCGGCCTGGACGCCCTGCATCGGGCCGATCCTGGGCGGCATTCTCACCCTCGCGGCGACGCAGGCGGGGCTGGGGCGCGGCGTGCTGCTGCTCGCCGTCTACGCGCTGGGGCTCGCGCTGCCGTTCCTGGTGACGGCGATCGCCCTGGACCGGTTTCTGGTGTGGTTTCAGCGCTTCCGTCCCTACATTGTATGGGTGGACCGCATCGCCGGTGCCATGCTGATCGTGCTGGGCATTCTGCTTGTCACCGACAGTTTTACCCTGCTAGCGGGATATCTGCGGGGACTTACGCCCGAATTCCTGCGTCAACGGCTGTAGAAACCTGACGTCGCAGGGCGGGTACCCACTGCCAACCGCTGTGAGAAAGAGGCTGCCATGAACCGGTTTGCCATTGTGGCGAGCATCGCCGTCTTCGGATTGAGTGCCTGTCAGAAGGGACAGGACCAAAGCCAGGCCGGCGACTCGACCACCCGCAATCTGACACTCGCGCCCGCCGACTCCACGGCGACGATGCGCGACGTGCCTGAGCATCAGACCAACCCGCCGGCCACGCATACGCCGGCCACCCGCACGCCGACGCACCGCACCACGCCGCCGGCACCCCCGGCACGCGCGGTTGCCCCCGCACTGCGGCGGCTCAGCGCGGGCGCCCGGATCGACGTCGCGGCGACAGACACGATTTCGTCGCGTACATCCAAGCCCGGTGAGTCGTTCACGGCCCACGTTGTGGAAGACGTGAAGAACGCCGCCGGCCAGGTGGTGATCCCCGCCGGCGCGGTCGTCAACGGCAGGATTACCGACGTCAAACCGGCGCCGAATCCGCGCACGCCGGGGACCTTGACGCTGAGCGTTACGAGCGTCACCGTAGGGGGCAACACATACCCGATCGATGCCGCGGTTGACTCGCTCGAGACGGTGCACAAGGGCCGCGGCGTCACCTCCGGTGACGCGGCCAAGGTGGGAGCAGGCGCAGTCGCCGGCGCGGTACTCGGCCGGGTGCTCGGCGGGAACCGGAAGGGCACGATCATTGGCGGCATTGCCGGCGGTCTCGCCGGCGCGGGCGTCGCGAATGCGACCAAAGACTCGGACATCATTTTGCCGGCAGGGGCGCACATCATTATCCGATTGACGAAGGAACTCGCGGTAGCGGCATCATGACGCGGTGATCCGCACCAAGCTGTCCGTGATGATGTTCCTCCAGTTTTTCATCTGGGGGGCATGGTACACGACGATTGCCGTGTACATGACGAATCACGGGATGGAGCGACTGACCTACTGGCCCTATACGGTCAACCCGATAGCGGCCATCGTCGCTCCATTTTTCCTGGGGCTCGTCGCCGATCGCTACTTCGCCACGGAGCGAGTGCTCGGCGTGCTGCACGTGGTGGGTGGTTTTGTCCTTTGCGCGGCCCCGCGCTTTACCGGATCGCCGACCACCTTCATCTTGCTCCTGCTGGCCTACAACCTGTGCTACATGCCCACGCTGGGCCTCGCCAACAGCCTGGCGTTCCACCACATCCAGTCGCAGGAGCAGCAGTTTCCCCTGATCCGGGTGTTCGGGACGGTCGGCTGGATCGTCGCGGGGCTGTTCATCAGTCTGGTGCTGGGCAGCCTGATGAACGCCGTTCCGGAGCAGACGGCATGGCCGCTCTACACGGCCGGCATCGCCAGCGTGCTGCTCGGCGTCTATAGCTTCACGCTGCCGCACACGCCGCCGCGGGGCGCGGGGCAGCCGGTCTCGCTGCGCAGCATCGCCGGCCTCGACGCTTTCAAACAGATCGGCGACCGGCCCTTCTACGTCTTCATTGCCGCATCGCTGCTGCTGTGCATCCCGCTGGCGGTCTACTACAACTTCACGCAGCTCTACCTGGGCGCGGCCGGCGTGAAGAAAATCGCCGCCACGCAGACACTCGGGCAGATGTCCGAAACGATCTTCATGCTACTGATGCCGCTGATGTTCCTGCGACTCGGTGTGAAGAAAATGCTGATGCTGGGGATGGCCGCCTGGGTGCTCCGCTACGCGCTGTTCGCGCTCGCCGCACCGGGCGCGATTTTCTGGCTGATCGCCCTGGGAATTCTGCTGCACGGCCCATGCTACGACTTCTTCTTCGTCACTGGTCAGATCTACGTCGACAAGAAATCGACGCCCGCGGTACGTGGCCAGGCGCAGGGCTTCCTCGTGCTCGTGACCTACGGCGTGGGGATGCTGATCGGCGCACAGATCGCGGGCCGCGTCTACAACCGTTTCCTGGGCGGCCCGGAGGCCACGTCGCTGACGCTCGATCAGTGGGCGCATTTCTGGTGGCTGCCGGCGGGATTTGCGGCAGCCGTATTGGTCTTCTTCGCGTTGTTCTTCAAAGCGGAGCGGGCTACTCCAACTCCCTGATCCAGATATCTCTGTAGCGCATCGGATTGCCGTGATCCTGTAGCTTCAGCGGCAGCTTATCAGGATGCGCACTATACGGCGGTCGAGCCTTGTTCGCCGTGGGTCCCACCAACTCGAAGTTATCCTGAATCAGTACTCCGTTCAGAAACACGGTCATGCGCGCCGGGCGCTCCAGCGAGCCGTCGGCTTTGAAGTGCGGCCGGCGGAACACGATGTCGTACGCCTGCCACTGCCCGGGCGGCCGTGAGGCGTTGACGAGCGGCGGATTCTCCCCGTAGATCGCGCCGGCCTGGCCGTCCGGGTAGGTGTCATTCTGGTAGGAATCGAGCACCTGCAGTTCGTAGATCCCCATCAGAAAAATGCCGCTGTTGCCGCGTTCCTGGCCTTCACCTTGCGGCGGGGTCGGCGCCCGCCATTCGATGTGGAGCTGCACGTCGCCGAACGGCTGCGCCGAGACGAGCATTCCCGTTCCCGGCTTCACCTCCACATATCCGTCTTTGACGATCCATTTCGCGGCGCTGCTGTCCTGCGCGCGCCAGCGTGACAAGTTCGAGCCGTCGAACAAGACGATGGCGTCGCTCGGCGCGGGAGCGGGAGGACGCTCGGGCCCCCCCCCCGGGTCGACGACCGGAGGTCGGGGACGATCCATCGAGTGTTGCGGCCACTGTTGGGCTTGTGCCATCACCAGCAAAGTTAGCATCCCGATCATGGTTTCCAGGTGCCTTTCGCAACCGCTGGGACAAACGTATCCACGCCCGGAGGCGGGAAGTCGAGCGTGCGACCCTGTTCGGCGCTCATGTAGGCGGTCATCAACACTTTCACGACGTTGAGCCCGTCATCGAACGTCAGCGACGGTTTTTGTTTCTTGAGGAAGCATTGCACGAAGTGACGGTCCTCCGCCTCATACCCATATGCCACCGCCTCGTTCGCGACGACGGGCATCTGTCCGACCTCGGCATTCTGCTTCTCGACGAGATCCTCGCCCGTTTTCCCCTGAACTTCGCGACTGAAGAACAGCTTCAGCCCCGAGTCGAGGGAATTCCACGAGAGGGAGTACTCCGGGCCGAGCAGCTCAGCCGATAGCCGGAGTCCCGGGCCGACGAAGCTCCACGACGTGGTCGCCTCGCCCAGGACCCGATAGCCATCATCCGTGGCGAATTCGATCAGCACGCTGGCAAAGTCCTCCGACGGCGCCTTGTCGTAATTGACGTCTTTGCCCATCGCGGCCGTGAGCTTCTTGCTGTACGCGGGGCGAGTCCATTTGAGGCTGGCGATGTGCGCCGTGACGCGCGCCGGCCGGACCGAAGAACGCGGTTTGGTTGGATCGGTGAGGAGGTGCTGCACGAGCAGCGACGAGTGACACATCATGTCATTGAGCACGCCGCCGCCCTGCAGCGAGCCTTGCCAGAACCACGGCCCGTGCGGACCGCTGTGCTCTTCGGCGGCTCGCGCCAGATACGGCCGGCCGGTGAGCTTGGCTCCCCGGCCCCACAACAAGTTGCGGCCCACCTCCACCTGCGGTGCGAACACCTGGTTCTCCAGATAGCCGTGGGGCAGACCCACTTTGTTGACCAGGTCGAGCACGCGCTTGGCCTCGCTCACGTTGCGAGCCAACGGTTTTTCGCACGCCACGCCCAGCAGCTGGCCTTTGCCGCGCTCGATGGTGCTCACCATTTCCTCGACGTTTTCGATGCGCGCGTAGTTCGGGCCGCACAGCCAGATGGCGTCGATCGCGGGATCTTCGACCATCGCCGCGATGGAGGGATACGGCTTGGCTTCGCCCACGCCGAGTTTCTTCGCGACTCCGGCGGTCCCAGCCGCGTTCTGTTGATTGGGACTCCACACGCCCAGGATGTCGGCGTCGCGGACGCCGACGAACCCCAGCATGTGGAATTTCGCGTTGAATCCGCTCCCCACGATCCCAATCCCGAGTCGCTTGCTCATTCAGTCCCCTCGTAGGTGACACCAAGTTTGCGCAGCGCTGCATCCGGGCAGCCCTTCCACTCCGCCACAAACGTATTGCCCTGATAATCGAGATCCGTGACGCCGATCTTGCTCGTCCAGAAGCCCGACGCAGTCAGGTCGCGGAACATGTTGAAGAAGGCAACGCCTTGACCGTGCTCCGATTTTGCTTTTTTGGGCCAGGCAATGTCGTCCAGAACAGCGGAGCGTTCGTTTTCCGAACACTGCAGGAACGTCTTTCCCGAGCGCTCGTAGCATTCATTGTCCAGCCAGGCGAGGCCGCCCCGCATAGGGACTTGACCGTCCGGCCGGTCGCCCATCATGAAGTCCATGAACTCCGGCACCGCGGCGTCTGTCGCGCTGCCTGAGCGCTCATCGCGTGGGATGACGAGATCCGCGAGAACCTTCACCGTCTCCCACTCGTGGGCCGTAAAGAATGTCGGCGCGTAGGGTGTCACCGACTCCCGCACCAATTTCGCCACCCGCTGAGCTTCGGCGGGGGTCCAGCGAAATGCGGCCGCCAGCGAGGCCAGTGCCATCGTGCCTACCGCTTCACGTCGTTTCACAGGGTCCTCGCTTTCAGCTGCGTCGCGATGTATTCCGACGTCCGCCACGACAGCGCCATGATCGTCCAGGTGGGATTCTTGTCGGCCTGCGACGTGAAGGGAGCGCCATCGGCCACGAAGAGATTCTTGACCTCATGCGTCTGGCAGTTGCTGTTCACGACCGAGGTCTTCGGGTCGGCGCCCATGCGCGCGCCGCCCAGCTCGTGAATGATCACGCCGCCCGGCGCGATCCCGTAGCCATCTTCCTTGCTCGGCATGTTCCCCCACGGCGTGCCGCCCATCTCCGTGATGAGCGCCCGGAACGTCTCCTGCATGTGTTTCACCTGCAGGTATTCGTGATCGGTGAACTGCCAGTGGAAGCGGAGCACGGGGATGCCCCATTTGTCCACGACTCGCGGATCGACCTCGCAGTAGCTGCCGTCGTTGGGAATCATCTCGCCGCGCCCCGAGAACCCGACGTAC
>Ga0137415_10000471_pt1 | contig 38311 bp, 35 predicted proteins | sample CZODoug3_1_1_16f_FD_183082 | JGI IMG/M metagenome (GOLD analysis project Ga0137415, IMG submission 183082) | Vadose zone soil fungal communities from Angelo Coast Range Reserve, California, USA - CZODoug3_1_1_16fungal (Hybrid Assembly) | ecosystem: Environmental > Terrestrial > Soil > Vadose...
GTTACCGCTCGACTTGCATGTGTTAGGCACGCCGCCAGCGTTCAATCTGAGCCAGGATCAAACTCTTCACTTGAAGAACTTGAAACATCAAACATCAAATTGAATGAATCAAAAAAGAATCATTGCTGGACTTTTTTGGTCACTCGGTTTTTGCACTAAAGGCATCGACGCGAGTCCCCACACAAATTACCTGCCAAACTTTTAAATAGCTTCCTGGTCGCTGGGGCCAGGATTTGTGCACAGTTCGCGTTGCCGCTTGCGTGCGCCCTTTCACAAGGGGGGCGAAGTATATCCCTCGCCCATTTTCCGTCAACTTCTATCTAAACTTTTTCTCGTTGCCGGTCGCGCTTGCAGCGCTGGGGCTTCGAGAGGGCGCGCAGTATAGCCGCCAATCGGGGGCTGTCAACACATTGTCATGAACGAAGCGCAGGCCTGCGGAACGGAGACGATCGCAGGTGCGGCAACCTCCCCTGATATGGGGCGGAATCCCAAGGATTTCAAGCCTTTAGTTCCAGCTTGAGACGCGCGAAACGCTTCGATCCCAGCTGGAAAACGTGGTCTGCGCCGGGCATCAGCATGAGACTTCGTTCGGTGACCTTATGGCCATCGATCCGCACCGCACCTTCATCGATTTTTCGATTGGCCTCGGAGCTGCTTGCGGCCAGCCCCGCTTCCTTCAGCAAGACACCTAAGCGGATCCCCGCGGCCTCCACGGGAATGACCTTGGGCGGGAGGTCGGCAGGAACCCCCTTCTCGCTGACCCGGGCAATGAAGTCCCGCTGCGCGTCATCCGCCGCGGCGGCATCGTGAAAGCGCGCCACGATCTCCCGCGCCAGCTCGAATTTCACGTCCCGTGGATTGCGGCCCTCATCCGTGGCCTTCCGCAGTGCCGCGATATCCCCCAGGGGCCGGAAGCTCAGCAGCTCGAAATACCGCCACATGATCTGGTCGGAGATGGACATGATCTTGCCGAACATCGAGCCGGCGGGTTCGGTGATGCCTATGTAGTTGCCGAGGGACTTCGACATCTTGTTGACGCCGTCGGTACCCTCCAGCAGCGGCATCGTCATCACGACTTGCGGCTCCTGGCCGTACGTCTCCTGGAGGTGGCGCCCCACGAGCAGGTTGAATTTCTGATCGGTGCCGCCGAGCTCCACGTCCGCCTGCATTGCAACGGAGTCATAACCCTGGACCAACGGGTACAGGAATTCGTGGACGGCGATCGGCCGCTGCTCAGCGTAGCGCCGCGCAAAATCGTCGCGTTCCAGCATGCGCGCCACCGTATGCCGTGAGGCGATCTCGATGAGCTTTGACGCCGGCATCGGGCCAAACCAGCGCGAGTTGAAATCGACGCGGGTCTTGTCCGCGTCGAGGATCTTGAACACCTGCTCTTTGTAGGTGTTTGCGTTGGCCTGGATCGCCTCGGGTGTCAGCGGCGGCCGCGTCACGTTGCGACCGGAAGGGTCGCCGATCATGCCGGTGAAGTCACCGATGAGGAACGTGACATCGTGGCCGAACTGCTGGAATTGCCGCATCTTGTTGAGCAGCACGGTGTGGCCGAGATGCAGATCGGGGGCCGTCGGGTCGAAGCCTGCCTTGATGTGCAGCGGCTTACCCCGACGCAGCTTGCGGACCAGCTCAGCCGTGACGAGGACTTCCTGGGTGCCTCTCAGCAGCTCTGCGAGTTGGGCGTCGAAATCAGTCATGGAGCTCGAGACCTCTTGATGTGTGTACGCCGCGGCCGCGCCGATTGACCGGACGTTTGCCGCTCGGGTAGGTTTCCAACCCCTTAGGCTGGCAAGTGTAGACGATGACCCTCAGCTTCAAACCAGCTCTGCTGAAATTGCCCGCCCGCATCGCCGCCGCACGGGGCGCCACGTTGGCCACCGCACTGGGCGCCCCGGGAAAAGCCGCTGTCCTGATGGCCGCGACCGCGTGGATGGTGGCGGCCTGCAATCACGCCGGTGACCCGCGAGGGCGCGCGGCAACGACAAATCCACAAGCGACCGCGTCGGGCGCCGACACCACGGCGGCGCAGGGCAATGCAGCCGGCGCGGCGCGGGGCAGTGCATCGGGTGCGGCAGCTTCGGCACCGAATTCAGCGGCGCCTCCCGGTCCGCCGCCAGGGGCCGGTGCGGTCACAACAGACATTGTCGTAGGCCGAAATGACACGCTGGACCGGATCTTCAGAAAGCTGGACCTCAATCTCACCGACCTGGCCAACCTGCGCGCGTTGCCGGGCATCAAGACCCACATGGACAACCTGCGGTTGGGCGAGTCACTGCACTTTGTCTATCGTGACGACGAGCTCGACGGGTTTGAGCGCAGGTTGAATGAGAACGAGACGTTGAAAGTGGAGCGCCGGGACGACGGGCTGCATGCCGACGTGTTGCAGAATCCACTCGAGGGGCGCACGCGGACCGTGCGCGGGGTCATCAACAGCTCCCTGTTCGAGGCTGTTACCGGTGCCGGCGCGCACGATCAGACAGCGGTCAACCTCGCTGACATCTTCCAGTGGGACATTGATTTTGTGCTGGATATTCAGCCCCGGGACTCGTTCACCGTGACTTACCGCGAGTTGTATCAAAACGGGGTGTACGTGAAGGACGGTCCGGTGTTGGCGGCCTCCTTCATCAATCAGGGGCGCTCCTACTATGCAGTCCGTTATGTTGATTCAGAGGGCGCGGCCCGCTACTTCACACCCGACGGGCGCAGTCTGCACAAGGCCTTTCTGCGTGCGCCGGTGGAGTTCACCCGGATCAGCTCCAAATTCAACAGCGCGCGCTATCACCCGATTCTCAACCTGATCCGGGCACATAAAGGAATCGACTACGCGGCGCCCATGGGGACTCCCGTCCGTGCCGCAGGCGACGGACGGGTTGCTTACGCCGGACCGAAGGGCGGTTATGGAAACGTCGTCGAGCTGGACCATTCCCGCAGTATCACCACGGTTTATGGCCATTTGTCGCGCTTCGCGAAAGGCACGCGCCCGGGCGCCCATGTAACCCAAGGCGAGGTCATTGCCTACGTTGGCATGACCGGACTGGCAACCGGGCCACACCTGCACTACGAGTATCGGGTCAACGGTGTCTTTAAGAATCCTCAGACGGTACCATTGCCGGACGCCTCCCCTATCGAAGCCCGTTTTCGCGAGGATTTCGTCGCAAAATCGGCACCCCTGTTGGCAACGCTGGAAGCACCGATCGGTCCAGCACTGGTATCGCGTTAATGGACTCACCCGACCTCAAGTCATCCCAGAACTACATCAACCGCGAGCTGTCGTTCCTCGAATTCAACCAACGCGTGCTCGCACAGGCATTCGATGAATCGGTGCCGCTGCTCGAGCGGCTGCGCTTCCTGTGTATTTCTTCCAGCAACCTGGACGAGTTTTTCGAAATCCGGGTCGCCGGCCTCAAACAACTGCTGGAGCTGGGTTCAGGCCAGTTCGCAACCGACACACTCTCCTTGCAGGAGCAATTGGCCGCCATTCACCAGCGCGCTATCCGGCTGTGCAGCGAGCAGTACCGCTGTCTGAATGACGTCCTGATGCCGGCCCTGCAGAAACAAGGTATTTCCCTGCAGGGGCGCGCCGCCTGGAGCCCGGCGGCGGAGAAGTGGCTGGAGCGCTACTTCGAAAACGAGATCGAGCCGGTGTTGAGTCCCCTGGGACTGGATCCGGCGCGGCCGTTCCCGCGCATTCAGAACAAGAGTCTCAACTTTATTGTCCGCCTCCGCGGCAAAGACGCATTCGGCCGCGACAGCGAGCACGCTATCGTGCAGGCACCGCGTTCACTGCCGCGCGTCGTGCCCGTACCCAACGAGGGTTCCGAGCGGACTCTCATGTTGTTGTCGGTCATCGTGCACACTTTCGTGTCGAAGCTGTTTGCAGGGATCGAGGTGCTCGGCTGTTACCAATTCCGGGTCACCCGCAACAGCGATCTGTTTGTCGACGAGGAGGAAATCGACGATCTGCGCCGCGCGCTGGAAGGCGAGCTGGCGCATCGGCGGTACGGCGCGGCCGTGCGCCTGGAAACTTCCAGCGACTGTCCGGAAGACATGGTGCAATTCCTGTTGCACCAGTTCGCCCTGACTGACGTTGACATGTACCGGATGCCGGGGCCCGTCAACCTGAACCGACTGTCGGCCATTTATGACCTGGTGCAGCGGCCGGACCTGAAGTATCCGATTTTCACGCCGGGACTGCCCAAACGGCTGGTCGCCAACAGTGACATGTTCTCGGTCATCCGGCAGAACGATGTGCTCCTGCACCACCCCTATCAGAGCTTTGCGCCGGTGATGGATTTTGTGCGCCTGGCGGCCGCGGATCCGCAGGTGTTGGCCATCAAGCAGACTCTGTATCGGGCCGGGAACGAATCCCCGGTCGTGGACGCGCTGGTTGCCGCGGCAAATGCTGGTAAGGACGTGACGGTCATCGTCGAGCTGCGCGCCCGTTTCGACGAAGAAGCCAACATCGAGCTTTCCAACCGGCTACAGGAAGCCGGGGCGCACGTCATGTATGGCGTCGTCGGCTATAAGACTCACGCGAAAGTTACGCTCGTCGTAAGACGCGAGCCCGGCGGCATCCGCCGCTACTGCCACCTGGGAACGGGTAACTATCATCCCAAGACGGCGCGGGCGTACACGGACTACGGGCTGCTGACCTGCAATGAACAAATCGGCCAGGATGTGCACGAGTTATTCCTGCAGCTGACGAGCCTCACGCAGACACCCAAGCTGAACAAGCTCATCCAGTCCCCGTTTGGAATGCACGACGCGGTCATTTCCAAGTTGGCACGCGAGGCGGAACATGCGCGCGCGGGTCGGCCAGCGCGCGTGATCGCGAAGATGAACGCGCTCGTCGAGCCGCTGGCAATTGAAGCGCTCTACCGCGCTTCATGCGCGGGTGTGAAAGTCGACCTGATCATCCGGGGGGTGTGCGCCCTGCGGCCGGGAGTGCCGGGTGTTTCGGAAAACATCCAGGTGCGGTCCGTCGTCGGGCGATTCCTGGAGCACTCGCGGGTGTTCTATTTCGAGAACGGCGGCGAGCCTGAGATGTTCTGTGCGAGCGCGGACTGGATGGAGCGCAATTTCTTCCGGCGGGTGGAGATCGCTTTTCCGATTCAACGCGACACCCATCGCGAGCGGATCCTGCGGGACCTCGATCTGTGTCTGCGGGACAATGTGCAGGCGTGGGGGCTGCAGTCGGACGGGAGTTATAAGAGAGTGGCGCGGCGGGAGGATGAGAAGCCGCTCATTGCACAGAATGAGCTGTTGGCCATTTACGCGGCGGGGTCGAACCCGATCTTCGCGCCTTAGCGGCCGCGGCTGAACACTCGCAAGCGGAAGCCGACGTCACGCAGGTATTCAAACTCCTGCTGTAGATCCGCGGATGTGAGCGGATGGTCCTTCAACCAGCGGGCGGGAAACTGCACTTCCAGCGACTTGGGTGTGGCGCTCAGCTCGATGGGCGGCAGGGCCGCCGCGTTGTGACCGCGATGGAGCAACACGGCCAGGCGAAGCAACACGATCAGGTAGAGCACGCGGCTGTCCCAGGGCGGTAACAACTCCTCGACACCTTCGAGGTCGAGCTTGCGACGATGGCCGCCTACCAGGCGCGCCAGTAGTCGCTGCTCTTCGCGCGGAAACCCAGGCATGTCCGCATTCTCGAGCAGGTAAGCGCCGTGCCGGTGATAACCGCTATGCGCGACATCGAGGCCGATCTCGTGCAGGTGAGCGGCCCACTGGAGAGCAAAATCCGCGAGCGGTGCTTCCAGTTTCCAGGTCTCCCGCGTCTGGGCGAGGAAATCCAACACGGTCGCGCCGACTCGGTCGGCCTGCGCAACGTCGACGTGGTAGCGCTTCTGCATGGCGCGCACGGTACGGTCGCGCGCGTCCTCGTTCTTGAAGCGGCCGAGCATGTCGTACAACAAGCCCTCGCGCATCGCGCCGTCGGCGATACGCATTTCCTGGACGCCTAGTACATCGAAGATCTCGGTGAGGATCACAGTGCCGCCCGGAAACACGGGTCGGCGATCTTCTGTAATCGCGGCTAGTCGCAGCTCACGTATGTGGCCGGCGTCCGAAATGTATTTGAGCGCGCGCTCCAGCCCGGCAGCAGTGATCGTCAGATTCTGCGGCTCGAGTTCACGAATGGCCTCGCCGATGGCCCGCACGGTTCCAGAGCTTCCAGCGCAGTGCTCCCACCCGCGCCGACGAAACGCGGCTTGCACAGGCTCTAGCTCCAGGCGCGCAGCCATCCTCGCCCGCTCGATCCGTTTCGCTGAAATCTTGCCGTCGCGGAAAAAGCGCTCGCTGAGCGATACGCAGCCCATCTGCAGGCTTTCGAGCTCGAGGGGAGTCAGACCATCGCCGATGATGAGCTCGGTGCTACCGCCGCCGATATCGGCGACGAGTCTTCGACCGGGCTCACTGGGCATCGTATGAGCGACGCCGGAGTAAATGAGGCGCGCCTCTTCCATGCCCGAAATGATCTCAATGGGGTGCCCTAAAGCCTCGCGAGCGCGTTCGAGAAATGCCTGCTTGCGATGGGCCACACGCAACGCGTTGGTGCCGACCACGCGGACGCTATCCGCGTGCATGTCACGCAGGCGTTGGCCGAAACGTTGGAGGCAAGCGATGGCGCGTGCGGCCACCTCTTTGTCGATGCGTCCGTTTTCCTCAACGCCGGCGCCGAGGCGAACCATCTCGCGCAATCGATCGATGATGATGAGCTGGCCATGCGAATAACGCGCAACGACCATGTGAAAGCTGTTCGAGCCGAGGTCGACGGCGGCGAGGACATCAGGCAGAGGAGCAGCCGCCAAAAGTCACGCCTTTTGCCGGGGGCGCCACAGCCGGCGGGCGAGTGGCGTTGTCTGCCGAAAGCGCTGGACCATTTTGGTCCGCAGGCGACTTTCGGCCTGTGGAAGATACTGGGCCGGGCGGGCGGCCGAGACAGCTGGACTCACTGGGCGTTACGTAAGCGAAGGGATCGCGGAAGCATGCCGATGCGGGAAAGCAGCGGCGAGCGAACGTTCAGCACCCGAGTTCCTCAAGCTGTGAAGGAGGATCCGCAGCCGCAGGTCGTGGTGGCGTTCGGATTGCGGATCACGAATTGCGCACCTTCTAGTCCTTCGCGGTAGTCGATTTCGGCGCCCGTGAGGTACTGGACACTCATGGGATCGACGAGGAGCTTCACGCCGAGATTTTCGACGCAGGTATCGCCGTCCTGGACCTGCTCGTCGAACTCGAAGCCATACTGCAGCCCCGAGCAGCCGCCGCCCTGCACGAATACGCGCAGCATGAGGTTCGGGTTGCCTTCCCCGCGGATGAGGTCGCCCACTTTGCGTGCCGCTGCATCCGTGAACTGGAGCGTCGGGGCTTCAAGGAAGGCTTCGGTAGTGCTCATCGGCTTCGCCTCTAAATCAGTAAACTCAGTCTATCACGTCGATCCGGCCGTACCGTCCGCGACGGTCTCAGCGGCCTTCTCGGAAACGCGCGTTAACTTACCCATAATCTGCGCGCCGAGTGTCATTTCAATGACCCCGTAGTAAACGTTTCCCTGGACCTGGGCCGTCGCCCCTAGAACCACGCGGTCGCGGGCCACGATGTCACCCCGGACGCTGCCGTTCAACATAACGTTCCCGGCTTCCACGTTGCCCTCAATCGATCCGGTCTCGCTTACGGACAAGCTCGAGCCTTCGACGGGAACCGCCCGGACGTTGCCGGCAATGCTGCCGTCCAGGTGCAGCCCACCCGCGAATTCCAGATCGCCATGGACCCGGGACTCCTTGCCGATGAGGGTGTCTATCCGGGCTTGTTTGGTGTTAAACATCGTTTCTCTACTGACCCAGTCTAGGACGCATCCACCGTCCAGGGGAACGATTGGCTCGCAGGCGCGACATCCTTTTTATTGGATCGTACTTCCACAGCCATTTTCTCTGGCTTGAAGCCGGCGGGAAGGACGACATCCTGATCGAGGTTCTCGAAATACCGGAAGTTGAAGGGTAACTCCTTCTGCTTGGCCGGGGTGAGCGCGGGCAAATCGAGGGTCAGGGGCTTGCCGTCGGCGGTCGCGCCATCAACGCTCAAGGCAATGCTTCCTATCGCGACGCTGTCCGGCCGCACGGAGCGCACGAGAGCCACGTGCATCATGAAATGCTGCGCTTTGGTCCCCGCCGTGATGTGCACTTGCTGAACCTTCACGCCGACCGCAGCAGCTCCCTGCGCGACGATCCCGCGGTAGAAAGCCAGCTCCTGAGTCTGCCGAGCGACCTGAGCCTGCAGATCGCCAATGGTGCGCGTAACTTCGGCTTGCTCCCGCGCACGACCGATGCGAATGGTATCGAGCTCGGCCAGTTGAGTACGTAACTCTCGATTGGATTTGCCCAGCCGCTCGATTTCGACTTCCAGCTCGGTGCGCTGCTGTGCGACTTCGAGTCGATCGTAACCGGCGTTGAAGCGGCCGAGCTCATAGACGATGTACAACGCAAACGCGGCAATCAGTACGATCACGCCAATCAGGATCAAGCGGCGCGACGGTGAATGCGTGCGGATGACGAGGTTGGGTCTGCCGTCGGAGCTGCGCATGGCTGCGAAAGTGGGACCCGCTGTGCCGTCAGTCGATCGGCGCGGTCGCCGATCGCCCTGGATTCAGCGCACTGGCCGCTGTTTCCGCCCACCATGACGGATGCGGCGGCGGCCCATCTGGAAAGGCGATCGGGGCCAGTTCGGTCAACGCCCGCACGTACACCGCTCGCTTGAAATAGATGACCTCACGCACCGGCTCCCAGAAATTCACCCAGCGGTACTGATCGAATTCAGGCTCGGACGTGCGCCCGAAGTCGAATTGCGCTTCTTCGCGTTTCAGCCGCAACAAGAACCATCGTTGTTTCTGCCCGATGCACATCGGATGCCGGTTTCGCCGCACATACTTGGCCGGCAGACGATACCGCAGCCAGCGCGTGGTCTGGCCAATCAGTTCGACGTCAGATGGCGACAGTCCAATCTCCTCGTACAGCTCTCTGTAAGCAGCCTGCTCCAGCCGCTCACCGGCGAGTACCCCACCCTGGGGGAACTGCCAGCCCCGACCTCCGACCTGCCGTCCGAGAAAAGCGTCCCCTGCGCCGCGCATCAAGACGATGCCGACGTTAGCGCGAAAGCCGTCTGAGTCGATGACGTCGCTCATGAGTTGCGTTGGAGTCTGCCACAAGGTGTACGCATGCGGGATGATACGGGTTGTGAAACACGTAGCACTCGACACTGGTCGGTTGAAGGGCCTGACGCTTTTGCTATTCCTAGCGGCGGCGGTTTGTCTGGCGTCGCTGCTCAGCGGGGGTTCAGGTATCAGCGCGAAGCAGGCTATCGCAGCACTGCTGGGCGCGGGGGACGAGGCTGCCCGCAACGTCATGATGGAAGTCCGACTGCCCCGGCTGCTTGCGGCATTTGGAGTGGGTGGGTTGCTGGCGCTGGCGGGTGTTTTGCTGCAGGCCCTCTTCCGAAACCCGTTGGCGGACCCCTATGTGCTCGGAGTCTCCGGGGGCGCCGCCGTTGGCGCACTGCTTGCCATGATTACCGGCGCGGCAGCCGTGGGGGTGCAGTCGGCAGCAGTGCTCGGCGCATTCGGCGCTGTCGCAATCGTGTATTTGCTTGCTCGCGGGGGCGGCACATCACGCCTCTTGCTCACAGGAGTCGTGATCGCGAGCGCCTGCGGAGCTCTCGTTAGCGTGTTGCTCTCTGTCGCCGACTCCGGACGGCTTCGCGGCATGGTGTTCTGGCTGGCCGGCGATCTTGGTTGGGCGTTGAACCCCTGGAGCAGTGTGCTGGCGGCTGTGTTGGCGGCATGCTTATCACTTCTTGTGGCACGGCCGCTCAACGTACTCGCGGCCGGGGAGTTGCGCGCGCGGAGCGTGGGTTTGCAGATCGAAGTGTGGCGAACGATCCTGTTTGTGGCCTGCGCGACGTTGACTGCCATCGCGGTCATCAATGCCGGGACGGTTGGATTTGTTGGGTTGATTACGCCGCATGCGATTCGCCTGGCGTTACGTACGAGCGACCATCGGGTTGTGGCGCCCGCCTCGGTGGTATTGGGTGGCACGATACTGGCCACCGCGGACCTGCTCGCGAGAACGGTGGCGAGTCCACGGCAGTTGCCGGTGGGGGCCATCATGGCGTTGGTGGGGGCGCCGATTTTCATTGCGCTGTTGCGCGGGCGTGGGGCCGGTGGGCGGGTGATCTGAGCGCCTTAACTGATCACGGTTGGTGAGATCTCGATTCGATTGCGGCCTGCGCTTTTGGCCCGGTATAGGGCTGCGTCCGCTTCGGAGATCAGCTTTTCCGCCAGCTCGCTGAAGTCCCGGGTGCCCTGCGAGTCGGGACACGCCGAGGCTACGCCGATTGAAAGGGTGACCATCTCAGTGCGCTGATTGGTGACGACGATCGCCTCGGTGCGCACGGCTTCCAACACGCGGGAAGCCACTCTCTCGCCGTCCGTAAGCGTGCCATGAGGCAACACGATTGCGAATTCGTCGCCACCGAATCGGGCTCCGGTGTCGCTGAGGCGCATCTCGTCGTCGATCCGTTGTGCCACTTCGCGCAGCACGGCGTCGCCGGCCAGGTGACCGTATTCGTCGTTTATGCGTTTGAAGTGGTCGACATCGATCATCAGGCACGCGATCGGCTGGTGATTGCGCTGTGCCCTGGCCAACTCCTCACACAGCCGCGCATGCAGATAGCGGCGGTTGTGGAAGCCTGTCAGGAAATCCGTCAGTCCACTGCGCACCAGGCGCGCGCGGTTCACCGCATTTTCCAGGCAAATGGCCGACACGACGCCCAGGTGCGCGAGGAAGTCGGTTGCCAGTTCGCGCGTGAAGCGGAACCGATCCACGCTCGAAAATACGAGTACGCCATCGAGCTGACCGCTGCGGCGCAACGGAATCAAGGCGAGGCTGCCGTTCTGGCGGGACTTCGGGACCAGCAGTTCGTGATCTGCCATCCGGAACGGTCCGAGCCAGGGACGTTCCAGATTGCCTAAACGGGGCGCGATGGTTGCCAACACATCTACAAATTGGACTTCGGCCAGTTCTTCGAGCAGGAAGCCGTCGCCGGCCAGCAGATGGCGGATTTCGTGGTTGGGGTCGTGCAGGATCAACGTGACCGAATCGAGCTGGTAGGACGTGCGCAGGCCGTGAATCAACCGCTCCAACAGCTGGGCCAGCGAGCCGGCGCGCAACAGCTCGAGCTCGCGCTCCTGGGTCTTCCGCAGCAGCGCGTCGTTTCGACTGACCTCGTCGGTGAGCTCGGTTAAGCGCGACTGTAGCGAGCGTACTTCGCCATTCAGCTCAGCTATACGATCCGCAGTCGTTGTATTTCGTTCGGATGGGCGACGCATGAATCAGGCGCGCCGCTCCGCCACGCTACGGCGGTCTTCCAGGTAGTCGCGTCCCTGGCGCATCAACGCGACGAAGGCGTCATGATCCTGCGCAATGACCGCGGTTCGAATTCGCTCCACGGCGCGCGACAGAGCCTCCAGGGATTCAGCACCGTAGTCGTTCAAGCTTTGGATCTCGTAATACAGGTCCGGGCTCTCCTGTGCGACCCGTGCAGCCACGTCGAGTTGTGAGTCGAACGTCGTACTCGACATGCGCGCAAGCTTTGGCGCCGCCTCACCGCTCTCGGCCAACGCCGTGAAGAACGCAATGTTCAATGCATGTGACAGTCCGAGAACATACGCGATCAGGCGGTCGTGATCATCGAGGCTCATCACAACTTGCTCTGCCATCGTCGGCGAAAACAACTCACGCGCGGCCGCGAGAGCCTCAGGTGAGCCCAAGTCCACAAACACCACGTGCCGCCCGGACAGCAGCTCAGTATCCGGCCCGAACATCGGATGCACGGATGTGACTTTACAACCCAATGATTTGAGGGCCATCAATCCCGCACGCAGCGGTGACTTCAGCGAGCCGACGTCGAAGATCACCCCACTCGGACGGCGAAGCGCAAGCTCGCGAAGGATCGCGTCCGTCACACCCAACGGTGTCGCCAACACGATGAAATCATGCTTCAAATCCGTCTTGCGCCAGTCGTCCACTCGCGTGACGCCCGACGCGACGGCGCCGGGATCCGCGATCTCGACACTGAAACCCTGCGACGTGAGGAACTCGACGAACCAGCGTCCCATCTTGCCGCCGCCACCGATGACGAGCGCGCGGCGACCGGATCCGGTGCCTCGTGCAACGACGCTTGCTTGCTCCTGGGTGGTCAGCGAGGAGCGAATCAGCAATCTGAGCAGGTCCTCGGCCAGCGCGGGCGAGACGCCTAGTTCCGTAGCCATCGTGCGAACGCCGAGAATGACATCCCGCTCGCGCTCGAAGTCCCGTGTGGGATAGCCCGTGGCCCGCTTTACACGAGCGACCTCGCCGCTGACGCGCTTTCGCTCCGCAACAAGGGTGATGAGCTGACGATCAATGTCCGTCACGCGCTGGCGTAGAGCATCCAGCGTCACATCATCGGTCGCCATGGCAAGCAGGGCCTCTCACAGGTCTTTCGGAAGTGAACACCCTTTTATCGGGTGGTTTACGATTACGCAATGAGCCACCGTACAGAGCTTCTACCCGATCCGCTGCCTGCGGAGCCCCTCGTCGTCGTGGGCCGCTGGCTGGAAGAGAGCTGGAAGCTTCGACAGCAGCCCAACCCGAACTCGATGGTCGTAGCGACGGTCGATCCGGACGGACAGCCCTCGGCGCGCGTTGTCCTGTGTAAAGACATCGTCCCCAAGCCGGGGTACCTCGTGTTCTACACGAACTACCTGTCACGCAAGGGGAGGCAGCTCACGCAAAACCCACGCGCGGCCGCCGTAATGCATTGGGATACGTTACACCGGCAGGTCAGAGTGGAAGGACCCGTCGTTGTGGCGCCGGAGGCAGACAGCGACGCGTATTTCGCGTCGAGGGCCTGGGAGAGCCGACTTGGCGCATGGGCTAGCGCGCAGAGCGAGCCGATTGGGTCGCGTGCGGAGTTACAGGCGGCCGTCGCCGCGGCGGCCAAGCGGTTTGGGACACCTCTGCCGGAGGGCATACCGTCGCCGGACGGCACAGCCGACGGGGGTCCCAAGGACGAACGGGCCGAAGCAGAAAAGAAGATTGTGGTTCCTCGCCCTCCCAACTGGGGCGGGTTTCGGATCTGGGCGGAAAGCGTGGAGCTGTGGGTCGAGGGGGCTGCGCGAATTCATGATCGCGCGCGGTGGACACGGACGCTGCAGAAGCGGGCCGATGGCTCTTTTGATCCTGGCTCTTGGACAGCCACCCGCCTGCAGCCCTGAGCCATCGTGTGGCGAAACATCCGGATTTCGATTCTGTTGCTGGTCCTGCTGTGGGCGGCGGTTCATACGTGGTTTGAACACATCGGCAGCACCGGGTGGAAGCAACCGCTGTGGGTGGGCATCTTTCCGGTCAATGCGGATGGGACCGCGGCGGCCCAGAGTTATATCGAGGGGCTCGGGACCCCGCAATTCGCTGACATCGGGGATTTCATGGCGCGCGAGGCACATCGCTACGGCAAGCCGCTGGCGGAGCCTGTGCACATGGTGTTGTATCCGCAGGTGCGGACGCTGCCGCCGGAACTCGAACGGGGCGCCGGGATTCTGGGCACTGTTTGGTGGAGTCTCAAACTTCGCTGGTATGGGTGGCGGAATGCAGATACTCACGGGAAAGCGCCGCCGCGCGTCCGGATGTTTGTGCTCTATCACGATCCGTCAACGCTGCAGACGGTGCCGGATTCGCATGGCATGCAGAAGGGTTTGATCGGGGTCGTGCATGCGTTTGCGCAACGGCCCATGGGCGGTAGTAACAACGTCGTGATCACGCACGAGTTGCTTCACACTTTGGGCGCGACTGACAAGTACGATCCGAATACGGGGGCGCCGTTGTTTCCGATTGGGTTTGGCGATCCCGAGCGCAAGCCACTCTATCCCCAGGACGATGCGGAGATTATGGCGGGGCGTCGGGCGGTGTCGGCTACGGATGCGCAGATGCCGGCTGGTTTGGGGGATGTTGTGGTGGGGCCGGCTACGGCGTTGGAAATTAGATGGACGGCGCGATGAGTGGTGGCGCGCCGGTGGGCACAATTGGGGCGCCGCTGGCGACTGACGATGTTGCGGTTGGGGTTGGGGCGTGTGAGTTGGTTAGCGGGCTGACTGTGAGTTTCGCGGCGGGGGAGTTTGTCGCAGTGCTGGGACGTAACGGCTGCGGCAAGACGCTCACGCTGCATACGCTTGCCGGGTTGCGTAAACCGACCAGCGGCACTGTCCTGCTCGATGGGATAGCTGCGGATCAACATGACAAGCGGAGTGTTGCTCGCCGGCTCGGATTGTTGGCGCAGGATCTCGATGACGGGTTTGTCACAACAGCACTGGAGACTGTGCTGATCGGGCGGCACCCGCACTTGTCGTTTTGGCAGTGGGAAACGGCAGAGGACGGGCAGCTGGCGCGGAAGGCGTTGGAGGCCGTTGATCTGGGGGATTTCAGCAGCCGGCGCACGGACACGATGTCGGGGGGAGAGCAACGGCGGGTGGGCATTGCGGCGTTGCTGGCGCAGGCGCCCGGGGTGTATTTGCTGGATGAACCGACCAATCATTTGGATCCGCATCATCAGCTGGCGGTTCTGGAGTTGTTTCGCTCGCTGGCACGGGCTGGCAGCACGGTGATTGCGACGTTGCACGATCCGACGCTGGCTGCACGGTTTGCGGATCGTGCGTTGCTGTTATTTGGGGATGGGCGGTGGAGTATCGGGCCGTCCAGCGAGACGATCGCCGCGGAGAGTCTCAGCAGCCTTTACCTGACGCCCATGGTGGAGGTGCGTCAGGACGGACGGCGGATTTTTGTGCCGGCGTGAAGCGGCGGCGTAGCTTCTGATTGACCGTCAGTCTTTGAGCAGGAGGCCGGCCAGCATGCCGACGCCGGCGGCGATGGCGACTGCTGTCCAGGGCTTCTCCACGACGAATTCGTTGACCGAGGTCACCGTGTCGCGGGCTTGCGCGATTTTCTCGCGCGCGCTCGCCACAAAAGAGCTGCCTAGCTCCTTTTTGACGTCCGATATGGTGTTCGTTAGCCGACTGCGCAATTCGTCGATGGCTTCGCCGCCTTGATCGCCGAGGGCCGCCAGCAACGCTTCGGTGCTGGCCAGCACTTCACGCAGCTCCTTCTGTGCCACATCCCTGGGCTGCGGATTTTCGTTTCTCATGGATCGGCCCTGCCTCGAAATTGGATAGGCGTTAAACGCGGGCCTGCCCGCCGTGTTCCATCGATTAGTCGAGGTTCAGTTCGCGTTGCACAACGCCGTGCAATGCGCCATTCGTTGCCAGCACTGTGGTGGTAGCCAGTCCGACGGGGCCGCCGCGTAGGTCTGTGAAGGTGCCCCCTGCTTCGCGCACGATGACCGTCAGCGCGGCAATGTCCAGGATGTGCACATCTGACTCGATTACGACGTCCAGGGCGCCGCGGGCGAGCAGGTGGTAGTGCACAAAGTCGCCGTAGCCACGGAGGCGACTCACTTTTCCGATGAGGCTACCGAAGCGGCTCCAGGCCGGCGATTTGGCCAGGGTCTTGAGATTACCTGTCGAAATGATGCTTCCCGCCAGGTCGGCGACTCCGCTCACGCCGATCGGCTTGTCGTTCATGAAGGCGCCGCCGCCCTCCTCTGCCCAGGCTAATTCACCGTATGCGGGCGCACTCGAGACTCCAAGGATGAATCGGCCCTGGCGCATCAGCGCGATCTGGGTCGAGAAGAACGGTGTTTCGCGTACGAATGACTTCGTGCCATCGATTGGGTCCACGAGCCAGACGCTTTCGGCATCCAGCGCGTGCTGGCCCGTCTCCTCGCCATAGAAGCCGTAGCTTGGAAAACGCTCCGTCAGCACCGCTCGGATGGCTTCCTCCGCGCGAACATCCGCCTCCGTCACGGGCGTGGCGTCCGCCTTGGTCGTGATCTGCAGGTTCTTCTGGTACAGCGAACGGATGACGACGGCAGCTGCTTCCGCTGCATCCCGCGCCGCCTGGAGCTCTTTAGATGGCATTGTCTGGCAATATCCGAAAAATCCTTGGTGGGAGACGGATGATGGGCAACCGCCTGAGCAAAATCTATACGCGCACCGGTGACGACGGCACCACGGGGCTCGGTGACGGTACGCGCGTGCCCAAGGATGGCGAGCGCGTTGAGGCGTACGGAACGGTTGACGAGCTCAACAGCTCGATCGGCGTGCTGCTCGCCGTACCCGGGCTGCCCGCGGATGTGACGACGTGCCTGTTCGAAATCCAACACGAGCTGTTCGATATGGGCGGGGAGTTGTGCATTCCCGGGCACTTCGTCATCAAGGCGGAGCACATCGCGCGATTGGAGAGCGTTCTCGATGACTTCAACGATGCGTTGCCACCGTTGAAGGAGTTCATTTTGCCGGGGGGCGGGCCTGCGGCGGCGGCTTGTCATGTGTCGCGCACGATTGCGCGGCGGGCAGAACGTCGGGTGTTGACGCTATCTCGGGTGGAGTCAGTTAGTCCGGAGGTGGTGAAGTATTTGAATCGGCTGTCGGACTTGCTGTTTGTGCTTGCGCGGGTGTTGGCGCGGCATGAGCGCGGTACGGAGGTGCTGTGGCGGCACGACCGCGGGAAGACCGTCTAGCGTTTGCGGCGGTCGGGGACTCGGCCGTGTGAGCGTAGGATCGAACGCCAGCGCTCCCATTCGAACGACGGGCCCGGGTCGGTCTTCCGGCCTGGGGCGATGTCGCTGTGGCCAGCGATGTGGTCCATGGACAGCGAGGGGTACGTTGCCAGCAGGACTTCAACCAACGCCGCGAGTTGGTTGTATTGGGCGTCTGTGTACGGCGTCTCGCCGGTGCCCTCCAACTCAATGCCGATCGAGAAGTCGTTGCAGCCTGCGCGGCCCCGGTAGTGCGACTGGCCCGCATGCCATGCCCGCTGGCCGAACGGCACGTACTGAACGATGGTCCCGTCCCGACGGATCACCGCGTGTGCGGATACCCGGAGGCGGGATGTCTCTTTAAAGAAGGGGTGGGCGTCTGGGGGTAAGTTGCCGGTGAACAGGCGGTCGATCCACGGACCCCCAAACTCACCCGGGGGCATGCTGATCCCGTGCACGACAATCAGTTCGGGCAGGACGCCGGTCGGGCGTGCGTCATAGTAGGGTGACAGCACCTGGCGAATACCGACCATCAGGCCGGTCGCCGGCTCGATTTTCAATGGCGACTGCATACGGGACGATCATGCCACGAGACCGCAGGCACAAGCCATTCATATTGAAATCCGCCCGAAAGCTTTCGAGCAGGTCTCGCACACGATCTCGGGCCCTCGAATCCAACATCGCGTCCGTTGAATGCACCGCAACTTGTTTGATTGGCGCGGATGCGCTCTCGAGAAAAATTATCGGCGGCAAATCTTGTGTTGGACCCGGTGGCGGCGTAGCTTCGCGATACAGTTGGCCACAGCGCCGATGCGGCAACAGATCCCATGAGAAGTTGGGCCGCGTTACAGGGAGTCGCCGTTGTGATGAAAGGAATTCGAGCGATCCCGAGCCTCGTCGGGATACCTGCTTTGCCGCGCATGGCGATCCCGCTAGTCGCACTGCTCGCGGCTCTGAGTGGGTGCTATCCGCATTCGCACAATTACGTGCTCACGCAGGAATTCTCGGGTGTGTTACTCGAGGACGGCACTCCAATGACCGGGGTATCCGTTTCAGTGAGCCGCACCCGCGGCGACACGGGCGACTACTGCATCGAGCCCGAAGTGGTGGCTGTCACGAGCAACACCGGGGCTTTCCATATCCCGCGGCAGATCCAGAAGCAGCATTTCACATCGGTTCTCAACCCGCCGCAAATGGTCTCCCAATCGATGTCCATCTGTTTTGAGGCGCGGGGCAAGCGCCGGTTGGGCGCTTTTGTCATCTCGCCGACCGACCGCGAAGTCCGCTATGACGCCGTGTGCGACTGGAACTCGCGCGGGGTTGAATTCAAACAGAACACGATTCTCGCCCCTCATCAACGGGGCATTTGTACCCGGAGCGATCAACTCGAGGACGGATCCTGAGGACTTGCTGCGCAATCAGCAATGATCATGCCACAATCGAGGGCATGAGTACCGCAAACACCCCCTATGTAAAGCGAGACCTGGCGCACGTCTGGCACCCGTGCACGCAGATGAAGGACCACGAGCAGCTACCTCCCATCCCTATCCGCAGCGGCAAAGGTGTGTGGCTGGAAGACTTTGACGGTCGCCGCTACATGGATTGCGTCAGCTCCTGGTGGGTGAACCTGTTTGGCCACTCCAATCCCCGTATCAACGCCGCGGTGCGCAACCAGTTGGAGAAGCTGGAGCACGTGATTCTCGCCGGCTTCACACACGAGCCGGTCATTGAGTTGTCAGAGGCGCTGGTCAAGGTGTTGCCCGCGGGGCTCACGCGTTGTTTCTACGCGGACAACGGCTCGTCGGCGGTTGAAGTTGCCGTGAAGATGAGCTTTCACTACTGGCGCAATGTCGGCCGGCCGGCCAAACGCCGCTTCATCACTTTATCCAACAGCTACCATGGCGAGACGCTGGGTGCGCTCGCTGTCGGGAATGTCCAACTGTACAAGGAGATCTATCAGCCGCTGCTGATGGATGTGATCACTGTACCGTCTCCGGATTGTTTCGACCGCGAGCCCGGGGAGAGCTGGGCTGATCATTCGCGGCGGAAATTTGCTTTCATGGAAGAGGCTTTGGCGAAGCACGCTGATGAGGCTGCTGCCGTGATTGTTGAGCCGCTCGTGCAGTGTGCTGCGGGGATGCGCATGTACGATCCCGTGTATCTCGAGTTGTTGCGGGGGGCTTGTGATCGGTATGGGGTGCATTTGATTGCGGATGAGATTGCGGTTGGGTTTGGACGCACGGGGACGTTGTTTGCCTGTGAACAGGCCGGTATTCGACCGGATTTTGTCTGCCTGTCGAAGGGACTGACGTCGGGCTACCTGCCGTTATCCGCGGTAGTCACCACTGAGGATGTATACAACGCGTTTTACGATGAGTATGTAAAACTCAATGCGTTCCTGCATTCACACAGCTTCACGGGCAACCCGCTGTGCTGCGCGGCCGCGGTGGAGACTCTGAAAATCTTCGCTGACGACAATGTGCTGGCACGCAACCGGGTGTTGTCAGAACATATGGGTGCGCTGACACGTTCGCTGGAGGATCATCCGCATGTAGCGGAAGTAAGGCAGCGGGGGATGATCCTTGCGATTGAGATGGTCCGTGACAAGGCGAGTCGGGAGCCTTACCCGTGGCAGGAACGGCGTGGAATGCGCGTGTATCGTCATGCGCTGGAGCGTGGATTGCTGTTGCGACCCATTGGGAGTGTCATTTACTTCATGCCACCTTATGTGATCACGCCTGAGGAAATTGAGCTGATGGTGACCGTTGCGCGGGAAGGGATTGAGCTCGCGACATGCGAATGAATCGTCGGGAACGATTCATGACAGCGGGCGCGTCCGCGCCTGCTGGCCCCGAAGGGGCGAGGCCCAGGATGGGCCGAGCATTGACCCGCGTTTACGTCGACTCGGAACTGGCGGTTGGCCAACGCCTGACGGTGGAAGGCAGCGCCGGGAATCACATCGTGCGGGTGTTGAGGCTGCGCGTGGGAGATGCGCTCACCGTGTTCAACGGGCGCGGGGGTGAGTGGGGCGGGAAGATCGACGAAATGCGCCGTGATACGGTGCAAGTTAGTGTACTCGAGCATCGGGATCAGGAGCGGGAATCGCCCTTTCAGCTGACGCTCGCTCAAGGGATCTCACGCGGCGAGCGGATGGACTGGGTCGTGCAGAAGGCGACCGAGCTCGGTGTGACGCGGATTGCGCCGGTGTTCACGGAGCGGAGTGTGGTGCAGCTGGATGAGAAGCAGGCTGCCAAGAAGGTGCAACACTGGCGTGGGATTGCTGTTGCGGCTTGCGAGCAAAGTGGGCGCAACCATGTGCCCGAGATCGCAGATCCCGTCAGCTTGTATGATTTGCTCGAGAAGCGCGCAGCGGGCGACACCGCATTGTTGTTGTCGCCGGGCGCGCCGTTGCGGATTGGGGATGTTGCGTCTGCCGCTGGAGGCGCCACGGTGTTGATTGGACCTGAGGGTGGACTCGCGCAAGCTGAGCAAGAGACGGCTCTGCGGCGGGGATTTACGCCTGTCAGGTTGGGGCCACGGGTTTTGCGAACAGAAACGGCTGCGGTGTGTGCTCTAACACTGCTGCAACAGAAATTCGGGGATCTATAACCCATGAAATATCTAGTCATCGCGGTGCTCGCGCTCATTCTCGGCGGCCTGGTGGGACGGGCGATCTGGGGTGAGAAGAAGGAGCAGCCGGTTGATCCGGTGCAGGTGATTGTCACACAGCTGAAAACTCACGCCATCATTTCGCACGAGCGGCAGCTCGCGATCTGGTATCGGGCCTGCCCGTCAGTGTGGGGGAAAACCCCGCAGATCTTCATTGCCTGGCCGGCCAAACTGTCGTACGAGCTCGAGTTGAATGATGTGCAGGTTACGCGGGTGGGATCGATCATCAAGGTGCGCACTGCCGCCATTCATCCCAACGAGCCGGCGGTGCCTACGGACTTCATGGACTATCTGTCGACGACTTCCATCTTCACGTTTGCGAATGAGCAGGAGTTGGTCAATCACGAGATCGGCAAGGCTTCGCCCATTGCGCGGTACCTGACTACTTACTTTCTGGCGCGGGATCCGTCGTTGCAGGGGGATTTTGCGGGGGAGTTGCAGCGGTTGGTTGAGCACCTGGCGTCCGCTTTGGGGGTGAAGGTGTCGCAGGTGGATGTTGATGTGCCCAAGCCGCAGATTACCTGGCCGAAGTTGCCCAAGTTGGAGTTGTGTGAGGGGACGATGGCGTCTGTGAATGGACTGCCGTTTGCGAAGGTGGATTCGGGGGCGACGGTGCCGATTGGGTTTCGGCCGCCGCAGCCTTTTCATGCTGGGAGCACACCGTCTGCTGCGGATGTGCCTAAGGGGATTGCGTCAATTTATGGGGGCGTGGCGGGGAAGCATTGACGGACGCGGGCTCAGGCGTCATTCCCCGACGCGGATTTAGCTCCGCGTGAGCACCAACATCGCCGCAGTTAGGCACGTGAAATTGCCGTTCAACGGCAGTTAGTCGGGAAGGTTTTCGGTTGCAGCCTTGTAGAATGTAACAAGGTATCTCGAGGGCTGCATCGACATGAAGGCTAAAAAGACAACTCGCAAACAAAATACCCCAAGGGTCTTGAACGGAATCGATAGAGCCGTTATTGAACGGCGCAAGGAAACAGAGGAGTTTGTTGCATTCGCGAAGAAGCTCCTCCGTGACCCGGAAGCCTGCCGGCGCATTGGGCAGGAAGCCGGCATCTTCACGAAGACCGGACGCCTTACCAAGCGCTATAGGTAGTTTGTGGCTCGCGGTCGTTACACCCTTCCTCACATCCTGGGGTATCACGGATGTGACGCCGTCATCGGCGAAAAGGTCTTAGCGGGGAAAGCGACCCTCGAGCCCTCTGACAATGAGGACGATTGGTTGGGCAATGGGATTTATTTCTGGGTTGACAGCCCGGAGCGGGCCTGGCATTGGGCAAATAACCATCCCAGGCGGCAGGAGATCCGGAAACCCTTCGTGCTCGGCGCACTTGTCTACCCCGCCCTATGTCTCAACCTCACAGACTACGGTGTTATGGAACAACTGCGCCTTGCGCGTGAGGTTCTCACGATCACCTACCGGCCGGAGGAAGTGCCGGAAAATACACTGATGCGGGATGGTGTAACCATGCTCCGCCGACTCGATTGCGCTGTAATCGAAGCTGTTCATCGTATGCGGAAGGAGCAGAACCAGGACCCGTACGATTCGGTTATTGGAGCTTTCGAGGAGGGAAAGCCGGCATTTCACGGCGCCGGTTTCAGAGAAAGGACCCACATTCAGCTTGCCGTCCGGGATCCGGACATTGTCGTCAGCTATTTCAGAGTCGACTTGGAAGAGTTGAGAAAATCATCGATGCGGGCGCACTGAGCTCCGCGGCGTTGTCTCGCGCGGAGGCTTACCTGAAGAATCTCAGTTGGCTACGCGGGTTTCGTCCGCGATCATTTCTTCGAGGCGCTCGAGGTCGGGGACCATCGGGGTCTCGTTGACCATTCGGACCTGGCAGATGATGGGGGCGCGGTCGGGGAAGACTCGCGAGTTGTCTGGGCGGACCACGTCGGAGCTCACTCGCACGAGCTGCGGGAAACCTTGCGACACGATTCCGAAATTTCCGCCCTCAACACGTGTGCCGAGCGCGTGAAAGATGACGATGCGGGTTCGGCCTGATGCCGGTGGGATCATCTGGCCGCAGGCGCCTTCAAACGAGACGAGGGGAATCGCTTTTCCGCTCCAGGGGAATGTTCCGATGTACCAGGGCGGTGCCCCGGTCATTTCGGAAGGGACCTGGAAGCCAACGACTTCCGCTACGCAGGCGCGCGGGATGATGAGTCGGCCGTCTGTGATGGGGACCAGCAGACTGTAGATTTCGGTGACGCGCTCAGCCATGGTGGCGGTGGCTCATGCGGTTGGATTGGCGGCTCATGGTCAAACTCTGGCGTCGCTGAGGCGCTCGAAGGTGCCGCTGTTTTGCGTAGCGCGGCGGCGCTCGACGAGCGGGGCGATCGCGTCCAGCAACTGGGCTTCCTGATACGGCTTGCCGAGGTAGTCGTCCACGCCAAGCTCGATCGCGCGGGCGCGGTGTTTCTCACCGACGCGCGACGTAATCATGATGATCGGGACATCTTTGAGCCGCGGGTCGTTTCGCACGTGCGCAGCGACTTCGTATCCGTCCATGCGCGGCATCTCGATGTCGAGCAGGATGACGTCCGGAATGTTGTCCTGGAGGAGCGTCACGGCGTCCATACCATCGCGCGCCGTGAGGACGCGCATCCCGTTGCGCTCCAACAGACGCTGCGTAACGCGACGCACAGTAATGGAATCGTCCACCACCATCGCGAACGTACGTTTGTCGCTCTTGTCCTTCGGAACAACCGGTACCGGCTGTGCGCGTCCACGCCACTCCGCTCGAACCAATGCACCGATGTCGAGAATGATGACGATGCGGCCGTCGCCCAGGATGGTCGCGCCGGAAATACCGCGGATGCTGGAGATCTGCGGTCCGACCGACTTCACGACAATCTCACGGCTGCCGACCAACTCGTCGGCAACGAGGCCTGTCGAGTGCTCGCCCGCGCGCACCAAGACCACCGGAATGGTTACGTCTTGCTCCGGCAACGGAGAGGGCTCGAGCGCAACGAAAGCAGCGAGATGTTGGAAACGGTACTTCTGGCCGCCGTAGTCGAACGCGGATGCGTCCTTGCCCAGGTGAGCCAACACTTCCGCCTTCGATAGGCGCAACACTCCTTCGACCGTCGGAAGTGGCAATGCGTAGAACTCGTCCCCGGTCCGTACGACCAGCGCGTGGCTGATCGCGAGAGTGAACGGGAGTCGAATAGTGAAGACGGTGCCTTCGCCAGACTTCGTCTCCATATGGAGCGCGCCACCGAGGCGTTTGATCTCGGTCGCGACAACGTCCATACCGACGCCGCGGCCGGCCTGTTGGGTAATCGTTCCAGCGGTCGAGAAGCCCGGCTCGAGGATGAGCTGCATGGCGTCTTCGTCGCTCAGCGTCTGGCCGGGCGGAATGAGTCCCAGGGCTGCGCCTTTGTCGCGGATGGCCTTCAGGTTCATGCCGCCGCCGTCGTCGATCAGGCGGACCATGACTTCCGCGCCTTCGCGATGCAGCTCGAGGACGATGCGGCCGGCCTCAGACTTGCCTGCAGCGATACGGTCCTTGGGCTTTTCGATACCGTGCACTACGGCGTTGCGAAGCATGTGCTCGAACGGCGGCAACATCCGCTCTAGAACCTGGCGGTCGAGCTCGCCTGAAGCGCCCTCCACTACCAGCTCTGCTTTTTTGCCCGTGTCGTTCGCGGCTTGGCGGACGATACGCGACAGACGTTGAACGTGACGCTGGAAGGGAACCATGCGTGTCCGCATGAGACCGTTCTGCAGCTCGGTGATCGTTCGCGCCTGCTGCTGCAGCAGGTTCTGAGTTTCCTTGCCGAGGTTTTCCAGCAGCTGTTGAATGCTGCCGACGTCGTTGGCGGTCTCAGCCAGCGCGCGGGAGAACTGTTGGATCGACGAGTAGCGATCCAGCTCCAGCGGGTCGAAGTCACCGCGGTGGGTGGATTCGTCCTCGTGTCGGTGCAGGATTTGCGCCTCGGTTTCGATTTCCAGGTTGCGCAGCTGCTCTTTCAAGCGAGTGACGGTGCGCGACAACTCGCCGAGGTTGAAGTCGATGGAGCCGAGCTGCTGCTCGAGGCGCGAGCGCGCGATGCTGGCTTCGCCGGAGATGTTCAGAAGTTGGTCGAGTAGCTCGGCGTCGACGCGCGCCATTTCCTGCCGTTCGGCGGGTGCGACGGGTTCGCGGCCGGGTGGGACGGCCTGTGGAGGCAACAAGGGGTCGTCGTTGCTCTTCGGCTCGGTGGTGCGGCCTAGGGCGACGGACACTGACTTTGCCGGTGCGGAGATCGCAGCCGGTTGTTCAACTGGTGGCGGTGCCACGGGTGGCGCTTGTGCTGCAGCGGCTTGCTCGGCTGCGATCGCAGCAGCAGCGGTCGCGGCGGCAGCGGCGTCCGGGGTAGAGGCAAACGTGGGCTGCTCGGGGGCAGCAGCTGGCGATTCGTAGAACGCGGGCGGCGGCTCGTTGGCGGCTGGCGGCTGAGCCCATTGGTCAGAACCAGACTGTGGTGATTCGGCGGGAGCCCACTGGTCGTGGGTGCCCTGCGGCGTAGACGAGGTCCGCTGCTCGGTGGATTCCTGCGGTGACGCTGGGGGAGCCCACTGGTCGGAAGTTGGATGCGACGGCGTGGAGGACCAACTCTCAGCGGTGTCCTGCGGTGACGGCGTTGGGGACCACGGTTCGGGGGCACCTGCGGAGGACACCGGCCACTCGCCGGCTGTTGCTGCTGCCCCGAACGTCTCCGCGGTCGGCGGTTCGTAGGAAGACGGGCCGCCCGGCTGATCTTCTGACAGCGGCGGCAAAGATCCGTCGGTGAAGGTCGGAGTTTCCTGCGTCGACTCCGGAGTCCATGATTGGACGGGAGTGACTTCCTCGTTCGCCGCAGAATCGCGCGCGACCATGTAGTCCGTCGCGACGTGACTGTCGGCGGATTCGGCGCGATCGGTGCCGGAGTCAGACAGCGAATGTTCGCCTGTCAGTTCCGCAAGATCGCTGCCGCTCAAGTCATATGTACCGGGCTCGCCGTCCGCGGGCGCATCGCCGGTCGTATGTTGTTCGTCCGACTGTTCCGATGGCGTCGGGTAACTCGCGAGCAACTCGGCGGCGAGATCACCAGAGGCGGGATCGGCGCTGCCGACTGGTTCGAAATCGAACGGTGGCAAAGGCGCAGTCAATGTGTCGGGCAGCGACGAATGCGGCGGCGTCAGTGCGCGATTCAGCTGGGTCTCTTCGTCGGGGCTGAGCTCTGACTCGGAGACTTCGAAACCGGAGGTGTCCGGCTCGGAGGATCTGGAGAAGGCGGAGAAGCCGCGGTGTTCGTGGGCTGCTGATTCGGAGGCGGCGCCGGCGTCAGTCGAGCCGGAGCGGGTGTAGGCAGACGCGGCGTCAGCATCGGTCGCTGTGGCCTCAACACCGGAAGATCCGAACCCGGTGTAAGCAGACTCACCAATAGCGTCCGTCGGCGATTCACTCGCTGCGGCCGCTGGCGTTTCCTGCTCCGCCGGTGTCAGCGCGGGTGGCGGCGGAGCAAAGGATTGTGGGGCGGGGGGTACTGCCGGTGGATGTGCGAAGGTTGGACCCGGCGCATCAGTTCGTCTGAAGGGCGCTCCCACCGGTGCAGCGGAGATCGTCGGTGCGGCCGCAGCGAGCACGGCCCCGCGAGGCTTCGTCAAACTGTGGATGCGCGCGATCATTTGGCGGGCGGATGAAACACGCCGACCGTTCGCGACCGACTCACGCATGCGCGCAAGTTCGTCCAGGCTGGCCTGGATGACGTCAAACATGGCGTCATCGATTGGCACAGAGCCGTTGTCGACCTGCATGACGAGCGTTTCCAACTCGTGGCTCAGGTCGCCCATGCCGGTGATGCCCGCCATGCGGGCGCCACCCTTCAAAGTGTGTAGCGGTCGTTTGAGCGCCGCGCGGTAGTCCGCACTGCCCGGCTCAGAACGCCAATCGCTCAGGGCGCTCTCGGAGAACTCGATGAGCTCCATGGCCTCTTCGCAGAAGATCGCGGCCACTTCGGGATCGAAATCCCCGGAATCGGCTGCCGACAACTCGTCTTCGTCACCTTGAATCGAGGTCTCGGACTGCTCTTCCTCGGCTGCCTTCGCAATGCGCTGGTCGAGGAGCTTCTCGGCGTGGGCAATCCGTTCCTGCAGGGGAAATTGATTCTGGAAGTAGCCGGTCACCTCATCCAGGTGCGAGACGACGGCCTCCATGGCGACCATGCAATCCGCCAACAAGGACAGATCCTGGTTCAGCAGTCCCAGGCCGCTGTTGAATACACGGCGCAACCAATGATCGAGCGGCTCGGCGAGACGAATCCCGTGTCGCGCCTGGGCCATCTTCGAGCTGCCGGATAAAGTGTGGCAGGCTCGATAAACATCTTCGGGAATCGCGTGCGGCTCGGACACGCCTTCTTCGCGGTCGAGATACGCGCGCACGGTCGCGACGTGATTGGCCGTCTCGCGCGAGTAGATATCACGAAGAACATCATCCGGGCCGGATTGCGAGGCTGCCGCCTCGGCGCCGGCGGAAACCGGTGATTCTTCCTCCAACACGATCGACTCTTCGGCCGCGGGCTCCTCGGGGAGCAGCAGGTCCAGATTGTCGAGGTCGGCTGCGAGGTTCGCAGCGTTGGAGTCAGAGCCAGAGGATTCGGGCTCGGTCGGCTCGGGAGCATCGGAATCTGCGCTGAACGACTCGGAAATCGAGGGCGAGGAATCTGCGATCTCGCCGCTCGGCGCTTCCAACAGCGACTCCTCGGCGAGCCCGACGTTGTCGTCGGACAGCGAGCGATTGGAGGTGGTCGAGCCCGTCCGCGTCGACGTGCCGGCTGGATGGACACTGACAATTGTTTGTGTGTGCGAGTTGCGATCGGCGCCAAACGCGCCGGGTGCGGCGGACGCACCTTGCGTACCAGCGCCGGCGGAACTAGCGGAGCCGGCCAACCCAGCACGGGCAGCGGCACCGGCGGACCCAGCCAACCCAGCACGGGTGCCGGCACCAGCGGACTCGGCGCGGGAGCCAGATGCGGCGGAGCCAGCGGGGCCGGCATGCGTCGCGGAACCAGTTGACCCAGCTAGGCCGGTGGAACCCACGCCGGTGGAGCCGGCGAACGCGCTAAATCCAGCGGCGGTCCGTGGAGGGTCCATGCCCGTCGCGACTTGGGCGAACGTTGGACCGGGGGTTCTAACTGTCGACGATGTTGACGAAGGAGCCGTTGGCGGCGTCGCCGCAGCGGCCTTCGCCGGCGGCATCGGCACAATATTCGGCGCAGTGAACGTCGCCGTACCCGTGTTGGCGGGCGGCGGGATGACCTGGGTGCGGACCGACGCGGCGCTGGCGGCAGCACCGGGTGCAGGTGCGCCGGACGCGATAGTGCCGGCGGCAGGAAGGGGTTTGCCCGCGGCGAGAGCCGTCGCGCGCGCAGCGATCGACGCGGCATCGACACGGGGCGCACGGCCAGTTTCGAGTTGCTCGACGAGCTCGGGCAGTGCGTTTACAGAATCCCGGAGCACCTCAACGATTGGGGGTGAGCGGGTCAGCGTGTTGTCGAGCAGGCGATTCAACAGGTTCTCGATCGACCAGGCGAACTCACCCAACTCGCGGGCGCCGACCATTCGGCCGCTGCCCTTGAGGGTGTGGAACGAGCGGCGAACCGTGATGAGCGAGTCGCGCTCCATCGGGTTCTGGTCCCACGCCGGGAAGAACTTCTTGATCTTGGCCAGCTCTTCGTGAGCTTCCTCAATGAAGAGCTTGATCAGTTCCGGATCGGCTGTCTCTGCCAACGGCGGCGCACTGCGGGTGGTCGGCGGTGTCTGGCTGCCCACGAGCGTTGAGCTCGGATCGGTTTCCGCACCAAACACCGAGGAAGGCGAAATCTGGAGAGTCCGCGCATACGCTGACGGTTCGACCGCAGGCAACGTAGGCAGAGCTGGTGTTTGTTGATGCTCCAGTGCCTGCACACAGGCCTGGGCGTTGTCGAGCATGTACCAGGGGTCGCTGCGTCCCGCCTGGAGCGTTTCCATGTAGTACTCGACGCTAACAATGGCGTCGGCCAGGCGATCCATGAATCCGTGTGGCAGACCCTGCCCGCCTGGCTGCATGACTCGCTTCAACTGTCCGGTCACGCCCTCGATGACTTCAACTGCACGCGCCTTGCCCAACATGAGCAGGCCGGCCTTGAGTCCACGCATCAAGTCCTGCCAGCTGTCGAGTCCGGCGGCGTCGAGAGTGCCACCCACGTTCTGGGTGATGGCTTCTTTGATACGTGCGAGGTTCAGGATGCACTCGCGGAGAACCGCGGCCTGGACCTGTTGGAATTCGTTGTCTTCAACTTCTTCAGGCGCTGTCGCGTCCTTCGGACGAATCAGGCCGACGAGTTGGCCGTCGAGGCGATCTTCGACGCTGATGAGAGTGGCGGCGATTTGTACGAGAGTGCCTTCGTCGGGCGGGAGTGTTCCGTCGACAATCTTCTGCAATCGCTCTGTCTCGACCTGAACGCTCCCACGCAGCTCACCGAGACCCAACACGCCGAGTGTGTCGCCGATCTTGCGAAGCATCTCCACCTGGGAGGCCAGCTCTTTCGGCTGTCCGGCTCCACGCCGAACAAAGATATCCAACACATCCTTGACCTTGGACAGGTCCTCGCGAATCGCGATGGCCACCGTCTGCATGAGCTTCACGCTCGGTGCGGACAGGTTCTCGCGCTCCTGCTCAATGCTCTCGTCGACGGGCAACAATTCGGACAGACGGAACGAAGCACGGACGGCCATGACACGCGGCCCGGAAGATTCGGCGCGGCCAACGTAATACAGTAGGTTGTTCAGAAGCTCGACGGCAGGAGTCTGCGCATAGCGCGGCTCACCCTGTTCGTATAAGCGTCGGATCTCACGGTCACCTAGACCTAACAGGCGCTTGATGGAGACGCCGCCTTCGAGGCCATTCTCCTGCAGTGCTTCGATGACGGCGCCCGTCACCCACCACAACTGAAACACCGGCTGACGGGTCGCAATCTGCTCGAGCTTCTGCGCCACGGCGGCCAGAATGTCGAGGTTCTGCTCGATGCGCTCACCGCGGATCCAGCCGATGAGGCCCACCTGAAACCGCGCGCGCAACCGCCGCGCCCACTGCTCAACAGTCAACGGCGGCTCACCGGGCGATGCCGCGACAGGGTGGGCCTGCTTGTCAGACTTGAGGTTGAGGAGCAGCAACGTGCCTTCGGACAACAACGCGCTGCCGCGCACCGCCCGCAGGTCATTCAGAAGTGGAAGCAACACGAGCGCCAAGTCGCGGCCGCCTGCCAGCACCCGCTCGAGATAACTCGGCAGCTGCACCATGGCGCGCATCAGCGCATCGAGACTCTCGGCCTGGCTCTTGCGCTCCGAAGCGGTCTGCAGCAGGTAGCTCGCCACCTGCTCCATTTCTTCGGCCAGCAGCGCGGCGCCATAGATTTCGAGGACACGCAGAACACCCTGGACCTGGTGAAGTTCCTGGGTGCAACGCTCGAGCAGATTGACGTTGTCAGGCTGCTCGACGTAGTTCTCGAGAGCTGTACGCGCCTCCGCGAGCGTGACGTTCAGCTCGCGACCGACGAAATCCAGCGTCTGGGAAGCGACTTCCGGCATGAAAAGCTCTCGACCGGTATCAGGTGCCGCCGAGCGCCGAAGCGTGGCGCACGGTGGGAGTGGACTTGGTGTCGTCTAAGCGTTTGAAGGCTCCGGTGGCGCCGATCGGCTCGGTGGTCGTGCCCGGCAAGCGGAAACCCGCGGCAGCCTTTCGCAGGCCGGCCGACAACTCGGCCAGTTTCGCGATAGCGGCCGAGGTGGCGCTGGTGGATTCCGCGGTCTGGGCACTGATCTCCTTCAGAACCTGCATGTTGCGCGCAATGTTCTGGGCCGCGCCCGTCTGTTGGCGCGAGCTGCCGGATATGTTCTGCACCAGGCTGGCAATCTGGTTCGACACCTGCTCGATCTCCTCCAGGGCGGCGCCCGCGTTCTCAGCAAGCAGCGCTCCACCGACAACATCGGTCGTACTGCGCTCCATCGAGACGACCGCCTCGTTCGTATCCGTTTGAATCGTGCGCACCAGCACTTCAATCTGCTTGGTCGCATTGGCAGCCCGCTCCGCGAGCCGCTGCACTTCGTCTGCCACCACCGCAAAGCCGCGACCGGCCTCGCCGGCCATCGAGGCCTGGATGGAGGCATTGAGTGCCAGAATATTCGTCTGCTCGGCAATATCGTTGATCAGCTCGACGATGTTGCCAATCTCCTGTGAGCTTTCACCCAGGCGCTTGATGCGCTTCGACGTCTCCTGGATGGTCTCACGAATCGTATTCATGCCATCGATGGTGCGCCGCACGGCATCGCCGCCCTTGTGCGCCACTTCCACCGAGTGCCTGGCGACGTCCGAGGCACGCTCCGCGTTACCTGACACTTCTTCAGCCGACGCGGCCATTCCGCCTGCCGACTCGGTCGCCGAGGCGATCTGTTTGGACTGGGCACCGCTGGCCTTCGCCAGGTGGCCGGAGAGTGCCTGTGTCTGCCGGGTGGCACTGTCCAGCTGGATCGCCGACTGGTTGATGGTCGTGACCAGTCCGCGCAGGGCATCCACTGCGTAGTTGATAGAGTCGGCTATTGCGCCGGTAATGTCTTCCGTGACCGTTGCCTGTACGGTCAGATCACCGTCCGCCAGGCTCGACAACTCATCCAGCAAGCGCAGGATGGCCTGCTGGTTACGGTCGTTTTCCTTGCGTTGGGTCTCCACCGCCAGGCGTTGATGCTCGACGGTCTGGCGCAACCGCGAAGCGGCGACGAGGCACACCACAACGAACACCAGTGCAATCGCAGCAATCGCGAGGGGAATCCACTTGGGCGCCTTGCTGGCTTCCGCAACCGGAGCCGCTGACATTCCCTCAGCAGCAAGCGCACGCGCGTCTGTCGTAACAGCCCGCGCCGCAGTCTGTGCGGCAGGCAATGCCGGAGCCGCAGCCACCGCTCGACGCACAGCGACACTGAGATCCGTATAGAGCGAATCGAGGGTCTTCAGGCGCCTCTCACCTTCGGCACCGGTCAATCGCGGCAGTCCCAGGCTCGGGCTGGTACCCATCAAACCCTGAATGACCTGACCCAGGTAGTCGGCGCTTTCCGCCAGTCGTTGCGCGGCCTGGGTGGGATTTGCAGCCCCCGCAGCCAACGCGGTTACGTCGAGCTGCAGCCGTTGAGCACGCAACTCAAACCGCTCCAGGGCGCGTGTTGCATTCTCGAGGTTGGGGCCGGACAGGCCGCTCGCAACGGTCGACACTTCGGCCAGTAATTTCGGGACCAATACGCGCGTCTCGCGAGCTGCTCCACTGGCGTCGGTCAAAGAGCTCTGAGCCGTCAACACCGCTGCGGCGTTGGCCAGCAGTCGAGCGAAGCGGGGATCCTTTGTATAGGGCGACCCTGCATCACGCGCAGCGTCTTCCTTGAGTTGGCGCAGCTGATTCTGGAATGCGTTGAGCCCGGCCTCATTGCCGCCAACGGCGCTTTCAGCGTCGATGGCCAGTCCGTAGAGCGAATCCGCTGGAACCGTTGGAGCCGGCGGGGCGCTGCTGCGGCCCTCGATGGCGAAAAAGGCGATGCCACTCGCCAGGACCAGCACGGCTACCAGTGCCAGCAGGGCGGTGAGACTTCCGCCTACTCGTGGGGCTGCCGATGCGGTCGTCATGCGGCTGCCTCGGAGAATGCCGAGCTTTCGAGCACGGCCCTGAGATTGAGAACGGGCCACTGTTCGGCGGCGCGTTTGAAGGCGCCCGCGAGATAGCGCTCACAACGCGCAACCGTCGGTGGTGCATCGCCGGAAAACTCACCCTCGGCGAATCGCCGGAAACCCAGCACTTCATCCACTAGCAGTCCGGCGGGAATTTCCCGATGGTTCACTACGACGATGCGGGTGTTACGGGTCAGCGGCGTCATGCCACTTCCCAGAAAAAGGCGCAGATCGATGATTGGCAGAAGCTGTCCTCGGACATTCGCAAGTCCCTTTATCCAAGTCTTGGCGCCGGGCACGCGAGTCATGCTCGCCGGTACTCCCAACACCTCGCGCGTTTCCTCGCGTGCGACCAGGTACAGGTCCCCGGCCATCCGCAGCGCTACTCCAACCCATTCCTTACCGGCCGCGCCTTCCTGGCTGACCTGCGCGGAGACCGCGCGGCCTCGCCGCTCCAGCTCAGCCAGCAGATCAAAAGGACGGTCGCGAAGCGACTTCAGTGGACTATCCATGCGCTGCGCGCAACTTTTCACGGGGATCGCGCAAGGCGCGACCCCGGACGATTGGCGGCGCTTCGCGCCGGGAAGAAGCCGTTTGGGTATCCATGGTCACGCTGATAACGTCGCCTGGGCCTTGGCGACCAGCTGGTCGGGAGAGACCGGCTTCACCATGTAGTCGATCGCCCCCTGGCGCAGTCCCCAGATGCGATCGGTCTCCTGGCCCTTCGACGTCACCATGATGATGGGAATCGTGCGGGTCTTCGGATCGTTCGCCAGGGCGCGGGTCGCCTGGTAGCCGTTCATGCCGGGCATGACGATATCCATGAAAATCAGGTCGGGACTCATCTCGCGCGCGAGCCGTACTCCCTCAGCACCGTCGGCCGCCGCCGCCGTGCGATAGCCGTGCTTCTCGAGCGCCTTTTGCATCACGTGCACTTCGGTGGGAGAGTCGTCGACGATCAATATCAGCGGCATTCAATCATCTCCCGATATGCGTCTCGATGGCGCTCAGGAGCTCGTCCTTGGTGAACGGCTTGGTCAGGTAGTGCTCGGAGCCGACGATCCGGCCACGAGCGCGATCGAACAGGCCGTCCTTGGAAGACAGCATGATGACGGGGATGGAGCGGAAAACCTTGTTGTGCTTGATGAGCGAGCAGGTCTGATAACCGTCGAGGCGCGGCATCATGATGTCGACGAACACGATGTCAGGCTGATGGTCCGCGATTTTCGCGAGCGCATCGAACCCATCGATGGCCGTAAAGACCTCACACCCCTCCTTGGCAAGGAGTGTCTCGGCCGTACGGCGAATCGTCTTGCTGTCGTCGATCACCAGGACCTTCAGGCCCTGGAGCTTCGTGTTGCTGCCGGTCACGGTGTGGGGCAACTCCTTCCTTTACTCGCGTCTGCATATAGTGACGGTTCTACAGACAAGCGCAGCGCGGGTTTTAACATATCGGCACACCCCCTGCTATGCAATGCACGTCACGTTTTTCAAAGGTCACGAGTGATCGGGCCGCCAGGCCTGCGCAAGGCGGACATATTCGCGCGGACGTGAGCATAATCAGACCACCTTTCGAGGACATTTTTCGATGAGCGAACACTTTCGTCTCGGCGTCGTGATGGATCCCATCGATGCCATCAAGTATGCGAAGGACTCCACCCTTGCGATGCTGCTTGCTGCACAGGCTCGCGGTTTTGAACTCACTTACTTCGAACAGAGCGACCTTACCCTGCGCGACGGTGTCGCGTTCGGTCGTGCAAGAACACTAACCGTGCGTGCCGACGCTAACGACTGGTTCACGCTCGGCGAATCCCGCGTCGAGAGATTGGGCCAACTCGACGCAATCCTGATGCGCAAAGACCCGCCTTTCGATACAGAGTACATCTACAGCTCTTATATCCTCGAACGAGCCGAGGAACAGGGCTGTCTCATCGTCAACCGCCCCCAGGGGCTGCGCGACATGAATGAGAAAGTCTACACGGCCTGGTTTCCGCAATGTTGCGCACCCACGCTCATTACACGCGATATGAAGGACATGGAGAGCTTCCTGGCCGAGCACGGCAAGATTGTCTGCAAGCCGCTGGACGGGATGGGCGGCCGATCCATCTTTGTGCTGGAGCGGCATGACAAGAATATGAATGTCGTGTTCGAAACGCTGACCGACTACGGGCGCCACTATGCGATCACGCAGCGCTACATCCCGGACATCGTGAAGACAGGCGATTCCCGCGTGCTGCTCATTGATGGCGAACCTGTGCCCTATGCCCTCGCGCGGATACCTACGGATAACGACAATCGCGGGAACCTTGCCGCGGGTGCGAAAGGGGTGGGTCGACCCTTGAATGATCGGGACCGTTGGCTCGCCGGGCAGATCGGACCCGCGTTGGCAGCGAAGGGCATGATGTTCGTGGGTTTGGATGTGATTGGCGATTTTGTGACTGAGATCAATGTGACCAGTCCGACGGGGATTCGCGAGTTGGATAAGCAATTCGGGCTGAACATCGGGGATCTGCTCATGCAGGCCATCGAGCGCCGACTCAAGGGCCGCGCGCCGAGACTCTGACGACATGCCGCCTCGTGCCCTGACACTCCGAGAAGGTAAGGCGCCGGTTCGTGACCGGTTGCTGACGATGCTGTTCCTGGCGGCATTGCTGCACGGTCTCATCATATTGGGACTGACGTTCAACTCAGCCTCTGGCGGTCGGGATTCAGCCCCTGGCCTGCAAGTTCTGCTCGTTTCAGACGAGGTTCCGGAAGCGGAGCGCAACGATTCAGCCACCTATCTCGCGCAACGCACTCAGCTGGGGTCCGGCAATACGCAGGATTCTGTAGCTCCGCGCAACCCGGCATCCTCCATCCCCATCCGGCAGCAGGATGGCGTTAAGGGAGGCGACTCGCTGACCAAGCGCGGTGATATGGCGGGCAATCGCGCCGACCGCGTCATCTCGACGACAGGATGGAGCACCGAAGTCCACTACCTGGCAGACGCGGGCAACTCCGGGGCGTCTCCGGATCAGCCGCTGCTGCTGGAGCAGCAGAACGCCAGCCAGCCGGGTCCTGAAGATGAAAACGGACCGGCGACCCTTCGCGGGCCGAAGCGGGATGAGCTGTGGATTACACCCGATACAAAGGCGGCCACGCTTGCGCCTTACCTCGATAGCTGGCGCCGCAAGGTTGAGCGCGTTGGCACGATTCACTATCCGAGCGCGGCACGCACCTTGGGCGTCAAGGCGAGTCCGGTGCTCGAGGTGGGCATCGACGCCAGCGGCAAGCTCGATAAAGCCGTTATTCGCCAATCGAGCGGTTATCCCGAGCTGGATAACGCGGCGCTGGAGATCCTGAAGCTGGCCAGCCCCTTCGATCCGTTCCCGCCGGAGCTGGCCCACGATTACCGGGTGTTGCGCTTTGCATACGAATGGCAATTTGTGGGCGGCCGGCTGAAGGGCAGCGCGGTATCGGCTGTTCCCTGAGTCTTCGCTGTTCCTTGAGCCAGGCTCGTGTCGTCCGCATACTGAGGGCATGAGCGGAAAAGAGAGCAGGAGCAGCATCCTCGGCGGGCCGCCGCTGACCGATGTGGAAGACACCGACCCAGGCGGCGACCCCACTGCCAGCCTGACGAATCACCTGTTGATTGCCATGCCCTCGCTGTCGGATCCCAACTTCTCGCAGACGGTGGCGTTGATCTGCGAGCACACTGACAAGGGTGCGCTGGGCATCGTGCTCAACAAGCCGCTGCCGATGAAGTTGTCTGATGTGCTGACGCAGATGAAGCTCGAGCCCAAGAGTGACGTGATTGCTGAGCTGCCTGTCCTGCGCGGCGGGCCTGTGAATACGGACCGCGGGTTCGTATTGCATCGGCCGGGCGGCAAGTGGGATCACACTCACAAGGTGTCTGACAGCATTCAGGTTACGACGTCGCGGGATGTGCTGGCTGCTATGGCGCGGGGTGAGGGGCCAACGGATGCGTTTATTGCGCTCGGGTACGCTGGTTGGGAGTCGGGGCAGTTGGAGCGCGAGATGCGCGAGAATGCCTGGCTGTCGATGCCGGTGGACTCGCGCGTTGTGTTCGAGTTGCCGTTTGAGGAGCGGTGGACGGGGGCCTGGCGGTTGATGGGGATTGATGTGGACCGGTTGAGTCCTGTGGCTGGGAATGCGTGAGATGGTTGAGCTGCGGCGCCGATGGCGCCTGTAGAGGGCGGAGACGCACCTGACGGGGGCGCGTCGAGAGCGCCGGGAAGAGATCTGACTGGCGAGCGTTCTGCTCCCTATACCGTTCTTGCTTTTGATTTTGGACTCAAACGGATTGGGCTTGCCTCTGGTGACACGCTCACCTCCTCTGCTTCGCCGCGGCCTGCCGTAGCCGTCTCTCACAGCGGGCCCGATTGGGTTGCCATTGAGCGCGAGCTGCGCTCGCTTCATCCTCGAATTCTGGTTGTCGGTGCGCCGTATAATGTGGATGGCACTCCGGGCGCTGTTGCGCCTGCTGCGCGCCGCTTCGCTGCGGAGCTGGAAAAGCGCTTTGGGTTGCCGGTCAACAGGGTGGACGAGCGGTTTTCTTCTCTGGAGGCGAATGAAGCGTTGAAGGCGCGGCGCGCCAGTGGGGAGCGCCGCAAGCGGATCCGGCGGGAAGACATCGACAGTGCCGCGGCCGCTGTGATCCTGGAGCGTTGGTTTGCGGGTGAGGGCCGTTTAAAGTGAGCGAAATCGAGATTGATCAGCGGCGGGATGACGGGTCTTTGCGTCATCTTTTGAGCCTGGAGCACCTGTCACGCGCCGAGGTCGAGCGCTTGCTCAACAAGGCGCAGACTTTTGTGCGACCGCTGGGCTCGCTTCCGCCTGCCAGCAACACGCTTGCCGGCGTTACTGTTGCCAACCTGTTCACCGAGCCATCGACTCGCACGCGCGTGTCGTTTGAGCTGGCCGCGAAGCGGTTGGGCGCGGATGTGGTCAACCTGGAGATGCAACTCTCGTCGCGGATCAAGGGCGAGAGCATGTTGGATACGGTCTACACGCTCCAATCGCTGCATGTTGACGTGATGGTCATTCGGGATTCGGAAGCGGGGGTGCCTTCGTTGGTTGCTGCGAATGTGGCTCCGCATGTCAGTGTGCTGTCTGCGGGTGAGGCGCATCTTTCGCATCCAACTCAGGGGTTGCTGGATGCGTTGACCGTTTGGCAGCACAAGAGGCGGTTTGAGGGGTTGTCGATTGCGATTGTTGGAGACATCCGTCATTCGCGAGTCGCGCGCTCGTCGTTTCATGCATTTCACACGCTGGGTGTGCCTGATATTCGTGTGATTGCTCCTTCGGCGTTGATGCCGGACGACGGTGAGTTCGCCGGGTGCTCGCGGCATACGTCGCTTGCGGACGGTTTGAAGGGCGTGGATGTTGTGATGATGTTGCGCATCCAGAGGGAGCGGATGGGACAGGCGGATTTGCCGGATGCGGATCGGTATTTTGCGCAGTATGGGCTGACGTCGGAGCAGCTGGGGCACGCGAAGGCGGATGCGATTGTTATGCACCCGCAGCCTATGAATCGCGGGATTGAGATTGCATCCGAGGTGGCGGATGGGCGGCAGTCTGTCATCCGTGACCAGGTCAGGAACGGTGTGGCGGTGAGGATGGCTGTGTTAGCGGATGTGATTGGGTCGCGGGGGAGTGTGTCCTGAGGAATCAGGCATTCGGCGTGCCGGGCCGAGGAAGGACCGTGGTGACTGTGGTTTGTGTGAACGATCGGCGGTCCGCATGAGTAAGCACAACCGCGGGACGATTTTTCTCGAGGATGCCGTTGTTTTGCAGCAGACGGCGTATGACGGGGAGCAGATGGTTTTGCGTGTTGCGGCACCGAAGTGTGCGGCGCGGGCTGAGCCGGGAAGCTTCGTTCATCTGACTTGTGACCCTGCTATTCCGATGCGACGGCCGCTGTCGATCATGCGGGCCGACCCTTCACAGGGTTGGGTTGAGATTCTGTACAAGGTGCTGGGGCCGGGGCTGCAGGCTTTGGCTGCGCGCAAGGTCGGGGAGAAGATCAGCACGCTGGGGCCGATTGGGCGGGGTTTTACGCCGCATCCAGAGCGGCCGCGGGCGCTTTTGATTGGCGGGGGTGTTGGGATTCCGCCGATGGTCTTTCTGGCCGATCGGTTGCGGGGGCGCACTGACGCTCAGTGGCAGCCGTTGGTGTTGATGGGGTCGGAGATTCCGTTTCCGTTTCGGGCGCGGCCTTCACGGATTGTGGT
>Ga0137415_10000472_pt1 | contig 38308 bp, 25 predicted proteins | sample CZODoug3_1_1_16f_FD_183082 | JGI IMG/M metagenome (GOLD analysis project Ga0137415, IMG submission 183082) | Vadose zone soil fungal communities from Angelo Coast Range Reserve, California, USA - CZODoug3_1_1_16fungal (Hybrid Assembly) | ecosystem: Environmental > Terrestrial > Soil > Vadose...
TCATCAGCCCGCTGCGCTGTGCATTCGAGTATGGCTATCGCGACCACCCGGAGAAGCACAATCCGGCAACGGGCCTGAAGGGTTTTCGCATCACGAAGAAGGACCGCCGACCCATTGATCCCTTCAGCGTTCAGGAGGCCGAGGCGCTGATCGCGGCGATCCACAAAGATTGGGGCGAGGCCCAGGGCAACTACGATGAGTTTCGCTTCTTCACGGGCTTGCGACCCTCCGAACAGATTGCCCTGTTGGTGTCCGACTGTGACATCGCACAGGGCAAGGTGAACATCACCAAGGCGCGCGTCATGGCGCGCGACAAGGACCGTACCAAGACCTGCACCGATCGCCTCATTGAGCTCTGCCCGCGCGCGCTCGAAGTGCTCAAGCGCCACCTTGCTCTACGGGCGCGTCTGAAGCTCGCGGGCAAAATCCATCACGAGGATCTGTTCTTCAAGGAAGACGGCAGTCCGATTCGCAACCTTCAGTACCCTTGGGTTCGGTGGAAAAGCACCTTAGCCCGAGTGAAGTCGCGCTATCGCGAGCCGTACAACGCACGCCATTCCTCCGTGAGCTGGAATCTGATGATCGGCAAGAACCCGCTGTGGGTCTCGAAGCAACACGGCCACAGCGTGCAGACGATGTTGGAGGTCTATGCCGCGTGGACGGAGGGGACGAAGGAGGCGGACATCGAGGCAATCAAACACGCGATGCAAGGGAGTCCGCAGCTCGCGGTTCGCACTCAGCGTGTCGCTGAGGGAGCGCGTGAGGGAATGCCGATCGATCCCCTGAAGGCCCCAGAATTTGGCAGTAGATTGGCAGTAGGGAAATCGAGGAATCGCGTAGGTGTCTGTTCTAACAGGAGAAAGACCTGGCGGAGAGAGAGGGATTCGAACCCTCGAAGGGCTTTTGACCCTTACACCCTTAGCAGGGGTGCGCCTTCGACCACTCGGCCATCTCTCCGCGTCGCCATAAAGCTTTAACTTTCAAGTACTTGAAAGTGCACCGGGCAAACCCGGCCCCGTAGCGAGGGTCGCCATGATAATGGAGCATCCGGGAAAAGGTAAGCGCGCTGCACCGACTGCGCACTCAATGGGCCAGGAAGAGGAGTAAATGACCGGGAAATGGGGGAGGAAGGGGCGCTTCGGCGTCGCGCGGGAGAGCCGCGCGCGAGCCGATACGCTGATCTAGGCCGAAACGTACTCAGCGGCCGGCTTGGATTCGCCTTGCGGCTCGCCCTGCTGTTCGCGCTTGATACGCTCGAAGATCTCTTCCCGATGGACGGCAACATTCTTCGGTGCATTGATACCAATTCGCACCTGATTGCCCTTCACCCCAAGGACGGTGACGGTGACATCGTTACCGATCATCACGGTTTCACCCACCCGTCTCGTCAGTATGAGCATTATTCTTCCTCCTTGATCTTGGGCCGCCCGGATTTGAGAGCCGCAAGAATCCGCTAAAGAAATCTACGGATTCGCGTCGATGAGACACATAAGGGAAAGCCTGAATTTGCGCTGCCCACTTCGAGTGCAGCGCAACGCATCTCACAAAAACACCCGGTCAGCACCGTAGTCAAACCAGCTTGCCACGAACGAATTGCTGCACGCCCGCCAGCGCGGCATCGAGCGCAGCCGGGTTGTTACCCCCCGCCTGCGCAAAATCCGGGCGGCCGCCACCGCGGCCCCCAACTTGTGCGGCAATCGTACCAACTAATTCACCTGCTTTTACCCGTGATGTCACATCCGCAGTAACACCTGCAACTAAAACCACTTTGTCGGAACTCTCAACCGACGCAAGTACGATAACGGCGGTCTTCAGTCTGCTCTTTAGCTGATCCACAGCATTGCGCAGCGCACCGGCATCCGCCCCGTCGATTTTGGTTGCGACCACCTTCACACCCTGTATGTCCACAGCCCCAGCAGCAAGATCCACTCCCTGGCCCGACGCCAATTTGTCCTTCAGAGTACGGATCTCCTTTTCCATCTGGCGGATACGCTCCAGCGCATCCCGGACCTTATCTGTCACATCGTCGCGTGACCCTCGCACCAGATTTGAAAGGTCTCTCAACAATTCGTCACTCTTCTCGACATAGTCGATGGCCGCTTCACCGGTAATGGCTTCAATGCGACGCACGCCCGATGCAACACCACTCTCGCTGGTGATCTTGAAGAAACCGATATCGCCAGCACGGCTGACATGGGTACCGCCACACAGCTCCATGGAGAATTCGCCGATGCGCAGCACGCGAACATTCTGTTCGTACTTCTCACCAAACAACGCCATCGCGCCTGCGGCAACGGCATTTTCGTAGTCCATCAGCTCGGTCTGTGCAGCAGTGTTGCGCCGAATCTCCGTATTCACCAGCCGCTCGATCTCACGCAACTCTTCCACACTCACCGGCTGCAGATGTGAGAAGTCGAAGCGCAAACGGTCGGGCGCGACGAGTGAGCCCTTTTGCTGCACATGCGTCCCCAACACTTTGCGGAGCGCTGCATGCAAAAGATGTGTCGCCGTATGATTCAACGCCGTCGACCGGCGACGCTCGCCATCAACGCGTGCGTCGAGCGTATCACCAACCCGTATCTTCCCCTGCGCAACCCGACCCGCGTGAGAGAACGCCGTCCCCCTCTTTTGGGTATCCGCTACGTTGAAGTGGAAGCCAGGACTTGCGAGCTCCCCCGCGTCGCCAACTTGCCCACCTGATTCCGCATAGAACGGAGTTCTGTCGAGAACAACTTCGCCCTCATCGTCCGAATTCAACTCTGGAACGGACGCCCCACCCTTCAACAGGGCAACAACCTTACCTTTACCTTCGAGCCCGTCGTAACCTTCGAACTGCGTACGTGAGTCGATCGACGCAGCGCCGCTCAAAGAGACACCAAACTTGCTGGCGTCCTGGGAGCGCTTGCGTTGCTCCTCCATCGCCGCGTCGAATCCAGCCTGGTCAATCGTCATCCCGCGTTCGCGCGCGATGTCCGCAGTCAAGTCCGCCGGGAACCCAAACGTGTCGTACAGCTTGAACACAGTCTCGCCGTCGATCATCGTTCCCCGTGTCTCCTTGATCTCGCCTTCCAGCAGAGACATTCCGTTGGCCAACGTTTCAGCGAAGCGCTCTTCTTCGAGTTTCAATACGCGCTCGACCTGGGCACGCCCACGGACCAGCTCGGGATATGCGTCCCCCATCTCCTTTTCGAGTACGGAGACCAACTTGTAGAAGAATGTCTCCTTAATACCCATCTGGTAGCCGTGACGGATCGCACGCCGAATAATCCGTCTGAGGACATACCCACGGCCTTCGTTCGAAGGCAACACGCCGTCGATTACCAGAAACGTGCACGAGCGAATGTGGTCCGCAATAACTCGCAGCGAATTCGCATCGAGATCGCGCGTGCCAGCGAGTTCCGCAGCAGCACGGATGAGACTCTTGAACAGGTCGATCTCATAAACGGTGTGAACGTCCTGCATCACGGTCGCAATGCGTTCCAGACCCATGCCCGTATCGACGGACGGCCGGGGCAACGGCGTCAGCTTCCCGTCCGCCGACCGATCAAACTGCATGAAAACGAGATTCCAGACTTCGACGTATCGATCTCCGTCCTCGTCCGGTGAGCCGGGGGGTCCACCGGCCACGGCGGGACCGTGGTCGTAGAAAATCTCGCTGCACGGACCACAGGGCCCCGTGTCGCCCATCGACCAGAAGTTTGATTTCTCACCCAGCCGGGTGAACCGATCAGACGGGATACCGATTTCCTTCAGCCAGATATCAGCGGCTTCGTCATCGTCGCGATACACCGTTACCCACAGACGTGCCGGATCCAACTTCAGGGTGCGGGTCAGCAGATCCCACGCAAAGCGAATTGCGTCCCGCTTGAAGTAGTCGCCAAACGAGAAATTCCCCAACATCTCGAAGAAGGTGAGGTGGCGAGCCGTGTAGCCCACGTTTTCCAGATCGTTGTGCTTGCCGCCGGCGCGCACCACGCGTTGGCTCGTAGTCGCGCGAACGTAATCCCGCTTCTCCTTGCCCAGGAAAACGTCCTTGAACTGCACCATTCCCGCGTTGGTGAACAGCAGGGTGGGGTCGTTTCCAGGGACGAGCGAGCTGGAGGGCACGACCGTATGGCCGTGCTCGCGAAAAAATTGCAGAAAGGCGCGACGGACGTCCGCCGCACTCATGTACGAAGGTTTGTTCAAGTTTGTCAGTCCAGGTCGAGATCGGCGCCGAGGGCCGAACGGATATGATCCGATGAAAAGCCCTGGTACTGCAAAAAGCGCGCTTGCCGCGCCTTCTGCGTCCAATCAGCGGGCGGCTCGGGGCCGAATTTGCGCTGGCGCACCTCGCCAGCCAGGGCCCGCCAATCCGGCCCACCGGCGAGGGCCGCATCAATGAGCTCCCCGGGCAGCTCCAGAGCCTTCAGCTCCGCGGCAATGCGCAGGGGGCCCTGTCCCCGGGCCGCCTCATAGCTGACGTAGTTCGTGGCATATCGGGCATCGTTCAAGGCACGTTCTTCGACCAGGTCCGCAACGGCATTGGCCACAGCCTCCGCCTCGAACCCCTTCCGCTCCAGCCTGCCCCGCAGCTCCCCGGTGGCAAAGTCCCGCCGGGCCAGCAGTCCAATGGCGGCACTGCGGGCAGCCGCGGAGTCCCCCGCCTGTTCCGCTGTCACGGATTTGCGCTTTCGACCAAATGGCATGGGTTTGAGCTTTGCTATTATCTGGTGCTGCAGCGAAGGTCGGGTTTCGGCTGGCAACTGCGCTTTACACCTAAAAACTCAGATCAGCGTCGCCACCATCGACCCGGAAAGGAATTCCATGCGAATTGTCATTGGGTCAATTGCCGTCATGTCCATGGGGGCATTGTCGCAGGCTTTGGCGAACGAGCCAGAACCCCCGTCATCTACGGCACCGCAGCCCGCCCAGAATTCCAGTCCCGCGCAGGCGGCACCCTCGCCCCCCGATCTCCAGGCTGGCGCCAAGCCACCGGTCGCCAGCAGTCAGACCGCTGCTCAGCCGTCGACCACCGCCAAGGCCACGGCAACCTCATCCGGCAAGCCAGAATTGACCCGCGAGGAGCACAACCTCCTGCGCCAGGGCTACAAGCTCGAGGTGCACGAGGGCGAAAACTGGTTCTGCAAGCGCCAGCCTGTCTTAGGGTCGCGCCTTCAACAGAGCAAGGAGTGCGGCACGGCGGCCATGTGGGCCAAGCAGCATGCGGATGAGCAGGAGAGCCTGCGCAGCTCCCTGAAGTCCAACTCAATGCCCACCAATATGGGGCATTAGTAAGCATCGGCGAGGCCCGTGATCTCGACGCTCGCGGCCCGGGCTCTTCCCGCACCGTGAGCATCATCGACTCTCCACCCGCATTACTGCAGCAGTCGGGCCCTCACTCAGCCCGGATCAAGCCGAATCGGCTTGATCCGCGGCGCCATTCCGCGCCTGTTTCGGCGGCAGCAGCTTCGCACGCACCTGCTCCTCGATCTCGCGGGCCAGCTCCTTGTTCTGCTGCAGGAAGGTCCGGGCGTTGTCCTTGCCCTGGCCGATCCGGCTGCCCTTGTAGCTGTACCAGGCGCCCGACTTCTCGACGATGCCCTGGGCACTTCCCAGGTCGATGATCTCGCCCTCGCGTGAGATACCCGCGCCGTACATGATCTCGAATTCAGCTTCGCGGAACGGCGGCGCCACCTTGTTCTTGACTACCTTCACGCGCGTCATGTTGCCGGTGACTTCCTCACCGGTCTTGATCGCACCGATGCGACGGATGTCCAAGCGGACCGACGCGTAGAACTTCAGAGCGTTACCACCCGTGGTGGTCTCGGGGCTGCCGAACATCACGCCGATCTTCATGCGGATCTGGTTGATGAAGATGACGATGGTGTTGGAGCGCTTGATATTACCGGTGAGCTTGCGCAGAGCCTGGGACATGAGACGCGCATGCAGACCCATCTGCATCTCGCCCATCTCACCCTCGATCTCCGCCTTCGGCGTGAGCGCCGCAACCGAGTCGATGACCACGACATCCACCGCGCTCGAGCGCACGAGCATGTCCGTGATCTCGAGAGCTTGTTCACCGGTATCCGGCTGTGACACCAGCAGGTCGTTGATGTTGACGCCAAGCTTTTCGGCGTACGACGGATCGAGTGCATGCTCTGCGTCCACGAACGCCGCTGTACCTCCAGCGCGCTGCACTTCGGCGATGACCTGCAACGTCAGGGTCGTTTTGCCCGACGACTCAGGTCCGTAGATCTCCACGACGCGACCGCGCGGCAAGCCGCCAATGCCGAGTGCGATGTCGAGACCCAAAGAGCCGGTGGAGATGGCCTCCACGTCGTAAGTGGCGGCGGCGTCGCCCAGTCGCATGACCGAGCCCTTGCCGAATTGCTTTTCGATCTGACCCAGCGCGGCAGTGAGCGCCTTCTTGCGGTTATCTTCCATCTCGGGGTTCCTGGCGGAGTTTGACGAGCGGTGCTGCGGTGTTTTTTCCATACGCGATTATCACATAAACAGTTCCGCGCCGGGCTGCTCGTTTGATGTTATTTGTCCTTTTTTTCAGGCATTTCGCGCGGTTCCCCGCACAGTACCCACGAATTCAAAGCACTGTATAACGAGTCGCGGTTCGCGATGAGCGCCTCCGGAAGAATGGATTACATTGAGCTGACGCGGCTTTCCGGGCGGAACCTTGCACGCGGGAATTACATGCGCTCCGAACGCATTGATTCTATGGCGGGTATCAATCATGCGGGCTCATCGCTCCGCTGGCCGAGTCCTACTCACGCCTTGTGCTCTGCTCGCGCCATCTGTGCGGCGCACTCTCCGATCACCACACATGCTGCCTGCCTATTCCCGGTGGCCACTCGCGGCACCACCGACGCATCGGCAATCCGAAGCCCATCCATGCCGTACACCTCCAGAATGGTTGGCGTGGATTTCGATGGCATCCTCCGGCTCGGATCCGGCAAGCAGCAACTCGCCGCGACTACCAGGACGAACGAGGCCCGGAAAGAGACCCCACCCGCCTTCGCGCCCGCTACGGGAGGACGCCTAGCGAGTACGGACGGCAAACAACCGCGGCACCCAAGCGCGCGTAAACGGACGGTGTTCTCCGCGCGTTAAAACTGCGTCCACATCACTATTCAACAGTTGAATTTCATTGCAAAAAACAGGAGTTATTTGCAGTACACACACTCATTTTCCGAGGATAGACTGACATCAGTTATCAACATTCTGGAAATTGAGATGCACACTCTGCAGGAAATCAAACAAGCGATTCTTCAGCTCCCGGCGATTGAGCGCGAAAGTATTGCCACATGGCTCGGCGACACAGAACCCAGCCACTCGGTGGCCGAGCCCGCTCTCGCGTATGGCGCCAACTACACGAACCGGTTGCTCACCGCGGAGGAATATCTCGAATTCGAGCAAACCGCCGAACTTCGCCACGAATTCGTCGCGGGCACCCTCTACGCCATGTCGGGCTGTACCCAATCGCACAACCGAATCGCGGGAAATTTGTTTGCTGCCTTCCATGCTCACCTGCGCGGAGGCCCGTGCAATGCTTATATGTCGGACGTCAAGTTGCGACTGAAGGCCGGACAGGATGAGTTCTTTTACTACCCGGACATCATGGTAGCGTGCGGCCGGGAGAGCGCTTCGGAAATCTACCTCGAGCACCCCAAGCTGATAATCGAAGTGCTCTCGCCCTCCACAGAGCAGATCGACCGTCGCGAAAAAGCACTGAACTATCGCCAGATCGCGACCCTGCAGGAATACGTCCTGATTGCGCAGAAGCACCCGCATGTCGAGATTCATCGCCGCGCCGATGGCTGGGGCCTGACCGCCCTCAAATCACTCGATGACGCAGCCGAATTCCGTTCCATCGGCCTGTCATTACCGCTGCGGCAGATGTACGAAGATGTGCCCAACACACGGACGACAACACCCACTTGAGCTCGCCGCCATACATGCCGGTCCAGGTGCGAAGCTCATAGTTCTCAACACCAATCTCACCGAATGTCGGCACATCAGGAATGGCCCGCCGTCCCAAAGCCCCAGGTGGACCCCTTCCACGTGGTGGCCCATTGCTGTGGGCGTCTGTTAGGCTCATTCGATGCCATCCCTATTCGACAAGCTGTTCAGATCCAAACCCGCTGCTGCACCTGCCGAACCGGCTCCTGCGGCACCACCAGCGGCACCCGCCGCGCCCGCTTCTGCCGCCGCCCAACCCGCGCCACCTGCTACCGCCAGGCAATTTGACGAGGCCTACGCCAAGGCCACCCAAGCCCTGGCCAGCCAGGATTTCGAGCGCGCCACCCGGCTGTACACGCAGGCTATCGCCCTGAATCCGACCCACGCGGAGGCCTATTACAAGCGCGGCAATGCACTCAGAATGCTGGGCCAGTTGGATGAGGCCGTGGCGAGCTACGATCAGGCGATCGAGCTCAATCCCGACTACGCCTTTGCGTACTGCAACCGCGGCACGGTGCAGCGCAGTCTCGGGTTGCTGGATGAGGCTTTGTCGAGCTACGACGCGGCGATTGCCCTCACTCCCGATGATGCCGTGGCCCACAGCAACCGTGCGCTGGTCCTGCAGGACTTCTCCCGGTGGGATGAAGCATTGGCCTGTTACGACAGGGCCATTGAAATCAACCCGGAGAATGCAGACGCGCAATACAACCGCTCACTCACCGCCTTGTATCTCGGCGACTTCGATACAGGCTGGGCCGGATTTGAGTGGCGTTGGGAACATGCCGGGCGACTGAACATCGGTACCGTCAGACATTTCGAGCAGCCGCTGTGGCTCGGCGATGAACCCCTCGAGGGCAAGCGCCTGTTGATTCACAGTGAGCAAGGTCTGGGCGACACACTGCAATTCAGCCGCTACGCCGCCCTGTGCGCCGCCCAGGGCGCGACCGTGATTCTCGAAGTGCAGCGACCGCTGCTCAGTCTCCTCAGCCACCTCCAGGGCCCGACGCAACTGATCGCCAAAGGAGCCGCTCTCCCACCCCTTGACTACCACTGCCCCATCATGAGCCTGCCCCTGGCGTTCAAAACAACTCTCGACACCATTCCCGCAGCCCCCAACTATCTGCAGGCTGATTCGAGCCGCGTTGCAGAATGGAAGGCGCTCCTGGGCGAGCGCAAGCGGCCACGCGTCGGTCTGGTCTGGAGTGGTAATGCCAATAACACGATCGACCAGCGTCGCAGCATCGCGCTCGCCGACTGGATACCGCACCTGCCTCCGGAGTTTGACTACTTCTGTCTCCAGAAGGACGTGCGCGACGCCGATCGTGCCGCGCTCGATGCGAGTGACCTGTTCTCGTTTGATGACGATCTGATGGACTTCAAAAGCACCGCGGCGCTGTGCGATTCCATGGATGTCGTGATCAGCGTCGACACGAGTCTGCTGCACTTGAGCGGCGCCCTCGGGAAACGGACCTGGCTGCTGTTGCCCTTCACGCCGGACTGGCGATGGCTGCGCGACCGCGATGACACGCCCTGGTACCCGTCCGTGAAGTTATATCGGCAGACAGCCGTTGGCGATTGGAATGGGGTGTTCGCCCGGGTGGCCGCTGATTTACGGCGGGAGATCAAATAGCGGCCGGTGCCGTTGCGCCGGCGCGCCCCTGTCGAGCCATCAGCCCGCGCGCCAAGATCTCACCCGCGCCGCTTGTTCTTGGGCCAACAGCACGGGCGTACCGAGCCCTCACCCGCGCCGCGAAAATTGAAGCACCAACTCCAGGGAACGCTTCACCGAAGCCCGCCGCACAGTCTCGCGATCGCCAGCGAAAACCTCCCCTTCAGCGATCAATTCGAAGCCAGGCCCGCCCACAGCGTTGGGCCCACCGCCCTCGCCGCCAGTGCCCTCGCCACCGCCTCGCGCGCCCATGCTCGCGTCTTGAGCAGCCACCCCCGGCCCCGCGCCAGCGCCAGAAGCACCAGCGCCGCGAGCGCCAGCCGCATTACCCACCCGCCGCCCCACACAAAACCAAACCGTCCCCACCGGCTTCTCAGGCGAGCCACCATCCGGCCCCGCTATCCCGCTCACCGCAATAGACACATCGGCGCCGGTTACACGAAGAGCTCCCGCCGCCATCTCACGCACCGTCGGCTCGCTGACGGCGCCGTGCTCCGCGAGCGTGTGCTCCGAAACCCCGAGATCACGCACCTTCGCCGCGTTCGAATAGGTCACGTAGCCGCATTCAAACCATCGGGAGCTACCGGCAGCGTCAGTAAACGCCTTGGCGATCCACCCGCCGGTGCAAGACTCGGCGGTGACGATACGGTGCTTCGCGCCTAGCGCCCACCGCGCAACGAGCGCCACCAGTTCGGACAGCTGATCATCAGTGACCATGGAATCGAGTGTAGCGCCGTCAGGAGCCCGTCTCCATCTGCAGCGACTCGCTCTCTTGCTGTAGCCTTTGCCCGCATGAACGACGTCGGCACACCTCAGCACACCCCGATGATGCAGCAATACCTGCGCATCAAAAGCCAGAACCCAGACATTCTCCTGTTCTACCGAATGGGAGACTTCTACGAGATGTTCTACGACGACGCGCGACGTGCAGCGTCTCTTCTGGACATCACGCTGACTGCGAGAGGCCAGTCGGCCGGCCAACCCATTCCGATGGCGGGCGTTCCGTTCCACGCTGTCGAAGGCTATTTGGCCAAGCTCGTCCGCAAAGGCGAGAGCGTCGCGCTTTGCGAGCAGATCGGCGACCCGGCGAAGTCGAAAGGCCCCGTCGAACGGCAAGTCGTCAGGATCATTACGCCCGGAACAATCACCGATGAGGCGCTCCTCGACGAACGCCAAGAAACACTTGTAGCCGCGGTAGCCTGCAGCGGCGAACGCTTTGGCCTCGCGTGGCTGGACCTCGCGGCCGGTCGCTTCACCATCCTCGAATCAACGGGTCGCACAGCGCTGGCAGCCGAGCTCGAACGCCTCAAGCCCGCAGAGCTGCTCGTTTCGGAAAGTGAAAGAGACGACGACATCGGGCGACACGGAACAGCCGTCCGCACACGCCCACCCTGGTACTTCGAGCTGGCCAGCGCCTCGCGCCTGCTGACCGACCAACTCGGCACCCTCGATCTGAAGGGTTTCGGCGCCGATGACCTCCCTCTCGCGATCTCAGCAGCCGGCGCGCTCCTGCAGTATGTCCGTGACACGCAAAAGGCAGCCGTCCCCCACATCCGCGGCCTGCATGTCGAGGAGCGCACAGAAGCGCTGATACTGGACGCGGCAACCCGCCGAAATCTCGAGCTCGACGTCAGCATGTCGGGCAACCCCGATGCGACCCTGTTTGCGCTGCTCGACCAGTGCGTCACAGCCATGGGCTCGCGGCAGCTGCGTCGTTGGCTGAACCGCCCGCTGACAGACCAACCAACACTCCGCAGTCGCTATCAAGCCCTCAGCGCCCTCATCGACGGCCGCAATTTCGAAGGCGTCCGCGAGCACCTCCATGGCATCGGCGATATCGAGCGGATTCTGGCGCGCGTCGCCCTTCGCTCAGCCCGCCCGCGCGACCTGACACAACTTCGCCGGTCGCTGGCACTGTTACCCGCGCTGCGCGCCGGCCTCGAGCCAATCGATTCGCCGCTGTTGCAAGAACTGCGCGCCCGTGTGGAAGAGCATGACGATGTCGTCAAACTTCTCACCGCGGCAATCGCCGAAGAGCCGTCAACTTTCGTCCGTGACGGCGGCGTCATCGCAGAAGGTTATGACGCCGATCTGGACGAGCTGCGCCGGATCGCAACCCACACCGACGAATTTCTGCTCGAGCTGGAACGCCGCGAGCGTGAAAGAACCGGCATCGCCGGTTTGAAACTCGGTTACAACCGCGTCTCCGGCTTCTTCATCGAGATCACGCGCAAGGACGCCGAACGTGTTCCCAAGGACTACATCCGCCGCCAGACCGTCAAATCCGCCGAGCGCTTCATCACCGAAGAGCTCAAAGGCTTCGAGGAAAAGGTGCTGAGCGCCCGCGATCGCTCTCTGGCGCGCGAGAAGGATCTCTACGAAACCATTCTGACCCAACTCATTGACCGGTTGGGTCCCATGCAGGCGAGCGGCATGGCCCTCTCGGAGCTCGACGCGCTGGCATCATTGGCCGAGCGTGCGTGCACCCTGGAATGGAGCCGCCCCGATCTCGTGTCTGAATCACGCATCTCAATCGAATGCGGCAGACACCCGATCGTGCAGCGATTTTCCACCTCTCCGTTCGTGCCCAACGACCTGCGTTTCGACTCGGGCCGCAACATGTTGATCATCACCGGACCCAACATGGGCGGTAAATCAACCTACATGCGCCAGGCGGCCCTGATAGTGTTGCTGGCCCATATCGGCAGCCATGTGCCTGCCGACCGCGCCACGATTGGCCCCCTCGATCGCATTTTCACCCGCATAGGCGCCGCCGACGACCTCGCCGGCGGCCGCTCGACCTTCATGGTGGAAATGACCGAGGCCGCCAACATTCTGCATAATGCAACCGCACGCAGCCTGATACTCATGGACGAAATCGGCCGTGGCACCAGTACTTTTGATGGACTGTCACTCGCCTGGGCGATGGCGCATCACATTGCCACGCGCCTCAAGTCCTTCACGTTGTTCGCAACTCACTACTTCGAGCTCACAACACTGGCGACCGAAGTGGAAGGGTGTGTAAACGTACACCTGGATGCAACGGAGCACGGCGACGGGATCGTGTTTCTGCACGCGGTGAAGGAAGGGCCTGCGAACCGGAGTTATGGGCTGCAGGTTGCGCAGTTGGCGGGTGTGCCGCGCGAAGTCATTACGCAGGCCCGTCACTACCTGGAGGCTCTGGAGTCCCAGCGCGACCGGCACGATGCTGCCGCGGCAGATCGCCATTCGACGCAACGCGACCTCTTCGCCGCTGCGCCAGCGCGAGCGCCCAAGTCCCCTGCACCTGCAGACCCATTGCGTACCGCGATGGAAGCAATCGACCCCGATGAGCTGTCACCCAAAGCGGCCCTAGAGACGTTGTATCGCCTGAGAAAGTTGCTGAAGTCCGGCGGCGAGGCGTGACGCCCCCTAGCTCGAGGAAAAGCGGCCTTCCTGTAAAAACGCGCCCGTCTCCCGCGCCACGCGCGCCGACACGAGCATTCCAAGGTGACTCACAGGCAACGTAATGTGATCCGTGGCCCCCGGCAGCTGCGTCTCGCTGACCCCGATGGTGCCATCGCAATCTTCTTCGAATTTCGCGAGGATCTGCCCGAACCCCAGCGGTTGCGTACCGGCGATGATTCCCAGCTGCCGGTCCGTCTGCCAGCGTCGGTCACGCGGCCTGAGGAGCTCGTCCTGCACCGATCGTCCCATGAGGGACGCGACCAGCCGGATGTGGCCCGCCTGGACGGCCGCCCGGCTCGCGACCGAAGGAGTTCCCAGAAAAACCACGCGGCCCGGAGGTTGCTGCGGATAGCGTTCCAGAAACCGGTAAATCACCAGCCCGCCCAGGCTGTGTCCTACAAAATGCAACCGAGTGGCCTTCAGGTCCCGCACAAACCTCTGCAGCCGCGAAGTGATCTCACTCATCGTCGAGGTCGCAGTCGCATACCGGAACGGATGCACCTCCATCCCGAACTCACGCGACAGGCGCCGGCGCAGCAGCAACGACTCACCGCCGGACATCCACAGTCCGTGAACGTAAACTACTTCTTCCCCCATACTTCTGGTCAGTCGTGGCCTTTACGGGAACTGTCTACTGGGGCCGACATTAGCAAGAAATGGGAGTCCGAAGCATGCCGCCGGCACGCAAGTGAGTAACAAGTCCGGCGTACTGCTGCTGATCGCGATCGTGCTGCTCTACGGGGCACTGCCCGCCCGCGGCGCCGATCCGCAGCCCTACAAAGTCGATCTGGCCTCGACTGGCGACAGTGCATTGAATGCGACACTGAAAGCCACTTCCGAGCTCGAGACCTTGCGCAAAACCGCGCCCGTGGGTCCGTTCGGCCTCATCGGCCGTGCCCGTGGCGATCTCGAGCGGCTCAAGACCGTGTTGGAAAGCTTCGGCTACTACCAGAGCTACGTGGAGATTCGCATCGACGGCCTGCCCCTCGACGATCCCGGCGTCGGCGAAGAGCTCACCTCCCGGTCCAAGGACAACGACTCGGAAGTTAAGATCACATTCAGCATCGGGCCGCTATACCACCTGCGTAAGATCGAGATTGACGGACAGGTGCCGCCCGACGCTGAAAAAACTCTCGCCCTGGAAAGCGGTGCACCCGCCATCGCCGCGGATGTACTGGCCGCAGGCGACCGGCTGCTCAACTCCCTCGAGGACAAGGGCTACGCCTTTGCCAAGGTCGACACCCCCATTGCGCATGAGGATCCGCCCAATCGCGTCCTCGATGTCAGCTTCCACGTGGAGACCGGGTCGCTCATCCAGATTGGTGAGATCCGGATCAGAGGCCTCGAGGAGATGAAGGAAGCCGTCGTGCGCAAACGGCTCCTGCTGCACACCGGCGAACAATACGGCGCCACCAAAATCGAGACGGCCCGCAAGGACCTGCTGGCCCTGGGCGTATTTGCCTCTGTCAGTGTCAGAGTTGGCACCAAAGCTGACAGTCAGGGACGTGTACCCGTTACATTCAACGCCCGTGAGCGCCCGCAGCATGCCGTGAGCCTCAGCGGTGCCTATTCCAGCGACCTGGGCGGCAGCACCGGCGTCAGCTGGACCAAACGCAATGTATCCGGCAAAGCTGACTCGCTGACCCTGTCGGCAACCGCCATCAACCTGGGCGGGGGTACTTCAACCAATGGCATCGGTTATGACGTCAACGGCAAGTACCTGATACCCGACTGGAAGGAACGCAACCAGTCCCTGCAAGTTGCGGTAGGCGCCATCCGGCAATCCCTGGACGCCTACGACCAGACCGCCTACACCGGCACCGTCACCGTCAACCGCAAGCTCTCCAGCATCTGGAGCATCAGCGCCGGTTTCGGTATCGAACAGGAACGCATCGATCAACACGAGTGTTTCGCCGGGCAGTGCGAGAAGCAGCCGGATCTGACGTGCCTGCTGGTGAATCCCGATCCACCCCCGAAGACAACGGTACCGCCCGCTTGCGACGAGAGATTCAGTTACACGCTGCTGTCCCTGCCGATTACGGCGCTTTTTAACACGACCGGCCAGGATTCGCCGTTGGAAGATGCGACCCACGGCATGCGCGTCTCCCTGAGCGTCACCCCGACCTTCTCCTTTGGCCACCCCAGCACCCGGTTTTTTATCAGTCAGGCCACCGGCTCGCTGTATTTCGACCTGAACAACATCGGCCTCAACAAGACTCCCGGCCGCAGCGTGCTGGCCCTGCGCGCCCTGGCCGGCCTCGCTGCCGGTGCCAGTCAGTTCAGCTTGCCGCCCGATCAACGCTTCTACGCCGGCGGCAGCGGCACGATCCGCGGCTATCGCTACCAAGCCGTCGGGCCGTTGTTTGCCAACGGAAATCCCGTCGGTGGTACCGCCATCAATGCCGGCACCGTCGAGTACCGACAGCGCTTCGGCACGAATTTTGGTACTGCAGCCTTCCTGGATGCCGGCAATGTCAGCAAAAACCTGAATCCCATCAACGGCGAGCTGAAAACGGGAGCAGGTGTTGGCTTGCGTTATTACACGCCGATCGGACCCATCCGGTTGGACGTTGCCGTGCCACTGCAGCGGCGGTCGGGGCCGGGCGTCGTCAACCCCGACGATTCGTTCGAGATCTACATCGGACTGGGACAGGCATTCTGATGAGTCGTTGGCAGACTCGTATATTGAAGGGTACCGCCTGGGGCGTGGGCGGATTACTGGCGCTGATCCTGTTGTTGATCGGCGCGCTGCTGGTCGTTGGCAACACCGACAGCGGGCGGGATCTCATTGTCCGCATGACCTCCCGGCTCACCAAGGGCAACGTTCAGATCGCGGGCATTCACGGCTCCTTTCCGGCCTCGCTGGATCTCGACAGACTGCAACTGGCCGATGACGACGGCATCTGGCTGTTCGCCGAGCACATCTCCCTGCGTTGGTCGCCCAGCGACCTGCTCTTCCGTCACATCAAGGTAGACACCCTGCATGTCGGGCTCCTCCACATGGAGCGCACACCCCTTCCAGACAAAGAGAAGAAACCGAGCACCACTGCCTCCATACCGCATGCCGACCTCGCCAACCTGACCATCGACAAGTTGGAGCTGGGCAAGGCGCTTGCAGGTGACCCCGTCTCACTGGTCGTGAAAGGAAGCGCTCACCTGCGTTCACTCCAGGACATGACCGCCCAGGTCACGGCACAACGCACCGGCGGGAACGGCGACTACTCACTGCAACTGCAATTCGATCCTTCCCGGATGGATGCCACACTCAAAGTGCAGGAGCCGGCTAACGGCCCGCTGGAGAACCTCATAAGGGTTCCGGGCCTCGGTGAGCTCTCTTTGTTGGCCCGATTGAGTGGCCCACGCAACGCGGAGAACATTGAGCTAACCCTGGACGCGGGCCCTTTGCGGGGTCGCGCGCAAGGTACGATCAACCTGGTACAAAACTCAGCGGACATGGAGTATTCGCTGACGGCTCCCCGGATGACGCCTTATCCGGACCTCACGTGGCAAAGCGTCGACCTGAAGGGTCGCTTTCACGGACCATTCACCACCCCCGCAGCCGACGGACACCTCCTCGTCAAACAACTGCAGGCCCCTGGTGGCACCCAACTCGCGGCCCTCGACGCCAATCTGACCGCCGACTCATCAGGACTGATGACACTGCGCGCCGCAGTTGATGGTCTGATGATCCCCGGCCCGCAGCCGACCCTGTTTCAGGACTCGCGTCTCTCGCTGGACGCCTCGGTCCATTTGAACGATCCGAAGCGACCGCTGCAACTGGCCGCCAGCCATCGCCTGTTTGCTTTGAAGGCCAATGCGATCACGGCTGGTGAACAAAGCGCATCGTTGGACTTGCGTTTGCCCGACGTCGCGCCATTTGCCGCACTGGGTGGGCAGAAGGTTCGCGGCGATGCCGACATCAAAGCGCAGATCAAATACACCGCCGCATCGACGGGCCTGATTGCCAAAGACGCGTTGACGAGTCTGACCGCCGACGCAACTGCCAACATCGATGGCGGAACGGCGGCTTGGGCCGGTCTCGTTCGTGGCGGCAGCACTCGATTGCAGCTCGCCGGAAGCCTGACCGACAAACAGGTCAGCATCGATCGCCTTCAGCTGAATGGACGCGCGATCTCGCTTGCCGGCTCTGGAACCGCCGGACGCACCGACGCCCAGGAGTTGAACCTCAAAGTCGACCTCGGCCTCCCCGATCTGGCCAAGCTGTCCCCTGGCATCGTCGGCTCCCTGAAACTGTCCGGAAAGGTCAAGGGACCTGCCAACTCCCTGACCGCAGATACCGATCTGACATCGACGCTGTCCATCCACGGTTCGCCACAGGGCACTCTATCAGCCACTGTTCATGCAGACGGACTGCCAAAATCGCCCCGCGGAACGGTGGAGGCGCATGGCGAACTGGACGGCTCGCCGTTGCGGCTGAATGTCTCTCTGGAGCACGACAAGGCAGACATTTATCACGCCGTGATTCAACACGCTGACTGGAAGAGCGCGCACGCGGATGGTGACGTAACGAGCGGGTCGGATGTCGCACAGGCAAAAGGCAACGTGCGCTTTCGAATGGGACAGTTGAGTGATCTCAACAGACTGCTGGGGAGCACGTTGCAAGGCAATGTGGGCGGTACTATCGCCCTCACACCTGTTGGCGGGAAGTCCCACGCTCAGATCCAGCTGGACGCCAAAGACATCATAGCCGGAGGAATCACCACCAACGCCCAGGTGAGTGCAACCGGCACAATGGACGCGCTCGACATCAAGTTAGCCGCGCAATCCCCCGCCGTCGGGGGCGAGCCCGCAACCCTCAACTCAACCGTCCAATTGAATGTGACCGCGAAGGAATTGCGCCTCACCAGCCTCGACGCCGCCTATCACAATCAGAACATCAAGCTGCTGTCACCCGCCAGACTGTCATTCGCCGACGGCTTTACCATCGAGAGTCTGAAAATCGGCGCACAGGAAGCCGTTGTGCAGGTGGACGGGCGCGTGTCTCCTGCGCTGGACATTCGGGCATCGCTCGATCAACTCAAACCGGATCTGATCAACGCGTTCGTTCCGGGCCTGTTGGCCAGCGGCACGATCAAGGCGAATGCCCAGGTTCAGGGCACCTTCGCCGCTCCCACCGGCAAGGTCACTCTGGATGCCACCGGCATACGCGCGGCAAACGATGCGGCGCGCGGCCTTCCTGCGACTGATCTGCATGCCGCCGCGCAGTTGATGGGCAACACCGCGAAAGTTGACGCCCAGCTGTCAGCCGGGAGCGCGTCGCAACTGGCGCTGTCGGGTCGCGCTCCTCTCGCAGCCGACGGCGCGCTGGATCTGAAACTCGTCGGCAAGCTCGACATGGGTTTGCTCAACCCGTTGTTGGAAGCTCGTGGTCGCCACGTGACCGGCGAAGTCGCCATCGACACCACCGTGACCGGCGCGACCGCCTCGCCGGAAATCGGTGGCACGGTACGCCTCGCCAAAGGCAGCCTCCGCGACTACACACAGGGAATCAATCTATCCGACATCACGGGCGAGTTGAGCGGCAGTCACGGGCTGCTGCGTATTGAAAAGCTCACTGCAAGAGCAGCTCCAGGAAATGTATCCGTTGAGGGAACCATCGGTGTGCTGCAACCCAAGATTCCCGTGGACCTGAAGATTACGGCCAAAGACGCGCAGCCCATCGCGAACAACATTGTCACGGCTAATCTCGACGCCGACATGACGGTGAAAGGTACAGCGCGCGAAGAGCTCGAAATCGGCGGCAAGATCCAGATCAATCGCGCGGACGTGGAGATCCCAAGCGGGCTTCCGCCGAACGTGGCGGTGCTCGATGTCCGGCGCCCAGGAGCTGCAAAACCGCCACCACCCGAGAAACCGCTCGTCGTCAAACTCAGCATCACCGTCGATGCGCCCCGGCAGATCCTCGTCAAAGGCCGCGGCCTCGACGCGGAACTGGGCGGCCAGCTCCGCATCCGCGGCACCACCGATTCACCGACAGTCGGCGGTGGGTTCGAGCTGCAGCGCGGATTCTTCACGCTTGCCAGCAGCAAGCTGACCTTCTCCAACGGCACCGTGACATTCAGCGGCGCCGGCCTCAACAACAAAATCGACCCCACCCTGGATTTCACCGCCTCAACGCAGGTGGTCGACGTCACCGCCACCGTCCGGATCACTGGCCTCGCTGACGCGCCCAAAATCGAGCTCAGCAGTACCCCGGAGCTCCCGCAAGACGAAATCCTCGCCCGCCTCCTGTTCGGCCAAGCCGCATCAACGCTGACCGCGTTGCAGGTCGTCCAGATCGGCGCAGCGCTCGCCAGCATGGGTGGCGGCGGCGGCCTGAACCCCGTCGCCAAGATCCAAAAAGCGTTGGGCCTCGACAGGTTGTCCGTTGGCAGCGCGACCACCACCAACGCCGCCGGCGCGCAACAAACCAACGGCGCCTCTATCGAGGCCGGCCGTTATGTGTCCAGCCGTGTGTTTGTGGCGGTCAAGGAGAGCACTACCGGCACCAGCCAACTGGCCGTGGATGTTGATTTGACCAAGCACCTGAAGTTGCAGACCAAACTCGGCAACGGCAATACGTCAGCCCAGGGCACTACCCCGGAGAATGATCCGGGCAGCAGTGTCGGGTTGGCTTATCAGTTTGAGTATTGAGGCAGTCGCGTATCCGGCTTCCGGTTGAGTCGTGCGCCGAGCTCGATCGCAGGCTTCTCCAGCAAATGGTAACTGGCGACCGACATGACACCTGTCGCAGCCACCGCGATTGCCCATTGCAACGGTTCCGGCAAGCCTCCCAGCAACCTGCAGCCGATCCAGAGCGCAATGCAGTGAAAGAGATAGATTCCATACGAATATCGAGCCAGAAGATGGGCCGCGTAGTTCACGACCGTCGCGGTCGAGTCGTGGAACAGGGGTATGGCCAGTCCGATCGCCAGACAGAACACCCATTCCAACGGCATGTTGTACAGTCCTTCGGGGGCAAAGCCCTGCACGATGGCAAAGCCGCACAAGATCGCCAGCAGGAATGGCATCCACAGCAGGGCCGGAAGGCGCCTGGGCGACCAGCCACTCAATGTGTAGGCGACAACGCCCGCCATGAAGCAGGGAGCGTAGTCAATCACCGTCAGGTAGTCGGCAATGCTGAGCTGCATCCAGGCGACGGCGGATGCCAGTACCCAGATAACTAGCGCGACCCGCGGGCTGCGTGTCGGGCCGAGCAGCGTGAAAATAACCGGTAGCGCCACGTACATCTGCACTTCAATGGGCAGAGACCAGAGCGGAGTCAGTACAGGCTTGTAGGAGGTTAGATTCATCGTGAGAGCAAGATTGGACAGCAGCAATCCCCAACTGTATTGCTCGAGTGGCGGCTGGAAGGGCATTGGCGGCACTTTGAAGGCAAAAACCAGCAGGACGCAGACGACGCTCAGCGGATACACACGCAAGGCGCGACGCACCAGGAAGGTGCGAAATAACACCCAGCCGCTGGCACCGAGTCGACTGAGAGAGAAATTCAGAACTAGGCTGGTATGGACAAAGAAAAGCAACACGCCGAGCCGCCCGGCACACAGATCGTAACCAGGGAATGTCAGGCCGACGTGCTTGGCCCTCGCCACCTCCAACCCATGTGCCAGCAGAACCAGTAACACGGCGATACTACGCAGGATGTCGAGGTTGGCGGCGAATTGTAGACGTGGCTGTTCAACCGGTGCGGCCGCGTCGGGTCGCGTAATCCCAGTCAGCGTGTTCCCGCCCGGCACGTACAGAGTCCTTTTTATCTCGCCGGCGGCGAGGGTCCTCAGATGGCTCGGACGAGCCTATGGCAAACCAGGGGTTGCCGACGCGAACCGTTGCACAGATTTGCATCAATGTGGTGTTGGGCCCAGGCTTGGAGCGCCGAGGCACGACCTTCGGATCGCCGGTGCCTATCGACACCGGCGTGGGTTCGCGCGCTCTGTTCCGACGGAGTTACTGTTTTGGGGGCGGGGTGCGCACGCGGATGTGGAGCTCGCGCAGCTGCGCTTCGCTCACTTCCGTGGGGGCGTCCGTCATCGGGTCCGCGGCGGTTTGAGTCTTCGGGAATGCGATGACTTCGCGGATGCTGTCCGCGCCAGCCATCAACATCGCCAGTCGATCCAAGCCGAATGCGATACCGCCGTGCGGTGGGGCCCCGAACTTGAGCGCATCGAGCAGGAAGCCGAATTTCTTCTGCGCTTCTTCGGCGTTGATGCCCAGGAGCTCAAACACCGTCGATTGCATCTCTTGCCGGTGAATACGCACCGAGCCACCGCCGATTTCTGATCCGTTCAGGACCATGTCGTAGGCCTTGGCGAGGGCGCCTTCGGGATTGGCTCGCAGAGCCGCCGCATCGTCGTTCATCGGTGAGGTGAACGGGTGATGCATGGCAACCCAGCGCTTCGCGTCCGGGTCCCACTCGAACATCGGGAAGTCGATGACCCACAAGGGGCGCCAACCTGCCTGCACCAACTTCATGTCCTGACCGACCTTGATGCGCAGAGCGCCAATGGCGTCGTTCACGACTTTCGCCGAGTCAGCACCGAAGAACACGAGGTCGTTGTCCTGAGCGCCGGTGCGCTCGAGGATGCCCGCGACTGCAGCGTCGTTCAGGAACTTGACGATGGGCGACTGCAAGCCATCGCGCCCCTTGGCGCGATCATTGACCTTGATGTAGGCCAGTCCCTTCGCGCCATAACGACCGACAAACGCGGTGTACTCGTCGATTTGCGAACGCGGCAGCGAACTGCCGCCCGGGACACGCAACGCCGCCACGCGGCCTTTCGGATCCTTTGCAGGGCCCGCGAAGACCTTGAAGTCGCAGTCTTTCACCAGATCGGCCACGTCGACCAACTCCAACGGGATGCGCAGGTCAGGTTTGTCTGACGCAAATCTTCGCATCGCTTCCGCGAAGGTCATCCGCTCGATGGGATCCGGTACCGACACGTTCAGCACCTCTTTAAAGAAGTGCCGCACGAGTCCCTCCATCAGACGCATGATCGCGTCCTGAGTGAGGAACGACGTCTCGATATCGAGCTGCGTAAATTCCGGCTGACGGTCCGCGCGCAGGTCCTCGTCCCGGAAACACCGAACAATCTGGTAGTACCGGTCGAAGCCGGCAATCATCAGCAGCTGTTTGAAGATCTGCGGTGACTGCGGGAGCGCGAAGAATTTTCCTTCGTGCGTGCGGCTCGGTACGAGGTAATCGCGAGCGCCCTCTGGCGTCGCCTTCGTCAACATCGGCGTCTCGAGATCGGTGAATCCATGTTCATCCAGATAGTGACGCATGGATTTCGTGATGCGATGCCGCAGCCGCAGCCGCTGTTGCATCACGTCGCGACGGAGATCGAGATAGCGGTACTTGAGGCGCACTTCCTCGCCAACAGTCTCGTCCAGCTGGAATGGCAACGGCTCGGAACGGTTCAGCACCTCCAGCTCTTGCGCCAGGAGCTCAACCCGTCCAGATGCGAGGTTTGCGTTGAGGGTGCCGGCAGGACGCTCGCGGACACGTCCCTTTACCTTCACGACGTATTCGCTGCGCAGCCGCTCGGCTTCCTTGAACATGGCCGCAGCATCGGGATCGAATACGATTTGCAGCAGACCTTCGCGGTCGCGAAGATCGATAAAAATGACTCCACCGTGGTCCCGGCGCCGGTTGACCCAGCCCGCAACGGTGACTTCCTGGCCGATGAGCTTGTCGTCGACCTGTCCGCAGTAATGTGAGCGCATAAGGCGCGCGATACTACGGAGCGCCCGCTACCCCCGCAACCGCTTCAGGCTGGGGCTGCGGGACGACCACGCCGCACGTAATGATCATTTTCATGGCCGCGTCGACGCTCATTTCCAGCTCGACCACCTGGGTGCGCGGCGCCATCACCAGAAATCCCGCCGTGGCATTGAGTGCACTCGATATGTAAACGCAGCAGTGCTGGACCCCGGTTTTGCGGCTGACTTCGGGAACGTCCTCGGCCGTCATGAACCCCAGACTCCAGACACCCGGCCGCGGGTACTCGATCATCACGACCTTGCGGAAGGAGTTCGACTGGGAAAAAACGCTCTCAGTGAAGCTCTTAACGCCGCCGTAAACGCTGCGGACGATAGGAATCCGGTTGAGGAGATCCTCCCACAGCGACACCAGCTGCCGTCCAACGAGGTTGGTGACCAGCAGCCCGGTCGCGAGCACGACAATGAACGCAAAAACCGCCCCGACACCGGGAAGCGCGAAGCCGACGAGCGCCTGCGGACGATAGGCCACAGGAAGCAGCAGCAGCGTCTCGTCCATGATGTGAATGAAGAAGGTCACGACCCATAGGGTCGCGAGAATCGGCAGCCAAATGAGAATGCCGGCGACGAGATAGCGCCGCAGGCTCCATTTCTTGCCGCCGCTAGCCGGCACTAACGACTCGTAGCCCCGTGCGTCCAACGCCAAGCCGCCCCGGCTCGAGTGGGCGGACCCATCGTGGCGTAGCCGCTGGCGAACTCACCCCCCGTCCCAGGACCAGACGCGGTGCGGCCGGCTGCGGGCGGTGGGCGACTTCCGGCCGTGGGCGATGGCTCATCTACGAGCTTTTTTCTTGGCGGCCGGCTTGGCTTTGCTGCGGGAGGGTGCAGGCTTGGCCTTGCTGGCGGCCACTTTGACCTTGCCCGCGGGCGCGCGACTGGCTGGCTTCGAGGATCCGCCGCTGCGGCGACCCGAGCTTGCCTTCGACTCGCCTCCCGAGCCGGTGCTCGCCGTTGTAGCCGGCTTCGACGCAGCAGAATCGCTGCTGGCCGTTTCAGCCTTGGCCCCTTCCGTCTTTGACCCTTCAGTCTTGGCGGTGGAGTCCGATTTCGTCGCGCTGGGCGCTTCAGACTTTGCCGACTCGTCCCGGTCGGCCCCGGCCAGATTGCGCTTGTTTTCCTTGTCGCCCTTGAAGTCCGTCTCGTACCAGCCGCCGCCCTTGAGGCGGAAATTCGGGGCCGAGACCAGCTTCACCATCGTTTTCTTGCCACACGACGGACACTTGGTCAGCGGCGCGTCAGAGATCTTCTGCATCACCTCGCTGTAGAACTTGCAGTTCGAGCACTCGTATTCGTAGAACGGCATGGCGGTACTGTCAGCCTGTCAGGGGTTAAAGGGTATCCGCGATTATAGGGGTGACCGAGCCTTCTCGAACACCAAGTGACCTTCGCGCGCACTGACCTGGATCCGGTCGCCCGGCGCGAAGCTCCCCTTCAGGATCCTTTCCGCCAGGGGATTTTCGATCTGCTGCTGAATCGCCCGCTTCAGCGGCCGTGCACCATACACCGGATCGAACCCGGCCTCACCCAGCAGGTCGCGCGCCGAGTCATCGAGCGACAGATCCATATTCCGCTCCTGCAGCCGCTTGCGCAAAAAACCGAGCTGGATATCCACAATCGAGCGGATCTGGGCCGTACCCAGGGGATGAAACACGACAATGTCATCAATGCGGTTGATGAACTCCGGCCGGAAGTGCTCCTGCACGGCTTCCATCACGGCGGCCTTCATGGCCGAGTAGTTCTGCTCATGCGCCATTTGCTGTATTGCGTGCGAGCCGAGGTTGGAGGTCATGATGATCACGGTGTTGCGAAAGTCCACCGTGCGACCCTGACCGTCGGTCAGCCGGCCATCATCCAACACCTGCAGCAGCACGTTGAACACGTCCTGGTGCGCCTTCTCCACTTCATCCAGCAGGATGACCGAGTAAGGACGCCGGCGGACGGCCTCAGTCAGATAGCCACCCTCATCATAACCAACATAACCCGGAGGCGCGCCGATGAGGCGCGAAACCGAATGCCTCTCCATGAATTCCGACATGTCGATGCGGATCATGGCCTCGTCGGTGTCGAACAGGAATTCGGCCAGCGCCTTCGTCAGCTCCGTCTTACCCACACCGGTGGGACCGAGAAACAGGAAGGAGCCGTTGGGTCGGCGTGGATCAGACAACCCCGCACGTGAGCGGCGAATGGCGTTCGCGACGATCCGCAGCGCGTCGTCCTGTCCAACCACACGCCGCGACAGCGCATCTTCCATGCGCAACAACTTGTCCTTCTCGCCCTCCAGCATCTTGGACACCGGAATTCCCGTCCACTTGGAGACGACTTCCGCGATCTCCTCTTCCGTCACCCGGTTACGAACGAGTTGCGGCGTCTTGTTCTCAGCATCCAACGCGAGTTGCAGCCGCTTTTCGAGCTCGGGGATCTTGCCGTACTGGATCTCCGCCATTCGCTGCAAGTCGCCCGCGCGGCGCGCCGACTCCAACTCGCCCCGAAATCGGTCGAGCTCGGCGCGCACTTGCGCGGCACCCTGGAGCGCGGCCTTCTCAGACTTCCAGATCTCCTCGAGATCGGCGTACTCCTTCTCGAGACCCGTCAGCGTGTCCTGCAGAGTGGCCAGGCGGCGCTTGGACGCCTCGTCCTGCTCCTTCTTCAGCGCCTCGCGCTCAATCTTGAGCTGAATGATTCGCCGCTCGAGCCTGTCCAGCGACTCCGGCTTGGAGTCGATCTCCATACGGATGCGCGCGGCCGCCTCGTCGATCAAATCGATGGCCTTGTCCGGCAACTGGCGATCCGCGATATAACGATGCGACAACGTCGCCGCGGCGACAATCGCGGGATCGGTGATATCCACGCCGTGGTGAACCTCGTACCGCTCCTGCAGGCCGCGAAGAATCGCGATGGTGTCTTCTACCGACGGCTCGTCGACTAACACCTTCTGGAAGCGGCGCTCTAAAGCCGCGTCCTTCTCAATGTACTTGCGGTATTCGTCCAGGGTTGTCGCGCCTACGCAGTGGAGCTCGCCTCGTGCGAGTGCAGGCTTGAGCATGTTGCCGGCATCCATTGCACCGTCGGCCTTGCCGGCCCCCACCATGGTGTGCAACTCGTCGATGAATAGGATGACCTGACCCTCGGTCTTGCCGAGGTCATTCAACACGGCTTTGAGCCGCTCCTCGAACTCACCGCGGAACTTCGCACCGGCAATGAGCGCGCCCATGTCGAGCGCAAGGATCCGCTTGTTCTTCAGACCTTCCGGCACCTCGCCATTGATGATGCGCTGAGCCAGCCCCTCCACGATCGCGGTCTTACCTACACCCGGATCGCCGATGAGTACAGGGTTGTTCTTGGTACGGCGCTGAAGGACCTGGATGGTGCGGCGGATTTCGTCGTCACGCCCGATGACCGGATCCAACTTGCCCGCAGTCGCGCGCGCGGTCAGGTCAACCGTGTACTTTTCGAGCGCCTGGCGGCTCTCTTCCGCATTCGCGTCGTTCACCTTCTCGCCTCCCCGCACTTCCTCGATCGCCTTCTCAATGGCGCCTTTCACCGCACGGGCGCCTTTCAGCACTCCGGCGAGGGTGCGATCGTCGAAGGCGGCGAGAACGAATAACTCGCTCGAGATGAACTGGTCGCCGCGCTGTTGCGCGAGTTTATCGGTGACATTCAGGAGCCGGTTCAGGTCGTTCGAGATATGAATCTCGCCCGGCGTCCCCTCCACCCGTGGCAACCGATCGAGCAGCCCCTGCAGCTCCGACCGGAGCTTGTTGATATCGACCCCCGCCTTCAACAACAGCGGGCGGACACTACCGCCCTGACTGTCGAGCAGCGCGAGCAATACATGGGCCGGCTCCATGAATTGATGGTCGCGTCCGAGCGCGAGCGACTGCGCATCGGCCAGCGCCTGCTGGAATTTGCTGGTGAGTTTGTCCTGCCGCATAGGAGTACCGAAGAACCGTTTTGGGATGCCACCGAAATGGGGTCGGGGGAAGGTGGTTCAAGCAGGTAGTTCCCGCAAGGGCCCCGTTTTGGTGAGCCCCCCGCCCCCACCGCCGGGGCATCCCGCGCTCTAGTGCGTCAGCGACTCGGCCACGGCGATGACGCCGACGCCCATGCCCATTAGCAGCACCTGCGCCAGGCTCGTCCGAGGATCCGCGCGACGATGCAGCCCTGGGATCAGCCCAGCGACGGCGATGTACAGGAACCCAGCTGCCGCCAAGGCCAGGGCATAGGGCAGCGCGTGCTGCGCCTTGCTCAAGCCGAAATACGCGACGATGCCGCCGAGGACAGAGGCCAGCCCCGTCGCCATATTCAAAAACATCGCTCGCTGGCGCGACATTCCGGCGTGCAGCAGCAACGCGAAGTCGCCAACACGATGCGGGATTTCGTGGGCCGCCACCGCCAATGTGGTCACCAACCCCAGCGGCACACTCGTCAAAAACGCAGCCGCGATCAGGATGCCGTCCAAGGCGTTGTGAATGCTGTCGCCGATCAGGACGAGCACGCCGGCGGCGCCGTCACGACCGTGATCGTGGCCATGGTCGTGGCCGTGCGCGTCGAAGCCGGTCCTTTGCGGGCGCGGATTCGCCGGCCCCGCACCAGGAGGGGGTGTCCCGTGGTCATGCGGGTGGCGGTGTTGATGCGACGCGCCGTGGTCGTGTCCGTGTTCATGCCCCGCGTGGCTATGGAGCGGCGCCCGAAGGACATCCGTGTGCCCCCCGACCTCACCGGCAAACGCCATCGCAGTCTGCCCCGGCGGCGGAGCGTCGTCGTGAGCGAGCACGTCCGTCACGCCATGTGCCACAACATCGCGCGAGACCGGATCTTCGTGCTCATGTGAATGCGCGTGCCTCCACAGCACGAGCTTCTCGATGACGAAGAACACACCGAGGCCAACCACCAGCGCGATACCAATCGAGTGTGCGCCGCCCGGTCCAACAGACTCCATCGCCTCGGGCAGCAATCCCAGCAACGCCGCCCCGATCAGCGCGCCCGTGGCAAAGCTCACGAAGTGAGGCAGCATCCGCAAGCCGGTCTGCTCGGGAAGCAGCAGAAATAGCCCCGCGAAGGCGGCGCTCGCAATACCGCCGACCGCGGTGAACATGATTATCCAGCCGAGAAGGGGCACGACGCTTCCGCTTTTGTTACGCCAAGCCTGACATTTTAACACGCGCGTCCATTCGCCCGATCCCCGCGTCAGTCCTGTGGCTCAACCTGTTCCGATTCGATCCAGATCAGCGCAGCCATGCGGCCGCACTGACTATTCCGCCGGTAGGAGAAAAAGCGCTCGGAGTCAGCGAACGTACACCATCCACCGCCGTAAATGCCCGAGACAGCGATCGCCGTGAGCCGACGTCGCGCAAGCGCGTAAAGGTCGCACTGCCACCGGCCGCGTTCGTTCGCGACGAATGCCGATGCGGCGCCCGCATCCGTCGCGGTGAAAGCCGCGCGCACCTCGTCACCGACCTCAAAGTGCGCGGACCCAATCGCCGGTCCCATCCACGCAATCAGTTGCGATGGCGGAACGGCCAGCCGCCGGACGGTAGCTTCCAACACCCCGGCCGCCAGCCCGCGCCATCCAGCGTGCGCGGCGGCAACCGCCGACCCGTCACGAGCGGCGAACAGCACCGGCATGCAGTCCGCGACCCGAATCGCGCACACATGGCCCGCACCCCACGCCACAGCAGCGTCGCCAGTTGGCAGACTCGCAGTCCCCTCCGCGCCGCCCGCCAGCGCCACATCCGCCACCGCCCGCGCATGTACCGTCACATCGACGGCACCGCCGAAATCAGTATTCGTCGCTGCCCGAGCGACATCCGCCAGGGGTCTCGTCCTGGCGGCAGCGGCACCCAGCTGCACGACAACCGTCCCGTGCACCTGCTCCAACCAAACCGGCTCCGTCGGCAGCCGCAATTTCTCGCGCACACGACGGCGGTTCTCAACGACGGCCTCAGGAGAGTCGCCGATGCGAGCGCCGAGATTCAGCGAATCGTACGGTGCGACGCTGACCCCGCCCGTCCGCAAAGTGAATGCCGCCCGCACGCCCGGCGGCGCCGGCCAGTCCGGCGTGATCATCTGTAGATCAACGACGCTCATTGGCTAAGGGCCTCGAACCATGGGGCGGTGTGCGTCGGCAATGCGAGCCTGGCTGCGTGCCAGCTCATCGGCGCCCCGCACTCGCAGCGGCCGCCTTCAGGTCCCCCTCCATGACCTCCACCAGCCGCGCCATATCAGCAGGCACCGGCGCTTCCCATTCCACAGGGCGCCCGGTCACCGGGTGCTCGAGCTTTAGCCGAGCAGCATGTAACGCCTGTCGCTTGAAACCCGCGAGTGCCGTGGCCAGCTCTGGCGTTGCGCCAGCCGGAACGCGGCGGCGGCCACCGTAGGCTGGGTCACCCACCACTGGGTATCCGATGCGCGCGAGATGCACACGAATCTGGTGAGTGCGACCCGTTTCGAGCTCGGCACGAACCAGCGTGTGCGACCGAAAGCGCTTCAAAACCCGGTAATGAGTGACAGCGGGCCGCCCGTCGCTGCGGACGGTCATTCGTGTCCGTTGGCTGCGGTGCCGTCCGATCGGCTCGTCGACAATGCCGCCGGCGGTCATAACGCCTGTGCACAAAGCGATGTATTGTCGCTCGACTTCCCGCTCGGCGAGCGCAGCGACCAGCGCCGTGTGCACCTCCGGCGTTCGCGCGATCACCAACAGGCCGCTCGTGTCCTTGTCGAGCCGGTGGACAATTCCCGCACGCGGTACAACAGCCAACTTCGGGTCGAAGGCCAGCAATGCGTTTTGCAGCGTGTGGGCAGCGTTTCCCGCGCCCGGATGCACCACCAGGCCCGGCGGCTTGTTGATCACCAGCAGCGCGCGATCCGTGAAGACGATGTCCAGCGGCATCGCCTCCGCCTTCACCTGCTGATCGGCCTCGACGCGAGCCTCGATGAGGACCTTCTCCCCACCGACGACCTTGTCCCGCCCCCGCAGTTGACGACCGTCGACCTGGACGGCGCCGGCCTCGATCCAACCCTGCAGCCGGGCCCGCGAATACTGCGGCAGCACCCGCGCGAGCGCCTGGTCGAGCCGCAGGCCGGCCAGATCGAGTGACAAATCAAGCGAATGCCTGCGGAACTCAACCCTTTCATCGCCTGTCGGAAGTCCTGTCATCGGATTAGCTATACTGACTGGATTAATACGGCGCGAAGCCAAAGAAAGGCCCTCATTTGTTATCCCTGTCCGGTAAGTTAGCGCGCGGCGGCGCGCTCGCGCTCTGTATGGTCCTGCTCGTAACGGCTGGCTGTCGCTCAAACCGCAAGGATCTGACGAAATCCAGTCCTGAACTGCTTTATAAAAAGGCACATAAGAGCCTGGATTCGTACGATTTCAATGCCGCGATCAAGCAATACGAGGCGCTCACCGCCCGCTATCCGTTCACGGATCAAGCGCGTCAGGCCCGTCTCGACCTGATTTACGCATATTACCGCGCTGGCGAGGGCGAGTCGGCCACGGACGCGGCCGAAACGTTCATTCGCGAGAACCCGACTCATCCGCGCGTCGACTACGCCTGGTACGTGAAGGGTCTCGTCGAATTCGAGCGGAGCCCGAACGCGATCGAGCATCTCTTTCGCGTGGACCTGAGCCAGCGCCCCCCCAGCACCGCCCGCAAGTCGTTCAGCGCGTTCCGCACGGTAGTCGAGCAGTATCCAAAGAGCGAATACGCGCACGATGCTCAGCAACGGATGATCTACCTGCGCGATCGCCTAGCCGACTACGAAGTGCACGTAGCGCGCTACTACATGAAGCGCGGCGCCTACGTCGCAGCGGCACAGCGGGCGAAAGGATGTGTCGATAACTTCGACGGCGCGCCGGCCATGAAAGACGCTCTGAAAATGATGATTGAAGCGTACGACCACCTGAATCTGAAGCCACTCGCTGACAAAGCGCGAGAGGTCTATCAGCTGAACTACGGCGGCGACATTCAGCAGGCACAAGCCGACATCAAACGGCCGTGGTGGAAACTCTGGTAGGTCACACGCGGCGCGGCCAGCGCCGCGACGTTACCGCCGATAACCGTTCGTAATCGGATACCGCCAGTCCCGCCCAAACGCGCGTCGGCTGACCCGTACTCCGGGGGGCGCCTGGCGCCGCTTGTACTCGTTACGCTTGACCAGATCGAGCACGCGTCCCACGGTAGGGCGATCAAATCCTCGCGCCACAATTTCATCCACCGAGAGATCTTCCTCGATAAAGGCCTCGAGGATTGCGTCCAGCACGTCGTACGCAGGTAGCGAGTCCGAGTCCTTCTGATCGGGACGCAGCTCGGCCGACGGTGGCCGGTCAATGACCCGTTGCGGGATGACGCGCCCACCGGCATTCCGATAGGCGGCGAGCCGGTAAACCAGCATCTTGCTGCAATCCTTGATGGGCGCAAAACCGCCGGCCATGTCGCCATACAACGTGGCGTAGCCGACGGCCATTTCGCTCTTGTTGCCGGTTGTCAGCAACATCTTGCCAGTCTTGTTGGAGATACCCATCAACAGCAGCATTCGGCAACGCGACTGAATGTTCTCTTCCGTTGCGTCAGGCGGTCGGCCCGCAAATTCGTCTTTGAGAGTCGCCAGCGTTGCCTCGAACATGCTCTCGATAGAGAGGAGGCTGTACTCGACTCCGAGCAGCCGCGCCTGCTCCTGCGCGTCATCCAAACTCATGGAGGATGTGTAACGCGAAGGCATCATCACTGCATGCACACGATCGGCGCCGAGCGCGTCCACGGCTATCGCCAATGTCAGCGCCGAGTCGATACCACCGGACAAGCCCATCGCGACGCCAGGGAAACCGTGCTTATTGACGTAGTCACGAACACCGACGACCAGCGCTCCATACACGCTGGCCTCGTCACTCAACTCGGGCTCGACATGGCCGGGCTGAGGGACGACCCGCCCCCTGCTATGGCGCACAAAATCGACGAAATACGTCCCCTCGACAAACGCCGGCGCGCGCATCACGACCACGCCCTCAGCATTCATCGCGAATGAATTGCCGTCGAAGATCAATTCGTCTTGACCGCCAACCAGGTTGACATACGCCATCGGCAAACCGACGTCCAACACGCGCGCCCGGGCAACGGTCTCGCGCTCGCGTTGCTTGTGAATTTCGTACGGAGAGGCGTTGATGACGATCAACAACTCCGCGCCGTCGGAGCGAGCCATCTGCGCCTCCTCAGGCTCCCAGATGTCCTCGCACACGAGCAACCCGCAACGAAATCCCTGGACGTCGACAACTGACGGTTGGGCACCCGGCTGGAAGTACCGCTTTTCGTCAAAGACCTTGTAGTTGGGCAACTCCGCCTTGCGATGTATGGCGGCAACCATGCCCCCACCCATCAGCGCAGCCGAATTGTAGATAGACGTCCCCGCATACTCGGGAAACCCGATCATCACGGAAACGTCCTGCACCTCTTCGCGGACCTTCGCGAGTCCTGCCTCAATCTGCCGCCGAAACCCGCGATGAAAAACCAGATCCTCAGGCGGATAACCCGACAATGAGAGCTCGGGAAACAACACGAGATCCGCTTTGAGATCTGCGCGGGCCTGCCGCGCGGTGTTGATCACGCGCGTTGCATTCCCGTGCACATCGCCGACGAGCAGATCGAGCTGCGCGAGTGCAATCCTGAGTGACTGTTTCATAAGGGCCTACGAGGACTACCCGGTGGTGCGAGCAGTCCCCGCGGCTATTCTTTCACGACTCAGCGGCCCTTGCTCTTGCCGCTCTTGCCGGCTTTCTTCACCGCGCGAGTCATGCGTTGGACGACATTCCGTGCCTGCTTGACCAGCGCTGCCGCACGAGACGGAGGCGCAGCCTTGGCCTTCGACGGCGTCTTTGCGGCAGCGGACTTGCCAGCGGCAGACTTCGCTGCAACGGTCTTGCCGGCAGCGACTTTCCCACCACCGGCGGCCGTCGCGGCGGAAACTGGCTTCGCAGAGGCCTTGGCCCCGGCCGCGACAGTCTTGGCTGCAGCACCCCTGCTCGCGGCGCTTTTACCGGCACCGCCCTTTTTAGCGCCCGCACCGCCGCCCGACTTGCGAGGAGTACGTGAGGCGACAGCGGGGTCGCTGGGCCGTGGCGGACTACCAGCAGGATGTGCCAGCTTCGCAGCCTTGGCTCGACGGCCCTTGAGCAACTCGGCCATTGCTGACCCGAGCTCAGCCGGCGATTTCACCGTACGAACTCCGGCGTTCTCGAACGCCGCGTACTTGTCAGCGGCCGTGCCCTTGCCACCTGCCACGATCGCGCCCGCATGACCCATACGCTTTCCCGGGGGAGCGGTCACGCCAGCGATGTAAGCCACAACCGGCTTCGTTACAAACTTGCGAATGAAATCAGCGGCCGCCTCTTCGTCACTGCCCCCGATTTCGCCCACGAGAATGATGCCTTCCGTACGGGGGTCGCGCTCAAACAGCTCGAGAACATCGATGAAATTCATTCCGCGAACCGGGTCACCGCCGATTCCGACACATGTGCTCTGTCCGAGGCCGATGCTCGTAGTCTGATAGACAGCTTCGTAAGTCAGCGTGCCGGAGCGCGAGACGATTCCAACCGAGCCCTTCTTGTGGATGAAGCCCGGCATGATCCCGATCTTGCACTCTTCAGGCGTAATGACACCGGGGCAATTCGGGCCGACCAGGCGCGTGGCCGCGCTGGCGAGCACCGATTTCACCCGCACCATGTCATTTACAGGCACACCTTCGGTGATGCACACAACCAGCTCGATTCCGGCGTCTACCGCCTCGAGAATCGAATCAGCGGCGCCGGCCGCCGGCACATAAATCATGCTCGCCGTCGCACCAGTCTCGCGTACGGCGTCCTGCACAGTATCAAACACCGGCTGCCCGAGATGGGTCTGTCCCCCACGGCCCGGCGTAACACCACCCACCAGTTTCGTCCCGTATGCGAGCGCCTGCTCGGAGTGAAACGTGCCCTGCTTACCCGTAAAGCCCTGGGTAATGACCTTCGTATTCCTGTTGATCAGAATGCTCATTTGCTCGCCTTCTTCGCTGCAGCGACCACTTTGCGCGCCGCGTCTGTCAGATCTGTAGCAGCCGTAATCGCCAGCCCGCTCGTGGCCAACATCTCACGCGCCTTGTCGGCATTCGTGCCCTCGAGCCGCACGACTACGGGCACATTGACTCCAACATTCTTGACGGCGTTGATGACGCCCTCGGCAATGATGTCGCACCGAACGATGCCGCCGAAGATGTTGACGAGCACCGCACGAACCTTCGGGTTCGAAAGGATCAGTTGGAACGCTGCGGTGACACGCTCGGTAGTAGCGCCGCCACCTACATCCAGGAAGTTCGCCGGTTGACCCCCATGGAGCTTGATGAGGTCCATGGTCGCCATTGCGAGTCCGGCGCCGTTGACCATGCACGCGATATCGCCGTCCAGGGAAACATAGTTGAGATCGTGCTCACTCGCACGACGCTCCATCGGATCTTCCTGATTCGCGTCGCGGAGTTTCGCAATGTCGGGATGGCGGAACACTGCGTTCGCGTCGATGTTGATTTTGGCGTCGAGCGCCATCAGGCTGCCCGACTTCGTGACAATCAAGGGATTGACCTCAACGAGACTCGCGTCCTTTTCCAGGTAGAGCTTGTACAGTCCCATGGCCATCACCTGGAACTCGGTGACCTGAGTGCCCTTCAACCCCAATCCAAACGCCAGCTGCCGGCACTGATAGCCCTGAAGACCCGCCGCCGGATGAATGTTGACGGTGAGAATCTGCTCCGGCGTCTTCGCGGCGACCTCTTCAATGTCCATACCGCCGGCAGACGAGGCGATCAGTGCAATCCGGCCGCGCTCGCGATTCAGGGTGAGGGACAGGTAAATCTCGCGCTCAATTTCGGAGCCGGACTCCACGTACACAGTCTCGACCGGCAGTCCTTCCGGACCCGTCTGCTTGGTAACCAATTGGGTGCCGAGCATTGCCTTCGCCGCAGAGCGGACGGTGTCGAGATCACGCGCGACTTTGACGCCACCCGCCTTACCTCGTCCGCCCGCATGGACCTGCGCCTTGACGACCCACACGGATCCGCCAAGCGCCTCAGCTGCCTCGACCGCCTCTTCCGGGCTCGCGGCTACGCGGCCGGTAGGAACGGCAATGCCGTAGTTTCGAAAGACGTCCTTGGCCTGATATTCGTGCAGATTCATCGTATCGCCTCATTCGCAGGCCGCACGGCCCGCCGCGTTCACGCAAAACAGGCATTCTCGCGAAAAACGCCGGCACTGGCCAGCAATGTGATCGTCGCAAGAAGGCGCATGGGAATTGCGACAGTCGAGCGCGGACCCCCAGGCAAAGTTCGTGACGATGGGCAATCGGAGAATTGGGTCGCTTTTCCGTGCAATGCACAGTGGTAGAGTCGCCGCGGCCTGAGGCGTGCGCCCGGACAGACACTATTTCCGAATCATGCCGGTGAACGCAGCGACAGCACCCACTGCTCCGACCGATCTCGCCTGGCGCGTGATCGGCCTCCTCAATCTATATCGGCTGCTCGTGCCCCTCGTGCTGATGGCGGTACAGGCGCTGGCGGGACCTCAATGGGCGCTGCTGGCGACCCGGCCGAGACTGTTCCTCTCTTCATGCATTGCGTATCTCACGGCTGCAGTGCTGCTCATCATCGCGCGCCGCCTGGAATGGTCCAGCCTGCGAATCGTCGCTCTGATCAACGCCGGAGTGGATGCCGCCGCGATCGCGCTCATTCTCTATGCAAGTGGTGGCGTGTCGAGCGGGCTCGGGATCCTCCTGGTACTCCCGGTCGGCGCAACGGCCGTGCTCGCAGATCACAAAGACGCTTTCATGTTCGCCGCGGTCGCAGCTATCTCGGTCCTCGTCCAGCAGCTGTTCGTCAACATCGAGGGCACTGCGCCTTCAACCGACTACACCACCGCCGGCGTGCTGGGCGCCGTGCTCTTCCTGATAGCGCTCTCGGCATGGCCCGTCGCAAACCGGCTCCGGGAAAGCGAAGCACTGGTCCGCCGGCAGGAAATCGACCTGGCCAATCTCGCGCAGCTCTCGCAGTACATCATTCAGCATTTGCGGGAAAGCATTCTCGTCATCGACACGTACGATCGCATTCGTCTGATCAACGAGTCGGCCGCCCACATACTCGGTGACACCAGCGCCGTCCCGGAAGCACTGCTCGGCGAAGCATCACCCCGCCTGCTGTACCTGTTGGAAACCTGGCGCCAGAATGAAGGCAACACCGTGGTGTTTCCCGCTCCCGACCAGACCTTCGTTGCCGCCGATGGTGCCCGGATCATCCGCGCGAATTTTGCGCCGCTCGGCAACGCCAGCCCGGCACCCGTCATCGTCTTTCTGGAAGACACGAGTATCCTCGTCGAGAAGGTCCAGCAGTCGAAGTTGGCGGCGTTGGGACGGTTGAGTGCCAGCATTGCGCACGAGATCCGTAACCCGGTGGGTGCCATGAGTCATGCGGCGCAGTTGCTCGGCGAATCGCCAGCACTGTCCGCCGGCGAGATGCGCCTGACGCAGATCATGCGTACCAATGCAGAGCGGGTCAGCACCATCATCAACAACGTGCTGCGGCTTTCGAAGCGCGAGGAAACCCGCTTCGAAAGCATCTCACTGCGCAGCTGGACGGAAGAGTTTCACGACGAATTCTGCGAGACCATGCAACTATCCACCACCCGCCTGATCACCAGCGATGCAACACCCGGCGTCGAGGTCCGCGTCGATCCCTCACAATTGCGCCAGATAGTCTGGAATCTGTGTGAGAACGCCCTGAAACACGGCTCAAGCGGTCGCGCCAACGAGGTCGTTGAAATCCGTCATGGCCGCTTGAGCCCCACGGGACGCCCTTTCCTGCAGGTCATGGACCGCGGCGCGGGTGTGAACGCCGAGCACGCGGAGCGGATTTTCGAGCCTTTTTACAGCGGCGGACGGGGAACCGGCCTCGGACTGTTCCTGGCGCGCGAGCTGGCGCAGACAAATGGCGCTACTCTGTTGTATGAGCGCAGGCATGGAGGCGGGAGCATTTTCAGATTGGTGTTCGCGGATCCACGCCGGTGGGAGGCCTGATGACTGTAACTGCTGCAAGTGCGAGAGTTCCGAGCGTCCGGCCCGTTGTCCTGATTGTCGACGACGAGCCCGACCTGCTGGAGCTCGTCAGCCTCACGCTGAGCCGCATGAATCTCGACACCCGCACGGCGCCGGATGTCAGCACGGCGCGCCGGCTGCTGAAAAGCGAGCAGTTCGATCTGTGCCTGACGGACATGCGCCTTCCCGACGGTGACGGGCTCGATCTCGTGGCCTGGATCCAGGAGAACCGCGCAACCCTGCCCGTAGCGGTCATTACCGCGCACGGCAATGTTGAATCCGCGGTGCGCGCGCTCAAGCTGGGCGCGTTTGATTTCGTCTCCAAGCCGCTCGACTTGGGCGTATTGCGCAAGCTCGTCGGTAGTGCCATCCGCTTGAGCGATCGCGCCGAAATCGATTCCGCGACGGCCAACATCCGCGGGCCCCGCCTCATCGGCAGCTCCGCTGCGATGGAACAGCTGCGCGAGATGATTGCCCGCGTCGCCCGCAGCCAGGCTCCGGTGCACATCTACGGCGAATCCGGCACCGGCAAGGAGTTGGTAGCACGGCTGGTCCACGAGAGCGGCTCACGCCGGGATGGACCCTTTATTGCCGTCAACTGCGGGGCCATTCCCACGGAATTGATGGAAAGCGAGCTGTTCGGACACAAACGCGGCAGTTTTACCGGCGCGGTGGCTGACAAGCGCGGACTCGTACAGAGCGCCGAGGGCGGCACACTGTTCCTGGACGAAGTGGCCGACCTTCCCCTGCACATGCAGGTAAAGCTGTTGCGCGTGGTTCAGGAGAAAACCGTGCGCCCCGTCGGTGAGTCGCGCGAAGAGACCGTGGACGTCCGCATTCTTTCCGCAACGCACAAAAACCTGGCTGATCTCGTTGCAGACGGGCGCTTCCGGGAAGATCTTTTCTACCGCATCAATGTCATCGAGTTGCGAGTGCCCTCGCTACGCGAGCGCAGCGGCGACATTCCCCGGCTGTCGCAGACCATCCTCGGCAGAATGGGCAAGCGCATGAACATCGACGCGCCGGACATCAGCGAGGACGCCTACCGCGTGTTGCATGACTACCCCTTTCCGGGGAATGTCCGCGAGTTGGAAAACGTTCTCGAGCGGGCATTGACTCTATGCACCGATGGTCTGATCACCCCGGAGCACATCAAGTTGCGGGCCGCAGTCCGCCCGGCCAATGAGATCACCACACCCGTGCCCATACTGGGAGCGGATGCCGCCGGTTCTGCGGCACTGGGTGCCCAACTCGAGGATATTGAGCGCGACGCGATCGTCAAAGCACTCGAGAAGACCCGCTACAACAAGACCGCGGCGGCCAAACTCCTGGGCATGAGCTT
>Ga0137415_10000473_pt1 | contig 38285 bp, 37 predicted proteins | sample CZODoug3_1_1_16f_FD_183082 | JGI IMG/M metagenome (GOLD analysis project Ga0137415, IMG submission 183082) | Vadose zone soil fungal communities from Angelo Coast Range Reserve, California, USA - CZODoug3_1_1_16fungal (Hybrid Assembly) | ecosystem: Environmental > Terrestrial > Soil > Vadose...
CTATTTCGCTCTCCGTCCTACGCCACGTCCTACACCCGACGGCTGCGCGACTTGTGATCGTGATAGCAACGAACGTGGTGTGATCTGGAATGCGCTGTATCGCGAGTCTCCAGAAGCAACAGCATCGAGCTGCGATCAGGGGCTGGATGCCAAAAGAAATCCTCACCGAGGACGAGGTGAAGTGTTCTCTCTTGACATCCCCCTTTTATAGAACCCGGCAACCCATCGCTTTCCGCATGCACATTAATAAGAAGTGTCGGCGATAGTGAAAATCGACGGTGTGGAGTCCACAACGAATCGGGGCAAAGCCTTAGGCGGGATTTTAATGAGAACGCATAGCTCGCTGATCCTTGCCATTTTCCTCGCCATAAGTGCGCTTCCAAACCGGGCGCAGGCACAAGCAAACCCTAACTCAAATCCTGCACCCAGCCCACCGACCGCCGAGTCAGATGGCTCACTATATACCCGGCGAAGGTGGCGGGTGTGGATTGCGTTGGCGTTCGGCTTGATGTTGGGCGGACAGCCAGAAATGGCTGTCCCACTGTGTAGTTTGCTATGGGGCGAGCCTTCTCAGTGCGAACTGGCGGGGAGGGAAAAGACGAATTCAGGCGGCCGCGCGGCTGTGGTGTGCTCTTTGCGGCAGCAGATTCGGCCGAAGGTCCGGCGGTCTCGGCCTGCGTAATAATCTCCGGTCAGACTACCGTCGTCCGCCATTCGCAACATGGCGGTGCCGTAGTGCATGTGCATGGTCTTCATGGCGTTGGCTAGCGGCTGATTCTGGTACTGGTAGGTCAAGGAAAGGCCGTCGGGGTCGTCCACTTGAATGACGGCGGCACAACTGCGCGAGATGGACGAGTCCGTGGTAAGGAACACCGCGATTTGCGTCCAGCTCTGGAAAATATTGATCATCAGGTCGCGGCGTTTCACATGGCCGTCAAAGGAGGAGATGAGGTAACCGTGCCAGCGTCCGGTCAGGTTTGGAACTCGAACCAATCCCGCTTTGCGCAGCAAGCGGTTCTTCCAGAGGTTCCGATCAAACAAGGTGTAGAGCGCGCCGTAAAAACCCAAGGTGGAAGGAGCGTCCACCCACCACGGCAGGGAGAAGTGCATGACCGCCAGAATCTTGGAGGATGCCCACGCCAAAGTGATCGCAGCAGACGCGAGCAAAAGAGGAACGACCCTTCTTTCACCAGAGTCCGTGCTGTACCCGTGCATACTTCACCTGCTCGACTCATCCGAGCCGAACAGGCCTTGTGGGCCTGCTAGGTCGCGCCTTCCATCCGCAATTGCCACTGGAAAGCACCAGAAAGAATATCCAACTTCACCGGTGAGGTCAGTCCCCCAAGAGAGAAGCCGTTGGTACTCCAGAAGCGAGCAACTGCTGGAGGGTAGCGCCCTTGTACTTAATTAGACTGCTAACTCTCAAAAAAAGGTTGGATGAAGGGGAACCCCCAGCTCTTCGCTGCGGGCATGCCCCTCATGCCATTATTCGGATCCGCCTCCGAAGAGGCGAAGTACGATTCCGGCGGAAGCCGAATAGTTGTTCTGATGCAGGTTAACGCCGAACGCGGTCCGGTAGTAGTCGACATCGAACAAACGTATCTCGAAGTGCCGGTACGGGTGGATATCCACTCCGCCGCCGACTTTATACGACAAACAGTTGTTCGAGGTTGTGTAACCGCCGGTCCCGGTTACGGTGGTATCCGCGCGGGATCCCCCGACCAGAGCTTCCACAAACGGGGTCGCGCCCCATCGATTTCTTGTGTGGCGGAAGAAACGAGGTCCCCAATGATTTCCATAGAGCACATTTTTGGTGCCACTGATCGTTACAACGTTGTAGCTAGTGTCCGCGACGATTTGCAGCCACGGCTTTAGATTCCAGCCAAACGACCCTAGCGCGCCGTTTAAGTTGGTCCCTGTTCCTCCGCCGCCGTCCAACCGTGCAAATTGGTAGCCGCCAAACAGTTCGATCAAAGGCATCCTGCGGAGACCTGCGTTGGGTTTCTCCCAGCTTTCCCTCGCGCTGGCGGCGCGGATGGCTGGTGCAGGCGGTTCGGCCGGCGCGGGCTCAGGTTGTGGGGCGGGAGTCGCTTCAGGTTGTGCGGCCGTCGCAGGCGTTTCCGGGACACTCGTAGTGGGTACGGTAGTTTCTGTTGTGGCCACCTGTGCGGGCGCGGGCTCAGTCTGAGTGGGCGCCGTCGGAGGGCGCGGGAAGATGGTCGCAGGCGTTTCCGTCACACTCGAAGCGGTTGCGGGCGCCGGCCTTGGGGCTGGCTGGGCTGGCGTGGGCTGTACAACTGTAGCAGCCGTACTCGGGAGGTTCGACGTGCTTGCGGGCGCTGCCGTTGGGGCTGGCTGAGCCGGTGTGGGCTGAACTTGTGCAGCTGCGGCGGGGCTGGGCGGCGCGACCGTCGCGGTGGCGGCGGGAACGTTTTGAATGGGTGCGGGGGCAGCGGGTGCCGGCACTCGCGTGGAGGTCGGCGCCGGCACGGAACCGGAACGATCCGCCGAGATCAGATTCGAATAAATGTAACCTATCTGACCGTCTTTCGTTTGAATGCGAGAAAAGATAAACCCGTTAAGTACGACGGTGAAGCGCTCTCCGCAGGGTAAGGAAGCCACTGTATCGTGGGTCTGCCGGGCCTTTCCGAACACCGGTGTCTGGTCCGGATGATCGCGGCAATCTATAAACCCGACGCCGTCAGCCCAAGCGGCTGAGGCCGAAAGAAAACATCCGCCCAACAGAATGAGCAACCGATTGCGCAGCATAGCCCCCTCCTCGGCCCGGGGACACGCCGAGCCCATATGACCGTTATCGGGCCTGGACACGTGTGCGTCAAATGGCACGAGGGCCAGGATTTCTCAAAGTGGTACTGGACGAAGAGACGGGTGCGTGCTTTGCGCGGCAAAGAGAGCCGAGTAGGCCGGCCTGTTGCGCCCTTAGGGAGTATGCTGAGGCGCCCCCCGGTACGTCGGTGCTACTGTGTCGGTAATAAATCGGCGCAGGCGTGCGTATGTTAAGAAGAGGCACCCTGGGTTGTGAAACCGAATCGCATGCTCGTACGATTCCTGTGGACGGCGGTGATTTTTCTTGCCTTTATCGGGTTCGCTGTCGCTGTGCGGCGAAGCATTGTGCTTTCGAAGCCGGGAGCGCTGAGCGCGCAGAATAATCCAGCGGCAGAGTTGGACAATGCATTCGCGAATCGGCGCACTCTGACGTTGGCACACATTCTTCCGGCGATGCTCTTCATGGTGCTGGGGCCGCTGCAATTCGTACGGAGCTTACGCTCGAGATATCCCCAGGTTCACCAGTGGTCGGGACGAATCTTTCTGATCGCGAGCGCGGTGGTGGGAATTACGGGGCTGACGCTGGCGTTCGGAAAAACCATCGGCCGTGTGGATGAGAAGGCGGCGATTGCTCTCTTTGGAAGTTTTTTCCTAATTGCGCTGGCGAAAGCGCTGTGGCATGCGCTCCGGCGGCAGTTCGACCAGCATCGCGAGTGGATGATTCGCGGTTACGCCATCGGACTTGCCGTGGCGACGATCCGGCCGATCATGGGGACCTTCTTTGCTGCCGCGCTGCTGGGCGGGCATAGACCGGAGCCGAAAGAATTTTTCGGCGCCGCGTTCTGGATCGGATTCACGCTGCAGATGATCGCTGCAGAGATTTGGATCAACTATACGAGGCCTACCGCGGCTGCTCCGATGGCAATGGTCTCCGCAGAGTAACCGGAGACTTCTGTTCAGTACTTCTCATCAGTGGTCCTTGATAGGCGCTCTCGTCTGTCTTCTCCACCCGCCGAAGCTACCGCTTGGCTGGGATATTGTTGAGGTATACGATGGCGGGCGCTTGTTACGGGAGGGCGTAATGGCTCGGAAAAGCAGACTGACTCGGGTGGCGGTTGGAATCGGGACAGCGATTGGGAAGGCGGATCGCAAGGCGCATCAGGTGGCCAAGGCGGGGTTGCTGGCCAAAAAGGAGTTGGAGGATATTGCCAAGCAGGTGGAAGGTCTGAAGCGGCAGTTGCAGAAGACCACGAAGCGGCTGAAGCAGGCTTTGAGCTAGAGGTCGCGGGGACGATGTGCCCCGAGGCGAATATTGCGCCGACTGAGGAATCTCGCCTCAGTCGCCCACCTACGAATCGGTGGCGGTCATTCCTGCGCCCCGCGCTCTCGCAGGAACGCTACGGTCTTGCTTTCGTGGCCGGGAAAGCGGAGCGCGTATCCCAATGGCGTGCATTCGACGACCTCACTCGGACGCTCGTAGTGGCCGGGCAGTCTCACACGAAGCGACAGGTCCGCACCGCGTTCGACCAAAAACTGGGCTACCGGCAATCCCCAGTCGCTGTACTGCGTGACTGCGTGGAATATCGGGCTCTGCCCGCCGATGCCGGAGTCTTCCACTGCCGTGCGCACGTTTACGTCAGCGCCGCGATTGAGGAGCAGGGTGGCGGCTTCGAGGTTGCCGTATTCAGCCGCGACGTGCAGCAACGTTGCGCCTCGTAGCGTAAGGCGGCGCGCGCCTGTAACGCCAAAATCGAGATCGGGAAAGCGCCGATGCACTAGCGTGGTGTCGGCATCAAGGTACTCTGACAAACGATCGAGACGGCCACGGAGCAAGTCCAGCACAGGCGGCTCGTTGTACTTCGTGATACCGCCGGCGTCGAGGAGGATGTCGATGCAGGCACCCAGTTGCAGGGAACGCCCGTAGGTGGCGATGACGTAATCGAGCGCGGTACCCGGATATTTCCGGTTTGGATTAGCGCAGTTAGGATTTGCGCCGTGGTCCAGGAGCCACTTGATCGGCTTCGGCTCGACTGTCTCGCACGGAGCGAAAATGATTGGGAAATAGCCGTTCCACTCGGCGTTGACGTCGGCGCCGTAGGAAGCGAGAAGCTCCATCATCGGAATGCGATGACCGAAAAGCGCAGCGCGCATCAGCGGCCCGTCGCCGCCCTGATGCACGTCCGAGCCGTTTTCGATCATCCACTTCGCCATGGCCAGCCTTTCCGGTCTGGGCGGCTCCCACGGCACGCGGCATTCGGCGACCCAAGTGAGCGGCCCGTTTTTGGCATAGCCAAGGGGAGCGCGGTGCAGGGCGGGCTCGCGAGTCATGAGCGTTTTTACGCGCTCGAAGTTATTGGAGTCGATGGCTTGCTTGAGTTGGGCGATTTGCTCGAGTGATTCCACTTGCGCCTTCAGCTTCGGCCAGCTCGGAAAGCCATAGAGGCGGGCGATCTTGAATTGCGCGTCGGTGAGCGAGTCAGCATCACCAGCCTTGAGCAGATCCTTCGCTTGATCCTTCAAATGCCGCAGATTGGGGCGGTCGGGGAGCGGGCGCGGTGGGCATTGCGGATTGGTTGACATTGCGACCTCCTTTCATCGAAGCGCCCGTTTTCGGCATATCGGGCTGAAAGAAGGTTCGCGAAAATGTTCTGCAAACGGGTGGGCTTCTACCCTTTCCGCAGACCGGATGCGTCCCTAACGCTGAGGAATCGTAACACAAGGCCCGCCATGAGTGTCCTCTTCGGATTTGCATTTGTCAGAGCTGCGAGTTCCTTAGTGTCAAAAAATACTCTACCGGAAACGACGTACGAGGCGCACTAGGGACTCTCAAGGCTTTCCCGCCGCGATGGATGGAATAGTTCTGTATTGCTGCGCTTCCTGAGTGGAGTGTACTTGGGATTGACCAACCTAGTGATTGGGAGGGTGACCCGCGACGCCGCCGGCGGAAACGCGGGATTGGGATTCGAAGTTCCGGTAGGGAGGGGTTTCAAGATCTATACAGAGGCTCGCTACCATTATGGGAGCGGCGGCGCGATTCCCACGAGGATGATTCCGTTCACGATTGGCGTGCGGTACTGAACGAATGCGCAAGAATTGTCGCGAGATTCGCGGTTCGCGATCCGCTTAGATTTGAACGAGGCCGTGCTTCACGGCGTAGCGGACAAGGCTGGCGGTTTCGTGGATGTCGAGCTTCTGCATCAGGCGAGAGCGATGTGACTCTGCTGTCTTCACGCTGACCCCTAAGAGTGCGGCGACGTCTTTCGTGGATTTTCCCTCGGCGATTAACTGCAGCACCTGGCGCTCTCGCGAGGTCAACGGATCCGCCGGCATTTCCGCTTTGCCATGATAAGCGGCCATGACGGCAGCGGAGATGCCTGGGCTGAGATACACCTGTCCGCGCATAACCTGCTGAATGGCGTGGATGAGATCGCTGGAGACTTGACTCTTCAATACGTATCCCTTCACACCCGCCTTCAAAGCGGCGGACACGTATTGCGGTTCGTCGTGCTGGGTTAAGAGAATGGGCTTGACCTTGGGACAGCAACGCGCCAGTTCGCGTGCCGCTTCCATGCCGTTGAGCGTCGGCATGCCAATGTCCATCACCACGATGTCGGGAGACAAGGCTTCGGCGTGTTGGACGGCTTCGCGCCCATCGGAGGCCTCCCCAACAATTTGCAGACCTTCTCGCTCGAGCAACGACTTAATGCCCTGCCTGACTAAAGCGTGGTCGTCGGCCAGGACGATCCGGGTCGGCATTCCGTTTTCCCCCAACCACCAATGTACCAGTAATTCCGTCCCAGGTGCGGCGCCTGTTGAATCTGCACCGAGGCGCATGGAAATAGAATATGTCGCCTTCAGGCGGCAATTGCAAACAAGTATGCCAGCTACGCGCCAGCTTTGCATCGCAGCTTGATGTTGTGCTAATCACTTCCCCGAGGATGACGCGGTGTGGACGTCGAAGTCGCGGCGGAGAAAATCGGCAGCTTGCTGGAGGGTGGCGCCGCGAGGAATCGGCTTGTAGTCGAACAAACTTTTCTTCTCAAGTACGGTGATGGACTTGAAGAACAGCGCTTTGCCGTTCATTTGCACGCTCATGAAGCTCAGATCCCAGTGGCCCTCGCCGACTTCTTGCTGCCTCACTTGGAATGTTCCGTTTTTGTCGAGATGACCAAGGAGACCGCCGCCAAATTTGACTTCGCTGACCAGGCGGCCATTGATTTCCACCAGACGCTTCTGCCCGGCATCCACGACCAACGTTCCTTCCATGTGGTGAAAAACCTGCGACGCGCGTGTGGCGGGACGAAAGCCAGGATTGGGATGGAACCGCACGGTGATGAGATTTCCGGACTCGCCCTCGCACTGAAATTGGAACGCTTCGGGGAAAATCTTTAGAAGGTTTCGCGCTTGTTCGGCGTCTTCGCGCTCTTTCCTCTGTTTGGACCTGAGCCGTTCGGGATGGCTGATCAAGTCTTGAATACGCTCGTCCTCGGCTTGTTTTTGAGCGGGACTCAAGTCCCTGCCGTCCACGGCCACGAGACGCTCGAGGTCGCCGTCTTTCGTTTGACACACTTCCAGTGTCTTGCTGGGCTTGCCGTCCTCCTGCAGCTGTTCGCGGTAGCACCAAAGGGAGTCGTCACCAAGGTGTGATTCGATCTCGTTATGCATGACCTCGCGCACCAATGCCTCTGCATCTCGAATGCTCCTCTTGGAGTCGGAGTTACGAACCAATGCGGAAATATTGGGGAGCAGGCAAACGGCAACGGCGATAATGCCAGCGCAAACGCAAGACCTGAAGTTTTGAAGCTTGCAGCGCATTCGGCGGAGACCGCCCTCCTACTGCACGCGAACCATATTCATTTCATATGATTGGACTTAGCCGATTCGTGGGCAATACAGGAGACTGTGTAGCACTCGGGAAGTCAGCAAGTATTTGTGTCACTCTTTGGGCCTTGTCCCTGGAGTCCCATCGCCCTCCCCGGTGATTAAGCGAGCGCCGCGGTTGAAGGTCAAATACTCGAATCCCCACTGGATAAAGACCAGCACGCGATCTTGAAATTCCACGATGTACAAGAGGTGAATGAATAGCCAGATGAGCCAGGCAGGCAAGCCCCAGAAGTGCATTCCAAAAACATTGGCAACTGCCGCGGCGCGCCCGATGACGGCCATATCGCCTTTGTCGAAATAGTGAAATGGGGGCTGCTCCGTCTTGCCATTCAGTCGAGCCTTAATGGTCTTCGCGGCATAGGAGCCTTCTTGAATCGCCACCTGCGCGACTCCGGGGAGAGGCTTGCCATCCTTGGCCGAGGCTGCCGCCAAGTCGCCGACCACAAAAATGTCCGGATAATTCGGTATGGTGAGATCGGGCTGAACCTTGATGCGACCGCTGCGGTCCGTTTCCGCTTTGGTGCGCTCAGCGAGCTTTTGGCCGAAAGTATTCGCTATCACGCCGCCAGTCCACAGGACGGTTCTGGCGCGGAGCTTTTCGATGGCGTCTCCGCGTTTATAGGTGACGCCTTCCGCGTCGACGGCAGTGGCCATTACACCCTTCATTACCTCGACACCCAAGCGCTTCACCAGCTTTTCGGCTTTTTCAGAGAGATCCGGCGGATAGGCAGCGAGTACGCGGTTTCCGCCTTCCATCAGAATAATGCGGGCGTCTTTCGGGTTGATGCGGCGGAAATCATTCTTTAGCGTTTCGTTGGCGATTTCCGCAAGGGCGCCTGCCAATTCCAAACCCGTCGCACCTGCGCCCACGATGACGAACGTGAGCCACTCGCGAACATCGGTTTCGGACGCACAGCGTTCGGCCCGTTCGAAGGCGTAGAGGAGTTTGTGCCTGATGGCCGTGGCTTCCTCGATGGTTTTCAGGCTGGGAGCATATTCGCGCCAGGCATCATTGCCATAGTAAGAAGTCTTCGAGCCGGTGGAGACGATCAGGGAATCGTAATCAAAGGAGCCGCCGTCTCGTAGTTTTACCCGCTTCGCGTCGGGGTCGATATCCATCGCCTCGCCCATCAGGACCAACACGTTCTTCTGTTTGCTCAGCACGCCGCGCAAGGGAGCGCAGATTTCTCCGGGCGAAAGCGAGCCAGTGGCCACCTGGTAGAGTAAAGGCTGGAAGAGGTGAAAGTTGCGGCGATCAATCAGAGTCACTTCAACGGGAACGCGCGCGAGCTTCTGCGCCGCGTTCAGCCCGGCGAACCCGCCTCCCAGGATCACCACTCTGTGTTTTTGCGTCATCGTCAGCGGCTCGCTGCGGGCGGTCTTGCGCGCAACCCCGTCACCCGCCATGCCATCTGATGTTGCAGGCCGGTGTTATGGTTACGATTGTCTCACGCCGGGTTGAACCTCGTATGTTGCCCAAGAAAACGCTTCGAATCTTCAGCCTGATTGAAGGATTTGCATTCTCTGTATTCATCGCTTTGTTCATCTGGCGGCTGCAGTTCAGCCATCCGAATTCCTGGGTTGTGTTTCCCCTCTGGCTGGTCATCAGCTTCGTCATCCATCGCGACACCCCGAAGACACTCGGCTGGCGCGCGGATAACCTGCGCGCGGCCGGACGCCAAGCGGGCATCGTTTTCGGCGTCTGCATTATTGGGCTGTGCGCCGTGGGTCTCTACCTGGGGGCGCTGCACCGCCTGCCCGCACACCTGCTGGACGCGCATCGTTTCTTCGGATACTTCTCGTTTTGCCTGCTGCAGCAAATCGCGCTTAATTCTTATTTGATGGATCGCTTTCTTTACGCCGTCGAGAGCCCATGGCTAGCCGCGCTGTTCGCGAGCACAATTTTCGCTTTACTGCATTGGCCTAACCCTGTGCTTGTGCCTCTGACTTTGGTCGGCGGGTTTGCGATGTGCTGGCTGTTCGCGCGCGAACGCAACATTTTGCCGCTGACTTTGGGTCAGGCGGTTCTAGGCGGGTTGGCTTGGTGGGCTTTCCCGATTGCTTGGCATCACTCGATGCGGGTGGGGCCGGGATACTACGCGTTTGGCAATCACCTCTGGTAAGCGATCGCGCGTGAAGCTCGTGATCACACCGGACTATCTGCAGGAAATTGTTGAAATGGATGCCAAGCTGGGGCGCAGCATGCTGCGCCCCTACCAAGATGGAACTCGCATCTACAAATTCAGATGGCTGTATTTTTCATGCGGCGTGTACGTCGAACGCGTTGAATTGCCGGCGTCTTTTTCCCAGACACCCGGAATTGCGGTGGCGCATACCGGGCAGCGTCCCTGCTTGAGCCGGTTCTCGGTCACATCGTGCCAGGAACGGCGGATGAGCAACGAGCCGCAGCTTGGGCAGCTTGTGTGCGCTCCGTCACTGTAGATATTTCCTTCATACACATAATGCAGCCCGGCTTCCCGCGCAATTTGCCGTGCGCGATGCAAAGTTTCCGCCGGAGTTTGCGGCTTGTCGCGAAGCTTGAAGTCGGGATGAAAAGCGGTGAAGTGCAGCGGCACGTCGGGTCCGAGGTGCGTCAGAATCCATTCGGCAAGTTTGTGCGTCTCCGCGGGGTCATCATTCAGGGTTGGAATCATCAAATTGGTGATTTCGAACCAGACGCTGGTCTCATTCTTCAGCCACTGCAGCGTCTCAAGGACCGGCTGGAGATGAGTGAGCGTGATTTTGCCGTAGAAATTTTCGGTAAACGCCTTCAGGTCGATGTTCGCCGCATCGATATGGTCGTAGATGTCGTGAAACGCCTCGCGAGTGATGTAGCCGTTGGAAACCATCACCGTCTTCAACCCGAATTGTTTCGCCGCCTTGCAGATGTCGATCACGTATTCGCCCCAAATCGTCGGCTCGTTGTAAGTAAATGCCAGCGAGTCGCAGCCATGCTGCAGAGCGAGCAAGGGGACATCCTCGGGAGGCACATGCTGCGAATGCACTTGGTCATGACGGGACTTGGAAATGTCCCAGTTCTGGCAGAAGAAGCAGCCCATGTTGCAGCCGGCAGTCCCCATGCTGAAAACGCGCGTACCCGGCAGAAAGTGATTTAGCGGCTTTTTCTCGATGGGATCAATCTGGAGCGCCGCGGGCGCCCCGTACCCGAGACTGTAGAGTTTCCCGCCTTCATTGATGCGGATGAAACAGAAGCCGGCCTGTCCCGGATTGATGTGGCAGTGGCGCGGGCAGAGATAACAGTGCGCGCGCCCGTTGGCTTCCGGCTCCCACCAGCGCGCTTCGTGCAGGGTCTCCGTTTTTTGGAGGATTTTGAGCTGCGTCACGCATCCTCCCTTCCTACTGGCCTTCCTTTGGCCAATTATACGCCTTCGCGAGGGGGAGTTTGGTGCGGTATTTGGTCTGAGTGGCTACACGTGAACGCGGCGGCGCTGATAGCGGCGGCGCGCTGCTGCCCAATCTACGAACGCCTCCATCTGGTTGCGGTATTTCCACATCAGGTGGAAGAACTTGCCCGCGTCCAGGCCAGCGGCTTCAGGTCCGAGAAATGTCTCGAACCTCCAGCGCAGGTAAGGGCTTTTCCATGGATTCAGGCGATAACCGCGCGCCACAATCCAGTAGTAACGCAGCATCTTCCACATGGGACGAACGTACACAGGGCAGGGGCCTGTACTGCCTCCATACTGCTAGCCTCCCAGCGGGGTTGAGAGGTGCTCATGGACGAGAAGCCAGTTTGCACCGCGCTTCTCCCAAATACCGGTGTAGCGAACCTGTGTTTCTGTAGTCTTACCGTCCTTTGTTTTTTCGGAGAAATGCATAGAGACGGTGGTCCACGCTAGCGTGCCGCGCCGAGTAACCTTCAGATCCTTGCCGGGCGTCAAGCTTCCGCTGGCCATATTCCCGAACAGTTCCTTTTGCACGCCGTCGTGATATTCCTTCCAGCCGTGGTAAGCGAACGGAGCTAAATCGTAGAAGACAAGCCCGTTATCCTTCGCGTAGAACCTTGCCGGCGCTTCCGCATTGCCGGAGCTCCAGGCTGCGCAATAGCTTTCGATGAGCCTGTGAAACGTGGCGTCGTCAGAGGCGCGCTGCTGCGCCCGCGCACCCACGAAAGTCAGGAGCCCGCCCGCGAAAGCCAGCACGACATATAACAGCCAGCGCCAGCGCGCTCGGTGCTCTGTGGAAAACTCAATCCGCGGGGTCATTTCCATTCCTCGAGACCTAGTCTTGCGGCAATTAAGGGCCGCGAGAGAGTGCCTAAACTAGTGCCAATATGGGAATAATGCAAGGCCCTTCTGAAGATACGGGCTAGGCTCCGATCCTCCGAACCCAGATGCGGGTCGTCGCCGGTTTGCCCAGATGCATCGTTCGCCCGCCGGCGCGCAAGGTCATCGTTTCGTCGTACTCGCGCTTCTTCACTTCGACTCGCGTTTCCGGCCGCAGCTCCAAATCTTCCAGGAATTCCAAGAATTGCGCATCTTTCTCATAGACGCAAAGAATCTCGGCCTTATCATTCGCGCGCAGATCGGACAGCAGCACCGCTCCCTGCTTGCGCAGCTTGGCGATCCCGCCGCGCATCGGAACGCCGTGTGGACAGCTTTTCTTGTCGCCAAAGCGCTTCAGCAGCAGCGCCTCGACTTCCGGGGAAATCGCGTGCTCCATTCGCTCGGCTTCATCGTGGGCCTTCGACCAGGGCAATCCGATCACGTCCGTCAGCAGCATCTCTGCAAGTTGATGACGCAGCGCCAGCCGTTCCGCGAATTGCCGCCCCTTTCGCGTAAGATCGATCCGGCCCTCGCGGTCCACACGCACGTGCCCGTCCCGCGTCATGCGTTTCAACGCCGCTGTAACTGCTGGTGGGGTGACATTCAGCTCTTCCGCCAGGCGCGCGCTGATCGGCGTCTGGTCCTCTTCAAGCATTTCCCAAACGGCTTTGAGGTAGTCTTCCTGCGAAACGCTGGTTTTATCACGCCGCAAAATATTCTCCTCGCTCCGTTCCGTTACGAACGGACGCGGCTGGTCTTTTCATCGCCATCCCCGGGCGTTCCGGGTTCTTTTCGTAGGCGTTGAGCTAGTTCGGCCACGCGCCGCTGAACGCTTTCATAAGTCCCTTGGTATTTGTCGGGGTCACCGTAAGGATCTTCTATCTCCCAGTCCTCAACCTTGGTGTGTCCACGAAAGTTGCGAAATGCAAATTCCTTTGCCCGGCCACTCATGTTGATGACAATGTTCGCGGTTTCCCATGCCTCCGGTGAGATCGGTTTGGACGCTAACCCTTCGACTGCACAGCCGTTTCTCACGAGAGTTTGCGTGGTCATTTCGGCCACAAACCCGAGCGGGGCCAATCCCGCGCTAGACGCCTCAATTTCCTTCGAAGCGTCCCTCCACGCGATAGCTTCCGCCATCGGGCTCCGGCAGGAATTACCGATGCAAACAAACAACACTTTAGCGCGCCGGGTTTTCATAAGAGACTTTGCCTTCTGAAGTCTCTCACAAGCCGACGGACGGTTCACGTGGGAGGTGCGGGGATTGTGGTCGCCTCAGGTCTTGCTAGCCCGCCATCGCGGACCGAGTGGCATTCTCCGCAGCCAGTTCGAGAAAGCGCTGATGTACGGTCGTGTCGTTCGTCAGTTCGGGATGAAATGCCGCGGCTAGGATTTGTCCCTTTTGCACCAGTGCAGGTTTGCCTGCGTACTCGGCGAGCACTTCCACATCGGGACCGACACGCTCAAAAATCGGACCACGTATAAACACCATCTCCATTGGTTCAGGCTTCAAGGTGGAAGGCCCGCTGACCACGTCACTGTGAACTTGCCGGCCGTACCCATTGCGCAGCACGGTCATGTCCAGCAAGCCGAGCGATTCTTGCTGAGGATTTTTCACTTCGGTAGCCAGCAGAATCGCGCCCGCGCAAGTGCCGAAGATAGCTTTGTCTTCCGCAGCGAACTTCTTGATCGCGTCGTATAAGCCCTCTTCTTGCAGGAATTGCAGCTGCGTGGTGCTCTCGCCCCCCGGCAAAATCAGACCGTCGCAGCCCTCGAGATCCTCGCGCGTGCGCACCTCGACAGTTTCGATTCCCATGCCGGCGAGCATCGCCGCATGCGCCGCAAAATCCCCTTGCACCGCCAAGATCCCAATCTTCACATCGTCACCAAGTTTATAGGAGCGCGCCTCCGTTTATTCTGAGGCAACGAAGGGCGCGTCCCCGTGGCACAGCCATTTCTGGCTGTGCTCCTCACAGCAGGGTCACCACCCGCGCGTCGACATCAAATCCTTCTCTTCCAGTTGCCGCACATCCAAGCCGCGCATCGCTTCGCCCAATTCCTCGTGCGCTTCCAGCACCGCCTTCGGATCTTCAAAATGTGTGGTCGCTTTAACCACGGCTTTCGCGCGCGCTTCCGGATCGCTCGACTTGAAAATTCCCGAGCCTACAAAAACGGCTTCGGCTCCCAGACGCCGCACCAGCGCTGCGTCCGCGGGCGTCGCAATTCCGCCCGCCGAAAAATTCGGCACCGGCAGTTTCCCTGTCTTCGCGACTTGCCGAATCAAGTCCAGCGGAGCGCCCAGTTCCTTCGCCTGGTGCATCAATTCGTCATCCCGCATGGTGGTGAGCCGCTTCATCTGGCTCACGATCGTGCGCATGTGACGCACCGCCTCCACCACGTTGCCGGAGCCTGCTTCGCCCTTGGTGCGAATCATGGCCGCGCCTTCCGCCACGCGCCGCAACGCTTCGCCCAAATTGCGCGCTCCACAAACGAACGGCACGCGAAAATCGTGCTTCCACACGTGATTCTCTTCGTCCGCGGGAGTCAGCACTTCGCTCTCGTCGATGAAATCCACTTCCAGCGCCTGCAAAACTTCCGCTTCGATAAAATGTCCGATGCGCACCTTGGCCATCACCGGAATCGTCACCGTCTTCATGATCTCGCGGATGATTTTGATCGACGCCATGCGCGCCACGCCGCCCTCTTTGCGAATGTCCGAGGGCACGCGCTCCAGCGCCATCACCGCGCAAGCGCCGGCTTTCTCCGCGATTTGCGCCTGCTCGGCATTGGTGACGTCCATGATCACGCCGCCCTTGAGCATCTCGGCCAAGCCGACCTTCACGCGCCACTCATTCGCAGTGTTGCTGCCGTTTCCGCTGCCGTTCACTTTCTTCGCATCCATGTCTCTCTCCTGTCCGCAATCCTTTTCTGAACTCCGTGCTCTCTGTGCCTCGGTGGCTAGACTTTCTTGGCCTCGCCGAGAATCACAAAACGCCCTTTGCCCCGAGCCAAAACATCGCCGGCCGAGTTTCGCACCTCTCCGACATGAAACAAATTCCGCCCTTTCCGCTCTGTTTCTTCCCAACCTTCCACGATGATCTCGTCCTGAACGCTGACCGGCTTGAGATATTGGACCGTCAGTTCCGCGGTCACCGCCCGCACGTCCCGAAACCGGCAAACCTTCCCCATGGCTTCATCCAGCAGCGTGGCAATAATTCCGCCATGTCCCATGCCCCCGCCGCCTTGGTACCGCTCGCCCAAAACAAATCGCCCGGCGATGCGGCGCTTCTCGTTGTCTTGCACAAAGGTCAGCTTCATTCCGTCGTCATTAGCACCGCCACATCCGAAGCAACGATTCGAGGGATTCGGCGCAAGCGTGATTGTCGCCGGCTTTGTTTCCTCTGCGCTCTCTGTGCTCTTCACTCTGCGTCCTCTGTGTTCAATCTTTTTCCTTCTTTGCGCCTCAAACCAACGCTACTCGGCTGCGCTCTGCACGCCGCACGCCACGCTGCCGCTTGCGCATCTCCACCCGCAGCAATTCCGCCAAGGTCGTCACCCCGCGCGCAATCTGCTTTTCATCCAAACCGGCAAACGCCAGGCGCAGCGCATTCGGAAGGGGATTCTGCGCGTAAAAGTACCGCCCCGGCACGAACAGCACTCCCCGCTCTTTAGAATGAATCAGCAGCTCGCTGGCATCAAATCCGAGCGGCAATTCCAGCCACAAACACATGCCGCCTTCCGGACGAGTCCAGCGCGTCTCTTCCGGCATGTGTTTGCGGAGCGCCTCATCCAGCGCCATAAGCCGCGAAGCGTACACTTTGCGCATTCTCGCGACATGCCTCGAAAACATTCCACGCCGTACAAATTCCGCGAGTGTGCCTTGCGCCAATTGGTCGGTGTGAATGTCCGTCGTCTGCTTCACCACGCGCAGGCGCTCGATGGCCGCGGCGGGCGCCACGATCCATCCCACGCGCAATCCCGGGAACGCCACTTTCGCAAAACTGTCGATGTGAATGACGACGTTCGAGCGATCCAACTGCTTCAGCGAAGGGAGCCGGTCCTCGCGCGCGTGCAGCCGCGCATAAATGTGATCTTCCACCACGGGAACTTGATGCCGCGAAGCCAGCTCCAGCACTTTTCTGCGCGACGCCAGCGGCATCGATGTTCCCGTCGGATTCTGAAAATCCGGCGTAAGCACGATTAGCTTCACGCGGTTCGCCGCCAGCGTCGCTTCCAGCGCCTCCAGGTCCAAGCCCAGCGAAGTTCCCGGCTCCGCATGCGTGCGTATAGGCACGCCGAGGCACCGCGCGCGCGTCCCATTGAAAATGGCCACGGCGCCGGGATATGTCGGATTCTCCAGAATCACGGAATCACCGGGCCGCACAAACGCTTTGCTGATTAAATCGAGCGATTGCTGGCAGCCATCCGTGATCATGAGATTTTCATCTCGTGCCGGAATACCGTCGGCCTGCAACAGCGCCAGCAGCGCCTCTTTCAATGGCGCATATCCATCCGAAGGACCGAGATTGAGCACGTCGACGGCCTCGCGGCGCAGCACGGCGTTGACGCAAGTCTGCAGGTCCTCGATCGGAAAAAACTCCTGCGCCGGCCGCGCCAATACAAATGAAAGCGCGTTTTCTGGAGCACTTGCCGTCAAACGCGACAACACCTCTTCCCCGCGCTCGTCCGCGAACAGCAGTTCCCAACGGATGCCGTTGCTCCCATTCAGCACAGGCGGCGCCGGTGGCGTAATCTTCAGTCCGTTTCCATTGCCCCGGATGAACGTGCCGCGGCCGACGTGTCCCTGGATCAGTCCCTCTGACTCGAGTTCCGCATACGCATTCGCCACAGTGGTGCGATGCACGCCCAGCATGACCGCTAGTTCGCGGCTGGCGGGAATGCGGTCGCCGGGACGCAGATCCCCCGCATGCACCAGCGCGCGCAATTGGTCGCGCAATTGGACATATAAAGGAACGTGGCTTTCGGGCTGGAGATGTACAGGAAGCATGGCCTCTCCCCTAAGAGCCAATTCTACACGACATTGGCCTGCTACAAGAGCCAATTTGTCTCTTCGTTTGGGAGTGCACGGCTTGTCGATGGCACAGCGAGTCTCACGGCGTACAACCCGAGCCGCAGAACCCGCGAGATTGGCATACGCGGTGATCGGGTTGGCGATGGGTTTCGGCGTCGAGCAGCTCATGAATTCCATGCTGTTCAATGCCGGCGGCGTAAACGTTTTGGCTTATATCGTCGTCGTGCCGTCGTTGTTTCTGGTAACCATGCTGGCGGCCTACGTGCCCGCCGCCACGAGCATCCCGGATTGCGCCAACGCAAGCGTTGCGCTACGAGTAGGGCATGGTCCTCTGTGGGCCCACAACGAAGGATGAAAATGGGCTCGAGATGACGTAGCGTTTGTACAGCCACGTGGCGACAGAGGCCGAGTTACTCTGGCGCAAGTTAAGCCCGCTTACGAGTAGCTAACGGTGCGGTGCATGCGCTCAGCGGGTCTGAGCGTTAGGCCAGTGGCCGGGTCGGACACGACTGCTGCGAAAGGCGACTCCCTTTCAATCAACGCTCATCGGGACATCAGGACCGGGAGGCCCGCCTCGCGCAGGACTGTCCGCGTGACGCTACCGAACATCCACTCGCTCAGGTAGGAGTGGCCATAGGCGCCGATAACCACGAGATCGGCAGCGAAAGCGCCAGCCTGCGACAGAAGAAGCCGACCCACCTCTTCACCGCCGGACGACAAGCGTCGTACCTCCACGTGCACACCGTGACGCACCAAGTGGCGCGCAATGTCCGCGCCCGGCTCCTGGCCGTGGCCCGCCGGGCGGCGCTCATGGTCGACCACCAAGACTTCGACTGCCTCGGCCTTGACAAGCAACGGCAGGGCGTCCGCCACGGCCCGGATAGACTCGCGCCTCGCGTTCCACCCCACAAGGATGCGGCGGACCTGCGATACAGTGCTGCGTGCCGGAAACACAATGACCGGCCGGCCGGAACTCAGGATGAGAGACTCCGCGAGGCCCGGGGGCCCGGCCGTCTGCGCCGCGGGCTCCGGCCGGTCAATCACCACCAGGTCCGCGTAGTAGGCATGCACGCCCACCTCGCTGCTCGCGTAGGGCAGCGACCTCCACTCAGACTCCGACCGGATTCCGTGACGACGGACGACGTCCTCGAACAGGGCTCGACGGTCCCCCTCGATCTTCTCGAGTTCTGCTCGGTGCGCCTCGCTCACGCGTAGCATGCCCTTGCCGCGCGCGAACGTCTCCGCCGGAGTAACTGTGGGCTCCGGCTGCATGAATACGCTGATCAGGCGCGCGCCGTGCTCCTCGGCCAGCACGCCGGCGAACTCCAAAATACCTGCCGTCTCGGTGCGCCCATCGATGAAGACGACGATTTCCCCGAGCCTAGCTCTGCCCTTGTCTAGGTCCAAGGCGGCGGGCTCAGGCAGCGGAGACAACATTGATTGATTGCGGGCCATAGCTGCTCCTTCGCGTCGTTTTCTGCTTCTTTTGTTGTGGGGCTGAGCTAAAGATTCAGTGCGCCGCCCTCAATATATGGATGTCGATACACTGGACACTGATACATCGTTGTAAGCAAAATTATTCGCTGAGAGGACGCCTAGCTTCGGGATGCTTTCTATGAAAGCGCGGCGCCAATTCCTAGTCCCTAGGCGGGTGATACCCGATTCTTCCGTTCGCTTCTCCCGCAGCCAACTGCCGCACACAAAGCTTTGTCAAATCGCTCTCGTCGCACTGATAAATCTGCGTCATCGGCAAGTCTTGCGGCTGCACCACATATTCGCCCGCTTCCATTTCCTGCGAGGTGTCTGAATCATCGGTGTTGAGGGGACTGCCGCCTTCCCTTACGCGCACGCGAAATTGTCGCGAAGGCGGCTCATAGTTTTGAAAGCTAAAGCACTTCCCCACGCAAGCGCGGTCCACCATGTGCACGACGTAAGGGAGCCGCGAATCGGACGGCGCCCAGATCGTCGTCGTTACCCGCCCGCCAACCGGAACGCTCTGGTCGATCAAGCGTTCGATTTGCGCCTCCATGCGATTTAGTGTCGCGGTGTCCTCGTACAGAAACGCGAAGAACGCAACCGCAATGATCGCAAATCCCGCGGTGTGCCATTTTCGGGGCTGCATCCAGGCCAGGACGCAAAGCCCCATGACCGCGGCCACGGTGGTTAGCCGCAAAGCCAGCGAGCCTACCCAACCTGAATAGAGTGGAATGCGCAAGACATCCGGCAACACATAGATGGCGAACACCACAACCCAGTGAAGCTCCAGCGGCAAGCGCATAGCCGACCAGGACTCCCGCGCGCCTTCACGTCGCAGCCTGTCGGCCACAAAGCAGGCCACGCCAAACAAAAGAGCCACGCCCGAAAGGATGTAGTAGCGCACGCTATAAAGCGCCAATTGATCGCTGCCGTTGTAAATTCCCGGACCGGACAGATCCCACACGCCGAACGACGAATAATGCCTCATCAAGTAGAGGCGCGCTACGGCTATAGCTAGCACCGCCGCACCGGGCACTGCCCATTTCAACCAACTAGGCAACAAGCGCCACAAAACAACGTAGCCCAGGCAGCCCACTAGCCAGACAAAACCCTGCGGATGGGCGACCAGCGCCAGCGCGGCAAGCGCACCGGCCAGGATGAGTTCCCTTCCCCGCCCGCTCCAGATGAACGCGGTGGCGAAAAAACCCAAGCCAAGCGAAAGGTAATAATTGAAAAAACCGACGTTGAACGTCCAACCGTAGGCAAGCATCGCCAGGCATGGCAGCAAGAACCACGGCGGACGCCGCGAAACGGCAGCGATGAGCGCGAACGCGCCCCAAAAGAAGACGAGCACGCAGAGCGGCACCAAGATTTTCTGCGCCGCCGCCAGCCCGAACAACTTCCCAAATTTTAAGAGCAGAAGGTCGAACAGAACATTGTTCCATTGCCTGGCGAGGTAAAGCCCCGGCGCTTGCCCGCGCTCAATCAGTTGCGCGAGCCACGCATTGTAAACGTGACTGCCCAGGTCGCCCGCTTCAATCCGCCGATGCCAAAAACAAGGGATAAGCAGGCCTGCGGAAACCGCCAGGGCCTGTAGCCCAAATCGCCGCAGGAAATCGGCCGCGGCTCTAAGAGCTGATGCGTCTCTATCCTTCTCCATCTTCTCGTATGTTCACAGTGCCCTGCGGCTCGAGCGACGCGCAGAGTAGCACATACGGTTCTGCGCGTGCTATTGAGATACTTCAGCAATCCTCGGCGGAGAGCTTCGGCGATTCACGGACTCTTGTAGTTGCGTTAGGTTGCGATTCTTACTTCGAGGGCTGGCTTTCGCCCAGGCGCTTCAGCCGGTCGCGGAGCCGGCGTTGCAACGGCGTAGGCGTATTCGGGTTGAATGCCACCAAGTACCACAGCGGCTGGCTGCGATCCCGGCTCAGCCACGCCAGCGTCGCAGCGTCCGCATTCGGGTGCCGCGCCACATTCTCGCGAATCGCCCCGTACGGATGCTTGGCCAGCTTGTTCAAAGTCTTGGCATTGGACCGTGGATGCTCGCTGATCAATCTCAGCAAATAATAATCTTCTTCCGGCGCCTGCTTTACCAGTTTCTCCAGCATCTCCGGCTTGGCATCGGCGCTCAGCACCAAGCCGATCTTTTCGTCCCAGGCAGTGTTGATCTGGTTGAGCTCCCGCGTCCGCGCATGAATCAGCTCTTCCAACGTGCGCCGCTCCTGCTGCATGCGCGCAATTGGCAGCTCCGTACCCTCCAGAGAATCCAGAACACGCAGCAGGTGCTGCCGCTCCCCGAAAACAATTTGCGAGGTGCGCGTGCTTGGGCCCTTTTCCTTCTCTTTATGCTGCACCAGGTCGGAACGTCGCATCGTGTTGGCTGCTCCAGCACTGTCCCCTCGCAAGCTTGTGCCAGGGATTGTGCCCAAAACCGCGCTTATTTCTCGCGTTAGACCCACGGCGTACTCACCTTCCGCTGGGCCAATCGGATTATGTTCCGCGCACCCCGTAGGGTAAAGTTACCAGCGTACCGTGTGTGCCCGAAGTGCAACCGTCTGCGCAGCGCGTTTTGCGCGCGCCGCCGAATAAGGATCAACGCCCATGTCCGCGTTTGAGGATCACAAAGAGGAATTGGAGCACTACGAACAGATGTTTGGCCGCGAGCGCGGCCGTCTGGCCGTCTCGCTGGATCGCCTCACGAATGCGCTGGTGTTAGTCGGCCAGCACGGCGTCTATTGCACCAGCCAACGCAATCCCACCCTTCCGGCCATGGATATTCGCATCATTGCGAACGAATTGACGCACGCGAAAGAGCTGGTGCAGTCGGTGATGGAGGAGCTCCGCCGGACGAAGGACGATGCACGGAACTGAAAAGTTTGTGAGTTAGTCGCGGGAGACAAGAAAGGGATTCGACTGCCGCTCTTCGCCGATGCTCGTCGTCGGCCCATGCCCGGGATGTACCACCGTCTCATCCGGCAGCGCCATCAACTTGCCGCGCAACGAGTCCATGATGTCTTCCATGGACCCGCCCCACAAATCGGTCCTTCCGATGCTCCCGGCAAATAGGGTGTCTCCCGCAAAAAGCTGCGGCGCTGCCAGCGTGATTTTCCCCGCTTCCGGCGGCATGTACAGCGAGACGCTTCCTGGCGTGTGCCCAGGCGTATGAATCACGCGCGCCTCGAGCGAACCCCACTGCAACGCATCGCCGTCGGTCAGCAGTTGATCCACGTCGGTAAGGTCCGGCGGCATCACCCCTAGAAACGCCGCCTGCACATCCATCGCTTGATAGAGCGGTAAGTCTTCGCGATGCATCATCACCGGTGCGCCGGTGTATTTATGCAGCTTGCTCAAGCCGCCGACGTGATCGATGTGCGCATGCGTGCTGACGATGGCTTTCACCGTGAGCCTGTGCCGGCCGAGCAGCTCCAGAATGCGGCTCACTTCATCGCCCGGATCGACAACGAGCGCCTCGCGGGTCACAGGATCGCCGATGATCGAGCAGTTGCATTGCAGCATCCCCACCGGAATGGAGATGTGCAGAAAGCCCTGCTTTTCCACACCTACTGCCGGAATTGGTTCGTCCATCAAAGGAAGTATAACATTCGCTTCGCGGCGCATCATCGCTGCAAAACGGCTGCAAACGCGCCTAACAGCAGCTTTGCTACACTGTTGATGGCGCTAACCTGCGCCGCGTATGCAAGCCCCCGAAACCACAAAAATACTCGACACGCCGCTCGCGGCGCTGCATCAGCAAGCCGGGGCGAAAATGGGCGTGTGGTTCGGCTGCGCTCTGCCCGATGATTTCGGCGATTGGCAGCGCGAATACTGGTTCGCGCATAAATCTGTAGCGCTGATCGATAAAAATTATCGCGCCTATCTCTCCTTCACCGGCCCAGACCGCGTGCGCTATCTCAACGCCATTCTCACCAATAACATCAAGGATCTGCCACCAGCGCATGGCAACGTTTCGTTGCTGCTTAATCCGCAGGGCCGCATCCTCGCGGAGATGGAAACCTACGCGCTGCCGGAAAGTCTGTTTTGCGTCGCGTATGCCATGATTCGCGAGCAGCTTATCGAAACGCTCGACAAATACATCATCATGGATGACGTCACGCTCACCGATGACACGCAACGTTTCGGCACGCTGGCACTCGAAGGACCCACAGCCGCGAGCATCGTCCGTGAGCTGACTGGAGTCGATCTCAATTCGCTAGCCGAACTCGCCAGACAGGACGCCAGCGTCGGAACAATTCCCTGCACCATCATTCGCCGTTCACCGGGAAAATTTGCCGGAGCCGAATTTCTGGCGGAACGCATCCATTTGGAAGCGCTGTGGCAAACGCTTCAAGAAAAAACCACAGCTGCAGAGGGCGGACCGACCGGCTACTCCGCGCTCAGCGCGCTTCGCCTCGAGCAAGGCATTCCGTGGTTCAGCTACGATTTCGGCGAAAAGCAAATCCCTCACGAAGCCGCGCTCGAAAACAGTCACATCAGCTACACCAAGGGCTGTTATACAGGCCAGGAAATCGTAGAGCGCGTGCGTTCCCGCGGCCAAGTCAATCGCCGGCGCGTCGGCCTACGTTTCACCGGCGAAGCGGTCCCCTCCCCCGGTGAAATCCTGACTTCCGAAGGCAAAGAGGCCGGCTACGTCACACGCGCGGCGTTCGCCCCCGCGCTCTCTTCCGCAATCGGTATGGGTTACGTTCGAAAGGAAAACACCTCACCCGGCAGCAACTTGGAATGGCCAGGCGGAATCGCGACGGTTACAAAATTCCCTGTGGACGAATAGCGGCGCTTTTCAGGTGGGCGTGCGAGACGAATCGTCTCTCACTGCATCGCCAGCATCGGCTGCAGCGCCTTATTCAGCCGCGCGCGGTCTTCCTGCGTCATCGCAATGAACTCAATCCCCATGCCTAGAGCCGGCGTTACGCGCCGCACCACGGCGCGCGCCCGCACTTCCCCGAACGGCAAATCCATCAGCAACTTCACCATGCTGCGAATCGGCGCCGGCTGCCGCGTCAGAACGAACAACCCGCCCAGCGCAATGCTCTCCAGAGACGAGACGGCGCGCCGCGCGCCAGACTGCCACGCGACCATCAAACTCTTCGGCGCCGCCACTCGCGGATAGCGTCTCTGCTCTGCATCCCCCACAACAAACTCCGAACCAGCTAGGTGAGAGCGCCAAGTCTTTGCCTAAATCAAGCCCACGTCAATGTATTTTTGCGTAGTGCGGCGCGCTTGGTGCGCTCTGGCGTGAGTTCGAATGGCAGAAGGGCGCTACAAAAGCGACTTGTTTTCGCTGGAGGGAGTGAAGTGCACTTCCATTTTGTAGATCAACAGGTCCACGGGCACGGTGTAATCGACGGAAATTCTTACTACCGACGGAGAGGCGAGGACCTTGATTTCTTCCTTCTTAATTGGGATCTCCAATTGCTGCGCTTCTTTGAAGATGGCCTCGCGGACTTGCTCCTCGGTGTAGCGATTTACCACCGCAAAGCGCGCTTCCTCCTGCATTTTGTCGGAAAGTTGGTATTCGGCCATGTAAGGAGGAAGAAGCTTGAAGGTGGCGTAGCCACCGAACAGCACAATCGCGGTAAAGGCGATGGCTTTCAACTTGCTCGTGCCGCGCTGGGCGCGACGCTGCCTGCTATCAGTCTGGAACACCAGCATGTATCTCCAAGGCCGACCGATTACAAAACAAGTTTGGCCAGCGGAAAATGGCTGAACGATTCGTATTTTTACGCTAACACCCGCGCGGAGTGGGTGTCGAGCGCGAGGCGCGGCGAGTGTTCCGGGAGAGCAACATGGTCCGGTGAAGTCTGAGAAGCGTTAGTAGGCGCGCGCGAAGATAGCGCGCTCTGCCGCGGGCTTGCCGCAGTACACGCAGACCCCGGGGCCGCCGGATTGTTCGAGCGGAATGCAACGCATGGTGGCGCGTGTTTCTTCCTTAATCTTGGCTTCGCACTCCGGGCTCCCACACCAACAGGAAAAAGCGAAACCGGTTTCGACCGCCTTCTTGAGGTCATCGTAAGTTTTGGCGTCGTGGGTGTTGGACTTGCGGAAGGCCAGAGCCTTGTCATGCAGGGATTGCTGAATTTCGGCGAGCAAACGCTCGACCGTGGCGGGCAGATCGGCCAGCGAAGCGCTGATCTTCCCTTCCCGGCCAGGACGGTCGCGGCGCGCAAGCACAGCGGCTTGCTTGGCAACGTCTTTAGGTCCGAGCTCGACGCGCAGAGGGACGCCGCGCATTTCCCAATCGTTGAATTTCCAGCCGGGGCTGAAGCCTTCGCGCTCGTCGAGCGTAACGCGGATGTTGGCCTTGGCGAACTCCGCTTTCAGGTTTCGCGCGGTGTCGAGGACCAACGATTTTTCTTCGTCGGTCTTGTGAATGGGAACGATGACTACCTGATAGGGCGCGAGTTTCGGCGGCAGGACCAGCCCTTGATCGTCGCCGTGCACCATGATGATGGCGCCGACGACGCGTGTGGAGAGTCCCCACGAAGTTGTCCAGCAATGCTGAAGCTGGCCGTTCTGGTCGAGGTAGCGCACCTCGAAGGCTTGCGCGAAGTTTTGCCCGAGGAAATGCGAGGTGCCGGACTGCAACGCCTTGCCATCGCCCATCATCGCTTCGATCGAGTAGGTGACGTCCGCGCCGGCGAACTTTTCGGCGTCTGATTTTTTCCCGGGGATCACGGGGATCGCGGCGTCGTTGACAGCGAAATCGGTATAGATGTCCAGCATCTGCCGCGTTTCCGCTTCAGCTTCTTCGCGCGTGGCGTGTGCGGTGTGGCCCTCCTGCCAGTAGAATTCGAGCGTGCGGAGAAAGAGTTTCGTGCGCAGCTCCCAGCGCACGACGCTATTCCACTGGTTCATCAGTACGGGCAGATCCCGGTACGACTGAATCCATTTCGACCACATGTGGCCGATGATAGTCTCTGACGTGGGCCGTATGACGAGCGGTTCGGCGAGTTCTTCGCCGCCGCCGATAGTGACCACCGCCAGTTCCGGAGAAAATCCCTCAACGTGATGCTTTTCCTTGTCGATGAAACTGCGCGGGATTAATAAAGGAAACGCTACGTTTTGATGGCCAGTGGCTTTGAACCGACGATCCAGCGCTTGCTGAATATTCTCCCAGAGCGCCCATCCGTAAGGACGAACGATCATGCAGCCACGCACCGGCGCGTAGTCGGCGAGTTGCGCCTTCAGGACCAGTTGGTTGTACCACTCGGAAAAGTCTTGCGAGCGGGTGGGAAGCTTTTCTTCAGCCATGCGGAGGTTTGTCCAGTTTGGCCCGGGTCTTCTGACCCTAAGGCTCTTGTAACTGCACGCAGCGAAATTACGGGATGCGCGAACTGAAAAGCGTAGCGGAGGCGTGCAGGCGTGTCAACGCGAGGCGAACGGTCGGCCCAGAGATGACCACCAATTTGGAGCTTGGCGACGGGCGCGTGCATCCATAGCATACCGCTCATGAGCTCCACCTTCCGCGGCGGTTCCGACGTGGCTCAGCGCTTGCTCGCATGGCTGGACCCGCGAGAAGACGAGATGGCCACGTTGCTGGCGGAACTCGTCAGCGAGCCCACGGAAAATCCGCCGGGAAGAAATTATCGAGCGTGTGCGGACCTGCTGAAGAAAAGGCTTTGTCAGGCAGGCCTCACCTGCGAACGGCACGAATTTCCTTCCCTGCCTACCAGCGCTTACGATGGCGACGAACCAGCAGCGAGCCTTATGGCGAGCTTCGGTAATGGAAAGCGCACGCTGTATTTTCACGGGCATTACGACGTGGTGCCGGCACAATCACCAGAACAATTTCAGCCCGTCCGCAAAGAACATTTTCTATTTGGCCGCGGTTCCTGCGATATGAAAGGCGGAATTGTGGCCATGCTCTTTGCCATTCGCGCGCTGAAGGAATGCGGCGTGGGGCTTGGGGGAAGGATCGCTCTTATGCTTGTTCCTGACGAAGAGACTGGCGGCGCGCGCGGATCGGCATGGCTTGCGCGCGAAGGACAGCTTGGCCGCAACGGGATCGGGATGCTTCTCCCCGAGCCGACCAGCGGCGTGGTGTGGAATGCGAACCGTGGCGCGCTCTCGTTGCGGATTAAGGTATTGGGCAAGTCTGCGCACGTTGGTTTGCAGCATCGAGGCGAGAATGCGTTTGAACAAATGGTGCGCGTTGTCGAGCGCCTGCAGGAACTGAAGCGCGAAGTGGAGCAGAGAAAGACGGACTACACGGTCGGTGCTGAGCAGAGGCCCAACTCCATTTTGATGCTAGGCGGCGAGAGCGGTGGCGGCACGAATTTCAACGTTGTCCCAGAGCAATGCTGGTTCACCGTCGATCGGCGCATCAACCCGGAAGAAGATTTTGACGCGGGAAAAAGCCGGCTCATCGGGCTGCTGGAACAGTGCCGCCGTGACGGGATTCGCTTGGAATGGGAAATTTTGCAGGAAGGTCGGTCGGCTGCATGTTCGGAAGATAACAAGCTCGGCCGCGCGCTCGCGCAAAGTGTGGAGACGATAAGCGGCGAAGCACCGCGATTTGAGATGTGCCCCGGCTTGCTGGAGACTCGTTTTTACGCCGCCCTGGGCGTTCCAGCTTACGCGTACGGGCCTGGGTTGCTGTCGGTTGCGCACGGGCCGCAGGAGTACGTCGATTTGAGGAAGGTACGCGACTGCGCAGCAATTTACGCGCTGGCGGCGATTGAGATGTTGAACGAGTGAATATCTTCGACGCGTTTATGGCAGGCCAAAGGTGAACAATGCGGAACCCGCAGCCACCGCGATGTACTCCTTTCCATCGATGGCGTACGCCATCGGCGACGAATACACCGACGCCCCGGCTTGGAAGTGCCAGAGCGGCTTGCCGGTCGCGGCATCCAGCGCGATAAAGTTTCCCTCGGCGTCGCCGGTGAAGACCAGTCCGCCCGCGGTCGAGAGCACTCCCGACCATGTGGGCGACGGATGCTTCCATTCCCACTTGATTTTTCCCGTAGCGGGATCGATCGCGCGGAGCGCGCCCCGGAACGGCGCGGCATCATCGTTGGGAAAATACGCGCTGCCGTAATAGGCGTGTCCGGCCTGGTACGGTTGCGCGGCGGTGCTGAAAATGTCGCACTGTTCGCGCGCGGTCACATAAAACAAGCCGGTTTGCGGGTCAAACGTGGGCGACATCCAGTTTGTCGCCCCGGCCGCGCCAGGGCACACGCGGCTGCCGTCCGGCGTGGGACTCGCTTCCTTGTTGGCGGTAGGGCGCCCCTCGGCGTCCTTGCTACTACTCCAAGTAACTTTGGCGTAAGCGCTCGAGGACAGCAATTTGCCGTTGCTGCGGTCGAGCACGTAGAAGAAACCGTTGCGGTTGGCCTGAATCAGCAAGTGTTTGCTGTCCCGCTCGACCAACACCGGCACTTGCGTGGCGTCATAATCGTGCTCGTCGTGCTTGGTGAACTGGAAATACCACTTCAGTTTGCCGGTGTCCGGGTCCAGCGCCAGGACTGAATTGCTGTAGAGATTGTCGCCCGCGCGTCCTTCGCCGCGATTGGAGGGAGATGGATTGCCGGTAGTCCAGAACGTCGTGTTGGTTGCAGGATCGTACGACCCTGTAATCCACGCAGGGGCGCCCCCAATTTTCCAGGAGTCACCCTCCCAGCTATCGTGAGCGGGCTCACCCGGACCGGGAACGGTGTAAAAGCGCCACTTGCGCTCGCCGGTGTTCGCGTCGTACGCGTCGATGAAACCGCGAATGCCGTACTCACCGCCGCTGACGCCAACGATGATGAGATTTTTCACGGCCAGCGGCGCGAGTGTAATGCTGTAGCCCTTGGCGTAATCGAAGGCGGTCACATCCCAAGCAACATTGCCGGTCTTGGCATCGAGAGCGATTACGTGCGAGTCCAGGGTGCCTAGGAAAACTTTGTCCCCGAGAATCGCCAAGCCGCGATTCACGCGTCCGCAGCACGGCCGAATATCAGCGGGCAACAAGCGCTGATACTGCCAAATGGGTCGGCCGGTGCGCGCGTCCAGCGCGAATGCGCGGTCATCTTGCCCTGTGCCGTACAGCACGCCGTCGACAACGAGCGGCGTCGTCTCAAACTTTCCGCCGGCCATCGTTTGATATGCCCACTTCGGCACAAGCGCATGTACGTTAGCCGTATTGATCTGGTCGAGGGCGCTGAACCGATGTCCCGCATAGTCGCCCGAATAGGTAAGCCAGTTCTGCGGCTCCTTCGCGGAATCGAGCAGCCGCTGCGGCGTCACCTGCGCCCGAGCAGGGCAACACGACAAAATGCAAATCACCAGCGTTGCCGTCGCGCAAATCCTAAGCGTCATCGCCAGCCTCGCACTCATGTTTTCTCGAACGATGGTCCCAAGCACGCGATCTACACTCCCTGAACAAGGACGATATTCGACTTTGCTGCCTTGCACCTGGCCGCCTTCATGTCCTGGTATTCTTCGCACTCATACCAGAGTTTCGCCTGCTCCATGTTGGGGAATTCCAGCATCACCACGCGCGCCGGCTGCCAGTCCCCTTCGACCACCTCGAACTGGCCTCCGCGGACGATGTAGCGGCCGCCATACTTCGTCAGCGTGCCGGGCACTCGTTCCAGGTATTGCAGCATTCCCGCAGGGTCGTGAACATCCAAGTCGAAGATAAAGTAGGCCGGCATCTTACCTCCACTTCAGCGTTCGCTACTCACTTGCTACCCAAGCTCAACAAATAAGCGACGATGTCCTGCAAGTCTTTCTCCGGCAGCGTTTTTTCGTCGTACTTCGGCATTAAGGATTCGCGGCTCTTCTCGAGCGAGCGCAGCTTGTCTTTCTCGAAAAGGTGGAGCTGCTCGCGCATATCGAGCATCTGCAGCGTGAAACTGTCTTCGTTCAGGACCACACCCTGGAATTTCTGGCCCCGATCATCAACCACGGTCACGCTCTCGTACTCCTGTGAGAACTCCTTCATCGCTTCGGTAATTCCCTGCGCGAGGCGGCGGCTGGGATTGCGCACGGAGTCGACAATGTATTCAACCGAGCGCGCTGAGCCCGTTGCGGTCAGGTCCGGACCGAGCCGTCCTCCTTTGCCCTCAATCATGTGGCAAGTAGCGCACGCCGCTGCACCGGTGAACAGCTCCCTGCCCCGCGCTGCGTTTCCCGACGGCGCGGTGGAAGTTTTCACCTGCACGCTCCGAATATAGGAAATCACCTGCCAGATTTCCTCTTCGGTCATGCCGACGCCCTGCTGCGTCGCGCCATTCGGAGGCATGGCTGTCCCGGGAACTCCTTCGTTGATCGTGCGAAATAGGTCCGCGTCAGCATTTCCGTGCTTCTTCTGTGCGCGTGTCAGGTCCGGACCGCGTCCTCCCCCGCGCGCGCCAAGCCCATGGCAAAACGCGCAGTTAGCGCGAAATTCAAATTCTCCAAGTTTCGCGGCACTGGGATCTTGGGCGAGCGGATTTTTGTCTTGAGCGCGCGCAGGATTTTGCGCGACAACAAAAAGGACCGCCGCATGCGCGACCAGAGCGCTGAGAATCCGTCGCCGCATGCGGGAAAGGCAAATACCCATGCTTCCTCCTACACCGTAGCGCACCGAAAATTGTCCGCACTATACCACCGCAGAGCGGAGAATCGCTCCGCGTGCTTCCAAAATCTCGTGGAAGGAAGCGGTTCACCTCGAACTTTTTCTGCACCTGGAACACTCAGTGATCTCTAGTGTGCCCTCGCCTAGCTCATCCCACTGCGAAGCCAAGCACCTGTTTTTCGCCTATCGCCACCCGTCTCTGCCCATCCGTTCAGGTCCCGCTTTCAGCACACCGTCTCTGACCTTCGATTGCGATCTACTCCGACTCCCCTCATCTTAGGGTTATTGCCGTCATCAGTCGGTACTGTACGTTGGGACAGGCCATCGCAACGCGCGGCCTGCATTGAGGGGAACGCAAACATGAAGAATCCTCTGTCCGTAATCGCCATCCTGCTGTTCGCTGCAACGCCGGCGTTCGCGCAAGGGCCCGTTTCCGTGAGGTCGAAACCGCCGGTGGCCGAACTGTTTGGCGGCTTCTCATACGCGCGCCTAAACGATTCCGGCACGACCACGAACACCAAGGGCATCGTCGGCTCCTTCGCCTGGAACGCCAAGCCCTGGCTGCAGATTGTGGCGGACTCCAGCTACAACGTGTCGTCCTATAGCGGAATGAATGTGACGCTCTACGGGAATCACTATGGCGCGCGCGTCTTCTATCGCGAGCGCAATAAGTGGCGCGCCAGCCCCTTTGCGGAAATGCTGGTGGGCGGCTCGCACGTCAACAACACCGTGACCGGCACCGGCGGGCTGCAATACACAGACCTGAGCTTCTCGATCAAGGCCGGCGGCGGCGTGGACTTCAACCTCACGCCGCACTTCGCAATTCGCGTCATTGACGCCGATTACTACCGCACATCGCTCTTCGGCGGCCACCAAAACAACATTTGGCTATCCACCGGCTTCGTAGTGCGCCTCGGCGGCGCTCGCCCGGAGTAGTCGCGAGGCAAGAACGTAGCAGCGGGTTACTCGATCGCCGCGGCCTAAATTGCGCAAGCTTGTAGATTCCCAGCTGTTTTTCGATTCCCCCCGACTTTGTCGACATAGATTGTCAAACTCATCGCCGCCAAACGGTTGTCGCTCGGGCGCCACGGGCCTTGGCTTCAAGTCCGCGCCCCGATTCCGTGCTGCCGCTCTGGTAGTGGGTCAGTTTGAATTTTTTAGGAGTTTTAAGGACTCGCAAACCAATTCAGTGGGAGTTGATGATGATACAAGAATACAACCACTAGTAGGGATGCGAATACGAGAATCATGGCTATTGTCGCAATCCTGCCAGTCTTGGCTTCGTCGTTCATATAGCCCGCATCATACGCGATACTTGCCCTGAGAGCACTCTTCCAAAATTTCGAACTGACCCACTACCGCTGCTCCCGAATTGTTGACTTGGGCCTGTCGCTGGCCTAGTATCCGCGACAATACAACAGAGACCGCAAGGACTGGCAGATGAGCGATTGGGTGCACATACAGGCGAATTCCGGAGAGCAGTTGATGCAGTTGCATCACTTTTCAATTGTGAAGCAGCAAGCAGACCGTAACGTGACGTTTGCGATCACCGTGAAGGAGTATGCTGTGCCGCCTCCCGGGCAGCGCCTGCGGTTTTATGCGGAGGCGGACAAAGCCGTGAACCAGAAGACCGCTTCGTTTGTGCCCTGCGGATGGGGGCCTTCGATTTTTGCGGCGCTGGGGGATTGTGTGCGGCTGATTCGGCAGTTTCCCTACGAGGGCGAGGAGCGCGCGGCATCGTGATCCTGGACTTCACAAAACGAACCTTGCCGTCAGGTGTGACCGCGCTCGCGATACATGGCAGCATCCACTGTGGGCCGGAATGCGCGCGGCTGGAGCGAGAGGTGGATGCGCTGATCGCGGCGCGCGAAACACGAGTGATTTTTGACATGGCCGGCGTGACGCATGCCGACAGCGCCGCGATTGGAGCTATTGTACGGTGCTTGGCGAAACTGAAAAGCGCAGGCGGCGCGCTGCGCATCGCCGCGGCGCAACCGATGATTGACCATAGCCTGAAACTGACGCAGGTGGATAAGCTGATCGAGATGTTTCCCACCGTGGATCAGGCAGCGAAGGGATTTTCGGTGCCGCAGACAAGTGCCGGTTCGCAAGTTTGATATTTTCGAGTGATCCAGATACCAAGTGATGCCTTGGGAGTTCCGTTTCAGAAATCACGCCTCGAAGCAGCGAAGCAACACAGATTGGCCGCGTCGCGCTCCTATTCATAATCGAATGGCGTTCAGGCACCACAGTGGAGAACCCCATGCTCAACGATCACTACGTCAACGTGAACGGCGTTCGCCTGCACTATGTCGCCACCGGAACAGGCCCGCTCATCCTGTTCCTCCACGGCTTCCCGGAGTTTTGGTATGCCTGGAAAAATCAATTGACCGCCCTCGGAAGCGACCACCACGCCGTCGCGCTCGACATGCGCGGCTTCAATCTCTCCGACAAACCCACCGACGTCGCTCAGTATGGGCTCAACGTTTTGGTCGAGGACATTCGCGCATTTGCTGATCTTCTCTCCCCCGCCAAGAAGTTTGTTCTAGTGGGTCACGACTGGGGTGGCTTTGTGGCCTGGGCCTTTGCTATTGCCCATCCGCAAGCACTCGACAAATTGGTGATAATCAACGCGCCGCATCCCGCCGTTTTCGCTCGCCTTCTGACTTCTGACCCCGCGCAGCAAAAAGCCAGCGAGTACATGGAAATATTCCGCAGCGACCAAGCCGAGCATATTCTGTCGGCCAACAATTTTGACGTTTTAGCCAACAAGGTCATGGTATTCGGTTCGCAAAATGGCCTGCCGCCCGAAGACAAGCCCGAATACATCAAAGCCTGGTCACAACCCGGCGCACTAACCGGCAGTCTCAACTACTATCGCGCCAATCGGCTCAGCGCTTCGCCTGTCGAAAGCACGCATCCTCGCTCATTCATGGTCAACGTCCCCACTCTCGTCATCTGGGGCGAAAAGGATCCCGCACTGTTGCCGCAAAATCTCGATGGTCTTCAGCAGTTCGTTCCCCAATTGACCATCAAACGCCTTCCAGAAGCCTCTCACTGGCTCGTCCACAGACAATCGGACAAAGTGACCACTTACATCGGAGACTTCCTCCATTAACGTTTTCAAGTCCGCAAAAAGGATCAATCCAGCTTCCGACTGCTCAATGACTTATCGGCCGGGGAGCGCTGAGTCGCTCCCGCCAATGCAGTGAAACCTATTCACTAACCGTCGGAATATTCGCTGTGCCACCGCCTGACCAGGCGGCAATCCCTGGCTAGCATTGAGGAGTGTCCGCTAGTGGACAGTATTGAGGCTCACGAAAAACTGATACTCGGTGTCGAAATTCGTCAAAGGAGGCTCACTTTGATGAGCTCACAAAACTGATGCAAAAAAGCGTTGCCTTTTTCGGACAAAGAAGGTCTCATCTTAACGAAGACGCTGGGGAGAGTTTTGGCCACCCTGCTGCGTCCTTTGCAATCGGAACTGCATCCAAATAATGCCTCTGAGGTACTGAGGCATGGCTCCCAGGCCACCAGCCTCGAGCTCCCAGTCTATTGACCAGTGCGAATGTGGGTGAGGGAAACACCCACGCAAAAGCTTCTACAATAAATTCCCGATCAGAAAATCGAATCCACTCGTTTTGATGGTGCCCCCCTCCTGTCATTTCGGTTTGCAATTTCCCGAGCTCTAGTAACTGTCGCGGAGGCGAATAATGCTCAATTCTGGCTGGGCTACGAGAGTTCTGACCCTTACCGCTCCCTTCAAGTTCTTCTTATCTTTTTGTCTCATGGCGGTTTGCTCTCTGGCCACGGTGCACGCGCAAAGCGCGGCGCCTCGGATCGCTTTGGTTCAAGAGGCCGGCAAGGATGCAGGGGAAACGATGTCTTCCTCGTTAGCCTTCAATACAACGAATAAGACAGGGGACTTGATTGTAGTAGCTGTTCTTGCGGGCACTGCCGGTGAAGCGTTTACGATTACGGATTCTAATCGAAACACCTATCGTAAGGCTGTGCAGTACGACGTCACGGTAGATGGAGACACATTGGGACTTTTCTATGCCGAGAATGTCGCGGGTGGTGCGAACGCGGTAACCGTCTCCGCCACGATGCAGGATAATTTGCGCTTTGTGATTTTGGAGTATTCCGGTGTGGCGACCGCAAATTCGTTGGATGCTACAGCAGCCGCACAAGGAACGAGCACCTCGCCGAACAATGCAAATAGCGTAACCACAGCGAACGGAGACTTGCTGCTGGGAGCTGTTATGACCGCCGCTGCTGCGAATTTTAGCGCAGGGAACGGCTACATCACGGAAGCCAGCGTGCCGACGGAGCCGGGCACCAGGCTGATGGTGGAGGATCAGGTACAAAGTACAGCTGGAGCAGCATCGGCAAGCGCTTCGCTGAGCGCATCCGACAAATGGGGTGCGGCCTTGGCGGCGTTCAAGGCCGCTGGTGCTGCTGGAAGTACAGGGCCGAGCATCACGAGCCTAAGCCCGACGTCGGGGTTGGTGGGCACAGCGGTGACCATCACGGGCACGAACTTTGGCTCGACGCAGGGAACCGTCACCTTCAACGGAACTACGGCCACACCAACGAACTGGAACGCCACGAGCATTGCCGTGACAGTGCCCAGCGGTGCAACCACCGGCAACGTCGTCGTCACCGTGGGTGGAATCGCGAGCAACGGCGCGAGTTTTACGGTTAACACGCCGGCGCCGAACATCACAGGTATAAATCCGACATCCGGCTTGGTGGGCACGGCGGTAACCATCACCGGGACGAATTTTGGCTCCACGCAGGGAACCAGCACGGTCACGTTCAACGGAACCAAAGGCACGCCGGCGAACTGGAATGCCACAAGCATTGCCGTGGCGGTGCCCAGCGGCGCGACCACCGGCAACGTCGTCGTTACCGTGAGCGGAATTGCGAGCAACGGCGTGACTTTTACGGTTAGCACGCCGGCGCCGAACATCACCAACCTGAATCCGACTTCGGGCGTGGTGGGCACAGCGGTGACCATCACGGGCACGAATTTTGGCTCGACGCAGGGGACCAGCACGGTCACGTTCAACGGAACCAAAGCCACGCCGGCGAACTGGAACGCCACGAGCATTGCCGTGACAGTGCCCAGCGGTGCAACCACCGGCAATGTCTTCGTTAACGTGGGTGGAATCGCGAGCAACGGCGCGAGCTTTACAGTAGTACCGGATACGACAGCGCCGGCAGTAAAGGTCACGGCGCCTGCGAGCAACGCGAGCGTCTCGGGCACGATCACGATCACGGCGATGGCTTCGGATCCGGACAGCCCCGTGGCATTTGTGCAATTCCAGGTGGATGGGAGCAGCACGGGTGGGCCGGTGGGCGCGGCACCGTATTCGCTGTCGTTGGATACGACGACACTTACCAATGGGAATCATACGCTCACGGCGTTCGCGCAAGACCCTGCAGGCAATCAGGGGACGAGTGCCGCGGTCACGGTGACGGTTTCCAACAGCAGCAGTACGGCGATGGGGCCGCTTAAGCAAAGCGCGACGAACTCGCACTACTTCGTGGATCCCGCCGGCAAGGCCGTTCTCCTTGTTGGCTCTCACACCTGGGATGATTTTCAGGACATGGGCACAGCCAGCCCACCGCCCGCATTCGATTTCAACGGATTCCTAACCTTCCACTCAAATCGCGGCCAGAACTTCATCCGCCTATGGAAAAAGGAGCTGCCGACCCTCTGCGGGTTCGGCGATGGTAGCAACTGGTTCCTGACGCCCTGGCCGTTTCCTCGCAACGGACCAGGCAACGCCAGCGATGGCCTGCCGCAGTTCGACCTTTCACAGTTCTACCAACCGTACTTTGACCGCCTCCGGGCCAGGGTTCAGGCGGCTCAAGCGCAACGCATCTATGTCGGGGTGATGCTGTTTGCCGATCATGATTTGACTTCTTATAGATGCTCGCAGGACGGTTACCCATTTAGTTCGGGTAACAACATAAATGGCATTGCGGACACTGGGGGTAACAGTTCACAGACCCTTTCGATTCCGGCCATCACATCGATCCAAGACAACTACGTGAAGAAGGTCATCGACACGGTGAATGACCTGCCCAACGTCATCTACGAAATCTCGAACGAAGGCAACGTGGCAACCGAGAGTTGGCAGACGCACATGATCGATACCGTACGCAACTACGAGGCGACCAAGCCTTTCCAGCATCCGATCTGGTTGACGGCACTTCTCAGCGACGACTCGTTCCTTTATGCCAGCACTGCGGATGTCGTGTCGCCTCTTTCGCGCATCTCGCCAACTAACAATCAAGCTAAGGTTATCATTAACGATACAGACCATTCTTATACTTACACCTACCTGTTGTCTGACGGGGCCGCCGGGCATCGCGCTTGGGTGTGGGAGAATTTCACCAGCGGCTCGATGTCCATATTCATGGATCCGTACTTGTTGACTCATCTTCAGGCCGGACGGAATAACCCTGGGGGAACCTGCACCAACGGCTTATGCACCGGGCCACCCGATACTCAGTGGGACCAACTCCGCGACAACATGGGCTACACACTGACCTACGCGGCCAAGATGGACTTGGTAAAGATGCTTCCGCAAGGCAGCTTGTCTTCCACCGGGTATTGCCTGGCCCAGACACCCGCAGTAGGCGCGGAATACCTCGTCTACGCGCCCAATGGAGGATCATTCTCGGTGAACCTGTCGGCCACGACCCGGGTACTGAACGTGGAGTGGTTCAGCCCGAGCAGCGGGACGGTATCCGCCGGGGGAATGGTTACGGGCGGATCGAGTACACAGTCATTTACTCCGCCATTTAGCGGAGACGCGGTTTTGTACCTCGTCGACGCTGCCGGTCATAACTGAATTTTCGTCACGGGCCGCGCGCGGGAGGCATGATTTACCTCGCGGATCGCTAGAGCAAACCGCCAACGGCCCCGCCACAGGCACCCAGCGTGTCGAGCGTGTTTCATCCTCGCCGTCGAGCCTCCGCTGGGGGTGTCCTCCGATGTGCATCCCACCCACTTTAGAACCAATGAAATTTCGGCTTCGCATCAGGTCTTTCTTGTAAACCGTGCACTATCGCACAGTATTCCGGCTTACGAACCCTGATACTGGTACCTCGGAGATTTTAGAAGGAGACTCATGTTCAAGATATCAAGTATCACGCTATCAGTCGTAATGGCGCTTGGCGCATCGGCGCTAGCGCAGGCCCAGACCCAAGTGCCGGCCGATTCCGGCAATCCAACACCGACGTACCGGATTAATGTAGTCAGCCGTACAACCCGCGCGGTGAGCTACAGGCACCGCAGCGGAGCCACAAAGATCAATTTTCAAGGGACCGATTTGATGCCTGCCGCGGCAGGTGAGGCCAAAGTCGAGAGCAAGCGCGGGGCGCTTGAAGTCGAAGTCGAATTTTCCGGACTGGACAGGCCCACGAGCTTTGGCAACGAGTATTTGACTTATGTGTTGTGGGCCATTTCGCCGGAAGGCCGGCCAGCGAACCTCGGAGAAGTATTAGTGGGCGATAACCACCGCAGCAAGCTGGACGTCACCACGGACCTGCAGGCTTTCGCGATGATCGTAACCGCGGAACCTTATTATGCCGTGCGCCGTCCCAGCAACCTCGTGGTCCTCGAGAACGCCATTCGCTCCGATACGGTCGGCGTTAGCGAGGCCGTGGACGCCAAGTTTGAATTGATCGATCGCGGCGGCTACATTCCCACCGGCTATAAGTTCGACCCCGTGATCCTCAACGCCAAATTGCCGCTGGAATTTTTTGAAGCTCGCAATGCTCTACGCATCGCTCAGTCTGCCGGCGCCGAAAGATACGCGTCGACAAGCTACGACAAGGCCGTTCACCAGATGAACGAGGCCGATGCGCTCACCACCGGGAAGCATGGAAACAAGAAATCGCTCATTTCCCTGTCGCGCGAAGTGGTGCAGACCTCGGAAGACGCTCGTGAAATCGCCGTGAAGCATATCGACGAAGAACGCGCCGAGTCCGAACGCGCCGCGGGAGCCGGCCGTGAAGCCCGCGAAAAGGCTCGTACCAGTGAGGAATCACAACGCCGAGTCAACGCCGAAGCCGTTACCGCCGATGCCGTTCGCCAGCGTGATGACGCGGACCGCAAGAACCTCGATGCGCAAGCCGCCGCTCGACAGGCTGCTGGCGCCCAAGCTGACGCCGAAAGAGACCGCAACAGCGCTCAGCAACAACAACATGCTGCCGAAGCGGATTCCGACCGGAATCGCGC
>Ga0137415_10000474_pt1 | contig 38281 bp, 39 predicted proteins | sample CZODoug3_1_1_16f_FD_183082 | JGI IMG/M metagenome (GOLD analysis project Ga0137415, IMG submission 183082) | Vadose zone soil fungal communities from Angelo Coast Range Reserve, California, USA - CZODoug3_1_1_16fungal (Hybrid Assembly) | ecosystem: Environmental > Terrestrial > Soil > Vadose...
CGGTTCTGGAACACCGGCTCATGGGTGGCGTCGAACGTCGCGATCATCGCTTCGAACAGATGCATTTGCGGGTTTTGCCGCCGCGGCAGCGACGCCGGCGATCCTTCCAGAACGCCGCCATGCGGCGAGCGCAAATGAGCGTCAAGGAACGAGAGCAGCGTGTCGATTTCGGCACGGACCTGCGCGTCGCGGTCGAGCGCATAAACCGTTGCCAGCGCAAACAGCACGAAGGCGTGATCATAGCTGTCGCGCAGCGGGTCCAGCACCGCGCCATCAGGCATCAACGTATGGACAAAGCCCGGCCGGCCGTCAGGGGCTTTGGCTTTGGTCAGGAGGTGATCGAGCCCCTTCAGCGCGATTTCGCGGCCTTCCGGATACCAGCCCATCTGAGCTGCCTTGGCGAAGCAATAGATCTGCCGGGCCTGCACGAACACGCGCCGGGGCGCGAGACGATCGGCGCGACCGTCCTGATCGAGCCGGTCGATGAAACCGCCGGTCGTCGAATCCCAGCCTTCCCCAGACCACAGCGGCAGGGCGTGCTCGATCACGCGACACTTCAGTCTCGCGACAATGTCGGCAGAATCTTCTGCCGCGGCGGTTTGTCCTTCAGCCATTGCGTCCCCTCGAGCATCTGCGACACCGGTAGAAGCCGTCTGATACCACGTGCATGGCGGTGCGCAATCACCCGAACCCTTAAGGAACGGCCATGACCGAGCACTACGACGCCCTTGAAACGCGCGCGCCGGCTCAACGCGAGGCTGACCTGTTTGCCCGGCTGCCGGAAGTGCTGCGCAAGGCCATGGCAGCGCCGGCCTATGCCCAGCGCTTGAGGGGTACCGATCCGGCATCCGTCGCCAGCCGGGCCGCGCTGGCGCGCCTGCCGGTGCTCCGCAAGTCGGAACTCCCGGCTCTGCATCGGGCTGCCCCACCCTTCGGCGGGTTCGTGGCAGGGCCCCTGGGATCGTTTGGGCGGCTGTTTACCTCGCCCGGCCCGATCTTCGAGCCCGAGCCTGCCCATGCCGATCCCTGGCGGGGCGCGCGGGCGCTGTTCGCGGCTGGCTTCCGGCCCGGCGACGTGGTGCTGAACACCTTCAGTTATCACCTCACCCCCGGCGGCTTCATTTTCGACGCTTCGGCGCGTGCGCTGGGCTGCGCAGTGATACCGGCCGGCCCGGGCAACACGGAAGCGCAGTTCGAGCTGATCGAGGCCTATCGCCCGGTCGGCTATAGCGGCACGCCGGATTTTCTGAAGATCCTGCTCGACGCGGCGGCAAGCGGCGGTCGCGATGTCTCCTCGATCAAACGCGCGCTGGTCTCGGGCGCGGCGTTTCCGAAATCGCTGCAGGACGAGGTCAGGTCGCGTGGCGTTGATGCCTATCAGGCGTTCGGCACCGCCGACCTCGGTCTCGTGGCCTTCGAGACGCCGGCACGCGACGGCATGACCGTCAACGAGGACCTGATCCTGGAAATCGTGCGGCCGGGCACGGGCGATCCCGTGATACCCGGCGACGTCGGCGAGATCGTCGTCACCTCGCTTGATCCGCATCATCCCTGGATCCGGCTGGCGCTCGGCGACCTCACCGCGTCGTTGCCGGGGATAAGCCCGTGCGGGCGCACCAATATGCGCATCAAGGGCTGGATGGGACGCGCCGACCAGACCACCAAGGTCAAGGGCATGTTCGTGCGGCCCGAGCAGATCGCCGAGATCGGCAGGCGCCATCCCGAACTCGGACGGCTGCGCCTCGTCGTCACCCGCGAGGGCGAGACCGACGTGATGACGCTGAAGGCGGAAAGCGCGTCGGCGAGCGCGGCACTTCAGGGCGAACTCGCAACAGCCTTGCGTGCGGTGACAAAGCTCGGCGGCAGCGTCGAACTGGTCGGCGCCGGCTCGCTTCCCAACGATGGCAAGGTGATATCGGACGAGCGTAATGCGCAGGGATAGGCCAATGATTCACCGCAGGATATTGAGGTAGCGTCGACCCGATGGACCGGCGTTCATTTTTGCAAGGTGTCGGACTGATCGCGATTACCGCGGGAGTGACATCGGCCATAGTGCATTGGCGCAGCCGCCCGAAGCCGGCGCCGCCAAGCGGTATCTACGTGCAGATGGGTACCAGCATCACCGCCGGCCTTCACGGCCCGGGCGCCAATCTCACGCCTGTCGTCGTCGGATCGCGGTTGAACCTGACGCCGGTCAATGTCGGCTTTGACGGCGCATGCGCGGCAACGTTGCACAATCGGAATCAGGACGAGTTTTCCCTATGCTGGCTCGTCGACGCCATTATCTCCGGCGACTGGTCGGCGCAGGACAAGGCTACCGCCGCGCATGACCCCGTGATCCTGACCACCCTATCCCGGTTCAAGGCGATCGACTTTAACAAGGTGACGCATCTCGCCCTGGAATACGGGACCAACGACTTCACGCTCGGCACGCCGATCGGCAGCAAGACCGATACGACGAGAGAGACGTTCAAGGGCGCGCTGAATTATTCAATACGCAGACTGCTGACGACCTATCCGGAGCTGCATCTGTTCGTGATAACGCCGGCTTGGCGGCTGAACTACGAGGAACTCGACAGCGACACTCACCCGAACGCCCAAGGCGTGCTTCTCCGGGAATATGTCGATGCGATGATCGAGACAGCCGCGCTAAACCACATTCCCTGTCTGGATATGTGGCGAACGCTCGGCGTTGGTATCAACAACTACAAGAACTTCACCTACGACGGAACGCACCCGAATGAGGCTGGCGCGATTCGGCGCGGCGAAGCGATCGCTGCATTTATCGCTTCGGTATTTTAGTCGAGATAACCGCAACTGACGTACAACGCACAACGCTCAATGGACTTCCATGCGCTCGAGCCGCTCGCCGTGCACGTACTTCAGAATGTCTTTTGGACCCGGATGCCTTGCAAGCTCTGAGCCATTCAGCACGTAGACGTCATCGGTATGCTTGCAACGCCAGTCGCCCTGTCCGGACATCGGCAGATCGATTTTTTCGCCGAACGCGCTGACCCAGCCGACCTGCCGGGCCGGCGTTCCGACCATCATGGACCAGTCTTTCGAACTCTTTGTCAGCGTCGCACCCGCCGCGAGAAACGTCCCAATCCCGCAGGTTATATCGGGAACCACCGTCGAATTCGCGCCGAGCGTGGTGCCGGTCTTGACCAGGGTTTTCCTGAAGACTGAGTGCCGGTTGATCGCGGCGCGGGGAAACGAGATATGGGTGAAGACCATGTAGGGTGCACAGAACACGAAATCTTCGAGTTCCACATGCGAGAAGATCGAGACTGAATTTCCCAGCCTGCAGGCGTTGCCGACAATGGCGTTGCGTTCGACATAGCTATTCTGGCCGAGGCTGCAGTTCTCGCCGATCACCGCGCCCGGTGCGACATGAGAGAAATACCAGATCTTGGTGTATTTCCCCACCTTCGCACCATCCTCGACAACAGCCGTTGGATGGACAAAAGCTGCCGATGCGTCGTCTTGCGGTTTCTTCATGAAGGACGCTTCCCCTTTTTGAGCAGTGACCCAGACAGACTGTGGCACCCTTGCAGCTAACGCCGCCCTTGACGGCTCCGGTTTCTATATTGAGAAAAGCCGACGCAAATCAAGGCGAAAGGGACAAGTACGCACTTGTTTAGGCCCAGGACAGCGATCACGGAAAGCTTGAGATGATGGCTCTGGTGCCAGCACGGTCGGATCGCAAATAGTAGCTGGCTCACCGAGCGTCTTTATGCAAGTTGTATCATCGAGGCTAATAGGATAATCGATTGGCGCAAAATCAACTTGATAAGCGCGAACAAACGATGGTTGACGGCTCACAAGTTCAAGAGCGCTGCGGACTAGCTCTCTTGATCTTTTCTCATATCATCGTCTGCTGTGTCTCACTCGTTTTCGTCGCAAATTACCGATACGCTTATGCGTTTTCTCCGCCGTCGTTTCACGTCTTCTATGATCCTGATAGATTGTACATCGCCGTTACCTTAGTTGCGGCGATCACACTCGTCTCAATTGTCTTTTTGATCGCTCGGTTCAGCTTCGGCTATTTTGTCAGCTTCTATTTTTACACGATGATCGTCGGCTACCTTTGGATCGAGTGCTTCACCGATCTAAACTACAATCACAGATTGTCAGCATTCTCGGCGGCAGTTTCAATCGTCGCATTCATGCTTCCGGCGCTGTTTGTGTCATCTCCCGTCCGCCAGATGTTCGCACTTTCGGCGGAATCCTTCGATCGGCTCCTGATACTAATTTTCGCACTGGGCGCAGCCACGGCAGCCCTCGGGGCATTTTACAATTTCCGAATAGTTACGATAGAAAATATCTACGAATATCGGGAGAAACTCGACACGCCGATATTGGTGAATTATCTGCAGACGATCGTTTCCAGCACGTTGTTGCCCTTTGCATTCGCTGGCTTCGTCGCGCGCAAGTCGAACTGGCACGCAGTCGCAATTCTGATTCTTTTGCTTTTGTTCTATCCGATAACGCTGACCAAGATCACACTCTTCGCGCCAATCTGGCTTGTCGTGATGCTGCTACTTTCGAGACTTTTCCCTGCCAGAACCGCCGTGGTCATCAGTCTTTTCATTCCGACGCTGATGGGATTGGTTCTGCTTGCACTTTTCAAATTGGACGGGGCGTCATATTTCGTTGTGGTCAATTTTCGCATGATTACGATCCCTTCAGTCGCGATGGATGTCTACAACGACTTTTTCTCCAAGCATCAGCTGACGCATTTTTGTCATATATCGCTCTTGAGACCAATCCTAGATTGCCCGTATCAGGAACAGCTCTCGCTTGTACTTCGGAAGGCATACGAGCTCGGCAACTTCAACGGTTCCCTCTTCGTGACGGAAGGCTTAGCTTCGGTCGGGCCATTGCTGGCGCCATTTACCGCGTTCGCATGCGGTCTTGTCATAGCTCTCGGAAATCGCCTGTCCGCAAATCTTCCAGCTAGCTTTGTTTTGATTTCCAGCGCCATACTGCCCCAAGTCCTACTCAACGTGCCACTGTCCGTCGCAATGCTTACGCACGGCATGGGTTTGCTTTTTCTTTTATGGTACATCACCCCGCGCTCAATATTCGAGCACAGTGATCCGACCGATGATTGACCAGCAACTCACTGCGGAGAGACTCGGGATCGCGTTGTTAATCTGCGTTCACACGATCTTGTGCTGCGCTTCGCTGGTTTATCTTGCGGACAGCCACGTTCAAGTTTCGTTTGATCCTGTGCCTTTTCACCTTTTATACAATTCCACTCGGCTGCCTAATGCGGCCACCGCAGTTGCGGCATTCACTCTGATTTCACTACCTTTTTGCTTTGTGCGATTTAGCATCGGTTATGGTGTCAGCTTTTATTTTTATACCATGATATCAGGGTATCTGTGGTTAAACAGCTTTACGGACCTCAGCTACGATCACCGCCTTGCGACGCTTTCCGCGGCCGCTTCCGCGGCAACGTTTTTTTTGCCCGCCCTCTTCATTGTGTCGCCAATCACACAGGCTTATGCGCTATCGGCTAATGCGTTCGACCGACTTCTGACACTCATTCTGCTACTGGCAGTAGCGGTAATTATTACGGGCGCCCAATACAATTTTCGTGTTGTCGGAGTCACCAGCATCTACAATTTCCGTGACGATTTGCAGTCACCGTCCTTCGTCAATTACTCGATCGGCATTGTTTCAACCGCGCTACTGCCATTTTCATTCGCAGGCTCCATCGCCCGGAAAACTCACTGGCGGGCCGCCGCCGCATTGCTGCTCTTGCTACTCATTTATCCGATTAATTTGAGCAAACTCGCTTTACTGGCGCCATTCTGGTGCGCCTATATGTTGCTCCTGTCGAGGATTTTTAGCATCAAAGTTACAGTCATCGTATCATTACTCGCTCCGGTGCTAATCGGATTGATTCTTCACTTGCTATTCAACAGGCAGACCAACCTCTATTTCTCGATCGTCAATTTTCGACTGATCGCTGTACCTTCCAATGCATTGGATATCTACAACGATTTCTTCTCTCGACATGAGCCCACGTATTTCTGCCAGATATCGATCTTGAAGCTCATGATGCCTTGCCCGTATCAAGAGCCGTTGGGGACTCTGATGCGGAAGGTTTATGACTTGGGTAACCTGAACGCATCACTTTTTGCGACCGAGGGCGTCGCGTCGGTCGGGTTAATGTTAGCGCCAGTCGCGACGTTCGGGTGCGGGCTCGTGATAGCACTTGGAAACCGTCTATCGGCGGGTCTTCCGCCTCGCTTTATTCTGCTTTCTAGTGCCGTTCTTATTCCGGTTCTGCTCAACGTGCCGCTATCAACAGTCATGATAACGCACGGTGGGGCCCTCCTATTTCTGCTCTGGTACGTAACGCCGCGCACAATATTCGACACAGAGTGGCCAAATCGCTCTTGCAAATTGATCGATGAGCGAGCAGAGCACGCAGTAAATATGCTAAGCACCTATCATTGACGATCCAACGCCAACCGATTATTGCGCGGCGCAGGCTGAAAGGCTGCCCCGGAGCATACAGCACTCTCCAACAAGTTCGCGGGCGTTACGGAACAGAAATCGCTTGATTTCCAAAGAACTGGCGGCATATCCAACCCGAGGAAATTCTTCGGGTGTAGACGGCCAAGGGCTCTCATGCAGACCGTTCTAATCACCGGCGGCGCCGGCTTTATCGGCCAAAACCTGGTGCATGCGTGGCGTGCTGCGCGGTCGGTGGACCGCTGGTGGTGGTCGATGCGATGACCTACGCGGCCAACATCCGAAGCCTGGAACCGCTGATCGCCGATCGTAGCATCCAGTTCGTGAACGGCGGTATCTGCGACGCAGCCCTGATGCATCGCCTGTTCGAGGAGCACAAATTCACGCGGGTGGCGCATCTCGCGGCGGAGTCCGACGTCGACCGCTCCATCACCGATCCCGAGGCGTTCCTGCAAACCAACGTGCTCGGCACATTCACGCTTTTGAAGGCGGTGCTGGATGCCTGGCGCCCGACGGCGACGCTTGACAGCGCGCGGTTTCTGCATGTCTCGACCGATGAGGTCTATGGCTCGCTCGGCCGCAGCGATCCCGCCTTTACGGAATCCTCCCCCTACCACCCGAATTCCCCCTACGCCGCGAGCAAGGCATCGAGCGACCATCTGGCGCGTGCGTTCGTTACGACCTACGGCATGCCCGCGCTAATTACGAACTGCTCGAACAACTACGGATCCTATCAGCATCCGGAAAAACTGATTCCGCTGATGATCATTCATGCGCTGGAAGGAAAACCTCTGCCCGTCTACGGCGACGGCTCCAACGTCCGCGACTGGCTGCACGTCTCCGACCACTGCGATGCATTGATGAATGTGATCGAGCGGGGCCACCCGGGCGAAACCTATAATGTCGGCGGCGGCAATGAGCGTAACAACCGCGACGTGGTGGGCATGATCTGCGACACCATCGACCGCGCCTTCGCTGCCGATCCGAACCTTGCCTCGCGCTTTCCATCCTGTCCTGCCGCCTCGGCCCGCTCCTCGCGCGCGCTCATTACCTATGTGACGGACCGTCCGGGGCACGACCATCGCTATGCGATCAACGCGACGAAACTGGATAGCGAACTTGGCTGCCGGTGCAGCGTCAATTTCGAAAGCGGGCTTGGGCAGACCGTGCGCTGGTATCTCGATCATGAAGCGTGGTGGCGTGACGTCACTAGCGGCGCCTACAAGGCCTGGATCGACAGGAATTACGGCTACCGGATCGCGGTCTAGCACGCCATGCGCATCCTCGTACTCAACGCGGACTACCCGCGCTTTCTGGCTTGGTTCTATCGCCGGCAGGCGGGGCTCGAAAATGCAGCCTATGCGACGCAAATGGCGGCGCGAAACGCCAGCCTGTTCGGCGTCGCCGATTTCTACTCGCGGAATTTCACCGCGTTGGGTCATCCCGCGGCGGAGATCCACGTCAACAATCCCTGGCTTCAGGCGGCATGGGCGCGCGAGCACGGGATATCAGTCGAAACGGCGGAGCCGTCCGCCGCCGTCGCGCGCAAGGCACTTCCAGGGTGGCTGCAGCGCGCGGTGACGCCCTTCAAGCCGATGCTGAGGCCGCTAGCGCGCAAGGTTGGCCTCAGTCCGAAGCTCGATGCCCGGGCCGAAAAAATCCTGCTCGCCCAGATCGAGGATTTTAAGCCCGACCTGGTGCTCAACCAGGACACCTTTCATGTCGATACCGCCTTGATGCGACGCATCAAGAGCATCGGCAAACCCATCCTGATCGGCCAGGTTGGAATTGCACCATCCCGTGGCGAGGACTGGTCGGTCTATGATCTGATGATGTCGCAATTGCTGGCGACGGTGAATTCTTTTCGGCGCCTCGGCGTTCGCGCGGAAGTAAGTCATTTGGCATTCGAGCCGGCCATTCTCGATGCGCTGCCGGCGGCGCCGGCGATGGATATCGACGTTTCCTTCGTCGGCACCGTTTCGCCGGATCACCGGCAGCGGATTATGCTGCTGGAGGCGGTTGCCGAACGTTACGATCTCAAACTGTTCGGAAACCCGCCGCAGGCGCTTCCCGCCTCTTCCCCGCTTCACCGCTGCCTCCAAGGAGAAGTCTGGGGCGCCGACATGTATCAGGCGCTGCGGCGCTCGAAGATCACGCTCAATTCGCACATCGACATGGCCGGCCGGGAGGCCGGCAACATGCGGCTGTTCGAGGCCACCGGCGTCGGCACCTTCCTGTTGACCGACTTCAAGGATAATCTCCACACGCTGTTTGCGCCGGATCGCGAGGTCGGGGTGTGGCGCACCACGGACGATTGCATCAAAGCAATCGACCGCGCCGTCGGCGACGGTGATGGTCGCGCCGCCATCGCGCGTGCAGGCCAGGCGAGGACCGTGGCGCAGCATACGTATCGCCACCGCACCACCGAGATTCTGGGTTTCGTCGACACCATGCGGGCGCAGCGATGAAACTGCCCCGCGTGATCAGGCAGCTCGGCAAGGGTGTCGTGAAGGCGACGCCGATCCTTCGCCGCCATATTCTACTCTCGACCGACTATCGCGTGCTCAGCGGCGTGGATGAAGCACGTGCCGCCGCAGCGTCGTCAGGCGGCTGGCTTGCCGCGCGTACGGTAGCCCGACAGGAGCGTGCTTATCAAAGCCTGATCGCAGCGATGAAACGCGGCGAGCCGCGGCTCGATTTCCGGTTAGCGGCCGAGGCTGTCGATGAGACCGGCTTTTCCAGCCCTGGTCTGCTCGAAGTCGGTTGCGGCAGCGGCTATTATTCGGAAGTATTCGCCACCTTGCTTCCCGGCAACGTCAGCTATACCGGCATCGACTATTCGGAAGTGATGATCACGCGCGCCCGTGCGCGCTATCCATCGGCGGCGTTTGAGGTTGCGGACGCGACCAGACTGCCTTACTCCGACAATGCATTCGACATTGTCTTCAACGGCGTATCGCTAATGCACATCATCGACTATCAGGCGGCGATCCGCGAAGCCGCTCGCGTGGCCGCGCGTTACTGTATCTTCCACAGCGTGCCGGTGTTCGACGATCACCGAACGACCTATTTACGAAAATACGCTTACGGCGCGCCGGTCGTCGAAATCGTCTTCGGCAAACAGGAGCTGATGTCACTTTGCCAGGATGCAGGATTGCGCCTTGAACGTGAATGGTCCGGCATTCCCTATGATGTGTTCGAGCCGACGGGACATCATTCAGCTTCAAAAACATACCTGTTCTCGCTTTGACGCGAGCTAGTATGCCGTCCCGCGAAAAATGAAAAAGGCCCGCCGGGCCGCGATATCCAGCACCTGAAATGAACGGATCCGCAAGTTTCTGATTTTGCTTTCGAGATATTGCCTGACGTCGATGACTGAGGACCGTCGGTGCGGCTTCGCTTCCGATATCTTCAGGAATGGATCTATCGTCCTCTCGATCGCAAGCAATTCGTCGACATAGGGTTTGTAGATACGATCGCGCATCATGCCCGTAAAGGGCGCGCGATAGGCGCGATGGCTGTTGAAGACAAACCAGCGCAGTCCTTTTCTTAGACCCTGGAAATGAAAGAATATCAGCGGTTGGCGCTCGTCGATCCGCACCTCGCCGTTCCGGAAGCCGATCTCGTAGTTACCAATATTCCAGGGCGCGAGGTTGGCGCCAATGTTTTCAATGACTTTTACGCGAGGAAAAAGACGCGCAAAGGAATCCAGATACCCCTGATCGGCGAAACGGTCTCCGTCCACGTAGTCATGACACCATTCGATGCATTTTTCGCGCCACCACTTCACGACCGCGATTCCGTCCGGATCGTGCCGAGCCCCTACCCAACCCACATTGTAGGTTCCGAACCTGCGCAGCCTTGCAAGCTTTTGCGGGTACCGGTGCGGAATGATCGCCACTGCCGCGTCCCGTAGCTCCCCGTAAATGACCTCCGGTGACGCAAAGAAATACAAATCTCCGTCGAGATAGGTTACCCACTCTGCATCCGCTTCGTGCTCAAGCACGAAAAGCATCCAGGCCGGCGTGCACGTAAAAAAATACTCGATCGTGCTGCGGTTGGCGCGGGTCGCCGCAACTTCAGGATCGGCCCGTTCAAAGTCTGCGAGCCGGACCGAGACAATATTTTCGAGATTCATCGCAGTGAGCGTCTGATAGGCTTCGTCGCTCAGGCACAGGACCCAAAGACGCGATCCCGGCGCATGCCGCCGCAGCGAATAATAAAGCGCCAATCCCCGCGACAGATAGTTGTGATCGAAATAGGTACAGTAGGCGCGGCCGGCCATAATAGCGTTACGGGCCCGAGGCGCGCACGGCGTTCTGAAACTCGCCGTAGTCGCGAATGTAATCGCCCGGATCGTAATAGTCCGAAGCGAAAACCAGCAACGCACCATCGGTGCTGTAGTCGTATTGCGTGCCCCAGATCATCGGAGGAACGTAAAGACCGACGCTCGCATTATCCAGTGTCACGTCGCAACGCGTAACACCGTCATCGACCAGGGCGTTGCATTGCCCCTGGGCACAGATCAAAAACTGATGACATTTCTTGTGCGCGTGTTCTCCCCGCAACGTTCCGAGTGAAACGCCGAACACGATGAAATATCGCTTCGGAACGAATGGAAATCCCTTCCCGAACTCGCCGACGGTCAGATCGCCTCGGGGATCTTTTATCCACGGAAACCGGTATATATTGACGCCCCGCACGCCGGTGGGAGTCGTCTGAACCTTCGTTTCCCCCGGCGCGGATTTCACTCTGATCGCCTGCTCTGCCATTTCCGTCTCGCAAATCAAAATGTTTGAAGTCCTGCAGGAAATTCAAACAGCCGGCGCCGCTTTACCACAGGCTAGACCGATAACAGAGTATTTGTCACCAGCCGTTCAAGGCAGCGACAACCCGGCTGATTTCCTCTTCTTCCATCTCGTTGAAGCAGGGAATGGTCACAATTTGCCGGGCGAGACGTTCGGTTACTGCCAAGCCGTCGACGCTGGAGTCCATATAAGCGGGCTGCTGGTGATCCGAAATCGGATAATGAATATCCGAGCTAATTCCATGCTTGTCCAGATGCCTCCGCAAGTCTTCGCGGTCTTCACAAAGAACCACGAAGAGATGAGCTACGTTATCCGTTCCGAAATCCGTTGGACACTTGATGCGCGGATTCTTGATTTCTTCCGAATACCTGCGGGCAATCTTGCGTCGGTCGTCGTTCCATCGATCAAGGTGCGGAAGTTTCGCAAGCAGAAGCGCTGCCTGCAGTTCGTCAAGGCGGCTGTTCCGTCCTCCCGCTCTGCTCACCTGATATTTTTTGCTCCATCCGTATTGACGCAGCTCGCGAAGACGTTCGGCCATCACGGCATCATCCGTCGTCACGGCTCCGCCATCGCCAAGCGCGCCGAGGTTCTTTGTTGGATAAAAGCTGAAGCAGCCAGCCATACCGAAGCTCCCCGCTTTTCTTCCATCGCGGCTTGCGCCATGAGCCTGCGCGCAGTCCTCAATCACGGGAATACCGAGCGGCTTGCAAATGGCTGTGATCGTCTCAATCCTGGCGAGACGTCCATAAAGATGTGTTGCGATGACGGCTCGCACAGCTTGCCGCCCCAGCAAGCGTTTTAGAGCGTCGACGCTCATCGAATGGGTCTCGGCATCCACGTCGACATAGAGCGGCTTCGCGCCGATCGCATGGATCGATGTGCCGGCATAAAAGCCTGCATTCGCCACCGTTGCCACGCCATCGCCTTCATCAACGCCGGCGGCGCGCATTGCAAGCTCCAGAGCGTCCGTTCCATTTGCGACGCCGACGGCATGCGATACGCCACAATAATTCGCGAACGCGGTTTCGAAACCGGCAGTTTCAGATCCCAGCACATACCAGCCGCGTTCGATCACCCGTCGCGCGGACGCGACAAGCTCGTCATGGACAAGCTTGTTTTGCCGGACAAGGTCGTTCAGCGGAACTCGTGCTGTCATACGCCACCGTCTTTCGCGGTCGGAAACACAGTCTGGAGAGCAGGCAAGGGAGGCAATGCCATCCATTTTGCCGAGAGGCAAGGCCCGACGGATCGCTTACAGCGCCTGCCGAAGTCGTGCATGGGCCTCATTGCGGGATCGCCGTGGTCAGCCTCGTACGAACGCGCCCGATCGCCAGCGGACCGGCCGCCACAGTTACAACGACCAGCCACAGCGCGCACTCGGCGAAGAAGCGCGCCCAGCCCGCCCATGGTATCGCCAAGCGGATCGCTATTCCTATCCCCCACCCGGACAACGTTGTTGCGATCATCACCGCCGCTAAAAACAGGACGTGCCGAAGCGGATGTTGCAGGGTCTGGCGCATGACGATGGACGTCAGCAGACCGAATTGAATCGACAGATCGCTGGTCACGATCGCAACCGCGGCCCCAAGCGGCCCCAACAGCGGAATCAGCAGCAGCGACAAAATCAGAAAGACAGCGAGCTGCAGGCCCTTGGTACGCACCAGAAGGTCTCCACGATTGCTGTAATTGGCATAGCTCAGCGCCAGAATCGCCGGCGCGATCGCGCTGGTACCGATCAACAGCGTCATCGCCAGCGGCGCATCGTAGGGAATAGCGCCATGAGTCCAGAGCGCGAAAAAATCCTGCCAGAACGGCAGAAGACCGGAGACCACAACGCTCGCCAGCAGGGCGACGAACACCGATCCACGGGCATAGAGGCTGCGCAATCGCTCTGTCGCGCCGACGGCGTGGTCGTGACCAAGTTCGGCTGCGAGCGGAAGCGTGGTCTGGAGGCAGAGCGCGCGCAGCAACCCCGCCACGACACGCGTCAGCCCCCATTGCGCCACCGCGACGCGATCAGACACCAGTGCGCTGACCAGCAGCACCGGCAGGTTGAGCAACGCCAGCTCCGTTGCGCCAGCTATTCCGAACGGCACGGCCTTGCGGAACTGACCGACGATCCAGCGCGCCGAATGCTTGACCGTCACCCCACGCAGAAACGGAAACAGGCGCGGTGCATCGATCGCCAGAAGATAGATCGTAATCAGCAACTGCGCGGCGACGTAAACGATCGTAACGGCAAGCAGGCTTCCGGTTACGATGATCGCGACCAGTTGCGCCACCTGCCCAGCCGCCGCGGCCCAACCCTGCAGCCACACTGCGCGACCGTACAGCTCTCGCGCACGATACAGGCCCGTCACCAGGCCAGACGGCAGCGTCAACAACATGCCCACGGCCATCACCACGAAGGCCGCGTCAAAATTTGCAATGGCCTGAAATCTGAAAACGACGGACGGCGAAACAAGCTGCGCGCTGGCCAGCACCACGATGGCGAGAAAGCCGCCAAGTCCCAAATAGACGCGCAGCAGCGCGGCATAGAAGCGCGCCGTCCGCCCGTCGCAATCGATGCAGGATTTGAATGCGAGAAACCGGTTGATCGCGCGAAACTGCAGGCCGCTATCGGCAATCAGGATCAGATTGCCGACGGCGTAGATCACGAGCCAGGCGGCGAGAACCTCGCTGGTCCAGAAATGCAGAAAAACCGGAACCAGCGCGACCTGCTGGGTCAAGCCCAACGCCATCTGGAAAAAGCTGGCGGACCAGCCCGCAATCAACCTGTGCGCCCGGCTCCGGCCCGAAGCGCCAACCGGAGCCTCGCTTTGCCGCGCGTCATCTGCCTCTTCGATCAAGGCCGAACCCCTTCAGCATCGAAACCCGGGCTAGCAGTCAACGCCATGAATGTCGATAGTCACCAAAGAGGTGCGCCCGGCTCAGCACTGGAGGCGGTGATTGGCCGTTGATTCCGCCACCGGAAACCGCCTATCTGGCGTCAGACGCTCGCCATCACCAACGTCGTACGCAGGCCCCGAAGACAACGTCGTGACCACCGAACTCATACCGTTCAACCGGCCCTATGCGACCGGCAAGGAGCTCGGCTACATTGCCGAGGCGCACAGTCATTTGCATCTTTCCGGGGACGGCCGGTTCACAAAGCGCTGTCATCAGTGGATCGAACAACGAACGGGTTGCGCCAAGGCCTTGCTGACGCATTCATGCACCTCGGCGCTGGATATGGCGGCGCTGCTACTTGATATCAGGAGCGGCGATGAAATCATCATGCCGTCCTATACCTTCGTGTCGACGGCAAACGCGTTCGTGTTGCGGGGCGCGGTTCCGGTCTTTGTCGACATCCGCGAGGACACGCTCAATCTGGATGAACGATTGATCGAGGCCGCCATCACGCCGCGGACCCGCGCCATCGCGCCCGTGCATTATGCCGGCGTGTCCTGCGACATGGATGCCATGATCGCGATCGCAAAACGTCACCATCTCGCGGTGATCGAGGATGCCGCGCAGGGCATCATGGCGGGCTACAAGGGCCGCGCGCTCGGCGCGATCGGCGATCTCGGCAGCTTCAGTTTTCATGAGACCAAGAACATCATATCGGGCGAAGGCGGCGCGCTGCTCGTGAATGATCCCGCGCTGGTATTGCGTGCCGAAATCATTCGCGAGAAGGGAACCGATCGCGACAGGTTTTTCCGCGGCGAGGTGGACAAATACACCTGGCAGGATGTCGGCTCGTCATTTCTGCCGAGCGACATCATCGCCGCCTTCCTATGGGCGCAACTCGAAGAGGCCGAGCGCATCACGCGCGAGCGGATGGCGATCTGGCAACGCTACCACCTCATGCTCGAAAAGCTCGAACAGCGGGGACGGCTCCGCCGCCCGGTCGTGCCGGCGGACTGCCAGCACAATGGCCACATCTATTATGTCCTGCTGCCGCCCGATATCGAACGCCAGGCGGTCCTGCGCGAACTCAAGAGTCATGCGATCCAATCGGTATTTCATTACGTCCCGCTGCATTCGTCACCGGCGGGCCAGCGCTTGGGGCGGGCGCATGGCGAGCTGCCGCTGACGACGTCGCTGTCGGAGCGCCTGATCAGGCTGCCGATGTGGCTGGGCTTGACGGAAACCCAGCAGCAACGGGTCTGCGACGTGCTCGGTGCGATTCTCGGAACCTAGCGGGCGGACCGGTCGGCCCGCTCATCAGGTTCAAAGGCCGTCTGACTCGCCGTTCTTGGGCGTCGCACGGGGCGTAAACGGCGCATAGGAGCCGTCGGTAGCGCCCGAAACCGGTTGCGGCGCCGGCATCGCGGGCGCGCCGGGCGCGGCCCCGGCGGGACCTTCCTGACGCTGCAGGACCAGAACTTCGGTCCGATCGGCCTTCTTGAATGTGACCTCGCGGCCTTGGACCGAGCTCAGCTGCCAGCCGGCATGGCTGTCGCCCTGCCGCAAGCGAACGATTTTCTGATTGGACCGATCGAGGAACACCGCAATCGCGTCGCCGTCGCCGACGACGGCGCCAATTAGCGCCAGCGCCGGGCGGTCGGGCTCGGCCGGCGGCGGTGGCGGCGGTGCGGCGACCTGCTCCGCCGGACCGTTCACGGCGCGCTGCGGCGGCCGCCTCGAGGCTGAGAAGATCGGCCGCTCCTGGGTGGCCGACAGCACCGAAAGCGGTACCGACCACAGCGGATTGCCGCTCGGCAACGCCTTGGCGGGCTCCTGGTTCGGCCGCGCCAGCGGCCTCACACCGCCAACGTCGACGCTGTCTGGAGTGTCTCCTGCCCGGTCATCGGACAGAATATCCGTGGAGGAGGTCGCCGCGCGCAGTTCCGGTGAAAGGCCGATCGAGGCCAAGCCGCCCGTTAGCAGCGCCAGAGCCAGGATTTTGGAACGTCCGACCATCTCTCATCCGCTGCTAGCCGCGCCGCCGTCGAAAGCTACGGCTGATCTGCGGCGAACTTACCCGCAACCACGGCGCCCATCAACGCAATGCGAATCGAAGCCGGCCCCGGCGCAACCCGGTGCCCCCGACGGTAGCAGCAGGGCAGCCTGCTTCCGAGAATCTTGCCGCCACTACCCGCGTGGGATGTTGCCAAATGGCCACGCTGCCCGAGATACGGGCCGGCTTGGCTCAGCGCCAAGGAAAACCCGGCCGGGATGCGTTACCTAGCGGCGCAACGCCGTGAGAATATGACCAAGATTGGGACTGAAACGCTTTGATTTCGCACGCTGTTCAGACGCACTGACATAAGCATTTGAGAAACGCGCCATGGTCGATCTGCCGCAAGCGGGCACCCGCAGCAAACTGCACTCCGTCGCGCGGCATTCGCTTGCCATCCTGCTCGCGACCACCGCGCTCGGCGTGGTGTCGGCGCATGCCGTCGACGGCACGTGGACGGGTGCGGGCAGCGAATGGACCGACGGCACAAACTGGAGTTCGACACCGACTGTACCGGACGGCATCGCGACGTTTACCAACACGGGCCCGACCACGGTTCAAAGCAGCGGGCTGGTCAATATCGGCAGCGTCCAGTTCACCGCCGCCCCCAATGCCCAAGCCTACACCATCACTACCAACGACATATTCCTGGTGAACGGCACCGGCGTCTTCAACAACTCGACCAATACGCAGACGTTCAACGTCAATTTCAGCGTGGTGTTCCAGAATTCGAGCACCGCCAGCGGCGGAAGCAACCCCGTCACCTATAACAATAACGGCGCAATCTCCTTCACGAACAGGGCAGCTCCGTCATCACCAATGCCGCCACTGGTTTCCTGACCTTCAATACAAGGTCTTCCGCCGGCAACGCGACGATCATCAACAACAGTTCGGTGCAATTCACCGGTTCCAGCACCGCCAGTAGTGCCAACATCACCAACAATGCAAGCAGTGTGCTGACCTTCGTCACCACCAGCACCGCCGGGGCCGCCACGATCGGCAATATCGGCGGCAGCATGAGTTTCAGCGACGTCAGCAAGGCTGGCACCTCGAATATCACCAATACCGGCGGCGGCCTCACCTTCAATGACAACACCACCGCCGATCACGCCATGATCCTCAACAATGGCAACGGCACGATCAACTTTAACAACAACAGCACGCCCGATCACAGTAACATCACGAACAACACGGTCCTTGGCAGCATTACGTTTTCCGGCCAGAGCAACGCCGCCAACGCGACGATCCTCAATACCGGACTGAGCACCCTGTCTTTCACGGTCAACAGTTCCGCGGGGTTCTGCAACCATCACCAACTCGAGCGGCGCCTTGACCGCCGACCTCTTCTTCCTGGGAAATGCGGCCGCGGCAAACGCGGTCGTCAACAATCTCGGCGGCTACATGCAATTCTTCGCGACGTCAACAGCGGGCAATGCGACGATTATCAACGATTCCGCAGGTCTCCTCGTATTCCGCGCTTCCGGCGGAACCGATACCGCCACGGCCGGCAACGCGACGATCGACAACAGCGGCAATGCCGAGTTCAATGCCCACAGTACTGCGGGCAACGCCCAGATCACGACCAAGAGCGGCGGCAACGTATTATTCTTCGACAGCAGCACCGGCGGCAACGCGCAGTTCATCACCAACGCCGGCGGCACCTTCGACATGTCCGCGCTGAGCGCGGCCGGCATGACCGCCGGCTCCATCGCCGGTGCAGGCAGCTACATCCTCGGCGCGAAGAATCTGGCGGTCGGGAGCAACGGGCTTTCGACCACCGTCAGCGGTGTGATCTCGGGCGTCGGCGGCTCGCTGACCAAAGTTGGCACCGGCATGCTCACGCTGTCCGGCATCAACACCTACACCGGCGCGACCGCTGTCAATGGCGGCACGCTGATCGTCGACGGCTCGATCGCGTTGTCCTCGCTGACGACCGTGAACGCGGGGAGCACGCTCGCCGGCAGCGGCACGGTGGACACGACGCAGATCGCCGGCGGCACGCTGGCGCCCGGCAGCGCTGGCGGCAGCGCGTTCGGTCCGCTGACCGTGCAGGGCACTCTCGCCTTCACGGCGGCGTCGACCTACATGATCCAGGTATCGCCGACCAGTGCCGGCCTGACCAACGTGGCTGGCGCCGCGACGCTGGGCGGCGCGACGGTGAATGCGGTGTTTCTGCCCGGCAGCTATGTCGACAAGAAAGTACACCATCCTCACCGCGACCGGCGGACTCGGCGGCACCACGTTCAATCCGGCGGTCGTTTCCAACAGCCCGAACTTGAAGGCAACACTCAGCTACGACGCCAACGACGCTTTCCTGAACATCAAGCTCACGTTTGATTCGCCGACCGAGCTCAACATCAATCAACAGAACGTCGCCAACACGCTGACCAACTTCTTCAACACCAACGGATCCATCCCCGCAGCCGTTGCGATGCTCAACGCCGCCGGGCTGATGGTCGCCTCGGGTGAACTCGGCACCGGCGTGATCCAGTCCTCGATCAAGGCGGATGACCTGTTCCTCAATCTGCTGCTCGATCCCACCATTGCGGGGCGCGGCGCGGGCTTTACGGCGCCCGGCAGCTCCGCGCAATTCGTCGCCAGCGATGGTGAGGCTTCCGCCTATGCCGAGAAACGCCTGGCGACGCCGAGCGAGCGCGCGGCCTACGCCATGGCGACCAAGGCGCCGCTATTGGCCGCGCAGCCGGCCAACCGCTGGAGCGTTTGGGGCGCGGGCTATGGCGGCTCCGCGACAACCGGCGGCAACGCCGTCGTCGGCTCGCAGGACACCACGGCGCGGGTCTGGGGCATCGCTGCCGGTGCCGACTACAAGGTCACGCCGGACACCCTGATCGGCTTTGCGGTCGCGGGCGGGGCTACCGGCTTCTCGTTGGCCAATGGCCTCGGCAGCGGCTCGGCCGACCTGTTCCAGGCCGGCATCTTCGGCCGGCAAAATATCGGCCCGGCCTACCTCTCGGCAGCGCTGGCCTATGGCTGGCACGACGTCACCACCAACCGCACGGTGACGCTGGCCGGCTTCGATCAGTTGCAGGGCCGCTTCCGGGCCGAGACGTTCTCGGGCCGGTTCGAAGGCGGCTACCGCTTCGCCACCCCGTGGTCGGCATTACGCCTTACGTCGCAGCGCAAGTGATCAGCTTCAACCTTCCGGCCTATGCTGAACAGGCGGTCATCGGCAGCCCGCTGTTCGCGCTGAACTACGCCGCCCAGACCACGACGGCAACCCGCACCGAACTCGGCCTGCGCGCCGACAAATCCTTCGCGCTGCAGGATGCGATGCTGACGCTGCGCGGCCGCGCCGCATGGGCTCATGACTACAACCCCGACCGCACGGTCACCGCCCTGTTCCAGTCGCTGCCCGGCACGAGCTTCGTGGTCAACGGCGCACGCGGCAATCCGGATGCGGCGCTGGCCAGCGGCGGCGCCGAAGTGAAATGGCTGAACGGCTTCTCGGTGGCGGCGACCTTCGAGGGCGAGTTCTCCAGCAATGTCACCAGCTGTGCGGGCAAGGGCGTCGCCAGATATAGCTGGTAGGCTTCGAAAACCGGAGACGGTGTGAGCGCGGTCTATCGGTTGCCCTGCCATTGCCCGGACACGCCGAGCACGACCCTGATCCGCCCCGCGACGGCTTCATTGGCGGCCGTCGTCTGCGGCACCTGGACGTCGAGCTGATCGATGAACAGGAAGGGCATGCCGACCTCGAGATCGTACAGCACCTTCTGCAGCGCCGGCTGTTCCATCTCGCAGCTGATGACGAGGCCGACGAAACCGTCCTTGGCCTGGGTGCCCAGCACATCGACCTGCGAGGACTGGATGGTGCCGCCGGCATTGCCGATCGCAGCCGCGACCCGCTGCAATAGCGCGGCGCCGGCGACCGTCACCGTTGGTCCTTCCAGGAATGGCGCGCCCGGGTGCTCGGCCGACAGCGCCGGCGCGCCGCGCGCCTTCCGCCCGCGCATCTGGTCGAGCAGATCGGAGGTCTGCGCCAGCGCCCGCTGGTGATCGAGGATGCTCGATACCGCGAGGCCGGTCGTGACCAGCAGGCCGCCGAGCACGGCGAGATAGAGCACCACCGCGATCAGCGGCGACTGCGTGAGCGTGCGCGTGACGAAATTGCCCGCGCTCATCGTAGCCGAGCTCATGGCGCCACCGTGTTTTTCGGCTCGACCCGCGTCTCGATGTGGAAGCGTTCGCCGGGATCGGAAGGCGAGCGCGTCGTCGGCGCATAGAAGGTGGCGCGGGCGAAGTGCTGCGATTGCTCGATCAGCGGGATCAGCGACGGCGCATCGTGGGTGATGCCCACGATTTGGAGCTTGTTGCCGGTCAGATGCAGTTCGGTGACGTAGGTATGGTCGGGCAGAACCTTGCTCAGTGCGTCGAGCACGATCACGCTCGCCGGCGTTTCATATTTGCGCCGCTCCAGCTCTGCGACCGGCGAGCGATCGCCCCCATCGGCGCCGGCGCGAATGGCGATGCGGCGCGCCGAGATCTGCCGCGCCAGTTCGTCTTCCTGCGCTCCGAGATTGTCGGCGACATAGGCCGCGACCGCGACAGACACAAGCGCCGCTGCCGCGCCGACACCGAGCGCAACCAGTAGCCCGCGGCTCACCCGTGCGGCGTCGAGATGCCCGCGCGCTTTCTGCTCGAACACTTTCACGCGCCCGGCGTTGCGCTCGGCGATGTCGGTACAGACCGCGACCGCGGAGGGATGAAAACCCGACACCGCCCGCACATAGCTGGTTGCGACCTTGCGCGTGGTCGCCGCGATCATGGTGGTGATGCTTTCCGCGCCGCTTGCGGCGGGCGCGCTGCAGCCGAACACGGCTTCGCTGGCGCTCCACGGCGTCAGGCGATCGATCTGCGCGCGAACGATGCCTTCGAGGAAATCCGCGGCGCGCGCCGGCAGCTCGAGCGGACGAAACAGGAAGCGTTTGGGCTGCAGCACGATCTCGACCCGGCTTCCCCTGAACAGGGCTGCGAGATTGGGCGCCGACAACACGCCGTCGGCGAACGCGATCCGCGACGGAACGTTTTCGGCCTTGCCGGCCGCCTCTACCGTAAATCCGCCGTCGTCCCCCTCGACCAGCCGGACCACGCGCGGCGAGCCGATGCGGTCGAGCGCGGCGATAAAAGCGGCCGCCACGCTGCCGGTCCATGCGTTCAGGATCGCGCCGATGGTCTGGAACAAGTTCATCTCGATGCGGCCTTTTGCGGTGTCGTGCTGCCGTCGGAGGCGTTACGCCATGACAATACACGATAAGGCTCGTCGCCGCCTTCGAGAAGCAGGATCACGATATCGGCCCCGTTGCGCCGCCCGTCGGCCAGTTCGGCCTCGATCGTGATCCGGTAGGCCCTAGAGCCGGCCAGCGTGGCGCCCTCGCCTCCTGCCATCCCGATCAGGGCGCGTGGGTCGGATGCGGGATCGTTGCGCTGCGCCAGCATCGACTGCAAATTCTCCGGCGTCATGCCCGGCAGCGCCGCCAGCACCTGCGGCTCAGCGTCGGCCACATTGACCGCAGCAACATTGCTGAAGACGGTCACGAACGGCAGCATGCGCTCGATCACCACCGGCGGTATCCCGCGCACCAGCCACAATTCCTCAGGCATCGGAAACGGCGCGTGACGCGGGATATAGGGTACCCCCGAGGTCCGGTAGAACGAATTCTCGGGATCGTCGTCGCCGAGTTCGGTCGGCGCACGCCACGCCAGGATGCGGTCGGCGTAATCAGCGGCATTCGAGGGCGCGACGCCCAGCCCGATCATCAGCCCGGCGAGCAGGCCCTTGGGCGCGGCGTTCAGATCGACGCGCGCGGCCTCGGACCGGAAGATCACGAACACCCTCCCAGCGCCGACCCGGGCATTGAACGTCCCGCTGGTCGGACGCGCCCCTTCGCTGGTGTTCACGAGCTGAAGTGCGGCGAGTTCGACGCCGGCCGTCACCATCGCCTCGGTCTGGATCCGGTCGGTGCTGCCGGCGACGACGACGGCGGTATTGGTGACATAGGTGAGATAGATCAAAACCAGCGCCGAGAGCGCCGCCAGAATCCAGAGCACCGCGACGACGATGAATCCGCGTGCGTTGCGCTTCGATACCGGCCAAAGCTCCGATCCCGCCGCCTCAGACACTCAAAGTTGCTCCTCTTTCTTGTCCGCATCCGGCTTCAACCGCGCCGTCAGACAGCCCGTGACATTCTTCGCCCGCGCGCATTCCGCCGGCGCGTTGACGTGCACGATCGCGGCGCTGGAGACCGCGAGCACCTGTCCGGTGCCGCTGTCGCGGACCGCGACCCGGATCATGTTCGGCAACTGCATCTGGTCGCGCCAGTTCGGCTGCCACACCTGATCCGGCCCGGCATAGCCGAAGGTCACGCGAAACGGCGCGCGGATCAGCACGACCTGATCGGCGAATCGGATCTGCGCGTCCGAGGGCATCGGGGTGAAGGCTGCGCGTTCGCGCACCAAAGCGAGCCCCTGAGCGTCGGCCTTCTCGATCAGACGGATGATTTCGAGGCCGGGGCGCGTATTGGGGCCGACGGCGGTGCGCACGAAGGTGACCGATAATTCGGATCCCTCGAACAGCGGCCGCTTGCCGTCTGCGCTGATCGGGATCATCTCGGCGACCGACAGATCGGCGAGCGCCCGCTCCAGCCCGATCGCCAACCGCTCGGCGCGCTGTACCCGCGCGATGCCCCGGTTCCAGTTCGGCAACCATTGCGCGGTCACCGTCGCCAGCGCGGCCAGGATCACTGTCATCAACAGCGTTGCCAGCAAGACTTCGATCAGCGTGAAGCCCGCCTCATTGGCCGGTGCCCCGCGCCGCCTCCCGCTGATGCGGCCACTGCTCATTCGGCCACTTTCGGCACCAGCCGCACCGTGGTCACCTGAATGGCCGCGCCGCCCGGCGCCTGCATCCGCATATTGACCACCAGCGGCAGAAAGCGGGTTTGCGGGACGTCCGGCGTTGCCGCATTCAGCGGCGCGACATCGATGCGCCAGCGATGGCCCGCGAGCTCGCCGGACTGGCGGCCGGGCTTGAGGGCGTTGCGCGGCGGCAAGGCCGCCAGCACCGTCTCGGCGGCGCCGCTCAGCGCCAGCCGCTGGTCGATGGTGCGCGTGCCCTGCACCGTGGTGCCGATCACTGCGCCGATCGACGACAACACGGCGGCGATGATCGCGAGCGCCACCAGCGCCTCGATCAGCGTAAAGCCTTTCTCGCCGTCAGAGCAGCTTTTGCGGGACAATATCGACCCCTCCGGTGAGCCAGTTGACGCGAACCTCAAATCCCATCCCCGGCCGCGCCAGCGCGATCGTGCCGCCACACGACATCCCCGACGGAAAGAAGTCGATCGATCGTCCGGTATTCCGGTCGGCGCAGCGCGACGCCAATATCGCCTCCACCGACACGTCATCGGGCAAACGCACGACGCGGCCGGTGACGCCGGAGCGGATCGATCGTGACGCCGCATCGACCTGTGTCGTGACCTGGACATGCCGGCGGAGCGCCGCGCTGCGGTCGGCCTTCAGCAGCGCCGCGGTCTGGACCGCGTAGCTCTCGAGCTTTGTGCGCGTCGTCGCGCGCGGGATCGCCGGCAGGATGATCGCCGCCAGCATGCCGATGATGGCGAGCACGCAGAGGATCTCGATCAGCGCGAAACCCCGATCGCCGCGTTGGGTCTCAGCGCGTGCCGCTGGCGATATCGGCTGCTGTTCCACTGCCGCCTTCCTGACCGTCGGAGCCAAGCGAGATGATGTCGTACGGCGCGCGCTCGCCGGGCGCGCGATAGATGTAGCCGTGGCCCCAGGGATCGTTGGGCACCACGCCGCCGCGCAGATAAGGCCCGTTCCAGCCAGGCGCATTGTTGCTGCGCGTCAGCGCGGTCAGCCCTTCGTTGCTGTTGGGATAACGCCCGAGGTCGAGATAATAGAGATCGAGCGCGCTGGAGAAGCTTTCGATCTGGATTTTTGCGGCCTTCGCCTTGGACTCGCTGAGATAGTTCAGCACCCGCGGCCCGACCAACGCCATGATCAAGCCGATGATCGTGATGACGACGAGGATTTCAACCAGCGTGAAGCCGGCCTGCGAGCTGCGCCGGCGTCTTGCCGCACCAACTGGAAACTTTCGACGCACAGCCATCTCCTGAAAAAAGCCTCAACCGACAATCTGGCTGACGGACATTAACGCCGTCATGACAGACACGATCAATCCACCTACCACAATGCTGATCACGATGATCGCCGCGGGTCCGGCGATGCCGACCACGCGATCGAGCGTGCGCTGCAACTTGGTCTCGTAGAATTCGGCGACCCGGCCCGCCAGAGCAGGCAATTGCCCGGTCTCGTCGCCAAGCCGCAGCATCCGCACCGCCATCGCCGGCAGCGCTTGCGTATCGGCCAGCGCGTCCGACAGTTTCGCGCCATGGCGGACCCGGTCGGCGGCATCGGTCCACACCGCGGCCGAGCCCACCGACGCCATCATGTCGACGAGGATGCGCAGCGTCGTGGTCAAATTGACACCGCTGCCGAGCAACAGGCCGAGATTACGACAAAACAGGGCGGTCCGGTAATATTTCATCACCTCGCGCACGACCGGCAGGCGCGTCAGCGTGTTCATCAGGCCGCGGCGAACGCCCTCTTGCCGAAACAGCAGCCAGCCTCCCGCGACAGCGGCGGCAAGGGTCGCCAGCACCGCGTCGGCGTTAGCCCGCAGGAACGTCGAAAGGTTGAGAAAGGCGAGGATGAACGGATCGACCTTGGCGCCGAAATCCTGCAGCACGCTGGCAAATTGCGGCAACACGAATGTGAGGAAGAACAACAGCACGCAACCCGCCGCGCTGAGCACGAACAGGGGGTAACGGACGGCGTCACCAAGCCTGCGCTTCAGCGCCTCGGTGCGGCTTCGCTCGTCGGCCAGCACTTCGAGCACCTGGTCCAGCGATCCCGACGCTTCGCCGACCCGGATCAGCGCCACATACATCGGCGGGAACATTCCTTCATGGCGCGCCAGCGCTTCGGCAAGACTCTCGCCGGCAACGACGCGCGAGCGGATATCGGCCACGATCGGACGCAGCCGGCCGAAATCGCTGTCGGCGGCCAGCAGTTCGAGGCCGTCGTTGATCCGTGCGCCGGCGCGCAACAGCAGCGCGAGGTCGCGGGTAAAGATCGTGACGTCCTCGGCTTTGGGCTTATTGAACAGGCTGAAGGCGCGGCGCGCCGAACCGCCCTCCTCCAGCGTGACATTGTCGACCAGCACCAGACCGAGACGCTCGATCCGCTGCGCGACGTCGCCGGCCGCGGGGGCCGCGATCGCGCCGGAGACCAGTTCGCCATTGCTGTTGAGCGCACGGTAGCGGTAGTTCGGCATTACATCACCGAACCGTCGTGACGCGGAACACCTCGGGCACGGTGGTCACGCCGGCGCGGCATTTGGCGACCGCGTCCGCCAGCATCGTGATCATGCCGCCGCGCATCGCGGCCTGATCGATGGTATGGGAATCCGTCTGCGGTCCGATCAACTTGCGCACCTCATCGGACATTTCGAGGATTTCGAACACGCCGTTGCGGCCGCGATAACCGGTGCCGCCGCAGCGCTCGCAGCCGCCCGCTTCATGAATCAACTCGCCCGCCTTGAAGCCGATCACGGCGAAGCGCGGGTCGTTGTCGATATCGGCTGATGTGAGCTTGTGCGGCACCTTGCAGCGATCGCAGAGCACGCGCACCAGACGCTGCGCGACCACCGCCCGCAGCGTCGACTTCAGCAAGAATCCCTCGATGCCGAGATCGATCAGCCGCGGTACGGCGGCCGCGGCGGTCTCGGTGTGGAGCGTCGTCAGCACCAGATGGCCGGTCAGCGCCGCGTGGATCGCGATATGCGCGGTCTCGGCGTCGCGGACTTCGCCGACCATGATCACGTCAGGGTCCTGGCGGACAAAGGACCGCATCGCTGAGGCAAAGGAAAGACCGATCGAAGGCTTGACCTGCGACTGGTTGATCCCGGGAATTTCATATTCGACGGGATCTTCGATGGTGAGAATCTTGCGGGTCGGCTCGTTGAGGATCGACAGCATGGTCGCCAGCGTCGTGGTCTTGCCGCTGCCGGTCGGCCCGGTCACCACGATCATGCCATGCGGCAGCGCCAACAGCCGTGTCATGATGGCCTCGTCGCGCGGGAACAGGCCGAGCTTACCCATTTCGAGCAGGCCGCGGTCGCGCGGCAACAGACGGATCACGGCGCTCTCGCCCGCTTGCGTCGGCATGGTCGCAACGCGAACGTCGAGTTCGGCGCGGCTGGCACGAACGCGCGCGGCGCCGTCCTGCGGCAAACGGCGCTCGGCAATGTTGAGGCCGGCCAGAATTTTTACGCGTGAGATCAAGGCTTGCGGCGGAATGCCCGACGGCGCCGGCATCGCACGCAGCAATCCGTCGACCCGCATGCGGATGACGAGGCCGGTGCGAAACGGCTCGATGTGAATGTCGCTGGCGCGAAGCTCGACCGCACGCTCCAGGAGATCGTTGAGCGCGCGCACAACCGGCGCGCCGCTGGCGAGATCGCGCAGGCTCTCGATGTCGTCGTCGGATTGCTGGCTCGATCCCCTCGCGCCCTCGTCGGCCGCCGCGCCATCCGCCTCGATGCGCTGGTCGAGCACGGTCGTGATGTCCTCGAAGGAGGCCACCGCCACCTCGACAGGCTCGCCGAACACGATCTCGGCGGCGCGAATGGCGGCGGTATCCGAGGGGTCGGCGACCGCGATGCGATAGCCTCCGTTCGGCGCACGCAGCGGAAAGATCGTGGACTCGCGCAGAAAGCGGCGGGAAAAGCCGTCGAGGCAGGGCGTCGCAGCCAAGAGTTGCGGCAGGCTCAGCCGTACCACGCCCCAGTAATCGGAAACCTCGTCGGCGAATTCGGCCGCCGAAAGATCGGTCGCTTCCCACAATTCGCGCAGCGGACGCGTCAAGGTTGAGTTGACGGAATTTTCGACGCGCGCCCGCGCCCTCGCAGGCAAGGCATATTTTTCGAGAAGATGCTGCCGGAAGGTTTCTGCGGAAAGGTCTCGCATCGAATTCCCACCGCTAACCTTGTTACTGGAATACAACAGCTCTTGCGTGCAGCAGGAGGGCCTTTACCCTTGACTTATTTAGTAGCAAAAACATAATCGTGGCGCAAATTCTTGAGCGTCCGGACCATGGGGACCGGATGTGCTTTCCCAGTCAACTGTAGCGTTGGTAGGCGTACTTTGTTCAAAGTGGTCCATCCGCTTTCGCGCCCGCGTTCAGGATTGGCTGGAACGCTGGTTCTGTTTTTGTCCGCGTTTGCGCTGACCGCCTGCATCGTCACTGCCGATCAGTCGGTCGAGGGCAATCCCAAAGATCCCCGCGCCCAGGACATCACCGAAAAGGTCAACTCGCTCGATCTGTTGCCGCGAGAGACGGCCGATACCGGCGCCAGCGGCCTCAAGCAGCAAAACGCGTCGCGCCCGGCGATCTATCTTAGCGACGGCTCGACACCGCCAGGCGCGGCGCCGGCCGAGCGCGAGGGCGCGGCAGCCAGCGGCTACGATCTCAATTTCGAGAACGCGCCGGTCGCCACGGTGGCAAAGGTCATCCTTGGTGACGTATTGAACGTCGGCTACACCATCGATCCGCGCGTGCAGGGAACCGTAACGTTGGCCTCGGTTCGGCCGGTGGCCAAAGCAGATGCGCTCTACGTGCTGGAGAACGCGCTGCGGATGTCCGGCGTGGCGCTGGTGCGCGACCGCAACGGTTATCGGCTGTTGCCGTCGGCGGAAGCCGGTCCCGGCGGCATCGACCGCACCGCCTCCGCCGAAGCCGGACAAGGCATCAGCGTGGTTCCGCTGCGCTATGTCTCGGCACAAACCGTGTTCAAGCTGCTCGATGCCTTCGGCGTGAAAGCTTCCACCCTTCGCCCGGATAACGGACGTAACACCCTGATGATTACCGGCAGCGGCTCCGACCGGGCGGCGGCGATCGACACCATCCTGAACTTCGATGCCGACTGGATGAAGGGACAATCGGTCGGCATCTTCCCGGTGCGCAACTCAACGCCGGAACCGCTGATCACCGAGCTCGAGAAGATCATGGATTCCGGCGACGGCGGCCTCAGCCAGAACGTGGTCAAGTTCCAGGCGATCAGCCGGCTCAATTCCATCATGGTGGTGAGCCAGAAACCCGAATATCTCAAGCGCGCCGGTACCTGGATCGCGCGGCTCGACAAATCCGACACCGAAGCCGCCAACATGAAGTCCTACCCGCTGCGCTACGGGAACGCGAAACTTATGGTGGCGCTGCTTAACGAAATGCTGATCGGCGGCGCGAGCGGCAGCGCCAGCACGAGCCTCGACAATGCATCCAGCCAGATCTCGCCCGGCGCCGGCATTTCAATGTCCTCGTCCGGCACCAATCCGGTCGCCTCGCTCAGCGCGCTGCCGACACCCGGTGCCGGCGCCTCGGTGTCCGTGACCGGCGTCGGCGGTTCGTCGCTGAGTGCGCGTCCCGCTCCGGCTCCGGGTCAGCAGGATTCACTGTCCGGCAATACGCCTGCCTCCGGCGCAAAGGCCGGCAGCGGCGGCTATCTCCCGAACGTCCGGATCACCGCCGACATCACCAACAACGCCATCCTGGTCTACGCCAACAACGAATCGCAGCGCATCGTCGAACAGACCATCCGCCAGATCGACCGGCCGCAGCGCCAGATCGCGATCGAGGCGACGATCGCCGAAGTGACGTTGAACGACCAGTTGAATTATGGCGTGCAATATTTCCTGGCCAGCCAGAAGGGCTCGATCTCCAACACCATTCCCGGCATCACCAGCACCGGGACCACGGCGATCGAGCCCGCCAGCAACGCCGTCAACGCCGCCGCCGGTGCGCTGCTAGGGCGTGTGGTTCCCGGCTTCAATCTTTTGGTCGGCGCGGAGAATTCGCCGCGCGTCATTCTCGACGCGCTGCACAACATCACCAACGTCAAGGTTTTGTCGAATCCGTCGCTGGTCGTGCTCGACAACCAGGCGGCGACCCTGCAGGTCGGCGATCAGGTGCCGTTCTCCACCGGTACCGCGACCGTGCTGACCGCGAACAACACCGTCGTCAACACCATCGACTACAAGAACACCGGCATCATCCTGCGCGTGTTGCCGCGCGCCAACGCCACCGGCAACGTCGTGCTCGACATCGAGCAGGAGATATCCAGCGTGGCGGGGGGCAGCACCGGATCGCTGACCCCGACGATATCGCAGCGCCGCGTCAAGAGTTCGATCGCGGTGACCAGCGGCCAGACCGTGCTGCTGGCCGGCCTGATCAGCGAGACCGAGAACAAGCAACGGCAGGGCATTCCGCTGCTGGATTCTATTCCCGGCATGGGCGATGCCTTCTCGCACCAGACCACCGCCCGGGCGCGCACCGAGCTGATCCTGTTCATCCGCCCGACGCTGATCAGGGATCCCGTCGACGCGCATGTGATCGCCGAGGAAATGCGCAGCAAGATGAACAGCCGCCTGGTCGGCACCAGCAACCCCGTGGTCGTGGTCGAGCCGCCCAAAGCCACGCGCTAGCGTGCAAGAAGGGGACACGCGCGTGTATCCCGCAAACAGGGGCGCCGGCTTGCGGAAAACAACCAGTCTGATCCCGTGATCATCCAGGGGCCGTTCCGGCAAGCCATCCTCAGTCTGACGCTGCTTGCGATCGTGGCCGCGAGCCTGGTCGCGGCGCCCGGGCCCGACGGCCTTTTGGGCGCGTTGCTGGGCGCGCTGATGCTTGCCATCGCAACTACCGACGCACGCCGCCACCTCATCCCGAACGAACTGACGGGCACGGCTGTGGCGCTGGCGCTGGTTCGCGCCGGGCTGGGCGGCCCGGAGGCCGGCTGGGCCGCGCTGCTGTTGGCGGCCGGCAGGGCATTGGCGATCGCCCTGCCCTTCCTGGCGCTATGGGGCGGATACCGGTGGTGGCGCGGCCGCGACGGGCTCGGGCTCGGCGATGTCAAGCTCGCCGCCGTCGCCGGCGCCTGGCTCGGCCTGGTCACGGTGTTTGCCGTGGTCGAACTCGCCACGCTCGCAGCGCTCGGCGGCTATTTTCTCAACGCTGCGATCCGCAAGCGCCCGCTGAGGGCAACCGCCTTCCTGCCCTTCGGGCTGTTCCTGGCGCCGGCGATCTGGCTCGGCTGGCTCGCGGAAGCGATTTTGGGCTGACTGCCTTGTCCCGATGCGCTTTCTTCAGGCGAACCGGTATCCACCCCGCTGTCCGAGTGCGGGGCAGGCTTTCGCTCGAAAACGCTATCTACCGCTCGCGGTTCGGCGCCCATTCCAGCGCCCGCAGCCGTGCCTGCGCGATCTCGCCGCGGGTCATCTTGGTGGTGACGGCATCGCGGATCCGGGCGCGCGCCTCCCGCGCCCTGCGGGGCGCGCCCGCGGTCGAGAGATTGAGCCATTTGCTGGCCTCGACGATGTCGCGCGGCACCCCCTGTCCGCGGTCGTAGAGCAGGCCGAGCGAATATTGCGCGAGACTGTCGCCCTGCTCCGCGGCGCGGCGGTACCACATCGCCGCCTCCGCATAATTCTGCGGCACGCCGCGGCCGGTTTCGAACATGAAACCGAGATAGGATTGCGCCGACGGCTGGCCCTGCTCGGCGAGCGGAATGAAGATCCGCGACGCCGACGAATAGTCCTGATGATTGAAGGCGGTCACCCCCTGCCGGAACGACTGGGCGTGGGCAAGGCCACTGGTAGAGAACACGAGCATCGCTACAGCAACCGCGCTAAAAAAAATCCTGACGGCAGGGCGTGGTTTCGCGAACGAGAGCCCCGGCGACATCGCAGATTTCCCGTCCAAATGTTCGCCGCAGACACTACTCATTGCCAATCCCGTCTCGCCAACGCGCTGGCATATTAATCACGCAAGGCGCGAAAATCCATGCCTCTACAGACGGCTCGGTTAAGGAATGTTCCGGCTGTTCGCGGTAGGGGTGTGGTGATATGTTCGCCAACCAACGGCACTTGAGATCGGCGCATCAAGAAGCGCACAGACTGGAGGTTTGTGAAGTGGCGCAGCGAATTTTGGGCGCTTACCGACTGATTACGATACCATCAATCTATAGGGCTGATGTTTTCAATTGGTGCGGATAGAGCTATTTCGCGATACGTTGACGAAATCCTGCAGCCAAAGGCCGGCATGAAAGTGCTGAATGTCGGCTGCGGCCCCGCAAATGTTCTCGCGTATCTCCCCTCGGTCGATTACACCGGCATCGATTTGACCGAGAAGCACATCGTCCACGCGCGACAACGGTATGGTGAGCGTGGCCGCTTTATCGTCGGGAATGTCGGCAATGACCTGAAGCAGGAGGAAGGAGCGTTCGATCTGATAAATGTCTCGGCCTTCTTCACCATCTTGCCGATGACGAAGCCACTTCCCTTTTCAGGTCGCTGAAACGTCTGCTCAAGGACGACGGAAAGATCGTTACATTCGACAACGTTTGGCTTCCTGGCCAGCGTATGGTGGTAAAGCTCATCAATAAGTTCGACTCAGGAATGAATATCAGAACTCCGGAAGGCTACCTTGATTATTGAACGGCCTGGGTTTTGAGGATCAAACCCGCGTCTTTCGCGACCTGCTCCGGATTCCTTACGACCACGTCGTCATGATTGTCCGAAACAGCCAACTGACGGGCGCGCGGGCGATTTAAATCGATCGATAGAACAATCTACACTGCGCGCGCGACCACGACCCGGCTGCCGCCCGCCGGCCAGTTCATTCCGGCCAGCGTCATGCGAACTTCAGCGCGCAGGATGCCGGTGAAAAGCCGGTTGACGTGAGGGTTGAGCTTGAATTCGCGATGAACGTCCTGGTCCTCTGTTTTTTTCCCACGGAAGCTCAGGCGGCTGGCGGCCATCAGCGGCAAGAGCATTGCCGTAAACGACGAGGAGAACAAAACCTCAAAACCGTTGCGCAGGAGTTTCGCTTCCAATTCCCCGCGCCGGTATCGGCGTTCGTGATAAGCGTAATCGTCCGCCTGGCTCCACAGCCACGGATGCTGTGGAACCGTGACAATCGCGCCCCCACCCGCCGGCATCGCGGCGCGCAATCCGCGCAGAACGGCTACATCATCCGCGATGTGCTCGATCACATCGAATGCGCCAGCGAGATCGAATACCCCCGCGGCCGGAATATTCCGTGCATCCATCTGCACGAACTCCACTTCCGACGGCAGGCGTTTTCGCGCATGAGTCAGTCCGGCCGGATGCAATTCGGAGCCAACCAGGCGTTCCCAACGACGCGATGCGGCCAGCTCGCGCAACACCGCGCCGGTGCCGCAGCCGATTTCGAGAAGTCTGCGTGCCTGCGGAAAGTATTTGTTCGCAAGCCCGACAATCAGCTCGTTGCGGGTAACAAACCAGAAGTGTCCGCCCTCCATTTCGGAGAGCGCCTGGAAATCTCTCGGATCGATGCCGCTGACGGTATCGGCCAGTTCCGGCGCGAACATCGGAATGCCATCGCTTTGGGCCACGGGGTGCCCGCACGCGGAACATTGCCAGCCAAGCGGCCAGACCCGTTCATTGCCGGCAACCTGCTCCACCGCATTGCACTCAAGGCAGCGCCGCCCGGCTATCGCCGCGTCGTTCATGCCGGACGTGCGCCAGGCCCGCGATATCCGGGCGGACCAACGAAAATTCGTGATTTCATCATTGGGTAACTATAAACACTGCCAGAAGAGCTCGCCAGCGGCAACCGCACTGGCAACCTCCCGATATCGCACATCCGCGCCAAACCTCGTTCGGGGGAGCGGCGTCCTCCATTGCCCTGCTTTGAGTCTCCACATGCGCATTTGCATCATCCAGTCCTGCTACATTCCCTGGAAGGGCTTTTTTGACCTGATCGGCAGATGCGACGAATACGTCATCTACGACTGCGCGCAATATGTGAAGCGGCATTGGCACAACCGCAACCGCATCAAGACCGCCAATGGCGTCGAGTGGCTCACGATCCCCGTGGTCGTCAAAGGGCGCTTCGAGCAACCGATCAACGAAGTCGAAATTGAAAAACCCTGGGCGGACAAGCACTGGCGCGCGATCGAACTGGCCTATGGGCGCGCCCCTTTCTTCGACCATTTCGCGCCAGCCGTGAGAGGCTGGTACGAAGAGGCGGACAGACGGACGCGGCTGACCGAAGTGAACGCGATCTTTCTGCACGGCATCGCCGGACTTTTGGGAATAGAGACCCGGGTGACCAGGGATACTGCCTATCCCACGCAGGGGGTCAAGACCGAACGGCTGTTGGGAATCGCGCGCGCGGCGGGCGCCGACCGCTATCTCAGCGGCCCTTCGGCGCGCGACTATTTCGACGAATCAATGTTCAGAGCGGCCGGGGTGACGCCGGAGTGGATGAGCTATGATGGCTATCCCGAATATCCGCAGCTTCATCGCGCCTTCGAACATGCGGTGACCGCGCTCGATCTGCTGTTCAATGCCGGTCCTGACGCGCCGCGCTACCTAAGACGGAAAATCTGATGTTGCGACGACAGCGGAATCGGATGACTTGGTTCGGCACAAATAACTCGGTGCAAATAGAAAAAGCTCCGGACGAACCAATCGTCCGGAGCCTCCTGCTCAGAAGAAGTTAATGCTGAGCGGTCGTCGCCATTGTGCCATCGCTGGTATTGCCGTCGAGTTGGTTGGTCACGTAGGACGTCACGGTGCCGCTCACGCCGGTCGTGTTGGCGGTGATCACCGACTGACCGACCCGTATTGTGGTGGACCCGCCGCCGTTCTGAATGCCGGTGGTGTTGTTGGACGCCTCCGAGCGCGACACCATCACGAGGGCGGTCCCGGCCGAGGCCGTTCCTACGAGTCCGGCGAGTGAGTTTCCGGTCATCGTGCTGTCGCGGACGCTGACGCTGACGCTACCATTGGAGGCGTCGGCGGCGATACCGAAGACGTTGCGATCGGCGACGGTCCTCTCGATCACGCCCTTGGTCGTGCCGGCGCTCGGAACGATGCGGATTCCGCCGCCGGTCGCGCCCGACCCATTGCTGAACACCGTCGTGCGGTTGATCTCGAAGCTCGCGTTCGCGTTCGGCTGGATCAGGATCCCCGCCCCCGTGAAGCGGCGGATCACGCAGTCTTCGACGTGGAGGAAGCCGCCAGTGTTGAACACGATGCCGCTCAAACCGGATCCAAGCCCTTCGATATCAAGCCCTTTCAGAAAAAGATAATCCGTCGCTGCGCCGGCAAAAATGATCGCATTGGTGCCCGCCACCAGGACGCCGGCGGTGCCCGCCTCGCAAGAGATGGTCAGCGACTTGGTGATGGTCACGGCGCCGAAGCCGCCCGGATCGAGGCAATTGATTTCACCGGCCGCGGCAGTCTTGGAGATGGCGCCGGCGAAGGTCTTGCACGGCGCCGTGCGGCTGCAGGGATTGGCGTCGTCGCCGACGCCGGAGACCCAGGTTCGAGTGGCCTGGGCATTGGCGGGAGCCGACGCGAGGAAGGGAAGAAACAACCCAAAGGCTAAAGCTGCTAAGGCAATGCGACGCATGATCTATCTCCTTAATATGGTGAGGTTCTTTCGACAAAAGGCATTTCTGTTAGCGTCCATGTCAAAAGCCAGGGACGCATAAGGCTCAAAACGCGCCTCGAATAATTTGGTCAGATTTACAGTCGGGGGTAAAATCCCCCCCTTTTTGCAGTTTTCTGTGTCAGTGTTTGCAAGTCTTTGCGAAAAGGGTTTGGAAAAATCAAATGGATTTGTCCAAACGATCAGACGGGAGAGATCCGCAGTCCCCAATTCGCGGCACGTCGGATCCTCCTAAGATAGGTCTGCACAACCTTGGCGAGGTTCAATCGAAACGACGGCTTTTTTGCCCGGCCGCGGCAGGCCGACACAGGATTCGGATTCATCGCCGGCGGCTCCTGCCCGCGATTGATGGCTTTCCAGCCGCCGCCGGTTCACTTATCAATTGTGCGGCGTGAGGGTTCATCGCGATGCAGCAAATCGTCATATTTGGCGCCGGCGAAATCGCCGAACTCGCCGACTTCTATTTTACCCATGATTCCCGCTTCGAGGTCGCCGGTTTTGCGGTGGACGAGGCCTATCTCAAGGAGACCGAGTTTCGCGGCCGCCCCATTGTGCCATTTGAGCGGGTTAGGGAGTCGTTTCCGCCGGAAAGCTACGGGCTCTTCGTCGCGATCAGCTATTCCAAGGTCAACGACCTGCGGGCGGCGAAGGTCGTTGCCGCCCGCGCCGCAGGTTACCAGCTGGTGTCCTATGTGAGCAGTCGGGCGACCACGTTTCCCGAACTGCAAATCGAGGAAAACTGCTTCATCCTTGAGGACAATACGATCCAGCCCTTTGCGCAGATCGGAGCCAACGTGACGTTGTGGAGCGGCAACCATATCGGACATCATTCGGTGATCGAGGACAATGTCTTTATCGCTTCCCACGTCGTCGTCTCCGGTGGCGTCAAGATCGGCCAGGGCAGCTTTATCGGCGTCAACGCCACCGTGCGAGATCACGTGACGATCGGCAAACGGTGCGTGATCGGTGCCGGCGCGCTGGTGCTTGAGGATCAACCGGATTTTTCAGTTGTCGCACCGCGCGGAACCGAGCGCTCGGCCGTTCCCAGCACGCGCTTGCGCCGTATTTGAAAGATCCCGCCAATGCGATGGAGGAAACTGGGACGGATTTTCGTGGCCGATGCACATTCGGAATGGATGCACAGCCACGGCATCGTTCCAATTGCCCGGGCCCTGGGCGATTATCGCTATCGCATTTATTTCAGCCCGCGAGATCGGCAAAATCGATCCAACGTTTCATGGCTCGACATCGACATTCGCGATCCGACAAAGGTCTTGCGGCTATCGGGCCAACCCCTGCTCAAGCCCGGGCCACTCGGCGGATTCGACGACAGCGGCGCGATGTGCTGCTGGATCGTGGAGCATGACGGCGTCGAGCGTCTCTATTATCAGGGATGGACCCTCGGCATCACCGTTAATTTCTATGTCGCGGTCGGCATCGCCGAACGTCAAGCCGGCGACCCGGATCTTCCCTTCGAGCGGATCAGCGCGGGGCCTATTCTCGACCGCTGCATGCAAGAGCCGGTCTTCATCGCGGATCCCGCCGTGACCGTGGAGAACGGCAAGTGGAGGATGTGGTATCAATCGGGGCGACCCTGGACTCGTCGTGGCGATCAATCACTTCCCTCCTATGATATCCGCTACGCCGAATCGTCCGACGGAAGGCGATGGAACCTCACCGGCGTTCAGACTCTGACGTTCGAACATCCCGGCGAAGTCGCGATCGCGCGGTTTTGCCCGTTGCGGGAGTCCGACGGAAGCTACAAGGCGTGGTACTCGTACCGGAGCAACGACTGGGGTTACCGCATTGGCTTCGCCACTTCGGCCGACGGAACAGGCTGGACCCGTCACGACGATCAGGCAGGCATCGATCGCGATCCGGAGAGCTGGGAAGGCTCCATGATCTGCTATCCGTTCGTGTTCGACACCGAGATCGGTCGCATGATGCTTTACAGCGGCGGGCGATACGGCGATGCCGGATTCGGAATCGCGGTACTAGAGCAGGAGTAGCGCACCGATTATTCAGATGCGGCGCACGATCAGCGTAAACTCGTAGAGTCCGTAATCCTGCAACAGCGCCACCGACCGGCCATGGCGCCGCAGGCAGTGCGACAACATGTCGCTCGGGTCGGCGTAGTGCAGATCGGCGGCGCGGCGTTCCGGGTCACTCGACAAGCTAAGAACGTTGAACGCAAAGCCGCGGCGGCCGGCACGCGCCAGAATGTCGATGGTGTCGTGGACATAACGGACCCAGGCTTCGGTCGGAACGTCGCCTTTGACATTGAAAATGCCGCTTGCGACCGCAAAGTCCGCGGCTTCCGATGGCTCGGCGCCGACCCGCCATTGGCAATCGGCTTCCCCGTGTAGCCGGGAGGCTTCCGCAATCATATTCGACGCGACATCGTAACCGATGAACGGGCCCTGATAACCTTCCGCGCGGAGAAAGCGAAAGAAATCACCGAATCCGCAGCCGAGATCGAGGACGGAAACCTTGCGGTCGTCCCCCAGCAGGCGGAGAAATTGACGATGGCGCGTATCATGCGAAGCGCGCCCGTTCCAATCGACCCCTTGCGAAGTCGGGCCGTGGGTCGCAAGCTTCGCCGAATAGTAGGCGGCGACCTCGCTGCGGATTGAATCCACTTCGCTCATGATCACCGCTACCTTGACCGCCTTACAAACAGGCTCTCGCCCCAAGCGGGAAACGTCGAATTTTCATCGTAAAGCGTGTGATATATCGCGTGCTTCCTGTCGAATCCCTGCCCGTCGAGAAACGCGACCACGTCGCCCTCGATCGCGCCATCCTCGTACATCTCGACGACGTTCACTTCCGACACGATGACATCGATCGAAGATAAAACCCTTTGCGCTCCCCGAAACGCCAACAACTCCGCGCCTTGAATATCGATATTGACAAAGTTGTAGGCAGCGAACGCGATCTGATGCTTTTCGAACAGACCATCCAGCGTGATGGCGGGGACCTGGATCGTTCTTGTGGTGTGAAGCGTTTTGACGATTTCCTTGAATCGCTTCATCGGAAGGATGCTCGCGGGCTCAGTGCTTCCGGAGCGGCTGGTATGAATGTGAAAATCAACGGCGCCCTGCCTGTCGCAAATCGCGTAGTTGAATATCTTGATCCTTTGGTCATCCGCGAATTTTGATAGCAGAACCTTGTAACACTCGGGATTTGCTTCGATCAGAATGACGTTCTCGAATCCGTAATCGAAGTATTGCGGTACCTCCTGGCCAACGTCGGCCCCCACGTGCACGACGCCGGTCTTGGCGATGCCGCGAACTTCCTCGCGTTCGAAGATATTCCTGAGATCGTGATAGTGATCCTGCTCGGTAACGGCTGGTGCGGCGGGCGGCTTCACGTTACGGCGGCCCCGACCTGCACAGGCTTCGTCCCTTCCGCATTCGCGTAATCCGAACTCACGATCAGCGGCAGG